>Ga0210387_10002997_pt1 | contig 12962 bp, 9 predicted proteins | sample IncBWC7OmetaG_FD_160108 | JGI IMG/M metagenome (GOLD analysis project Ga0210387, IMG submission 160108) | Forest soil microbial communities from Barre Woods Harvard Forest LTER site, Petersham, Massachusetts, United States - Inc-BW-C-7-O ...
AAGTTGAGACCCGATTTGGCCTCGACCTTGCGCAGGATTTCCAGCGCCGGCGCCATCACCTCGGGGCCGATACCGTCACCGGCGAGAACGGCGACATGGAATGCGTTATTGGCGGACATGGATGTTTTTCCTGGAAGAGTTTTGATCGTCATTCCGGGGGTCTGGTCCTACGGACCATCCCGGAACGACACTACTTACGGCGTCAGCACGGCGCGGCCGACGAGCTTGCCCTTCTGCAAGTCGAGCAGCGCGTCGTTGGCTTTGGCCAGCGGCATTGACGTCACCGGGATCGGCGGGATGTGCCTGGTGCGGACAAGGTCGAGCAGTTCGCGGGTTTCCTTGAGATTGCCGACATAGCTGCCCTGGATCGTCACCGCCTTGATCGGGATCAGCGGCAGCGCCCAGGGCGCGCCGCCGCCGAACAGGCCGACAATGATGAGCTTGCCGCCCTTGGTCAGGCAGTCGAAGCCGAGCTGCGTGGTCTGGGCGTTGCCGACCAGATCGATCACGGCGCGGATCGGACCGCCCGCTTTTTGCGCAAGCTGAGTCAGCGCGTCCGGCGCCGTGCCGTCGACGGTCGCGAGCGCGCCGGCCTTCTCGGCGGCTTCGCGCTTCCTGGCGTCGATATCGACCACGATCGCGCCCTTGCCGCCCATCGCTTTCAACAGCGACAGCGCCATCAGGCCGAGCCCGCCGGCACCGAAGATCACGATCGGCGTGTCCAAATCCTTCTCGATCTTCTTCAGCGCCGAATAGGTGGTGACGCCGGAACAGGCGTAGGGCGCCGCCGTGACGGGATCGAGCCCCTTCAGGTCGATCAGATATTTCGGATGCGGCACCGTCATGTGGTCGGCATAGCCGCCGTCGCAATAGACGCCGAGCGCGTTCGGCTTCACCGCGCACATGTTCTCGTCATCGGCAAGACAGGTCGGACATTTGCCGCAGCCGAGCCATGGATAGGCCAGCGCGACGGTGCCGACCTTCAGACCCGCTCTGTCGCTCTCCTTCACATCCGGCCCGAAGGCGACGATCTCGCCGACGGTCTCGTGACCCATGGTCCGCGGCAGCGACACGCCGCGATCCTTCAGCGACAGCGGCTTGCGGCCATGGCCGAGCTCATAGCCGCCTTCCCAGATGTGGAGGTCGCTGTGGCAGACGCCGGCGGCCTTCACCTTGACCAGCACCTGGGTACCGAAAGGTTGCGGCGTCGGCTGATCGACTTCCTTCAACGGGGCATTGAAATCGACAACCTGAAAACTCTTCATGGCGTACCTCCCGAACCTTTTTCTTTCGCTTCCTTTCGGAAGCGTCTGTTTATTGAGCCAAGTGGCCAGCCGCAAGGCTGTCGTCAGCCCTGTTCGGCGACCAGAGGCCGCCCCGAAAATGCGGCGATCTGCTCATCCGACAGACCGGTCTCCTTCAAGAGAGCACGCGTGTGCTCGCCCAGCGTCGAAACCCGCTTGCCCGCGGCGACTTTCGCGCCGGACATTCGGAACGGCAGGTTCATCATCCGGAACGTTCCGCCGCCATCCTGCACCTCGGCCAGCGCACCACGATGGGCGATTTGCGGGTCGGCGAGCGCCTCGGTCACGGTGCGATAGGCCGACGACGGCACGCCCTCCTTGTTCAGTGCAGCCAGGCATTGCGCCGTCGTCACGGCGCGAGACCAGGCTTCGGCGCCGTCCATCAGCTCCGACCAGTTATCACGGCGGTCGCTATAACGCGCAAAGCGCGGGTCGCTCACCCACTCCGGATGGCCAATGACGTTCAGCAAGCCCTGAAACGTTTTCTCGCTCGCGATCGCGACCATGACGAAGCCGTCCAACGTCGCAATCGGGCCGTACATCGGACGTGACGGCTGGGTGACTGCAAATTGCGACCACTGCACTTCGTTGAGTGTCAGCGACAGCATCGATTCCAGCATCGAGACATCGATATGCTGGCCGGATTGGGTCTTCATCCGCTGGTACAGCGCCGAGGCAATGGCGCCGAACGCATAGGTCCCGGTGAACACGTCCGCATGATAGATGCCGCAATAATCCGGGCGGCTCCGACCCGGCTGATAAGCGAGATGCGCCATGTCGTAACCGGACGCGGCGTGGATGACGGGCGCATAGGCCGGCAGCTCCGCCGACGGGCCGGTCTGGCCATAGCCGGAGATCGAGCAGTAGATCAGCTTCGGGTTGAGCGCGCGCAGCGTCTCGTAATCCAGCTTCAACCGCCGCATCACGCCAGGACGGAAATTCTCGACCAGGATGTCCGATGTCGCGACCAGGCGCCGCACGGCCTCGAGACCCTCTTTCGACTTCAGGTCGAGCGCCAGGCTCTTCTTGCCGACATTGAGCTGGCCGTAGGTCGTCGAGCAGCCGCTGCGCACCGGCGGGCGCGTCCGCATCGTCTCGCCCTCGGCGGCCTCGATCTTGATCACTTCGGCGCCCATGTCGGCGAGCATCCGCCCGCAATGGGGACCTGCGATCGTCGTCGAAAAATCAAGCACGCGAAGGCCGGCGAAGCAGCCTGTCAAACGGTCCTCATTGACCTCCGGTAGTGTCATTCCCAAATCCTCCCACGGCATCACAGGGCCGGTTGTCCGGTTCTCGCCTGAACCTAGATGCCGGCGCCGAGTCAGGGAAGTGCCGATAGGAACTGGCAGCCAGTCCACGCATTAGATCAAGAAGTTGGACCCATTCTTGCATAGCAGCATATTGAGCGTTTCCAGGGGCTTTTCTTGAAAGTTCTCTTTGTCACGACGGAGATGGATGACTTCATCCGCGTAGGCGGATTGGCCGCTGTTTCCGCCGCACTCCCCAGGGCACTGCGTCCCTGGGCCGATGTCAGGGTGCTCCTGCCCGGCTATCGCGACGTCATCGAACAGCTCACCCATATTGAAATTGTTGGCGAATGTGCCGCCAAGGCGCAGATGCCGGCCTGCCGGCTCGGACGGTCCGCGACGCGCGATGGCCTGCCGGTTTATGTGCTGTTGTGCCCACAACTCTACGACCGCCCGGGCAATCCCTATGGCGACGAAGACGGCCGCGACTGGCCCGATAACGACATCCGTTTTGCACGGCTCGCTTCGGCCGCTGCCGAAGTTGCGATGGGCACGCTGGACAAGAATTGGGCAGCAGACCTCGTTCACGCCAATGATTGGCAGGCCGCGCTCGTGCCCGCCTATCTCGCCTGGAGCGGCTCGAAGCTTCCGTCGATCCTGACGATTCACAACCTCGCTTATCAGGGTCTCTTCCCGCGCGACACGCTGCGACGGATCGGCGCGCCGGAAAGCTCCTTCCACATCGACGGCGTCGAGTTCTACGACAAGCTCTCCTTCCTCAAGGGAGGTCTCGTCTACGCCTCGCATCTGACCACGGTCAGCTCGACCTATGCGAGGGAGATCACCACGGCCGAGTTCGGCTGCGGACTCGAGGGCCTGCTTCGTACCCGCTCCGCCGCTTTCGAGCTCACGGGAATCCTTAACGGCATCGACGAGAGCTGGGATCCGCGCTTCTGCACCCAGCTCGCGCAGCAATTCAGCGTCGGCGATTGGGCGGGCAAACGCGCCAATGCCGACTATGTGCGCAAGCAATTGGGCCTTGCGGTCTCACGCGGGCCGATCTTCGGCCTGGTCGCACGGCTGGTGCACCAGAAGGGCATCGATCTCGTATTGTCGGCTGCGGACGAGATCGTCGAGGCCGGCGGGCAGATCATCGTCACCGGGTCGGGCGAGCCCGCGCTGGAGCAGGCGCTGGTCGCAGCGCATCGCCGCAGGCCCGATTCGATCGGCGTGGTGATCGGCTTCAACGACGCGCAAGCGCGACGGATTTTCGCCGGCAGCGATTTCACGCTGATGCCCTCGCGTTTCGAGCCGTGCGGGCTGAGCCAGATGTATGCACAGCGCTTCGGCTCGCTGCCAATCGGCCACCAGACCGGCGGGCTCGCCGAGACCATCACCGATGGCGAAACCGGCTTTTTGTTCGCAAAACCCTCGATCGAGTCGTTCCTCGGCGGGGTGCGGCGGGCCTTCTCGACCTTCGTCTCGACAGAGAAGCTCGACACCATGCGCCGCAGCGCCATGGCGCGATCCTTCAGCTGGGACCTCTCGGCCGCCTGCTACAGCGCGCTGTACCGGAAGACGGTGGCGCCGTAAGCTCGGAGTTTACTCCGCCGCCTTCGGCATCAATTCCATGTGCTCGTGAAAGAGGATGCCGGCGAGCGGATCAAACTCGCCGATCCACGGCTTGCGCTTGAGCACCGAGCGGGTGTGCGCATAGCCGGCCTCCCAGCGCTGCTTGATGCCGTCAGGGCTGAAATCGATGTCCTTGGTGTGGGTCTCACGGTCGAGTTGCGGCGCGAGCAGCCGCACCACATGCATGGTGGTCTGGCAGCCATAGCTTGCGAGCTCGCGCACGGCGGCAGAGCTGCGCTCGGCTTCCGGCAGGCGCGTTGAGAGTTCGTTGATGATGTGCCGCAACTTGTGAAGCTGCTGCTGGCGCAGGATCTGGCTCGCGATCCGGCTGGAATACTGCACGTCCTTTTGGCGATTGAACACTTCCGCCATCGTGGTCGGCTCTGAGCCTTGCGGATTCCATAAGTGCACGGAGAAGATCAGCGAATCCTTGCGCGGATTGTCGTCGAACACGGCTTCCGTCGGCGTGTTCGAGAGAATGCCGCCGTCCCAATAGAGCTCGCCCTCGATACGCACGGCGGGAAAGGCCGGTGGCAAGGCGCCCGACGCCATCACGTGCCTCGCCGTGATGGCGCAATCGCGGCTGTCGAAATAGCGCATCTGGCTGGTGCGGACATGGGCCGCGCCGACAGTAAGCCGCGGCGTGCAGCGATTGGCGAGCTTGAAGTCGACCAGTTCCTCGAGCGTCCCCTCCAGCGGGGATGTCGCGTAGTAGCCCGCGTGCTCCGGCCCGAGCACATAGGCGTCGCCCGTATGCGCAAGCGGATTGGGCTTGAAGAAGCCGGTGACGCCATGGGTCACGGTCGACCAATAGGAGAGCTTCTCGTCAAAGCCGGGAAACAGATTGCCGAACATCCATGCCGGCCTCTGCTCCATCCGCTTCCAGAATTCCTTGAGGCGCTCGAGCCGGTTTTGCGGCTCATTGCCGGCGATCAGGCTCGCATTGATGGCGCCGATCGAGGTGCCGATGATCCAGTCCGGCTCGACACCAGCCTCATGCAGCGCCTGGTAGACGCCGGCCTGGTAGGAGCCGAGCGCGCCGCCTCCCTGCAGCACCAGCACGACCTGGCCCGGCAGCGCCCCGACCAACGCATTCCCTGAAAAGCTGCTGTCCTGCATCTATCGCTCCGACAAGACCCTACTTCGCTAAAGTTCGAAAGCCGGCGTCATTTTGTTACGCCGGTGGCCTCAATTCAACGTGTCGTGGGGAACTTACGCCGAAGCCGGTCTCGTTTCCGGCATGATCAGCGCAATCGTGGCCAGGCCCAGCGCGGCGGCGCCGGCAAGCCCAAGGAAGGCGACGCTGCTGCCAAAGGTATCGCTGACATAGCCGGCCATGAGCGTCGAGAGCGAGGCGCCGATGCCGGTCGCGGTGCCGACAATGCCTTGGGCGAGATTGAAATGGCCGCTGCCGAAGGCGACGTCGGCGACGATCAGGGGGATCATCACCGCGAACACCGCGGCCGTAACGCCGTCGAACAATTGCACCGCGACGAGCAGATAGGGATCGTGCACCATCGCAAACAACACGCCGCGAATGGCCAGCGCGGCGAAACCGATCAGGAGCAGCGGCCGCCGGCCCCAGGATTGCGCCTTGGCGCCGACGGTCGGCGACATCAGGGCTACGATCGCCTGCGGCACGACAATACAAAAGGCAATCAGCACCGGCGCCCACTGGCTCGACCGTGCTGTGACGACGCCTGCCATCAGCGGCAGCATCGCGGCATTGGCGAGCTGCAACAGCATCACACTTGCGGCGAAAATCAAGAGCGGACGCTTGCGCACCAGGCGCACCACGCTGGTCGCCTGCGGATCCGGGGTCTCGCGAAAGATCGCGCCATGGGCACGGGCGACATCGACCTCGTTCTCGCGGATCCGCGACAGTGCGATCAGGGTCGGGATCGTGAGACAGAACGTCACCAGGAACACCGAACGGCTGGAGATGAAATAGCCGCAGGTGCCCATCACGGCCGCGGCCATGCCATTGCCGAGCGAGGCAAAGCGCGCGTTGCGCCCGAGCCGTTCGCCGATCGCGTGCGGCCCGACCAGACCGAGGCTGATGGCGGCAATCGCAGGTCCCAGCACGCAGCTCGCCGCGGCATGAAAGGCGGCCGCAGTCGCCACCACTGGAAAGATCGGAAGGGCGGCATAGGCCAGCGCCACGCAGCCGATGGTCGCAATCGCGAATCCCGCGACCAGCCGCTCCGAGCGCGCGGCGTCGACGATAGCCCCGCCCGGCATCTGCCCGAGCAGACCGATCACGCTGCCGATCGACAACACGAGGCCGATCTCCGACTGCGTCCATTTTTCGGTGGTGAGATAGACCGCGATGAACGGGCCGAAGCCGGTCTGCACGTCGGCCAGAAAGAAGATGAACCAGTCGAGCCCGTGCAGGCTGCGCTGCGAGGGATGCGGCTTCTCGCGCGCCGGCCCGGATTGAGGGGGTACAGTATTATTGTCGCCGAACGCGCCTTGCCGGCGGTCGCCATTTGTCGCCTCGATCACATGGAATGGGCGCGCGACCAGAAGACTTCTCCCTGTCCCTAGAGCGCGATGACATTTCCTCGAATCGTCATCTCGCTCTCTCTTTCTGTTTGCGCATGGTCTCCGCGCAAACGCTTCGCGTTTGTCGCGAGGGAAAACCGGTTCCCACCTTCCCGGATCATGCGCTAATGTTCGTCCTCGAAGGGCTGCAAATTGCCGGCCGCTCCCAGCACCACGATCGGCGTGTCTTCCTTGTATTCAGGCGCGGCTGCCACCTGCGCCTTGGTCAGTTCCAGCGTGATGCTGTCACCCTTGTCGGCAACGCGCCCGAAGTGCAGCGCGTTCCAGTCGACCACGATCTTGCGGCTGCCGACGCCGAGAAAGCCGCCAAAATCGATGACAGCAGCCCGCACCGTCCCGGTGCGGTCGACGATGACATCAACGATACGCCCCATATCTTCATTGGTGGGGCTGCGGACCTCGCGGCCAAGCACGCCATGGGCTTCACGGGGCGCGATGATAGTCACGGAAGCAGGCGGAGCCGGTGTCGCCTCCTTTGCGGCGGGGATCGGTGTCGCCTCTTTTGTAGCGGGAGCAGGTGACGGATTTTGCTGAGGCCCGTTTTCCGCCCGCGTGGCGACAGCCGCGAGCGAAAGCAGGAAGGCGCCGACCAAGAGGATCTGGATGGCTCTACGCATGGTACTTCTCACCGTTCGATTGGCGCCTTTAGCGCGCGAGCACGATCGACACCTGGATCTCTCCGCGCCGGCGCAGCACTTCCATCGACACATCGTCGCCATGGCGGCGAATGCGCAGATCGATGGTCGAGGAGCCAAGCTGCAGCTCGCGCAGGATCACGTCATTGAGGAAGGCGGGCAGCCGCGGATTGCGCAGCCGGATTTCGGAGCGCTCGGCATCGAATTCGAGCCCGAGCGACGCTTCCAGCAGCGTGAACGGCGTCGCGCTGGCCCAGGCCTGCGGCGCGCAGGCGACCGGATAGAGCGTCGGCCCGCGATGCTTCTCGCGCCGGAAGCCGCAGAACAACTCCGGCAGACGCCGCAGATCCATATAGGTCGCGGCATCGAACAGGCCCTTGAAGACGTGCTCGACACAATGCTTCAGGCCGTATCGCGCGAGCCCGAGCGCGATCAGCGCGTTGTCATGCGGCCAGATCGAACCGTTATGATAGGACATCGGGTTGTAGCGGGGCTCGTTGAGCGCAATGGTGCGAATGCCCCAGCCGGTGAAGAAATGCGGCCGCAGCAGATCGACCGCCACCTTGCGGGCGCGATCGTCGCGGATCATGCCGCTGAACAAGAGATGCCCCGCATTCGAGGAACGCACCGCACAGGGCCGCTTCGCGCCATCAAGCGCCAGCGCATAGGTGCTGAGCTCCTCGCACCAGAATGCGTCTTCGAAGCGCTGGGCGAGCTGACGGGCTTCCATTTCCAGCCGCTGCGCGATCTCGCGCCGGCCGAGCCGCTGCGCGCACCGCGCCGCCAACCGTTTGCCGGCGAACACATACCCCTGCACTTCGGCCAGCGCGATATTGCCTTCGGCGAGACTGCCATCGGCGTGGAAGATCGCGTCATACGAATCCTTCCAGCCCTGATTGCGAAGCCCCTGATCGGTGGCGCGCTGATATTCGGTAAAGCCGTCGCCATCCGGATCGCCGGGGCCATCGATCCAGCGTAGCGCCGCCTCGATCGCGGGCCATAGCTCTTCCAGCGTTTCGAGGTCACCAGTGCGCTCGCCATAGAGGCCCGCGAGCAGCACGAACAGCGGCGTGGAATCGACGCTGCCGTAATATTGCGCGAATGGCACCTCGCGCAGCGCCGCCATCTCGCCGCCGCGCATCTCGTGCAGGATTTTTCCGGGCTGTGCATCGTTGAGTGGATCGACCGCCGTGGCCTGATAGTGCGCCAGACGCCTCAGCACGCCGCGCGCGACACGCGGGTCGAGCCAGAGCATCTGCATGGCGGTGATGAGACCGTCGCGCCCGAATGTGGTGGAGTACCAGGGAATACCGGCATAGGGATATCGGCCCTGCGCCGTTTCCGTCATCAACATGTTGAGGTCAGCCATCGAGCGGCACAGCACCTCGTTGAAGATGTTGTTCGAGGTCTCGATGCTGGTGCAGCTCATCGTCGTGAGGCGCATTTCTCTCCGGCGCGCCAGCAATCCGGGAAAGAATTTCTTCAGCCTCGGTTCGACCGGTGTGTTGCAGGACACCGACACGAACAGCGAACTGGTTCCGTGCGGCGCCAGCTCGCTATGCCAGGTCGCGGCATTGACCGACAGACGCGACGGCCGTGGATCGAAATGCAGCGCGGTTTCCCGCGTCACGCCATCGAGGCCCTTGTAATCGAGTGCGGCGTCGGCCGGCCCGAGCAACCTGGCCGTACCGACGCCGCGGCGCTGGCGCTTTTCGCCGCGCACCTCGAAAAGGTCGGCAAAATCATTGTCGAAAAGCAGCGTGATGTCGAACGCGGCGCTCCGGTCGCCGTGGTTTTGCAGGCCGATGCGCTGATAGGCCGTGCCACGCCACAAAAAGATCGTGCGCACGATGTGCAACATGTCCTTTTCGACCACGAGCCGGCCCTGCCGGTAGATATCTGGATTGGTGAGATCGACGGTGAGCGACGAATTGTCGTCGCGCAGGTTGGAGCCGAGCAACAGCGGCTGCATGTCGTCGAACACGAGTTGCAGCTTGGCGAGATAGCGGGTGTCGGCATTGAACAGACCATCCTGCCCGCCGGCGGACGCACCAATATCGCCATGGCTGTCGAGCACGATGAAGGTGTCGTCATGCTTGAGGGAACGACGGGGCCGCGTCGAGGGCCCCGTCATCGGGATATAGAACGGCTGCTCGACGACCAGTTCGATCGCCTGCGAGCTCTGGATGATCTGGGTGACGGCTTCGGCCATGGAAACCTCTGATGGTTGCCTGTGCGCGATGTTGAAACGTAACCCGACTCAACGCTACCTGCTATTTAGGTCAGGCGGCGAATTTTGCGAGCCGGCTCATTTCCTGCGTCACCAGTTCGCGATACGGCCCCTGGCCCTGCATCAGCCGGTCCGGCGGACCATCCTCGATGATCTTGCCGGCTTTCAGCATCACCACGCGATCGAAATTGCGCAAGGTGGTGAGACGGTGCGCGATCGCGATCACGGTGCGGCCGCGCATCAGCCGGCCGAGCGCCTCGCGGATCGCTTCCTCCGATTCACTGTCGAGCGCGGCGGTGGCTTCGTCGAGCAGCAGGATCGGCGCATCCTTGAGGAAGGCGCGCGCAATCGCGATGCGCTGGCGCTGCCCACCCGATAGTTTCACGCCGCGGTCGCCGACCATGGTATCGAGTCCCTGCGGCAGGCTCTCGACAAAATCGCAGCGCGCCGCCATCGCAGCCCGCAACACTTCGTCATCTGTCGCATTCGGCCGGCCGTAGCGGATGTTCTCCAGGATGGTGCGATGGAACAGCGAGATATCCTGCGGCACCACCGAGATGGCGTGACGGAGGCTCTCCTGCGTCACCCGCGCGATGTCCTGGCCGTCGATGGTGATGCTGCCCTGCTCCACATCATAGAACCGCTGCAACAGCACGAAGAGAGACGACTTGCCGCCGCCGGACTGGCCGACCAGTCCGACGCGCTGACCGGGCTGCAGCCGGAGGCTGAAGCGGTCGAATACTTTCAAGCCACCGGGATACTGGAAGGAGATGTTGTTGAAGGCGATCGCCGCTCCGCTGCGCATCAGCGGTTCGGCCTCCGGGTGGTCGCGCAATTCATGCGGCTGCAACAGCGTGGCGATCGCTTCCGTCATCCGCGCAACATGCTGGGTCACATCGACCAGGGCGACCGCGAGATCGCGCGTCGCGCTCAGGATGGAGATACCAAGCGTACAGATCAGCACGACATCGCCGGTGGTGGCCCCGCCGTCCTGCCAGAGCCGGATACCCCAGGCCAGCAGTGCGATGATCATGCAGACGGTCACGGCCGCGTGAGTGAGCCGCAGCTTTTCCAGATAGCGTAGACTGCGGCCGCGCGCGGCGACTTCGCGGTTCACCGTCGCATCGAATCGGTCGTGTTCGTGGCGCAGTCCGCAGAAGGCTCGCACCAGCGGCATATTGTTAATGACGTCGATCATCTCGCCGTCGACGGCGGCGGCCTTGTCGGCGAATTCGTCGTGCAACGGCTTACCGGCGGCCGCGAGATGGAACATCGCCACCACCATGGTCCCGGCGATCACGATCAGCACCGCCGCCATCGGCAGGCTGACGGTTCCAATCAGGCTGATTGCCGCAATTGTGGCGAAGCACGGTGGCAACACATTCCAGACGAACATGTTTTCGACCGTGAAGATCGCGTTCGAGGTCGCCGTGATCCGGCTGGTCAGCATGCCCGGCATGCGATCCGAGAAATAGCTCGGGGCGTGGCCGGTCAGATGGCGGAACATCTCGCGCCTGAGATCGCCGGTAACGCCGACAAAAGTGTAGCTCGCCACCCAGCTCGCGATCCGCCACATAAAGTTGTCAGACGCGATCAACGACATGAGCAGAGCGAATGCCAGCCATACGTTGGTTGCGTGCTCGGGTCCCGCCGCCAGGCTGTCAACCAGGAATTTGACGCCGTACTGCGTGCCCACTGAACAGGCAACGGCGACAAGAACGCTGCCTAATATGACGAGATGCGAAACCGGACGTTGGCGCAGATAGCGCAACACGAACGGAAACGGGCGGTGCGCATATCCGGATAGTTGATCCATGGGATTCCAAACCTGTCGGGAGAGTTGAGAAACGGGTTCCGATTGAGTGAACGACGAAGACTTCCACTGGGTTCCCGCGTTGCGGTGAATTGCACGCAACAATTCCAAAACGTCGAATAGGAAATGAAGCCTGACTGCCGCTCGTGGCATCATCGCGACAACATACGGACAACGTACTGACGTTTCGAAGAAGTAACCATTACGCGACGGAACTTCGCACGTGCGGCAACGTTGCATGTCGGGCATGTGCCGGTGCCGGACGAAGTGGGGCAATTCTTCACATGATCGCGAAAAGGAGATGGTGAGATGCGCATCGCGCAGGTAGCTCCGTTGACGGAGGCTGTTCCACCCAAGCTTTATGGCGGCACCGAGCGGGTGGTGCATTGGTTAACGGAGGAGTTGGTCGCACTCGGACATGACGTCACGTTGTTTGCCAGCGGCGATTCGCAAACTTCAGCTAAACTTGATGCAACATGGCCGAAAGCTTTACGGCTCGACGGCGCTGTACGCGATCCCAACGCGCTGCATATGGTGATGCTGGAGCGCGTGCGGCAGAAATGTGATGATGATGAGTTCGACTTCCTCCACTTCCATCTCGACTATTACCCGTGGTCGCTGTTCTACCGGCAGCCCACGCCATTCGTGACCACGCTGCACGGCCGGCTTGACCTGCCGGAGCATCAGCCGGTGTTCACGACCTTTTCAAAGGTCCCCGTGATCTCGATCTCCAATGCGCAGCGGCGGCCGGTGCCGCAGGCGAACTGGGTGCGCACCATTCATCACGGCCTGCCGGAGAACCTGCTGACGCCGCGACCGATGAAGCAGGAATATCTCGCGGTGCTCGGCCGCATCGCGCCGGAAAAGGGCGTCGATCGCGCCATTAAGATCGCAATGCGCTGCGGCATTCCGCTCAAGATCGCAGCCAAGGTCGATCGCGCGGACCAGGACTACTACGATCAGCTCATCTCGCCGTTGATCACAGGCAATCCGCTGGTCGACTTCATCGGCGAGATCAGCGATCACGAGAAGCCGGAATTCCTGAGCGGCGCGCTGGGCCTGTTGGTGCCGATCGACTGGCCGGAGCCATTCGGCCTCGTGATGATCGAAGCCATGGCCTGCGGCACGCCCGTGATCGCCTATAACCGCGGCTCGGTGCCGGAGATCATCGACGCCGGCCTCACCGGCTTCATTGTCGAAGACGAGATCAGCGCGGTGACTGCCGTCGACCGCCTGTCGGGCCTCGACCGCGGCGCGATCCGCAAGCACTTCGAGACGCGCTTCACGGCGCGGCGAATGGCGCTGGACTATCTCGCTGCCTATCGCGGCCTGATGGAAAAGGCCGAGCCGAAGATCAGGCTGGTCAGCAGCGCGGAGTAAAGCCGCTCCATCCCCTCATCCTGAGGAGCGCGAAGCGCGTCTCGAAGGATGAGGCCTCATTGCGGGCCTCATGGTTCGAGACGGCGCTTACGCGCCTCCTCACCATGAGGGTTTGATTTGCTCACGCCTGGCCCGACACCACCAAACCGCTGCTCG
>Ga0210387_10002999_pt1 | contig 12959 bp, 8 predicted proteins | sample IncBWC7OmetaG_FD_160108 | JGI IMG/M metagenome (GOLD analysis project Ga0210387, IMG submission 160108) | Forest soil microbial communities from Barre Woods Harvard Forest LTER site, Petersham, Massachusetts, United States - Inc-BW-C-7-O ...
ACCCCGCGCCCGATCGTCGCCGGCACGCAGACCGCGCTCGTCGTCGGCCCGTCCGGCAGCGAGATCAACGTCGACAAGTACGGTCGCGTGCAGGTCCAGTTCTTCTGGGAGCGGACCGACAAGGGCGACCCGGGCAGCTCGCCCTATGTGCGCGTGTCGACGTCGTGGGCCGGGAAGAACTGGGGGATCATCCACATTCCCCGTATCGGCCAGGAAGTCGTCGTCGCATTCGAGGAAGGGAATCCGGATCGGCCGATCATCGTCGGGAGCGTCTACAACCCCGACATGATGCCGCCGTATGATTTGCCCGCGAACAAATCGCAGAGCGGCATCAAATCGCGCAGCACCGAAGGCGGCGGTACCTCGGACTACAACGAGTTCCGGTTCGAGGACAAGATGGGCAGCGAAGAGATTCACGTGCATGCCCAGAAGGATCTCAGAATCACGGTCGAGAACAACCGCACCGAGTACATCGGCAACGCGGAAACGAAGATCATCGACAAGGGCGACTACAACGAGCTGCTGAAGGAAGGGAAGTACGTCCTCGAGATCCAAAAGGGCGACCAGGAGATCGATATCGACCAAGGGTCGCAGAAGACCACGATCTCTCAGGGCGACTGCAGTCTCGATGTTGAGATGGGCAAATACGACGTCAGTCTCGGCCAGGGCAACATGGCCATCGCGCTCACGCAGGGCGACATGTCGACCAAGCTGGATATGGGCAATTACGAGCTCGAAGCGTCTATGGGCAACGTGTCGATCAAGACCGATCTCGGCCAGGTGACGATCGAGGCGATGCAGGGCATCGAGCTCAAGGTCGGCCCGAACAGCATCAAGATCGATATGACCGGCGTGACGATCTCGGGGATGATGGTGTCCGTCAGCGGTCAGGTCCAGACACAGGTCTCGGGTCTCATGACGCAGGTCTCAGGGAGCGCGATGACGCAGATTTCCGGCGCCATCACGATGATCGGTTGATATGACGACCGCCCGCACAGACACCCGCCCCGCGGCCGCGGCGCCGGCGCCCGCAGAAGTGGCCAAGGCCGCCGAGCTGGAGGGCGACGCGCTCGCGTTGCTGCACCCCGAGCATGGCGGGCGCGAATTCGTCACCGCGCTCTTGAACGCGGAGTTGTTTCAGGATGCGGTCCGATTCGTGGCCCACGCGCTCCCGAAGCGCGAGGCCGTCTGGTGGGCGCTGTTGTGTGCCCGCGAAGTCGCGGGGGACACGCCGTCCCAGGACGTGAAAGCCTCGCTCGACGCGACGGATGTGTGGGTGCGACACCCCGGCGATGAACAGCGCCGCGCCGCGATGGCTGCCGCGCAAAAGGCGACGTTCAAGACCGCCGCTGGTTGCGCCGGCCTCGGCGCGTTCCTGAGCGGCGGCAGCCTGTCGGTACCGGGGCAGCCCGAGGTGCCTCCCGGCCCATTCCTCACCGCCAAGGCGGTGTTTGGCGCCGTCGCTCTGGCGTCGATTGGCGACGATCCCAAAACGGCGCCCGAGCGCTTCCGGCGCTACGTCGAGCAAGCACTCCACATCGGTGATCAGGCTGGCGCCTGGAGGAAGGCCTAATGGGACTCCCCGCCGCTCGTCTCACCGACATGCACGTGTGCCCGATGGTGACGGTCCTCGTCCCACACGTCGGCGGTCCCGTCGTCGGCCCCGGTTGTCCGACGGTGCTCATCGGTGGTCTGCCGGCGGCCCGCGTCGGCGACATGCTTGTTTGTGTGGGACCACCGGATGTCATCGCGATGGGGGCGTTCACCGTTCTCATTGGCGGTATGCCGGCCGCCCAGATGGGCAGTCTCACCGCTCACGGTGGGGCCATCGTTCTCGGATGCCCGACGGTTTTGGTCGGCTGATTACGATCGTCTAGCTAGCCGAAGTGGACAGATAGTATGATCTTGCTCGCGGTTCAGCCACCGGAGACCTTCTCGTGCGCGCAGTACTCCTGGTATGCGCGGCCGTAGGACTTGCCGCCTGCAGTAGCGACAAGAACTCGACGACCCCGGGTCACATGACGATCAACCCGGACTCGTCGAACGTATTCGTCGGGGATTCCGAACAGATCGCTGCCGTGAACGCGCCGGCATTCGTCACGTGGAGCTCGAGCGACAGCAACATCGCCAATGTCGTCAACGGCATGGTGTACGGTGTCGCTCCTGGGCAGGTGACGATCAATGCCTCCGCGGGCGCGAGCAACGCCTTCGCCACGATCACCGTCTCGCAACCACCGCAGATCGGGCTCTCGACGACTGGCGTGACGTTCGAAGCACCGGCGGGTGCGTCGCCGCCGCCCCCGCAGACGGTCGGTGTCGCGAACACCGGGAGTGGCCCGCTCCAGAACCTCACGGTCGGACTCGTGACCTATAGCACCGGCGCGTCCGGTTGGCTCACGGCGACGCTCCCCGCGAACGCCGCCGCGCCCGCGACGCTCACCCTCCAGCCCTCGACAACAGTCCTGCCGGCCGGGACCTACTCGGCCACCGTGCCTATCTCGTCTCCCCAGGCGACGAACTCGCCGCGAACCGTTACCGTCACCTACGTCGTCGATCCGGCGTCTGTGCTGGTGCTCTCACGGAGCAGCGTGCCGATCGCCGCGCAAGCAAATGCAGCGCTGCCCGGCACACAGACGGTCTCGATCACGAATAGCGGCGGTGGGACGATTAACGGGATCGCGCCAGGCACGATCACGTACTCGGCCGGCGCCTCGGGTTGGCTCGCGGCCAGTGTCACGTCGGCGACGACGCCTTCGACGCTGACGCTCACGGCGACATCGACGGCCCTCGCCGTCGGCAACTACTCGGCAACAGTACCGATTACGTCGACGACGAACGGCGTGACCCCGCTGAACGTCACCGTCACCTACACGGTGTCCGCGGCGCCCGTGCCGCCCGCGATCAGCCTCTCCGGCACGTCGGCCTCATTCAACGCGACGAGCGGTGGGTCGATCCCGTCGAACCAACAGATCACGATCACGAACGGTGGCGGCGGAACGCTGTCCGGATTGACCGCGCCGATCTCGTACACCTCGGGTTCCGGTTGGCTGACCGCGGTGCTCGGCAGCACGACCGCGCCGGCCACCCTCACGCTGCAACCGTCGAGCGTGCTCGGAGTGGGCACCTATCAGGCCACTGTCGCCGTCACCGCAGCGGGGGCCAGCAACTCCCCGCAGAATATCACCGTCACGTACACGGTCACGGCGGCTCCGGTGATCCACCTGGCAGGCACGACCGCCAACTTCCTGTCGCAGCAGGCGAACGTCGATCCCGCGAATCAGCAGATCGCGGTGTCGAACACGGGCGGCGGGTCGCTAACGGGCCTCACCGCGACGGTGAACTACATCGGCAGCACCACGGGATGGCTCGCCGCCACACTTGCCACATCCGCTCCGGCGTCGCCGTCGTCGACACCATTGACGTTGAGTGTGACCACCGGGTCGATCATCCCCGGGACGTATCAGGCAACCGTCACCGTTGCCTCCTCGCTGCCGGGCGTCACGTCGCAGAACGTGACGGTGACGTTCGAGCGACAGGCCACGCTCACAAACGACGTGCAGACTGTTTTCAACGCCAACTGTAGCGGCTGTCACTCAGGTGGGTCGCCTTCCGGCGGCGTCGATCTCTCGACCGTCACGGCGTCGAACAACGCCCTGGTGAATGTCGCACCGTCCGTGACGGCCGCCGGATTCCCGAACCGCGTAACGCCCAGCGACTCGTCGAGCAGTTGGCTCTGGGTCCAACTGTCGGCGCAAACGACAGCCCACATAGCGTTTAATGAGAACATGCCGATAGGATGTCCGGAAAACGGACTCAATGGCGCCGGTTGCCTCACGTCCGTGCAGGAGCATCTGGTCGCGACCTGGATTCAACAAGGAGCCGCTCAATGACGCGCCGGTTCGTTGGTCTCGTCCTGGCCGGCGCCTGTCTGACGGCGCCCGCATTCGGTCAGACGCCGAATATGAAAACGGATATCCGCAACCTGTTCCATTTCGGCACCTGCGCGAACTTGATCTGCATCGATACCAGCGCCGGTCCGCACGGGACGCACTTCAATCCCGATGCGTTGGCCAGCGGAACGGAGCTGATCAACTTTCTGGAGAACGCGGTCACAACCACGATCGGCAACCTTCCGATCGGGGGCACGTCCTCCGGCGCCGTGTTCTCATTCGATGCGAATGGCGTCCCGATCGTCTCCGCGGGATCGACCGGACCGATCTTCGGCGAACGCGCGCAGACGCTCGGCCGTGGGCATCTCGTGGTCGGCGTGAACGCGACCAGCTTGAGCTTCGCGTCGATTCGCGGTGTGCCGCTGAACGACATCTCGCTGAACCTGACCCATCAGAACATCGACCCCCAGAATGGCGGCAAGCTCGGCAGCCCGACGTTCGAGTACGACTACATCAACATCCAGACGGACATGTCGTTGTCGATGCTCGCGTACTCGGCGTACATCACGTACGGCCTCGCGAACCACGTCGACATCTCCGTGGCCGTGCCGCTCGTGCACCTGACGTTCAATGGGACGAGCATCGGCACGATCATGCACAACGAGCCCGGCCCCGCGGACCATTACTGGTCGGGCAATCCGCTCAACCCCAAGCTCGTGGACACGACGCATTCGGGCGGAAATGTGACGGGGGTCGGCGACATGTCCGTTCGCCTCAAGGCGAACCTCCTCCAGACGGCGACGACGGGCATCGGGCTCCTGGCCGACCTGCGGCTGCCAACGGGCGACCAAAACAACCTGCTCGGGACCGGTACGATCTCCTGGCGCGCCCTGTTGATCGCCTCGACCCGCTTTGCCTTCGTCGAACCCCATGTCAATGTCGGGTATGAGTACCAAAATGCGAATACTGAAACAGGTGCCGCGCTGACCACGGTCGGACTGGATGCCCGACTGGCACCCCCGGTGACATTTGCCGGTGAAATTATTGGACGGTGGGAGGTCGGCCCGAACGTGCCCTTGCCGGGGCCCGCGTCGTATATCGATGGGAGCGTCGTGCAACGAACCACGTTTCCGAACCAGCGGGATGACAACATCGATGGATCGACCGGACTCAAGATCGGGTTCGGGAAGGGCTTCACCGTGTTGGGCAACGTGATCTTCCCGATCCAGGATCGCGGCGTGAAAGCGAACATTATTTGGACCGCTGGTCTCGAACGAAGCTTTTAACTGTCCCTCATTGAACACTACCCGCGTCGCTTCGCCCGTCGCCCCAGATACCCGCGCCCATTTACTGGACGCGGTACGCGAAGCGTCCGCGACGAGCTATGAAACCCTTGGCGAGCTAGGCCCGAGCGCGAGAAGCGTGATGGCCTATCTCGCCCGCCAGAAGTCGGACCGCGCCCTCTCGATCCTGCTCCTGGAACGTGACCCCATGAGCCCCATCGGCGAGGACCGCTACACCCTCGCCGAGGCCAATGAGCTCGACGATCGCGTCCCGACGCTCGGGATCACCTGCGACGCCTGCCAGGCGCCGCTCGCGACCTGGGCGGCCCGCTGCGGCGTCTGCGGCGGCGAAGTCGTCGGGACTCCCGACGATCCCACCGTGGTCCGCCGCTTGGCTCAGGTGTATTCGGCCCTTCTGGGGTCGATGCCTCGCCCGGGCGGCGGCTCGATTTACTTCGCCCGTCAGGGCGACGGCCTGGTCGCGCTCCGCCTGATGACGACGGGCGAGACGGCCGAGCCATTCAAGCTCGCGGCTACGCCAGTCGACCCGACACGCGCGCCCATGATGCCGACGCCGCCAGCAGCGCCGCGGACGCCGGACATGACGGGTGCGACCCGGCGATCGAAACCGACGGTGAGCGTCGCGACACCGAGTAAGACTACGCGCGTCTGTGCGCAGTGCGGCGCCGAGTTTCCGGCGGAACAGCGGTTCTGCCCGAACGACGGCTCACCACTCCGTTCCAAGACCGGCGGCACGGGCATCATCGGCGAGATCATCGCCGAGCGCTACCACGTGGTAAAGGCGCTCGGCGAGGGCGGCATGGGACAGGTCTATCTCGCCGAGCAAGTGAAGATGCGGCGCATGTGCGCGCTCAAGGTCATGCGCCCGCAGCTGGCGACCGATCCCGATGCGGTGCGCCGGTTCGGCGCCGAGGCCGAAAACGCGAGTCGGATCGCGCACCCGAACGTTGCCGCGATCTACGATTTCGGCGAGACGCCCGAAGGGCTCGTCTATCTCGCCATGGAGTTCGTTGACGGGCCGTCGCTCGCGTCCATGCTGGCGCGTGAGCGCGTGATGCCACCAGGGCGGGTCGCGATGATCGGCAAGCAGGTCGCCGACGCGTTGTCGGCGGCCCACGAGCTCGGCATCGTCCACCGCGACTTGAAGCCCGACAACGTCATGATCGTTCGGGCCAAAGACGGCACGGAACGCGTCAAAGTGGTCGACTTTGGCATCGCGAAAGCGATGGCCGACGGCCGGACGCAGATGACGCGCACGGGTTTCGTGCTCGGCACGCCGGCGTACATGAGCCCCGAGCAGATCTCCGGCGACAAGCTCGATGGACGCAGCGATCTGTACAGCCTCGGATGCATGCTGTTCGAGATGCTGACCGGCCAGTCGCCGTTCTCCGGCCCGACCGGCGAGATCGTGCTCCATCGGCGACTGACCGAAGAGGCGGCTAAGGTCCGAGCGCTCTCGCCCGACTGCCCAAAGAATCTCGATGGCGTCATCACGCGCCTTCTGTCACGCAGAGTTGACGACCGCTTCCAGCACGCGACGGAGCTGAGCGAAGCGCTCGATGAGTGCATCGACGAGGACGACCGCCGTGGCACGCGGCCGAAGACGCCGATTCACTCGAAGGCGACCATCGTCATGAACAAGGCCGGCGCGACGAAGGTCATTCACGCGACCGCGCGCGCCGCCACGACGAAACGCAAGGCCCAGCAGAAAGCGCAGCCAAATTATCTGATGTGGGGCGGCATCGCGGCAGCCGTTGTTATCGCTGTAGGCGGTGTCATCGCGTGGCGCACGCTGTCAAAGCCCGCGCCGGCACCGACCACTGTAGCGCAAGCCCCGGCGCCGAATGCCGCGCAGTCGTCCGGTCCGTCGCCGTCGCAATCGTCGCCGTCGCAATCGTCGCCGTCGCAATCGTCGCCGTCGCAACCGTCGCCGTCGCTATCCGCCGCATCGCAGGGTCCGTCAGCTACGCAACCGACGCCGGACACGCAAACAGCCGCCACACCGCCGCAGGCGAGTGTGGCGCCGAGTACCCCATCGAAATCCGCGCCGAAGAAGCAGCCGGCAAAAGAGAAACCGGCACCGTCGCGCCCCGCACCGGTTGTCGCTACGACTCCTCCGCCGATCACACCCCAGCCGGCGCCTCAACCGCAGCAGCAGGTGGTTCAACAGCCGATAGTACAGCAGCCCGCTCCCATCACTCCGCCGCCGGCCGCGGCCCCTGTGGTCGACCTGGCGGCCGAGGTAGGCCACGCGAACCAGGTGGTGAAGGACTACGTCTACGCATTGAACGACAAGAACATCAACCGGATGAAACAGCTTTATCCGACGATGCCCGGCGCGCTGGAGACCGGGCTGCGCGCGCTGACGGCGAACGCAACCGACTTCTCGGCGGCGATCACCACACCGCCGAACGCGTCGGTGCTCGGCGATGCCGGAGACACGGAGTTCGCCTACCAGCTCACGTTCTCAACCCCGGCTCAGGGGAAGAGCAGCCCGACGTTCCGCTACCACGCCGCGCTCGCCAAGCAAGGCGGCTCGTGGCAGATCAAGTCGCTGACGCTACTCCGGTAGGTAGCTCGCGGTCAGTGCACGGTGAGGCTGACGGTCGCCTCACGCCCCGCCGCGGTCGCGCGCACATGCGCCGTTCCAGCCGCGACCGCCGTCACCGCGCCCGTTTTTGCGTCAACCGTCGCAATCGCCGGATCATCGCTGACCCAGGCGATCTGGGCATTCGCGACCGGCCGATGATTCGCGTCAGACGCGATCCCATGCAGTCGCGCCGTCTGGCCAACGTGCATTGGCTCGGCGCCGGTGATGTCAATGAACCTGATGCCCTTGGCGGCGGTCAGGAAGACGGTCTGCGGTTCCTGCTGCGGTGAACCGGTCGAGTCTGTCGCTGGTGTAGGCGGTGCCCACAACGCGATGCCGACGCCGGCGCCCACCGCAATTGCCACGATGATTCCCACGACAATCCACAGCCCGTTGCGCCGTCGCCGCGTAGCGGTGACAGGCGCCTGAGGCGGTGGCGGAGTGGGCGGCGAGACCGCGGAACCAGCGGGCATGGTCGCGGGGATCGGCCGCGAAACCGAAAGCGAAATCGCAGTCCGAGCATCGCCGATAGCCGCCCGCACGATGGCGGCGCCCGGGGCCACCGCGGTCGCGCGCCCGGTCTTCTCGTCCACCCGCACGATCTCGGGCGCGTCGGAGCTCCAGCTCACCGCAACGGCTGGCACCTCGGCTCCGCGCGGGCTCCACGCGGTCAGCCTGAGCGTGACGGCCTCGCCCACGGTGACTTCGCCTGGTGCCGTGATCGCCACTTTGCCCACCACCTGCTGCGTCACACCACCGCGCGGGATCGGGCTCGGCGCTCCTCGAATGATGGTCGTGTCCAGACCATCCGTCGCCCATTTCGCGAGCTCGGCTCTCGCGGGATCGTCGTCCTCGAACGGCCGGGCCTGGGCCGCGTGCAGCGCCGCGTTCATGGTCGGCCACCGCTCGGCCGGCGTCTTTGCCAGCATGCGGCGGATGGCCTCGTCGAGCTCCGGCGGACAGTCCGGCCGGCGCTCGGTGATGGGCGCCGGTGCCTGCTCGATGTGACATCGCATCACGGCGAACGTCGTCCCCGTGAACGGCACGGAGCCGGTCAGCATCTCATACGCGACGACGCCCAACGCATACTGGTCCGCGGCCCACGTGATCTCGGTCCCGCGGCACTGCTCGGGACTCATGTACTGCGGCGTGCCGACCGCCGCGCCGGTCTGCGTGTGGGCGTTGGACTCGGCGACTTTGGCGATACCGAAGTCCGTCACCATGGCTTCGCCAGCGGCATCCATCATGATGTTCGCCGGCTTGATGTCACGGTGGATGATCTGGAGGCGATGCGCGTAGCTCAGGGCGCTGCCCACTTCGCAGAGAATGTGGCGCACCACCGGGATGGGAAGGGCACCCCGCGCTCCAATAATCTCGGCCAGCGGGCGTCCCACCACGAATTTCATCACAAAACAGTGCAGGTCGCCCACCTGCCGCACTGCGTGAATCGTGATGATGTTCGGATGATTCAGACGCGCGACGGTGACCGCTTCCTGCTGGAAACGCTGCACCATGCTGGCGTCGGGCATGAGCCCGGGCGACATGACCTTGATGGCCACGCGCCGGTCGAGGGCGGGCTCGTAGGCCAGAAATACGGCGGCCATGCCCCCACGACCCAGCTCGCGCTCGATGATGTACTCCCCTTGGAGCGCGTCGTTCAGACGGTCGGCGACCGTCGACCAACTGGACTGATTGGCGGTTCCCGGGGCCGTCACAGGGGAACGATACGTCTATGTCTCACCTTGGCAAGCCGTATCCCCATGGCCAGCCCTGTCGTCAGTCGATGTGGCCGTAGAGATGTACGCTCCAGAGGCGCGCCCGCCTGAGCTGGACACGCTGGAAGGGATCGAGTTCCTACAGATCCACGGTGGTCTGGAGCGGCGCGGCGCCCGCCTGCGCACAAAAATCATTTTATTCGTGGTCGTCGCCTTGGTGCCGATCTTTCTGGCGCTAGGCTACTGGTACCTGCCCCGGGAGTTCTGGACGGTCCAACTCGCCGAGTCGGCCGAGAGCGCCCGCACGGTCGCGGCGTTCGTCGTCCGCCGCCCGACCCCCGAGACGGTGAACGACGCGTTCACGACGGCGATCGGCCGCCTGCTGTATTTAGGTGTCGTCGATGCCGACGGCCGTGTGCTCTTCGCCAGGTCCGAGCGGGACCGCCTGACCCCTCCGGACGCCGTGCTCCACGCCGATCACCTGGAGGGCACGCGCCGGAACGAGCGCGAGCTGTGGGTGGTTCGCCCCACGCGCGAAGGCGAACGGGTGGTTCTCGCCTGGTCGCTCGATCGGGCGAGCGAAGCGTGGTTCCGCATGCGCCGTATTTTCACGTTCGCCACGGTCGTCGCGATCGGCGTGGCGTCGTTTCTCGCGTTCTTCCTGTCGCGCTCCGTCACGCGGCCGCTGGAGTCGATCACGGTCTCCCTCGACGCGTTGACGCGGCAGTCCCATTGGAACCTGCGCACGCGGGTGGCCGTGCGGACCCGCGACGAGATCGGCGATCTCGCGGTCTGCGTCAACCGGTTCATCGCCGAGCTCGCGCGACTGGTGTCGAACACGCGCGAAGCCGCCGAGCACGTCGTGCGCCGCACCGAAGAATTGAGCGCCTCCACGTCGGCCCTCAACGCCTCGGGTCACGACGTCTCCACAGCCGTTGACACGGTTGCCGCCGACGCCGCCGCACAAGCCGACCTGGCCGTTCGCACGCGGGAAGAGGCCGCCGCGGCCGGCGAAGCCGCCGAGGCAGTCTTGGAGCGTGTCGGCGAAGCCGACTCGATAACCAGCGACACGCTCGCGGCCGCCCAGGTCGGGCTCAAGGGCGTGGCGGAAGCCGACACGGCCGTCGAGCGCATTGTCGCCGCCGCCGCGGCGGCCCAACAGAGCTTCACGGAAGTCGAGCAGCGCCTCAAGGCGATCGCCGGGGCCACCGCGGGAATCGCCGGCATTGCTCAGACCACAAACTTGATCGCTCTGAACGCCGCGATTGAGGCAGCCCGTGCGGGCGAGCACGGGAAGGGATTCGCGGTCGTCGCCGACGAAGTCCGAAAGCTCGCCCGCGCGTCCGGCAAGCTCGTCGACCAGATCCACGCCGAGGTCGGCCGGATCCAAAAGGGGACGCGCGCGACGGCGACCGATCTCTCACGCGCGAACGACGAGGTCCTCGCGGGGCGCAAGGTGATCGGCGCAACGGGTACCGCAATTCGGGACTCGGTCGCCCGGGTAGAGGCCGCGGCGGCCATTGTGCGCGGGGTCGCGACGCTGGCGGCCGCTCAGCGCGAAGCGGTCCGCCGTATCGAAGCCCGCGCGGCCGAAGTCGCGGCGCTCTCGGGCAGCCAGGCCTCGGCCGCTCAGCAGATGGCGATGTCGACCGCGGCCCAGGCGAGTGTGATCAGTGAAGCGGTCGCCGAGCTCGCCGCGCTACGCAATGTCGCGACGGTCGCGCTCGAATCGGTCAATCGCTTTCAGATCTGAGAGCCCCCTTGCGGGGCAGTCGGCAGGACGAGCGTGAACGTCGACCCACTGCCGGGAGTGCTCTCGGCTGTGAGATCCCCACCCATGGCGCGCGCCAGCGCACGACTGATAGGCAGCCCGAGCCCGACGCCCTCGACGGGCCGCGACAACTGCCGGTCGAGCTGAACGAACGGCTCGAAGATCCGCCCCATGTCGGCCTCGGGGATCCCACGGCCGCTGTCGCGTACACGCACGTAGACCTTCGCCCCGTTCGCCTCGCACGAGACCCACACCATGCCCCCGCGGTCCGTGAACTTGATCGCGTTCGACACGAGGTTCGTCAGGATCTGCGCGACTTTGTGTCGGTCGGCGTGCGCGACCACATCGGGGTTGGCGCCTGACGTATTGAACCCCAGGCCTTTGCCTCCGATCTGCGGCTTGATCAGAGCTTCGACGGTCGTGATGGCATCGATGAGCGACACGGGCCCCAGCTTGATCTGTTCCTGACTGGCCTCGAGCCGCGCAAAGGCGAGAATGGAGTTGATCAATCCGAGGAGATGCTCCTCGCTCCTCCGGATCGCCTCCAGATCCTGCGTCTGCTCGGGTGTGACGGGTCCCCGTAGTCCCAACACGAGGAGCTCGGCATAGCCGGCGATGGCGTTGAGCGGTGTCCGCAACTCGTGGCTCATCGTCGCGAGGAAGCTGGACTTCGCCTGGTTCGCGTTCTCCGCGATGCGCTGCGCGTCCCGTGCCTCGTCGGCATTGCGCTCCGCGACGAGCGTCTGCTCGGCCAGCTCCTCGGTCGTCGACTGCAGTTCCTCGTTCGCCGCCTCCAGCTCGGCCGCCTGTTCCTGAAGCTGCTCGTTCGTCGTCTCGAGCTCGCCCTGTTGCTCCCGAAGGCGCCGGGCGACCTCTGCTTCCCGGGCAGCCGCCCGCGACAGCGCGGCGACCGTGAACGCGGCCAGTAGGAAGGCGACCAGCGTGCCCGCGGCGATGATCCATTGTGTTCGCACGGCGCGGCGATGCTCGACCGCGGTGCGACTGGCGAGCAGCTGGCGCTCCATGTCTTCAATCGCCGCGACGAGCTGGCGCGCCTCGCTCATATAGTGCCGGCCGGCGCTGGCCCGAAACGCGCGGTAGCCCGCGCTGGCCCCGGAGTCCCGACGGGCGCTGACCACGCGATCCAGCGCGTCGAGCCGGGCGGCGACGAGCGGATCCAGCGTGTCCAGCCGCTGCTGTTGCACCCGGTTGTCGCCGGTGAGCTGCTTGACCCGCGCCAGGTTGCGCCGGACATCGGCGCCCGCGCCGTTGTACGGCGACAGGTACGCCGTGTCGCCGGTCAGCAAGAACCCGCGCTCCGCCGTCTCGGCGTCGACGAGCCGCTGCAGCACCGCATCGGTGGTCTCGATAACGTCGTGCGTATGCGAGACGGCCGCGATGGCCACCGCGTCGCGGCCATCGGCGATGAACGCCGCGGCGCCGACGATGAGGATCACGAGGGCGGCGAGAGCGGCTGCGGCGATCTTGTAACGAAGCGGGATCCGATTGATCATGAGAGAGATAACGGCCGGCTGTTAAGTTATCCCCCGTGTCCTTGAGCATCGAGACCACCGCGCTCCGGAAGGTGTATCCGGGCGACACGATCGCCCTGCATGGGCTCGACCTGGACGTCGGCGCAGGCGACTTCTTTGGGTTGCTCGGACCCAACGGAGCGGGGAAGACGACCAC
>Ga0210387_10003000_pt1 | contig 12959 bp, 14 predicted proteins | sample IncBWC7OmetaG_FD_160108 | JGI IMG/M metagenome (GOLD analysis project Ga0210387, IMG submission 160108) | Forest soil microbial communities from Barre Woods Harvard Forest LTER site, Petersham, Massachusetts, United States - Inc-BW-C-7-O ...
GCGCAGGCGGCCACCCAGAAGATGCGCCGGCCGGCGATGTGCAGGTCATAGAGAGGATTGCGCACGCGCAGCTGGCGGATCGCGAAGGCGATGATGGCGGCGAGCGCGATCAGCACCAGACCGATCACCAAGGTCGTCTTGTCGGGCACGGGCGCGAAGTTGATCCCGAGTATCAGCGCGGAGACGAACACGACCGAGAGGATGCCGCCGAGGTTGTCGACGGGGCTGTCGGTCTCGTTGACGTGCGCGGGCACGTAGCGCAGGGCCATCACGAGCGCGACGAGGGCCAGCGGCAGGGTGATCAGGAAGACCGAGCCCCAAGCGAAGTGCTCGAGCAAAGCGCCGGAGATAAGCGGGCCGAGCGAGGAGATCGCGCCGCCGAGCCCCGACCACAGCGCGATCGAGCGCGTGCGCGCGGGTCCCGACCACAGCGCGGTGATCAGGGCGAGGGTCGTCGGGAAGGCCATACCGGCCGAGAATCCGCCCAGTAGGCGACCCGCGATTAGCATCCCGATCGAAGAGGCGAACGCGGCGAGCAGGCAGGCGGGGATCGACAGGGCCATGCCGAGCACGAGCATCAGCTTGCGCCCGTAGCGGTCGCCGAGCGCACCGAGATAGAGCACCGAGGCGGCAAGGCCGAGCGAGTAGGACACTGCGACCAGGTCCAGCCCGGTCTGGGACGCGTCGAAGGCTTTGCCGATCGACGGCAACGCGACGTTGGCGACCGCAAGATTCAGGTTGGCGACCGCGGCAACGAGGATCAACGACGCGAGTACGAGACCCTGGCGCGCCGGTGAGGTGGAAGCTTCGGCCCCGGTGGAACTGGCCCCGATCGAGGAGCCGGTCCCGGCGGAACTGTCCGCGGGTGATGCGGTCGAGCTCAGGTCAGGCTCCTGTGCGGAGTGTCATTGGCGCGAGAGCAGTTCGCGCTTGGCGGTGGCGAACTCCTCGTCGGTCAGCGCTCCGCTTGCGTGCAGCGAGGCCAGGCGCTCGAGACCTCCGACAGACTCGCTCGACGCGTCGGCGTGGTGTCCACCGCCGGTGTGCCCGGCGACACCGGCGCGCAGACCGGCGCTTCCACGCGCCAGCGAGCCCCGCACGTCGGACATGCCCTTGCGGATCGCGTCCATACCACCGGCCGGGTGGGCGTCGGGGAATTCGCCGGCGGTCTGGCGGCGCAGCATTTGCGTGCCGAACAGCGACAGCACGGCGATCAGCAGGATGCCGGTCAGTTTCTGGGTGGCCTCGATCGGGCCCCAGGCGAACAGGATCAGGAGCGCCACCGCGACGACGCCGAAGGTGATGTCGGGACGATCGCGCAGGTAGGGAGCCAGCGCGTGGCGCGTGGATGTCGCCCAGCGCGAGCGCCCGCCGAGCAGGCCGGCGAGCACGACGACGACGCCAATGAAGACGATCGCGTCGGCAATGTCCACGAGCACGCTCGTGGAGATCGACCAGGCGGCGCTGGCGGCGGGGCGGACGGCTTCGGTTGTCGCGAGCGTGTCCACGACCTGGTTGCCGATGAGCGTGCGCGCGAGCAGCGCAACCAGTCCGGCGCCAATGCAGACGAGGCCGACGTTCAGCAGGGTGCGACTGCGCCGACCACGTGCCAGCCCGATCGCGCCGGCGAACAGGAGCAGCACGAGGATCGGCAGGATCAGCGCGAGGCCCCTGAGCACGCGTACGGCGGCCTGCGCGGTTTCCAGCGATTTGGAGCTGATGATCTTGATTTCGGCGACGTTGGCCGGAATTTTTTCGGCGGTGGACGCCGGAGCGCCGAGCCGTGTCGCGAGTTCGGAGACGATCGGCCTGAGGTCGAGGATCACGGCCCCTCCGCCCGGGGTACGTATGGCTCGGCCCTTGTTCTCGATCAGGTTGACGAACTGTCGGTGGGTGACCTCGTTGGCGGTCTTCCACAGCTGCTGGACCCGCGGTTGCTGCAGGGCGATGACGATCCCTTTTTCGACGACGGTGCGCAGCCCGCCGGCGGCGGGACCGGCGAGCGGCTTCAGTTCGGAGGGCAGACCCGAGCGGATTTCTCCGGCGACGTCGACGTTGGCGTAGATCTGATCGGTCAAGTAGGAGGAGAGCTGTTCCTGGATCGCATGGTTCTCCAGGAGCGCGGTGTTGGTTTCGGTCCAGTAGGAGGTGTCGAGCAGCTGGCGGTTGGCCCAGACGGCGAAGATGCCGACCACGCTCAGCACGGCCGCGAGGCCGAGCATGCTCCTGACCAGCCAACGGTGCGAGCTGAGCTGCTCTCCCGGCGAGAGCTCCGATGGCGAGCCGCTCGGCGGCGCGGAGGAGCCTGCGGGCGAGGGCTGCGTGGGCATCCGGGCAGTCGGGGACTCGGCGGGGGCCCCGGCCGCCTCGGAAGACCCCTGAGGTGACTCGTCGCTCACGGCTTCAGCACCTACTCCGCAGGCTGCGTCGGTGGCAGCAACGCGCCGATCAGCCAGAAGACGGGTATGAAGATCCCGATCACGAACATGACCCAGTGGCCCTTTTTGATCGCGGTGAGGCCGAGCACGACCAGCAGGACGACGTACAGGATCCCGAAACCGACATAGCCTCCCGAGGAGACCGCGAGTGGAACGATCGTCGTCAGCATTTTGATCCCCCCTTCTCGCCGGTCAGCTGCATTCGATCGGCTGCAGCGCTTGAGTGTAGCTGCTCGCCAGCTGTTTGAGAGCGCTTTCAAGCTGTGTGCCGGCGCCGCTGATGGAGAAGTTGGTGGTCAGGTTCGAGAGCACGGATTTGAGTTGCTGTTCGAAGGTCTGGGTGGCCTGCTGAACCTGCTGCTTGCGCGCCGGTTGCAGATCGCCCTGCGCGCCCTGGATCTTCTTGATGTCGTCGGCGATCGCGCTCACTTCGGTCTTGATCTGCGGTAGTGCTGCGATCGACGGGGTCAGTGTCTGCAAGGTCGCGATCCTACTCTTGATGTCGGATCGGGCACCGCAAACCGACTTCGTGGCCTGCTCCTGCTTGGATTCGCCGCAACCCGTCAACGGGATCGTCAGGCTCACGAGCAATACGAGAGCGCTCGCGAGCAGCTTGCGTGAAGGGACGGTGCAGGGGGACGTCGTCATAGACGACGCCCCCCTGCCGGACTGAGCTGCTCCAAGCAAGTCGTGATTCCCTACGCCTCGATGGGACGACCACCGTAGGCGGCCAGTCCGTAGATGATCAGGATGTCGATCGCGAAGACCGCGAGCGACCAGAACGGATAGGCGGGCATCGACAAGAGCGCCCCGATCGCGCTGAGGCCCGCGACGAAGATCCCGAACCAGCGCCCGTAGCCTCCACCGGACCAGATCGAGAAGGCGGCGAGGATCTCGAGCGCTCCGAGGACGATCGTCACCCATCCCCAAGTGTTGAGCCCGCTGAGGATGTACTGGGTTTCGTGGACGAAGAACTTCGAGTTGCCGACCGCGGCGATCCCGTAGATCACGTTCAGGACACCGACGATCAAGAGCATGATCCCGGCGAACATCACCCATCCGGCGCCGGACGGCTCCCCCCCGCCGGACCTGTCGTACGAACTCGTAGCCATGCCTCACTCCTTTCGGCGATTTGTATGCACGCTGTAGTTCTGTCTCGGGTGACGTTGGCCTGCCTGTGACGGCAAACGACCAGGGCGTCGCGTCGCGAAACAGCGTCCTCGGGTCGAGCCTACGCACCCCCGTGGGCGCCGGCATCAGGGCTCATTACCTCTGGCGTTGCGGCTTTCTACGGATACCGATCGCTCCTGTCGGTCTGTGACACGCCTGACGCCTCGGCCCCGTGGTGCATGCCTCAAACTTCGGGCGGTTCAGCGGCAGGACCCGAGTGGCGAGCTGTTGGGGGTCGATCGCTGTGTTAGCTTGGCGCCGTGGCGGACACAACCGATCGTCGGGTGGGGGCTGCGGGGATCGTGCTGGTGACCCTGGCCGCGGGTCAGTTCCTGATGACCCTCGACAGCTCGGTCATGAACGTCTCGATCGCGACCGTTGCCAAAGATGTCGGCACGACCGTGACCGGCATTCAGACGGCGATCACCCTCTACACGCTGGTGATGGCCTCGCTGATGATCACCGGCGGCAAGCTCGGTCAGATCCTCGGTCACAAGCGCGCGTTTGCGATCGGGTGCGTGATCTACGGCTGCGGGTCGTTCACCACCGCGATCTCGCCCAGTCTCGGCGTGCTGATGCTCGGGTGGTCGTTCCTGGAGGGCGTCGGCGCCGCGCTGATCCTGCCCGCGATCGTCGCGCTGGTGGCGTCGAACTTCACGCGCCCCGAACGCCCGCGCGCATATGGCCTGGTCGCCTCGGCGGGGGCGATCGCCGTCGCCGCCGGCCCGCTGATCGGCGGGCTGTTCACCACTTACCTGTCCTGGCGCTGGGTGTTCGCGGGAGAGGTGCTGATCGTGCTCGTGATCCTCGCGCTCACCCGCCGAATGGAGGATTCGCAGGCCGAGGCCGGAGTCAGACTCGACCTGATCGGGACGGCGCTGTCGGCGCTTGGGCTCGGGCTGATCGTGTTCGGGATCCTGCGCGCGGGGGCGTGGGGATTCGTGCAGCCCAAGCCGGGGGCGCCCGAATGGATCGGACTGTCCCCGACGCTCTGGTTGATCCTTGGAGGGGGATTGGTGATGTGGCTGTTCCTGCAGTGGGAGGGTCGCCGCCTAGATCGTGGTCAGGAGCCGCTGGTCAACCCCGCGATCCTGCGCAACGCGACGCTGCGCGGCGGCCTGACCTCGTTCTTCTTCCAGTACCTCCTGCAGGCGGGCCTGTTCTTCGCGGTGCCGCTGTTCCTGTCGGTCGCACTGGGGCTCTCGGCGATCGAAACGGGAGTGCGGCTGCTGCCGCTGTCGATCACGCTGCTGCTGGCCGCGGTGGGGATCCCGAAGGTGTGGCCGAATGCCTCCCCGCGCAGGATCGTGCAGCTGGGCTTTCTCGCGCTGTTCGCGGGCATCGTGGTGATGGTCGCAGCGCTGGAAGCGGGCGCGGGCGCGGAGATCGTGACCTGGCCGATGCTGCTCTCGGGCTTGGGCGTGGGAGCGCTGGCCTCGCAGCTCGGGAGCGTTACGGTCTCCTCGGTCCCCGACGAGCAGAGCGGCGAGGTGGGCGGGTTGCAGAACACCCTCACGAACCTCGGCGCGTCGATCGGCACGGCGCTGTCGGGTGCGGTGCTGATCGCCGCCCTGAGCGCGTCCTTCCTGACGGGCGTTCAGCAGAACGCGGCGGTGCCGAGCGCGGTCAAATCGAAGGTCGGCGTCGAGCTCGCGGGCGGGGTGCCGTTCGTCTCGGACGCCGAACTGCGAAGCGCCCTCGACAAGGCGGGGACGACATCGGCGACCACGAATGCGATCGTCGAAGAGAACGAGACCGCGCGCCTGTCGGCGCTGCGCTCATCGCTGTCGGTTCTGGCGCTGATCGCGCTGGTCGCGCTGCTGTTCAGCCGCGGCATCCCCACCGAGCAGCCGGCCGCGCGGCGAGAACCCGGGCCAGAGCCTCAGGCTGCGTGAACGGGAGGTCCGGCCGCCTTCAATTCCCGTGCGGCGGCGCGCAGCGCGAAGGCGATCAGCATCAGCGCCAGGCCGCGCACGACGAGCACGATGCCGAACACGACCGCGAGGGTCTTGATCCCGAATTCCGGCCAGGAGACGATCAGGATGCCGAGCGCGAGGTCCACGAGCGCGGCGAGCAGCAGCCAGCCACGGCCCTGTCGGGTCTCGAAGGCGGCGACGAGACGTAGGACGCCCGCGAGGATCAGGTAGAGGCCGACCGCGAGCGCGACCACGAGGATGCTGTCGCTGGGGTGGCGCAGGACGATCACCCCGGCGATCATCGCCAGGACGCCGCCGAGCACGCCCCCGAGGCGCGATCCGGAGGGTTGGCCGAGCGCACCGACGACCAGGAAGACGCCGCCGATCAAGAGCTCGATGCCCACCAGCAGCGCGACCACCGTGAGCGTCGGGCCGGTGTAGGCGATCAGCACGATGCCTCCGACGAGCGAGATCAGGCCGACGATCAGACCCAGCCACCACGCGCGTCCCACCGCCTCGACCGCCTCCCACTCCGAAGCCTCGCCCCCGAATGCAGTGCTCATCGCTGCCTCCCTCTGCTCGGTGCCCGCACACGCGGGCTCGTTCACCGCCGTTGCGGCGGTCCACCGTTTCCAGGTGGATTGAACCTTAGGCGCAGGTCGGAATCCCGGCGACCGTGGAAGTCCGCAGCGGTCCTGCTGCACCCGAGCGAGACTCACACGGTGGTGGTGTGCCGCGGGCGGACGCCTGCAGCCGCGTCCGCGACCGCATCGAACGACGCTCGTGCGGGTTTGCGCATGTGGGTCCGAAGGGGCGCGGGCCGAGGGAGCAACTCGGAAAGACACTGGGAAAAACAGCACGAGGGAGAGGCATTCATGCGTTCATTCAGGCTGGTCCCGGCCGTTGTGGCCGCGGCCTCGTTGATGGCACCGACCGCGGCCATTGCGAGACCACACAAGCATTCGAACCCAAGCGGTCGCTGCAACGTCACTCTCAACGTGGCGCCCCATCAGATCACCGCCGGCGACTCGGTCCTCGCGTTCGGACGCCTGCGCTGCACGCTTCCTGCGAACGCGGCCGGACAGGCCGTGCAGCTGTTCGAGCACGTCCACGGCACGGCCGGCTATACGCTCGCTCAGAGCACCACGACCACGGACGCTCGCGGGTTCTACGAGTTCACGCAGAGCGGCGTGCAGAGCGACGTCTCGTTCTATGTGCGCTCGCACCGCGCGCAGAGCGGACGCCGGCATGTGCGTGTCGCCGCGCAGGTCACGCTCGCGGGCCCGCCCGAAGGCACGCAGCTGCTGACCGGTCATCCCAATCGGGTCATGTTCACGGGCACCGTCAATCCGGCCGACGTCGGCGCGCGCGTGATCCTGCAGCGCCAGAACGCACTCACGGGCAACGAATGGCGACGGATCGATCACGGCACGGTCGGTGCGGGCGGCGCGTTTACGATCGTGCACCGGTTTCTCGTTCCGGGCGACGCGAACCTGCGGGTGATCGTGCGCAGCGACGGCGTGAACATCCCGAGTGAGTCGAACGTGCTCACGTACGAGGTCTCCCAGGCGCAGAACCCACAGCTGACGATCGAGGCTTCGTCGGATCCGATCTTCTACGGGCAGTCGGTGACTGTCAGCGGCGTCGTCGCGGGCGCGGCGAACACGCCCGTGACGCTGCTGGCGCGCACCGTGCACCAGCACGGTTTCGCTCCGGTCGCCGAGGTCAGCACGAACGCCGGCGGCGAATACACGTTCCCGGCGCAATCACCGGTGAACAGCACCCTCTACAAGGTCACCACCGCCAATCCGTCGTGCCCCGGCCCCCATGGGCGGGCGTGCAGCGCGAGCGCCGACCACTCGGCGGTGTTGTACGAGGGCGTCAAGGACGTGCTCACGGCGGCGGTCTCGCAGAGCACGATCCAGGCCGGGCAGACGCTCACGTTCACCGGCACGGTCGCGCCCGATCACAGCGGGCATATCGTCTACCTGGAACGTCAGAACGTGGGCAACGGCAACTTCCACGTCGTGGAGGTCGCCACGGTGGGCGCCGGCTCGGCTTATTCGATCGCCCACACTGTGTATGCGGCCGGCACGAAGGTGTACCGCGTGCGCATCCCCGGCGGGCCGGAGAACGAGGGTGCGGCGAGCGCTCCGTTCACGATCCAGGTGACGCCCGCACCGGCAGCCGCGTTCACGCCGGAAGGTCCCGGCAACTCGGGGCTGCCGGCCGAAGGCGAACAGTAGAGACAGCGTCGCTCCAGCTGTGGCCGTCCCTGCGGGGGCGGCCACAGCTCGTTTACGCCGCTACCGCCCGCGAGTCGAGGTGCGCGCCGACCTTGCGCTTGACGCGCTGCAGCGCGTTGTCGACGGTCTTGGTGTCGCAGTCCAGACGCTCGCCGACCTGCTCGTAGGAGCAGCCGTCGAGGTAGAGCCCCAGCACGCGGCTCTCGAGCTCCGAGAGCGCGGTCGAGAGGCAGCCCACGAGCGAGCGCAGCTCCTCGGAGGAGATGACCTGGTTGACGGGGTCGTGCACGGTCGGGCCGGGGAGCATCTGGTCGAGGGTCGGCACGTCGTCGCCGGCCGCGGCGGGCGTCGAGGAGAAGGAGACGTACTGGTTCAGCGGAGTGTGCTTGTTGCGGGTCGCGGTCTTGACCGCGGTGATGATCTGGCGGGTGATGCAGAGCTCGGCGAAGTTGCGAAAGCTCGACTCGCGGTCGGTGCGATAGTCGCGGATGGCCTTGTAGAGGCCCACGAGGCCCTCTTGGATGAGGTCGTCGGAGTCGCCGCCGGCGAGGAAGTACGAGGAGGCCTTCAAGCGAACGAACCCGTGGTAGCGCTTGACGAGCCGGTCGTAGGCGTTGCGATCGCCCTGCTTGGCGAGCGCGATCAGGAAGCCATCATCGACCTTGACTTCAGAGTTAGGGTTGCGGGAGATTCTCAGTGCCACGAGCAGATCCTTTCTTGGAGCTCCCCGCGCGAGCGGACAGCCCAAATTTGCTCAGTGGCGCACTCCTCCCCTGGCGCCAATGCTTAGGTATCTGAACCTTAGGTTCAGCGTTATGTTGTGCGCGAGAGTTGCATAGTCACCGGACGTTGTCAAGCAGCGCGGTCGCGATCTTGCAAGATCTCGTACAGCATGGCAGCCGCGGCGGCGCCGACATTGAGCGATCCCACGCGCCCGCGCAGCGGCAGCGCGATCAACTGGTCGCACGCGGCCGCCACCCGCGGGCGCAGGCCATGGCCCTCGCTGCCGAGCACGAGCACGACCCCGGCGCCGCTGTAGTCGGGGGCGTCGTAGGGGATCGGCTTGTGCTTGCCGGCGGCCTGCGCGCTGGCGCCATAACACCAGCACCCAGCCTCGCGCGCCTGCACGAGGAAGTCGGCGAGATTGCGCACCCGCGCGACGCGCAGGTGCTCGAGCGCTCCGGCCGAGGCCTTGCACGCCGAGGGAGTGACCTCGGCCGAACGGCGCTGCGGGATCGCCACGCCGCTGGCCCCCGCGCACTCGGCGGTGCGGCAGATCGAACCGAGGTTCTGCGGATCCTGCACCTCATCGAGCGCCACCACCAGCGGCTCGGGGCCGGCCAGCAGCTCCTCGGCGGAGACATATGGATAGCCGCCGGCCTGCGCGCACACACCCTGATGCGCCGAGGACTCGCAACGGCGCTCGATGTCCGCGGCCGAGCTCGTTTGCACGCGCACGCCGGCCAGCCACGGCTCGCGCGCGGTGCTCTGCGTGGCCCACACCTCGCCCACGCTGTGCGCGCGCCGACCGCGCAACGCCTCGCGCACGGCGTTGCGCCCGTAGAGGATCACGTTGGGAGCAGCTCGAATCCGCCCTGCACGTCGCGCACCTCCCACCCCAGAGCGGCGATCTCACCACGCAGTCGATCGGCGGCGGCGAAGTCTCTGCTCTCCCGAGCCTTCTCGCGCTGGACGGCCAACGCGCGCACGCTCTCGGGCGCCTGTGCAACGGGAGCGAGCAGTCCGTCCAGACCCAATACGCCGAGCATCTCGCGCAGTTGCGAATCGCCGGGCGCGTCAAATCGCGGGCCTGTTGCCTCGCGTATCCATTCGTTGAGGTATCCCAGCGCCTCGGCCGTGTTGAAGTCCCGAGCCAGAGCGTCGAAGAAACGCTCGTAGAGCTCGTCCAGGTCGGTAGGCGAGGATCCTGGCGAGAGCTTGCGGGCGGCTTCGCGTATGCGCAAGACGTTCGCCCGAGCCTGCTCCAGTGCGGCTTGCGAAAACGCGAGCGGCTGGCGGTAGTGACCGCTGATGAGATACATCACGACCGCGTCGCGACCGTAGCGCTCGATCACCTCGTGCAGTGGCGCGATGTTGCCGACCGACTTGGCCATCTTCTCGCCGGTGGACTGGATCATGCCGTTGTGCATCCAGATCCGCGCAAGCTCAGCGCCGCGCGCCGTGCGTGTCTGAGCGGCCTCGTTCTCGTGGTGGGGGAACAACAGGTCCGAGCCCCCGCCGTGGACGTCGAACCCCACGCCGAGCGCCTCCTCGGCCATCGCCGAGCACTCGATGTGCCAGCCGGGACGGCCCGGGCCCCAGGGAGACTCCCAGCTTGAGTCCTCGTCGGGCTTGTGCGCCTTCCACAGCGCGAAGTCCAGCGGATCGTCCTTGCGATCGGAGCCCTCAACGCCCTCGCCCTGATCCATGTCTCCGATGTCGCGGTGCGAGAGCGAGCCGTAGTCGGGATCGGAGCGCACGCGAAAGAACACGTCTCCCCCGCTCTCGTAGGCGTGCCCGGCGTCGATCAGCGCGGAGATGTAGTCGACGATCGGCACCATCGTCTGCGAGGCCAGCGGCTCGTGGTCGGGGCGGCCGAGCGCGAGCGCGTCGGTGTCGGCGAGGTAGAGATCCGTCATCTCGCTCGCGAGCGCTTCGCTGGGGCGATCCTGCGCGCGTGCGGCGTCGTAGATCTTGTCGTTGACGTCGGTCACGTTGATGACCAGCGTCGTCTTGTAGCCCTCGTGTGCGAGGAACCGCGCGAGCAGGCTGAAGAGCACGAACGGGCGCGCGTTGCCGATGTGGATGCGGCTGTAGACGGTCGGTCCGCAGGCGTAGACGCCGACCTTGCCGGGATCGCGTGGGCGCAGCGGCTGCAGCTCGCCACTGCGGGTGTCGTGCAGGCGGATCTCGCGCATCGCCCGGCAACCCTAACTCAGTGCATGCGTAGACTTGCGACGGCGAGCGCCGCGACGCCCTCGCCGCGCCCGACGAAGCCGATCCCCTCGCCGGTCGTGGCCTTGACGTTTACGCGTGCCTCGGGCAGGCCCAGCGCGACGGCCAGGCGGGCGCGAATCGCCTGCTTGTGCGGCGCGAGCCGGGGCGCCTGCATGACGAGCGTGCAGTCCACGTTGACGGGCTGCAAACCGGCGGCGGCCACGGTCGCGAGGACTGCCTGGAGCAGTTGGATCGAGTCGGCGTCGCGCCAGCGCTCGTCGGTGTCGGGAAAATGCTCGCCGATGTCTCCCAGGCCTGCCGCGCCGAGCAGCGCGTCGATCACGGCGTGGGTCAGCACGTCGGCGTCGGAGTGCCCGTCGAGGCCCTGCTGGGAGGGGATCTCGACGCCGCCGAGCACCAGCCGGCGGCCCTCGGCGAGTCGGTGGGTGTCATAGCCGATGCCCACGAGGGCGCTCACGCGAGGACAGCTCCGATCGGCTCCAGGCGGCGAGCGCGGCGCTCGAACACGCACAGCTCGCCGATCCCGACGCGGTCGAGCAGCTCCAGCGCCTGGTCGTAGTCGGCGCCGACGTCCTCGGGCAGGTGCGCGTCGCTGGAGAGCGCCACGGGCGCGCCCGCGTCCACGCACATCTCCAGGAAGGCCTGCGCGGGATACAGCTCCTGCGTGCGCTTGCGCAGACCGGCGGTGGAGACCTCCACGGCGATCCCGGCCTCGGCGATCGCCTCGATCGCGGGCTCGTAGTAGCGGCGCAGATCGCCCTCGGGTAGCGGACGGTCCGCTCCCCATACCTTCACGAGATCGGGGTGAGCGAGGATGTCGAACAGGCCGCTGCGGGCGGCCTCGGCGAGCGTCAGGAAGTAGCTTCTCCAGATCTCCTCGGCGCTGTGACCGCGATCCCAGACGCTGTAGTCGTGCATGTCGATCGAGTGATCGCGCAGGAAATGGACGGAGCCAACCACGTAGTCGAAGTCGCGACGCTCGAGCAGGTTGGCCATGCGATCCTCGACGCCGGCGATGAAGTCGGCCTCGATCCCGAGCCGCAGATCGGTGCGCGTGCGCACGAACTCGCAGTAGGCGTCGATATCGTCGATCGCGAACTCGCGCCACAGCGGGTGCTGCCACACGTCGAGCGCCTGCTCGAAGCGGTAGACGTGCTCGGATACGCCAAGCTCTGAGATTCCGCGCTCATCGGCGACGGCGCGATAGCGGGAGACGTTCTCCTCGGTGAAGTGATCGGAGGCGCGGGCACTCAGGTCGTCCGGGCGCAGGTGCAGGTGATAGTCGGTGAGCATGGCGCGATTCAAGCAGAGGCGACCAGGAGCTCGGCGAGCGAGAGGTCCAGCGGGGTGGTGATCTTCAGATTCTCGCCGCCCGCCGGCACGATCGCCACGCGCCCCCCGAGGCGCTCCACCAGCCAGGCATCGTCGGTAGCCTGCGCGAGCACCTCACCGGGCACGTCGAGAGCGCGTTCGAGGATGCCGCGACGGAAGACCTGGGGCGTCTGCACGGCCCAAAGAGCCGAGCGGTCGAGCGTCTCGACCACGACGCCCGCGACGCCCGGGGCCTGTGGGTCGGCCTCGCCGCGAGCCTGCTGATCGGCCTCGCTGCCGGCCTGCGGGTGGGCCCCGCCGGCTCGCGCGGCGCCGGCCGGGGGCTCGGCCCGCTTGATCGTGTCGGTGACCGGCGCGGCGGTGATCGCCGCGTCCAGATCGCTGTTCCGGGCCAGAGCGCCGAGCGCCGCCCGCACCAGCTCGGCCGAGGCCAGCGGCCGCGCCGCGTCGTGCACCACGACCAGATCCCCGGGATCGCCAGGACCTGACGCCTGGAGCGCACGCGCGACCGACTCCGAGCGCGCGGCTCCGCCCTGCACACCGGTCGTGCCGGCGGGCGCGGACACTCCCGGCGGCAATGCGACGACGATGCGATCGATCTCCTCCACGGCGAGCATCAGATCGACGCTCCACCGCAGCAGCGATCGACCGCCGAGCTCGACGAGCGCCTTGGGGCCCTCTGACCCGAGACGCTCGCCGCGCCCGGCGGCAACGATCAGTGCGAGCGAGGCCAAGCCTCGCTACTCGGCCATCGCCATCTGGCTGGAGGCGGAGGTGGCGAGCAGCTCGTCGAGATAGCTCTCGGCCTCCTCCTCGTCCTTGTCGAGCGCGTACATCAGCTCGGAGGCGAGGATCTTCTTGGTGCGCGTGAACATATGCTTCTAGCCGGTCGACAGGCC
>Ga0210387_10003001_pt1 | contig 12957 bp, 10 predicted proteins | sample IncBWC7OmetaG_FD_160108 | JGI IMG/M metagenome (GOLD analysis project Ga0210387, IMG submission 160108) | Forest soil microbial communities from Barre Woods Harvard Forest LTER site, Petersham, Massachusetts, United States - Inc-BW-C-7-O ...
GGCTTCGGCGACAGCGATGGCGAGCCGGACCTCTTCCACCCCCGTCGCCAGCTCGAGGACTGGGCGGCGGCGATTGCCTTCGCCCGCTCCCTTCCGGGTGTGGATCCCAACCGGGTCGCGACATTCGGCTCCTCGATGGGCGGAGGGAATGCTCTCGCCGCGGCCGCCGCGGACGAGGGGATCGCCGCCGCGGTCAGCCAGGTCCCGTTCCTGGACATGTTCACCCAGGCGCACCGCGCTTCACCGAGCACCAACCTGCGGATGCTCGCGGCGGCTGTCAGGGGTCGCCACCTGCGCGCGATCGGCCAGCCGAACGAGCCGGCATTCATCAACGCACCGGGCGGTCAGGAGGGCTGGTTGCATGTCGTCTCGATCGGCGAGGACAGTCGCTGGCGCGACCGCGTCTCCTCGCGCTGGCTGCTCGGCCGTCCCTATCGTCCGATCCGCCATGCTCGCCGGCTGCACTGCCCGTGGCTCGTATGCGTCGGAGAGGCCGATCGGGTGGCCCGGCCGGGACCGGCGATCCGTGCCGCGAGGAGGGCTCGGCACGGCGAGCTGCGCACCTATCCGGGCGTCGACCACTTCGACATCTACGACGGCCCTGAGCACGAGCTCGTCGTGGTGGACGAGGTTGAGTTCCTGCGGCGCACCCTCGGCCTGGCCGGCCGGACATAAGCGCAGAATCACCTGGAACGCAAGCTGGCGTCTGCTGCACGGCGACTACGTCAAAGAAAGGCACGTAGCACGCACCGCGGGGTTTGCGCAACGTACGGCCCTCTTTATAGACAACTGTCTGCGAGTGTTGCGCTCGCAACTGATCGGGTGGCCCCATCGGTGATGAACAAAGCGTGAGCTAGGTTCGAAGTCGCCGTGCAAGACGAGAGGATCGAGGTCTGCTCCGTTCTCGCTTTGCATCAGTTATACCGACTTATATCATGATCGCTTATAACTTGCTATAACTCGGTAGAACGATGGACCCAATCGGGAACCCGTACACACCGAACGCCGGCTCGCGTCCGCCCGAGCTCGCGGGCCGCGCCGGTGAGCTGGAGCAGTTCAGGGTGCTTGTGGGGCGCCTTAAGCGCGGTGCCACCGAGCAGAGCATGATCATCCGCGGCCTGCGCGGCGTCGGCAAGACGGTGCTGCTGAACGCCTTCGAGGATCGCGCCGAGTCCGAGGGCTTTCTGACGTATTACCACGAGCTGACGCCAGACAGCAGCTTGGTGGGGGAGATCGCACGGGACGCGCAGAGCGCCCTCGCTCGTCTCAAGCTCAGCGCCCGGGCCATCAAAGGGGTGCGCGCTGCGCTTGAGCATCTCGGCACGATCACGTTGACCGGACCGGAAGGGATCGGCTTGACCGTCGATCTCCGCAAGGCTGACGAGGGGACGATCGCCGGCGACCTGTCCGAGCTGTTCTTGGCCCTCGGTGCGGCTGCGGCTAGCAAGGACTCGGGTGTTGCGTTTCTGCTCGATGAGGTGCAGTTCGTCAAGGAGATCGAATATCGCTCGCTAATCAGTGCGCTGCACCGGGCGACGCAAAAGAACATGCCAATCACTGCGGCCGCCGCCGGGCTGCCCCAGATTCCGCGCCTGACCGGCGAGGCGCGCTCATACGCAGAGCGCCTCTTCACGTTCCCTGTCATCGCCGGCCTCTCAGAGCCCGATGCTCGCGCTGCGCTCGTCGAGCCCGCACGCCATCAGCAAGTCGATTTTGAGCCCGAGGCCGTCGAGCTGGCCCTGACCTGGACGCGGGGCTACCCGTTCTTCATCCAGCAGCTCGGCAAGCACGCCTGGAACCTCGCCAAGGCCTCCCCGATCACGACCGGAGATGTGCAGGCGGCTATCCCGGTTGCGCAGCAGGCCTTGGACACGAGCATCTATGAGGTGCGAATCCAGCGAGCGACCCGCGAGGAGCGTCGCTACATGCGCGCGATGGCCGAGCTCGGCGAGGGGCCCTACCGCTCTGGCGATGTGGCGGCCAAACTCGGGCGCAGAACGCCCGAAGTCTCGATGACCCGCCAGCACCTGATCGACAAGGGGCTCGCCTACGCCACCGAGGACTACGGACACGTAGACTTCACGGTGCCCCGTTTCGATGAGTTCATGCGTCGACACATGGCCTATCGGGCACCCGCCTCTGCGCAGCGCAAGCACAAGCCCTGAGTGGGTAGTGGGTCAGTCTGGTAATCCACTACCTTTCCCTCGAGCGCCGTCCACAGCAGCGAGCTCGACGCACCGGTTGGGGTCGAGCCGGCGGAGCAGTGTGGCAGGTAGGTGCCGAACTGCAACCTCTGCGATCCTTTGTGGGGCTTGTCGTAGCGGATACGGATCGACGTATACGCGCGTCGGCCGTTGCAGATCTCGATGTGCGAGGCGGTGATCGTGACAGCCGAATGAACGCGCGGGGCAGTGGCGACGCTCGTGCCGACGGTCAGGTCGGCTTCGTCCATGGTCGCGTGCGCCGTCGCTGTCGGCTTGCCCCAACTGCTCCAGCGCACACGCTCAACGACGGCCGCGCCGTCGCAGAAGTACGGGAACGTCGCCGGGTGCTGGCGCCATTCGATTTTCCCGCCGCAGCCCGGCCCGCCCATCCACGTGGCACCGGCCGTGCTCGCACCCGCCGGGCCCGCCGCGCCGATGACGCCGAGCGTCAGCAGGCAGCACATCGTCGCGACCGGCATCCGTCGAACCCTGCTCTGCGGTTGGTGCATCGTCACTGCACACTCCTTCTTGGACACCGCCACGCCCGGTCCCGGCCGGGGCTTGCCGCGCATCGTCCCGGATGCACCGCACCCCACCTTACAGCGATGATCAGCCGATCGGCCCGGAACGCGCCAGGGGATGCTTCACGGTCCTACTCGTTGAGCCCGACCACTTCGAGCAGCGCGATCCAGTCGACCTGGCCGCGTTCGAATTCTAGTTCTGCGAACTTGGTGGCGACGCGTTCGACGCGTTCGCGCAGGGTCCTGTCCGCTGGCTGCACGTAGGGGATGAGCAGGCTGCGAGGGATTTCATGGATATCGATCGCTTCCACGTGCTGGGCGTAGGGCTCGACATCGGAGGGCATCGCGCCGAAGCCGTTCGCGTGCCACGCGCGGATGTCCGCACAGATGTCCGGCACCTTCAGCGCGCTCATTTCACGCAGGCCCCTGGCGAGCCGGCGAGCGTCGCGCGTGATCTGCGGGTTGCTCCACGTCAGCCGGCTGAGGCTGTGCACGTACGTCCGGACGATCCTCGCGTCGGTGTGGTAGCCGGTGGCCCAGAGGGCGCCGGCCGCCTCATAGGCGAGCCTCTGCTCCGCTTCGTTCTGGGGTGAGCCGGCGCCGGCGTTCGGGCATTCGGCGTGGAGCCGGAGGTCGAGTCTGTGGATGCTCGCTTCGACCGACGACCAGGTGCTCACGGCGGCATGCAGAACGGTGTAGCTGGCCACGAGATAGGCGTGGGTCGAGGCGACGTCCTGCGATGTGGCGTTCTGCGATGCGGCGCCTGCCGTGGCGGGTGGGATCGCGGCGGCGAGCGTCGCGATGAGGATCGCTGCACGTCTGAGCATCGCCACTGCAATATAACCCCGGGCGCCGGCGCCGAGAGCCGGTCGTGGACGGGACTGCAGATGTCTTACCGTTGGCCGACGCGCGGATGAGATCTAGGCTTACGCGCCCAACTACCCGGGAGATGACGATGACCGAACTCGCCACCTACGAGCTCGACGGACCGATCGCGACGATCACGATGGACGACGGCAAGGTCAATGCCTTCTCGATCGACATGCTGCAGGCTCTGCACGGCGCTTTCGACCGCGCCGAGCAGGACGGCGCGGTCGTGGTGGTGACAGGTCGCGACGGGTACTTCTCGGCGGGCTTCGACCTGAAGGTCTTCAGCGCGGGAGACCCCGATCGCGTTGTCGAGATGCTGCGGCTCGGGGCGACGCTCTGCGAGCGCGTGCTGTCGTTCGCCCGACCCGTGGTGATCGCCTGCTCCGGGCATGCGATCGCGGCGGGCTCCTTCGTCGTGCTCGCCGCCGATGTGCGGATCGGCGTCGACGGTCCCTATCGCCTGGGCCTGAACGAGGTGCAGATCGGGTTGACCGTGCCGTGGTTCGCGATCGAGCTGGCGCGCCAGCGCCTGACCCCGGCGCACTTCGATCGCGCGGTCGTCACCGGCGCGCCCTACACCCCGGCGGAGGCCGTGGACGCGGGCTTTCTCGACCGGATCGTCGCACTCGAGGAGTTGGGAGCCGCGAGCCGGCAGACGGCTGAGTACCTGGCGGGGCTCGACGGCGCCGCGCACGCGGCCACCAAGCTGCGGGTTCGCGCGGGCGCGCTGAGCGCCATCCGCTCGGCGATCGAGAGCGAGCTGACGATGGAGGGGCTCACCGGCGCGCAGTCGACCTGATCGGCCATACGCTCAGGCGCGCACGGCTTCGATCCAGTCGTAGCGCCCGCCGCACAACGACCGCCATCGGCCGGGCGACACTGCGCGCAGCGTGTCCACGTCCGGCGCCCCCGCCGGTGTGAGGAAGATTTCGTGCAGGATCGCCCAGCCGCCGGCGCCCGCGGCCAGGAGCGAATCTCCGCGCGAGATCGTCAGATGGTGGCGCCCAGCGGACAGCGTTGCGCGCAGCGGCGTGAGGGCGTCGGGATTGTGCGGGTTGCCGTCGAGCTGAGCGCCGATCGCACCGATCGAGCGTCCGTCCACGCCGATGTCCGCCGTCGGCATCAGCTGTCCCTTGAGCCACACCTCCCAGCTGCCGGCGTGCGGTATCGAGAACGTGCTCCGCAGCCGACCCGCGCCCTTCATCGCGAGGCCCGGATGGGTGTAGCGCCAGTCTGGGTGCCGGCCCCGGGCCACCTCGACGCGCACCACCGGCGGCGGGATCGCGGCGACGATCTGGGCGCCGTGCTCCCGGGCGAGTCGCGCCAGGCGCTTCACGCGTGTGCATTTGACGGGGCGCCTGCCCGACAGGCCGAGATGGACGATCGCCACGGGCGCGCCCGGCCGGCGGGCCCATACCTGGTAGTAGGTCCCCTGCCATGCCAGGCGATAGGCCGCCGGAGGCTCGCTGGTGGTGGGATCGCGGCGCGTGAGCACCAGGGGGTAGGCGGTCCAAATCCGTGGCGGGACCCGATCGAGGTCGACGGGGTAGCCGTGGCCGCCCATCAGCGCGGCGCCGGCCGGCGGATACATGAAGTCGACGCCCCCGAGGTCGAGGTCGCGCAGCTCATACAGCGCGTATTCGTCGAAGCCCCCGTACAGGGTTGGCCCGCGCCCCGCGAACCGCGCGTCGATCGCGGCGAGCTCTTCATAGCGCGCGGTGGGCGCGAGGTTGGAGTCGTGGTACTGCATCGCGTCCGAGGCCGCGACCCCGACGACGAGCGCCAGCGCGAGCACCGGGGCGGCGCGCAGCGCCGGGCCCGCGCGCGCCGAGCGCAGCGCCGCGAACCCGCTCCACGCCAGCAGCACGATCGCCGGCGAACTCAGCAGCAGCGCCTTGGCGCCCACCCACGTGCCCGCGAGCAGCTGCAGCGCGAGCCCCACGGCGAGCATCGCCGCGATCCAGCCGAGCAGCGCGGACTCGCCGAGATAGAGCAGGCGCAGCGCGCCCAGAGCGCCCGCGAGCAGCGTGAGCGCGACGAGCGCATAGGTGAGCGCCGCGAGCGCTCCGCCGGGCGCGTTCTCGTAGCTGCCTGAAAGCCAGGTCCCGAACACCTGCGCGAGGTGCAGCGGCGCGTGCAGGTTGCCGGGGTTGGTCGTCGTGGCGATGCCCTGCGCGACGTGCACCGAGCGCGAGAAGCCCGTCCACGTGGACAGCGCGCCGACGAGCACGATCGCCGCGGCGAGGCCGAGCGCGCCCAGCAGCTCGCGCGCCCGCTCCCGGCCCGCTCGGATCTCGCCCGCCGCGATCGCCGCCAGCACGAGCACGGTCGCCAGCGCCCACGCGCCGAACCCCACCCCGAGCGCCGCGATGCCGCCCGCGAGCACGATCGCGAACGGGATCGCGCCGGTCGCCCCCCGCCACAGCCAGCGTGGATGCAGCGCGACCAGCGCGCCCAGCGTGAGGATCATGCCCAGCGCGACGATCTCCTTGACGGATGCCACCAGCTCGTACCCGTACACGAGCGCGGGCACGGTGGCGGTCACCGTCGCCAGCGCGGCCCATCCCTCCGCGAGCCCGATGCGCCGCACGAGCACCCACATCGGACCGGCGGCGAGGGCGAGCATGAACGCGTTGAACGGCTGCATCGTCCAGATCAGCGGCGCGCCGAGGATGAACGCGCTGCCACCAAACAGCGTGTCGGCGCCGGAGGGATAGCCGGTGGCGTAGTAGGCGTTGATGTACTGGCCGTAAGAGTTGCGCAGGTCCAGGTGCGCGTAGTCCTGGCCGTGGCGCATCAGGTAGTCGGCGCCCAGCAGGTGAAAGGCCGAGTCGTCGAGGATGCCGAACGAGGAGAACGTGGGGCGGCCCGCGAGCAGTACCGGCGCGAGCGCCGCCAGGTAGGCGAGCACGAGCACGGCGAGCTGCCAGCGCCACCGTCGCCATTCGCGCGCGAGCGCCCGCGCCCGCCCCCATCCCAGCGCCCAGCCGGCGATCGCCACGAACGCCAGCGCGTAGGGAGTCGCGGGCGCGGCGAAGGCCGCGTAGGTGCTCAGCTGGGAGACGGCGATCAGCGCCGCCGCTCCGACCGGCGCGAGCAGCATGCCCGGCAGGAAGCCTCCGCTCAGCCGGTCGACGAGCAGACCCGCGCCCGCGCACAGCGCTGCCAGCACGCACGGGTAGACGAGCGTCGAGACGGCGAACATGGAGCGTTCAGACTATTCGCTTCCTCGCCGCGCGCCGCACGGATGGACGCGCGCACGCGAGCCTGCGCGGGCTGTGCCGGAGCGGTTCGCTACGGTCCCGGCTGTGCGCGGGCGAGGACAGGGTCGGGACGAGCGAGAAGCGAATCGGGATGAGTGAGGGATCGAGATGAGCGAGGTCGAGCGGGCGCCGGGGGAGGGCAGGCACGTGGCGCTGCTGCGCGCGGTGAACGTCGGTGGGCGCAACCGTGTCGCGATGGCCGAGCTGCGCGAGCTGCTGGAGGGTCTTGGGTATGGCGGTGTGCGCACGCATCTGCAGAGCGGCAACGCCGTGTTCACGGCCACCGGCGCCGACGACGACACGCCCGAGCGCCTGGGGCGGGAGATCGAAGGCGCGCTCGCCGAGGAGGTCGGGCTGACGGTGAAGGTGCTCGTGCGCACGCGAGCGGAGCTCGCGCGGACGATCGCGGCGAACCCGCTGCTGGACGTGGCCGAGGATCACAAGCGACTGCTGGTCATGTTCCTGTCGCACACGCCCGACCCCGACGCCTGGCGCGAGCTGGCGCCGGCGGAGTTCGAGCCCGACGTGTTCGCGCTCGGCGAGCGCGCGATCTACGTCTGGTACCCCGAGGGCGTCCGTCAGACCAGGCTCAGCAACGCGTTCCTGGAGCGGAGGCTGGGTGTCGTCTCGACGGGACGCAACTGGAACACGGTCACTCGCCTGCTGGAGCTGGTGAGCGAATGAGAACCTGGGGGCCGGCTGACAGCCGACCCCCAGGCGTCCCCCCATCGTTCCCGCTCCCGCGCCGAACCCGAATCCGGGCCCGACCGTCCGGCGGGAGCGGGCACGTCCCCTCAGCGCATGCGGGGATCGACGAACACGTCGTCGATGCGCGAGCTGCCCGTGAGCGCCGTGAAGCGCAGCGCCGCCTGTGCGGTTCCGCCGGAGAGCAGGCCACCGGCGAGCGAGCCCGTGAGCATCGGCAGGGTGGGCTGCCACTCGCCGCTCAGAGCGACGGCGCCGAGCGGCAGCGCGACCGTGCCGAGGGCGGTCTTGTAGACGACCTGCACGAGCACGGTCGAGAGCAGCCCGCTGTTGCGCGCGAAGAAGCGGAACGTGGGATAGCTGGCGTTGACGCACACGTACGGCGACTGCGCCGAGGAGCCCGCGGGCAGCGCCAGCGAGTCGGCGCTCGCCGCGCCGGTGGCCCCATAGGGCTCGCCGCCCGCGACACGCGCGGCGCCGCCGCCGAGCGTCCAGCCCGCGAGCGAGCCCTCGAAGTCGCCGCCGGGGGCGAGCTCGTAAGTGCTCTGATCGCCCCAGCGGGCGAACGGCTGAGTCAGCTTCGCGTCGCTGCACGCGCCGGTGCTGACGAGCGCCGCGCCGGCGGGAGCGGCGGAGAAGGACATCAGCGCGAGGGTCGTCGCGCAGGTGGATCCCAATGCGACGGACAGACCCACACGGCGCAGGCGTCGAGTGGGGTGAAGAAGAAGGGATGAGAAGTATGCGAACACAAGTAGCCTCCGTGCTTGACTGGCGGCCGAGCCATCTCGTGTTCGAGACCTCTGACTTTGCGTCCCCGCCTCGCGACGGGTTTGCCCTTTTCAGTTGTGATTGACGTCCTGTCTGCGGGCAGCATGCACGAGCGGTCTTCGCTGTGGAAGCGTTTTGGACGCGTGTCGTAGGTTTGGCTTGCCCGACGGCCCCTAATATTCCAACTGGACATACTTGCGGGCGAAATCGGAGGCAAAATCGGTCAACGGCTCGGATCGCCGCCGTCGCGTGACGATAGGCGTCGTGGTAGCGGCTAGATGTCCACGCACGCATACATCGAATCCGAGCGCGTGCGCGAGTCCTTCGCGGATCGCGCGCGGCGCATGGCGCCCGCGGAGCTGCGCGCGGAGCTGTGGGTCGGCGGCGCCTTCCTGATCGCGGCCACGGCGCTGGTCGTGCTCGCGGGCGCGGGCACGGGTGTGCGTGCGTCGCTGGGACTGGCGGGGCTGTACGTGCTGGGCATGGCCGCGGTCGGGCACGTGCGCTTCGATATCGGCGCCGGCTTCACCGTGCCGACGCAGGCGGTGTTCGTGCCGATGCTGTTCGCGCTGCCGGTCGCGCTCGTGCCGCTGCTGGTCGCGCTGGGACTCGCGCTGGGCATGGCCCCGGCGATCCTCGCCGGACGCGCGCCCGCGAGCAGGGCGCTGACGGTGCCGGGCAACAGCTGGTTCGCGTGGGGTCCGGCGCTCGTGCTGGCGCTCGCGCACGATCACACGCCCGCCGCGCGCCCGCTCGTGCTGGTGCTCGCGCTGGCGGCGCAGTTCGGTTGCGACTTCGGCGCGAACGCCACGCGCGAACGGTTACGCGGCGGGATCTCCGTGCGCGAGCTCGCGCACGAGTGCCGGCAGGTCTACGCGATCGACCTCGCGCTGGCGCCGCTCGGGCTGGCGGTGGCGCTGGCGGCGCTGACCTACCAGTGGGCGGTGCTGCTGATCGCGCCGCTGCTGGGGATGCTCAGGTGGTTCTCCAAAGAGCGCCGCGCGCGCCTGGAGCAGCTGGTTGAGCTCAACGACGCCTATCGCGGCACGGCGCTCGTGCTGGGCGACGTGGTCGAGGCCGACGACACCTACACGGGCGAGCACTGCAAGGACGTCGTACGCCTCGCGCTCGACGTCGCGCGCGAGCTGGGCCTGGACGAGGGCCGCCGGCGCAACGTCGAGTTCGGCGCGCTGCTGCACGACGTCGGCAAGATCGCCGTGCCGAAGGAGATCGTGAACAAGCCCGGCAAGCTGGACGAGCGCGAGTGGGAGATCATCAAGACGCACACCGTCGAGGGCCAGCGCATGCTCGAGCGCGTCGGCGGCTTCATGGGCGAGGTCGGCCAAATCGTACGCTCCCACCACGAGCGCTGGGACGGCGGCGGCTACCCGGACGAGCTGCGCGGCGAGCAGATCCCGCTGGAGTCGCGCATCATCTCCTGCTGCGACGCCTTCAATGCGATGACCACCACGCGCTCGTATCGCAAGGCGATGCCCCAGTCGGTGGCCGTGGCGGAGCTCGAGAAGCACTCCGGTACGCAGTTCGACCCGCAGGTCGTCAGGGCGATGGTGGCGGTGGTCAGGGAGGGGTGAGCAGTTCGGAGCGGCACATGTGCCGCTCCGCGACCCCGCACATGTGCGGGGTCGTGACGAGCCGCATGCGGCTCGTCTGCCATCGGTGCATGCACCGATGGTGGGAGGGCACATGTGCCCTCCCATGGCGGGCCGTCGGGCCCGCCATCCCATAACCCCCCGAGGTCGCTAGGACTCGCGCGGCAGGTACGGCGCGAGCTCGCGGCGGGCGATCGAGAGCTTGTGCACCTCGTCCGGACCGTCCGCCAGGCGCAGCGTGCGCAGGTGCGCGTACATCCACGCGAGCGGGAAGTCGTCGCTCACGCCGCCCCCGCCGTGCACCTGGATCGCCCGGTCGATCACCTTCAGCGCGATGTTCGGCGCGGCCACCTTGATCGCGGCGATCTCCGTGCGCGCGTGGCGGTTGCCGACCGTGTCCATCAGCCACGCCGCCTTCAGCGTCAGCAGGCGCGCCATCTCGATCTCGATGCGCGACTCGGCGATCCAGTCCTGCACGTTGCCGCGCGTAGCCACCGGCTGGCCGAACGTCACGCGTGAGACCGCCCGGCGGCACATCGCCTCCAGGGCCCGCTCGGCCGCGCCGATCGAGCGCATGCAGTGGTGGATGCGCCCCGGCCCCAGGCGAGCCTGGGCGATCATGAAGCCATCGCCCTCGCCCGCGATCAGGTTCGACGCGGGCACGCGCACGTCGGCGAACTCCACTTCGGCGTGACCCTCGTGGTCGTAGTAGCCGAACACCGGCAGGCCTCGCACGATCCTCACCCCGGGCGTGTCCAGCGGCACGAGGATCTGGCTCTGCTGACGATGCTTGGGCCCGGGATCCGATCCCCGCCCGCCCGTCTTGCCCATCACGATCATGAGCTTGCAGTGGGGGTGCAGGGCGTTGGAGGTCCACCACTTGCGCCCGTTGAGCACGTACTCCTCGCCGTCGCGCTCGATCCGCAGCGCGATGTTGGTCGCGTCCGAGGAGGCCACGTCGGGCTCGGTCATCGCGAACGCCGAGCGGATCTCGCCCTCCAGCAGCGGGGTCAGCCAGCGATCCTTCTGCGCGGGCGTGGCGAACTGGTGCAGCACCTCCATGTTGCCCGTGTCCGGCGCCGCGCAGTTGCAGGCCTCCGAGGCGATGTGCGAGCGCCCGAGGATCTCCGCCAGCGGCGCGTAATCGCTGTTCGACAGCCCCGCGCCGTGCTCGGGATCGGGCAGGAACATGTTCCACAGCCCCGCCTCGCGCGCGCGCGTCTTCAGCTCCTCCATGATCGCCGGCTGGCTGTGGGGATCGCCGGACTCGCGCAGCTGGCGCTCGTACACCTCCTCGGCCGGATAGACCTGCTCGTCCATGAACGCGCTCAGGCGCTCCTTGAACTCGGTGCAACGGGGGCTCGGCTCGAAGTCCATCGGTTCTCCTCGGTGAGTTCTGTGTGTGCGGCGGGGGCGTGAGGCCCGTAGGATCATCGCCGATGACAGACGAGGACGAGGGCCGCCGGCAGTCAGCCAGCTACCGCGACGCGGGCGTGGACTACGAGACGCTCGACGCGGGTAAGCGTCAGGCGATGGCCGCCGCGCTGTCCACCTCCCCGCTGCTGGCCGCGCACGGCGCGCGCGCTCTCGAGGACTCTCGGGGTGAGCCCGCGTTCGTGTTCGAGCTCGACGAGCGCACGCTCGCGTTCGTCGTCGAGGGGTTGGGCACGAAGTCGATCGTCGCGCGCCAGGTGCTGGCCGAGCAGGGGATCGACCGCTTCGCGGAGGTCGCCTACGACACGGTCGCGGCGATCGTCAACGACCTCTGCTGCGTCGGTGCGCTGCCGCTCGTCGTCAACGCCTACTTCGCCACGGGCTCCTCCGACTGGTACCGCCAGGCCGACCGCTCGCGCTCGCTCGTGCAGGGCTGGCGCCAGGCGTGCGTGGACGCGGGCTGCGCGTGGGGAGGCGGGGAGTCCCCCTCGCTGTCGGGGCTCGTGCAGGAGCGCGAGATCGAGCTGGCGGGGTCCGCCGTCGGCGCCGTGCCGCAGGGTCGTGCGCCGATCCTCGGCCAGGATCTCCGACCGGGAGACGAAATCGTGCTCGTGGACTCCAGCGGCCTGCATGCCAACGGGGCTTCGCTGGCGCGCCTGGTCGCGGGCGGGCTGCGGGACGGATACGCGACGCGGCTGCCGAGCGGGGCGACGCTGGGCGAAGCGCTGCTCGAGCCCTCGGCGATGTATGTCGGACTGATGACGCAGCTGCTCTCCCGCGGCACGCCGCTGACGTACATCAGCCACATCACCGGTCATGGTCTGCTCAAGCTGATGCGCCGGCCGACCGCGCTGAGATACCGGATTTGGAAGTTGCCCGAGGTTCCCGAGGTGCTGAGCTTTCTGGTCGCCGAGGCGCGGCTGGAGGCAAAGGCGGCCTATTCGACGTTCAATATGGGCGCCGGCTACGCGCTCTACTGCGCTGCGGGCTCGGGTGGCGAAATCGTGGAGATTGCAGCGGAACTGGGCCTACGAGCCTGCATCGCCGGGAGCGTCGAGGAGGGCCCCCGGGAAGTGCTGCTGGAGCCGGTCGGCGTGCGCTTCGAGGGCGCCGAGCTGGAGCTGTCGACGTGATCTCGAGGCCTTGTCCAAGGCTCGACCATAGGTTGAGAATTCTAAGAAGTGGGCTCGACACGCCTGCAATCCCACTCGCGTAACGGTCATGATCTTGAATGCATCGCCCGCGACAGCTAATGTTTCCGGTGGAATCGCCACTGTTCTCCGGCGTGGGTCGCCGGAGATCTCGATATCGCCGGACCGAGCATGGCTCCGGAGCTACCCGGATCGAGGCGGACCTGTCCATCAACAAGAGGAGAGAAACTGATGCGCAGAGCATCCACCTGTCTGGCCTTGCTCGGCCTTGCCGTCCTGAGCCTCACCGGCGTCGCGTCGGCTGCGCCGACCGTCTCGCTGGTCGCCAAAGCAGTCCCGATCCCCGGGTTTCCGGGCACCGGCAACATCCTCGGCGCGGGCGCCGCGGTCGAAGCGAAATACACGATCAAAGGCACCGAATCGACCGGTGG
>Ga0210387_10003002_pt1 | contig 12956 bp, 11 predicted proteins | sample IncBWC7OmetaG_FD_160108 | JGI IMG/M metagenome (GOLD analysis project Ga0210387, IMG submission 160108) | Forest soil microbial communities from Barre Woods Harvard Forest LTER site, Petersham, Massachusetts, United States - Inc-BW-C-7-O ...
GGCGATCGCGTCGATTTCCCATTCGGCCCAAAACCGCTTGAATCGCGCGGGGTCGCCCGGGCGGGGACTTATCGCCGTTGCCCGCCGAAGGCCCGCTTCACGCAACGCCTGCCACTCGGCCGGGCCGAAGAGTTCCACCGGTTCCACGGCGAGAGTTCCTGCCGGCCCAACCCGGCCGCACGCAAGCTTCCGGTCGACGAGCTGGCGGAGAAAAGCCGTCGTTTCGCTGCGACAGAGCGCCGGATCGACCGCGAACTCCTGCAAAAGGATCTGCACCAATGCGCCGAGCGTATGCGGGCTTTCCAGCAGCCGCCAGATGCGCGCGCCCACGCGGTTCACCGCAAAGTAGCGAATCTCCTCCGCGTTCATGATCACCGTCATTTGGTCGACCGAGCAATCGGTGAACGCCGCACTGCGCTGGAAAACCGTTCCGTCCGATATCTTGGATTTGAACATGGGACTGGTCGGCGCCCAAGGCCGAGTCGGCCGGTTATCTGGCCCCGGCCGGTTCGGATGCCAAAGTGAGCTGGGCCTCGGAAAGCTTGCGGGCGAATTCAATCAAATCGGCCTGGCATTTCTCCGCCGTGGTGGCGTAGCTCTTCAGCAGTTCCGCCACGATGGCCTCGATTGAACGCGGCGATTCGAGCAACGCCCAAATCCGGCTGGCCCTTTTGTCCAAGCCATACGTCCGGCCGGTGACCAGGCTCATCAAAACGACGTCGCCGTCGATTTCCGTGGCGATTGTTTCGGGATGGCGGGTGAGAAGCGTTTGGGGAGACACGATGTTTCGACGGCCGCCAGCTCAACCCAGGACTCATCACCCAGTCAATCGCAACCCGCTTTCACTTGAAAAAATCGTCGCGAACCCGGCCCCTGGCGCGCCATGGGGCATTCGCTCGGCGTCCCGCCCCGCCTCTTTGTCGTTGCTGCGATTCCTCCCCGGAATACGGTCACCTGATGGGCGACTACGACATGAACGCCTACGGGCGGATGCTGACGGACGAAGCGCGGATTTCCGCCTACGTCGCGTCGATCCGCGCCGCGATCCGCCCCGGCGACGTCGTGGTCGATTTGGGCACCGGTACCGGCGTGATGGCCCTGCTCGCCTGCCAGTGCGGGGCCAGCCGGGTGTATGCGATCGAGCCGTCGGAGGCGATTCGCCTGGCGCAAGCGTCGGCGAAAGCCAACGGCTTCGAGGATCGCATCGTTTTTATCCGGTCGTTTTCGACCCAGGTCGATCTCCCCGAAAAAGGCCGCGTCCTTATCTCCGATCTGCGCGGTTCGACCCCGTGCTTTTCGACGCACCTGGCCGATCTCATCGACGCGCGGGCGCGACTGCTGGCGCCTGATGCGCGGTGGATCTGCCAGGCCGACACGCTTTATGTCGGCGTGGCCGATCTGCCTGATCGCGGGGAGCAATTCGCGGTCCAGTGGGACGGTTCGCGCTGGGGTCTCGACTTGAGTGCGTCCATCCCCTTTGCGTGCAACCAGGTCCTGCGCCGCACCGCCAAGCCGGGGGAATTGCTCAGCGCCGGGCAGAGCTGGGCGCAGATTCGCTATCCCGAACTCGTTTCGCCGCATGTGCGCGGCTCAGCCGTCCTGCCCATTGTGCGACCAGGCGCGGCCCGCGGGCTTTTGCTGTGGTTTGCCGCCGAGTTGTTCGGCGGCTTCGGCTTCTCCATCGCACCCGGCGCGCCGGCGAGCGTCTACCAGCCGATCTTCCTGCCGTGGGAGCGCGCCGTCGACCTGCGCGCGGGCGATACGGTCGAGGTGCAAATCGCCGCGGTGTATTCGGGGCACGAATACTGGTGGAACTGGACCTCGATCATTCGCCGCGAAGGGCAGCCGGCACCGGTCGCCGCCTTCGGCCAGTCCACCCTCAAGGGCGCGATCCTCGATCCGACCACGATCTCCCGGTCGGCGGAAAACTTTGCCCCGAAACTGACCCTGGCGGGGGAAGAAGCCCAATTCATCCTCGCGCGAATTGACGGCCGAGCGACGCAAGCCGTGCTCGCCGCCGCGCTGCGCACCCGGTTTCCCGGGCATTTTTCCGACGATGCGGCGGCGATGGCGCGGGTTTCACAGATCCGCCGCGAGTTCGCGCAGTAGGAGAGTCGAGGTTCGGTTTTCAGGCGGGGCCAGCCGCGTTTTCGAGCTCCAGGACGCCGACATTGGCGAGAAACCTGCACAAAGCGAGGGCCAGGTCCGGAGCGCCGGGTAGCTCCGCCGGTGAAAAGGCCTTTCCCTGCCGCATCGGCGCGAGGGTGGGGGCCAATTCCGTGCGCAGAACCAGCGGCAGGCTTCGAAAGGGCAGCCCAAGCTCCACGCCCGCGGCCGTCGGGCGCGGGTCCCCGATTTGGCGGCGCCAGCGGAATCGCGTCGCCGTGTCCGCCGCATCGAGCCCGTCGCGCGGAGCCAGTTCCCCGGTGGTCAACCCCTGGCCGTAGCGTTCCGATTCGAACGCGCGCAGGACATACGGCCGCAACTCGGCGAGCTGCCGGTCGACTTGGTCGCCAACCTGTGCGGCGCCTCCGTCCAGCGCAATCCGGTCCCGCAACGAAGGCGCCGCGCCGCGAGCGAGCGCCCAAGACTGGTCCATCAGCGTGCCCCAGGTCAGCGGGTGGAAGCCGAGCGTGAAATGCTGCGACGACTCAGGGCCGGCGTTGCGCACCTCGTGGTAAACGCCCTTGGGCAGATAGAGCCAGCCGCCCGGGCCCAAGGTCAGGACCTCCGGCGGATTCCGGCGCAGCAAATCTGCGGCCTTTTCCGGGTCGTCCGGCCAGTCGTTGGAGCCTGGATACAGCGCCCAGGTTTTTTCGCCGCGCAACTGCACGACCAGCGCCTCGTCGTGATCCGCATGGGCTCCCAGCGCCTGCGACTGGGCTGGCGTGGCAAAATAGTGGACGCGCACCGGACAGCGCAGGGACGCTTCGAGGCTGCGCACCAGCGCCAGCACCCGGTTCGAAAAAAGTTCGACCCGGGAAAAATTGATCGACGCACCGGACGCCCACAGCTGATGCACCAGGGAGACCCGTGCGCCGCTTTCGCGGCCGCGATATGCCGCCTCCGGGATCTGTTTGCCGCGCGCGATCATTCGAAACACCGGCGATTCCACCAGCGGCGTGAACCGGCAGATCGCATCAAATTCCCAGTCCGACCAAAGCGGCCGAAAACGCCCCGGCGCCGCCTGCGGTCGCGCGAAGACGCGTTTGTCGCGGCGACAGGCCAGGAATTCCGTCCAAGCTTCCGTTCCGACGATCGACGAAAAATCCGTCATGGCGGACAGCGTCTCGCCTCGGGCGGGCAGAAAGCAAGACCAGTCTTGCCGGAATGCGCCACCATCGTGCTTCACCGCAGCCAAGTCTGGAGCAACGCGTGCACAAACCACACCGCGGGATAGGCGGCGAGAAACGCCCACAGGAATCCATGCAAGCCCATCAGGATGGCGATGGTCGCGTGGAAACAAATCCCTCCCGCGAGGAAAAAGACAAAGACCGGGTTCGGCAGGAAGACAGCCACAGGAAACAAACATTCCAACGCAACCACCGACCATGCCAGCGCCCGCGCCAGGCCTGGACGATTCTCCAGATGTGCCGCCAGGCCCGGCAGGCGGTAAGAGCCGTCCCGGATCACCTGCAGCAGGCGGCTGCCGTTTCGCCAGGCCGGCGACCGAACCTTGTCGGTTCCGGCCACGGCATAGGCCAGCGCAACATGCACGGCCACGAATCCCAGAGCCGCACTTTTCAGCCGGAGCGACGCACCGGGGGAAGCCCCGGCCATCACTGCCACCAGGCAGACCAAAAACAGCGTCTCACAATTGCCCGCGATGGCGAGGAATCGCCGGTTGTAATAAAGTTGAAGCACGACCATCGCACCGACGATCCCAAACGCGGCGTTACGGTCGCCGGCCCACCCGATTCCAGCCGCGGCCAGGATGGCCCGCGCCACGAGCAAGCACGCGCACGCCGGATAGCCATGCAGCCAGTCGGACAGGCGCCGCACCGGGCCCGCGAGCGCAGACGGACGCCAGCCCAGCAGGCGGTCGCGGCGCAGTTCGCGCCAGTTCCAAAGCACCTCCAGCGACTGGATCAAGATGCCGGCGCCGCACAGGCGCACCATCAGCAAAAGGAAGGGTTGCGGATCAACGGCCATGATCGTCCTCGCCAGCCGTGAACTGGAGCAATACGCGCTTTTCCTGGCGGGCGACACCCCAGCCGACCACCGGCGGATCGGCCCCGGCCGTCACCACCGAACGGGTCGCTTGTATCCGTATTTCTCGTACGGTACCCGCCGGCTGCGGCCGCGCCGCGGCCAGATGGTTTCCGACGACCTTGCGGATGGCCGCCAGCCATGCCGCGGCTGGCTGGTCGCGTTCCGCCACCCACAGGAGGTCCTGGCCGATGCGGTGGATCCGATCCGCCAGCCGCCGCTGCGGCTGCCAGAGACAGGCATGCCAAGTCCACGGCCGGCCACTGATCGCCTCCACCCATTCCCCCCCCGAGCCCAGCCGGTCGCAATACTCCAGCGAATAGACGCAGATTTCCGCCTGCCCGCGACCGGAGTCGAATACCGCCCAGTGGGCAAACCACAGGCCCTGATTCCAACGCCTCAGGCGTTGCCGCCAGCGCCACAACGGCAGCGCGAAGACCACGCTCCCCAGCGTCCAGGCCGCCAGCACAGCGAGAAAACCGGTTTCAAGGAGGCGAGGGGAAAGATCCATGGGTGGATTTACGGGCGAATCGACGCGAAATATCCATGAAAGAAATACAGCGCGGGGTAAGTCGCCGCGAAGGACCAGAAAAACATCGGCAGTCCCATGATCACCGCGAGGGCGGCATGAAACAACAACCCCGCCGCGATCACCGCGAAAAATCCTGCCGGCGGAAGCAACAGCCCGAGCGGAAACAAGACCTCGCCCACGGCCACCGCCCAGGAGGCGGCGCGCGCCCATCCGGGGCGGGCGGCGAGCCGGTTCCCCAGCCGCGGGAACCGGTGGGAACTGTCCTGGAGGATTTGCACCAGCCGCGCGCCAGCGCGCCAATGGCCCGCCCGCAGCTTCTCGATCCCGCTCGCCGCATAGGCCAGCACAGCCTGAAAGGCGACGAATCCGAGGGCCGCGATGCGCAGCGCGGGCGAAACACCCGGAAGCGTGCCGACCGTCGCCGCGGCCAGGATCGCCAGGTTCAGGTGGTCGGCGTTGGTCAAAACCAGCCGGAAGCGGAAGTTAAAATACACCTGGCAGAGAAGCAGCGCGGCCAGCAGCGCGTTTATGGCTTCTCCGCCCGCCAACAGGACAACGCCCAGCCCCGCCCCCGCTCGCCCAAGCAACACGAACAGGCTGGCAGGAAAACCTTGCGCGCGCGGCGGAACCTGCTGCGCAAAACCGCCTTCACCTTCGTCGCCGGGCCGGCCGAGCAGGCGCCGGGGGCGCAGTTCCGGCCATAACGATGCCAGTTCAAGGGACTGGAGCACGATACCTGCACAGCAGATTCGGGCCGCCCATCGCAGCAACTCAAACGCGTCATTCGCCGGCGGCATGGGCTGGGCGAGAGAAAATCAACACCTCATCATCAGGCACGACCCCGCTCGGAAACCGCCGGACAAGCCGGACTTCGCGCATGGTCCCAGCCGGCGCCGGGCACAGGCGGGCGAGATAATCCCCGAGCCTGCGCGCGTCCCGTGAGACCAAGGGGGAGGCCGGAGACGTTCGCGCCAGCCGCAGCTTGATCCGGCGGCCGAGGTTTTGAATGGCCGCGGCCCGATAGCGTTCCGGGAGCCAGACGGACGCCCGCCACGACCAGCAATGTCCGGTTGCAGCGGTCCGCCACGGCGCTTCGCGCTCATCCGGTCTGCGATCGCGGAAAACCAGTTCGAACGTGCCGGCGCGCTTCGACGGATCGCTCGCCAAGAACACGCCCCAATCCACAAACCAAAGGCCTCTGTTCATGCGGACGAGCCAGCGGTGGAGCCGCGGTACCCGCAGCAGGTATAACCCACTGCCGAGCGCCCAAAGCGCCAGCAACGCCGTCAGGCAGATTTCAAAAAAGGGCATGCGCTTGTACGAAGATTGCAATGTGGCAAAAACCGCCCCCATTGTCGAGGCGAGCTCAGCGTTGCCGCACCCATGCTTCGCGACGGCGAGTGAGCTGAAAGATGACCCTTCCGGAAAAACAACCGCCCGCGGGCCGCGCCGCACCGGCCGACGAACGCGAGTATCCGCGCGACTACCGCCGCCTGGGTGCCGATATCCTGGTCACGATGCGGCCTCTCCCGCGACCCTCGCTCGACCGCCAGTGCTTCCAATCGTGGCCTGGCCTCGCGCAGAGAATCGGCTCCGAACCGGTCCTGCCCGTCGCCGCCCTCATCTTTCATTGCAGCCGGTGCGGGTCGACGCTGCTCGCCCGCCTGTTGGAGCTCGATCCGGCGCTCCGCGTATTCTCCGAGCCCCCAGCGCTGCCCAAGTTCCTGGCCGCTCATTCCGCGGCGCTGCGGCGTGGCGCGGCGGTGGACGAACTGCGCACGTTCATCCAGGCTTTTGGGCTGGCGCCGAAACCGCCGGAACGGAGACTGATCATGAAACTCACGTCGCGGGCGGTCGCTTACCTTCCAGCCTTTCGCGCCGCGTTTCCCGGGACGCCATTCGTTTATCTCTTTCGCGATCCCGCCGGCGTGGTCGCCTCACTCGACGCGAATCCTCCGCCCTTTTTGCGGGATGACCAGCGCCGTGAGGTCGCCGCGGAGTTCGATCCGCACGCGGCCGAGGTCGAAAGCCTGGGCTGCACCGATTGGCTGGCCTGGTATGTAGATCGGAATCTTCGCCTCGCTTGGCGGCACCGCGCCGAATTCGGCAATGCCATCGATTATGCCGACCACAACAATGACTACCTGGACTTTGCCCGCCGGTTCGCCCCGACTGGGCAAATGCCCGATCCGTCGTGGGTCGCCCGCGTGCTCAACCGCCATTCCAAGAATCCCGAGCTCGCTTTCACCGGCGGCGCCAAGACGTTTGCGCCTGACTGGCCTTCTGCTTTCGCCGATGCCGCAAATGAAGCCTATCGGCTTTGGCAGGGGGAAACAAAAAAGCGGAGTCCGCGACTCCGCTCTTAAAATCTTCGGTGCGCGGCAAAACGCGCTTCAGGACGGCAGCGGTCCGTTGTCCGGCGCCGACTCGATGTTGAACATGGTGTATTTCCCTTGGGCCGAGCCGAGATCGAGTGCGATCAATTGCGGCGAATCCCACGTCTCAAGACCGCCACCGACGCTGGATGTTTGTAACTTATCGTTATTAGAACTTTTGCCGTGTTCGCTTGGTGTCATGAGCCGGCACGATGGCACTCCCAGGAAAAGGTTCAAGCCTGGGTGAAAAGGAATTCACCCTAGGAGCCCGTTGGGCTTCGCCCGCGGGCTCCTTAATAAATGGCTCCGCCATTTGGGAGACAGATCAATAATTCTGTCGGCGGCGTTGAAAAACAGGATACCGACCACAATCCGCGACTTTTTGATCAGCGCCCGGGCAAAAATCCGAAAGACCGTCCCTCCGCATCCTCGAGATAAATGGCGAGCAGGATGCCACGACAGAGCGGCAGCCCGGGCGTCCACTCGGGCGAACGTTCTTTCGCCGCTTTCACCACCCGTTGCAGATTTGACTCCAGACGATCCAGGTCGACAAAGCGCCTAATCGAGGCCGCCGTCCGCCAGCGCGCCATGCGTTCCCGGAGTGCCGCCTCATTTTCCGCCAGCCCGCGCGCCAGGTCGGGCAGCGTGACGGACTTGTCCAGCCGCTGGGATATTTTTGCCGGCAGCCGACGGAGGGCGAGTCGTCGCAGCAGTCGCCGGCGGCAATTCGCATAGCTGTGCTGGCGTGGCGGCACGGCGATCGCATACTCGACCACCCGCCGGTCGAGAAACGGACTGCGAAACTCGATACCGTAACTTGCGGCGTAATTCCAAGCATTCACCTGGTCACTGATCACATGGGTTTGCGTAAGGATGTAGATTTGGTCCGCGCGCAAGGGCGCGCGCCATGCGCCGGGAAGGCGCGGCCGGACCACGTTTCGCACGTGGTCCACGAGGCCGATCGAGTCGGCGAGTTGCTGCGGCAGGGGAATACCCCGTTCGGAGAGGTCCGCCACGCGCTCACATAATCGCCGACAGGTCCATTGGAAGTTGAACGGGGTCCTCCATCGCTTCGGCTGAAGCAGCGGCCGGATCAAGCCGGCCAGGGTCCGCCCGGGCGAACGACCGCTCGTTTCCGCCCGGGCCGTCATCTCGGCCCGCAACGCCGGCCAGTCGCCGCGGAGCAGGCAGGCGAGAACGTGGTCATAGGCCGCATAACTTGCCGTCTCGTCGCCCCCCGTGCCGTTCAGGATGACGCGGACGCCGCGCCGGCGCGCCTCCGCCAAGGTCGGCACCATCTGGCAATAGTCGATGCGCCACTCCGGACCGTTTCCATGCCGCCGCACTTCGTCCGGCACATCAAACACCCGGGCTGGATCGGAGATGACGTAGTGGTGGTCGATCGGGTTTTCGCGCAGGAACGCCTCGATGAACGGCCGCTCGTCGGGCACCCACCAGTCGTCGTCCTCGCGCAGCGCCCAGGAAAACGCGCTGCAGTGTTCGAGTGGAGCCCGGCCGCCGCGCAGCGCGAGCGCGAGGCTGGTCGACGCATCCAGCCCGCCGCTGAGCATGAAGCCGACGCGCCCGCCCGTGCGCAACCGGGCGTCGACCGCGCGCTGGAGGATTTCTTCAAACGCGTCGACGTAATCATCGTCGCGTGCAAACCGGATTTCCCGCGTCAGCTCGAGGCGCCAATATTTCCAGGATCGAAAGCCGCGTTCGTCGAGGCACAGCGCCGTCGCGGGCTCCAGCGAGCGAACGGCCTGGAACGCCGTTTGATCGTCGAAGGTCTGCAGGCCTGCCAGTCCCATGGCGAGGTTCAACGGATTCAAGTCCTGCGGCACCTCGGGATCGGTGAAGATCGCCCGGACTTGTGAACCGAAAAGAAAACGCCGGTCGTCGAGAAAATAGAAAAAGGGCCGCATCCCCATCGGATCGCGCGCGCAAAAAAGCCGGCGCACCCGGGCATCCCACAAAGCGAAGGCAAAGTCCCCGAGGAGCCGTTCCGCGCAGCCGGTTTCCCATTTTAGGTAAGCATGCACGATCAGCTCCGCGTCCGTTATCACTTCGCCGCCGGGATTGCCCAGGCCGAGATCGCGCATCAAGTCGTCGCGGTTGTCGATACGCGCGTCGGCCGTGAGCACCACGCTCGCGCGGTCGAGCCGCCAGGGGTTGCGCTCCAGGCGCGCTTCCGGCGTGGACCAGAGCGCGAGATGTCCAAAGCCGACGCGGCCGTCGCACCATGCGCCCGTTGCGTCCGGGCCCCAATGCGCCAGGCTTTCGATCATGCGGCCGATCTGTGTGGCTTCGACTGGCCGTCCGTCCCGCCAGAGGAGTCCGCAGATCGAACTCATGTGGATTGCGTCCCTTCCGCCCCATTCCCGCAGACGAGATCGCGCCATGGGGCCGGCAGATTCCGTGCCTCCGTCACGCCATAGCTGCGGCAAAGCAAGGCGGTGCGCTCCGCCGCGTCGGGAAATGCGTCGGCCAGCGCACACTGCACCTGGGCCGCGGTGTTGGGAAACGCTCGCGCGGCGGCCCAGATGTTGCGGGTACGCACCCGCTCGCGCACGGCCGCGACCACCTCCGGCCGTTTTGCGGCAAATTGCGCTTCGATGACCGGCAGAACATCTCCAGTGAAGACGTTCACTCGCAGCAACCCGAGCAGCGCCTCGACCAACGAATAAAAATCGACATCGTTCATCCGCTCCAGCAGCCGGGAAAGCCGCGCCGGGAATTCCGCGGGAGCCGCGGCGTAGAGCGCGGCAAGAACCTCCGCCTGCCTTGTGACCTGCGGCCGCCGGATGCCGCAAAGCACGGCGAAGCCGCAGCGGTGATAACGAAATTGCGGCTGTTTGGGGTTGCCGTAGGTGCGGGCCACGAGCGTCAGGGAGGGATTGCCCAGATGCGTCACGGAATGGATGAAACCCGTTCCGCGCAAAATCGCGCAGACCTTCCCCGGCGCGATGAATTCGATGCCGTGCGGCTCAAGGCGGCCGAGCCGCACGCCCTCCTCCGGTGCCGTGTGTTCATGGAACTCGTAGTCCACCTGGATCGAAAATCCATCGAGCACCACGAAAGCGCCCTGGAAGCCATGGCCGTGGATGGAGGTGGGGCCGGGAAACCAGAACAGCACCTCGATATAGAACGCATCGGTTTGATAAACCACGAGCGGCGGCTCGCCGAATCCCGAATAGAAGTTCACCTGGTCCGGCAGCGTGCCCTCCTCGATCATCCAGTCGGCGATCGCGGCGGCCGTCACCCGCGGCGCTGGCACAGACCGCAACACCGCGGTCGCGATGTCGGCGAACCGCGCGTCAACCGGATCGCCGCCCTGCAGGCCCGCTTCGATTCCCCGGCCCAGCGCTTTCCAGTATGCGTCAATGGCATTCATATGGGTCTAATTTTTCGAGAGTCCAGGTTTCCGGGTCGTGGATCAATTTGAAACGTGAGATGGCCGCATGGGCTCCAACCGACTTCCTGCCGTCGCTTAGCGTAAAGGCGGGTCGTCAGCCCGATCATTGCCGCATTTTGCGAACGAGTCTTCGGATTCCATGAGCCGTGGCCAGCGCTGCCCGCCCCGGTCGCGATGTAATGGCCGCACTGGCTTCCGGCCAAAAGCGCGCATCAGGCCAGCGGCCGCCAAAGAGCCATCTCGGGAGGAACGATCCCAGAATCTCCGGCCAGCCGTAGGGCTCCATGAGAGATTGTGCATCGACACAACCGGGTTTGGAGGAAAATGAAATATCGCGCAGTATGTGGAGACAGGAACGAGAGGGCTCCTGAAAAAGTTGGTTGAGCAGGGTGCTCAAGAAAATTTGCAACTGAGCATCATCGTGAGCGATTGCTTCCCAACTCGGGCCGTAGGTGGTGACGTAATCCGCCAGGGTCGTTTCAATCGCATGAAAATGTCCGGCGGCGGCTGTTTGGGGTGACGGGACAAACTCCACTCGTCCCTGGTCGCCATAGGCCAGCACCGAAGGGTGGTCGGCAAAGCCGATGATGTGGTCTAGCAGATAGCTGCGGCGCAGCCAGTCGAGATGGGGGGACGCCGGCAGATCGTCGGCGCTCTCGCGAAAAATCGCGCTCGCCTCTCCCGCTTCCGCCGGTCCCAGCCGGAATCGTTTGAGTGCGAGATAATAGCCTCTCAGCGGGGGCAGATTGGGGCTGTCTCGGCGGATTTGGTTGATCCCGGCCTGGCAGGTCAAACGCCAGCCCAGATCAACGAATCCGGTTGGGACGGCATCGAGCAGTCCGACCGATGTGAAATAGGCGTGTGCGTTGCGTCGGCGCAGGGCGACATAATCCATGATGCGCGCGCTCATTTGCGGCGAGCCGAGCAATTTCCAAAACCGGGTCCACTCCAAGGCCGATTCAAGCGGACGGTCCGGTTTCCAACCGGGATTGAGGCGCATCCATTGGGCCGTGAAATCGTCGTCGTCCAAGTCCAGTTTCGCGAGCAGCCGCGGGAGCGTCGGGGACTCGAGATCGCGACGGAGCCAGGGTATCCCGGCAGCGGAGACTTCGGAAATCGACGGAATCATCACGGCCTTCCGGGAGATGTACAGGTAGCGCAAATCCAGGTTGCGCTTGTCCGATGCCGCGAGGATTCGGCATGCCTGCCACTGCAGCCGAGCATCGCGCGAAGCAAAGTAGAGGCGCGTCACACCCTCTTCGGCCGCCTTGCGCAAGACCCAGTGCCCAAAGACACAGGAGAAAGGCCCGAGAAACTGGCTGACAAATTTTTCGAGGGCGGTGGCGGTCGAATCCCGGGTTGGTCGCGAAAGCCGTGTCGTTGCCATGGCACCCGCGGTGCGAAGCCAGAGGGCGTCGACAGGCGGACGAAGCCAAAGCAGGTGCCTTTCGACCGTTTTGGGAGAAGAGGCGGTGAACAGCTCCGTTTGGATTCCGAGACGACGCGGCACTGCGGCATCTGCGACGTCATTGTCTCCAATATGATAAAGCCCCGGCGCCGGAAGCTGCTCCGCCGCCAACACATGTCGAAACAAGCTGCCGCTGCGCTTGGTCAATCCCACCTCGCTTGAGAGATAGACCCGGTCCGTTTCAGCCGCGAGGCCGAAATCGCGCAGCAGCGGAATCAGGAAAGAACCGGGCAGGTAAGTATCCGAGATGAACAGGATCGTATTTCCTCGTGTGCGTTCAAGGAGGATTCGTTCCCGGGCGGCGATGATGGGCCGCAGCACCGAACGCTCCGCCTCGAGCTCGAGGGTGGGACCGTCGAGAGCGGCACACCTTTCCGGCCCCAACATGGCCTGCAACACCAGCCAGATTTCTTGCAGCCGGACTTCTTCGCGCATCGATCTCCGCCGCGCCCGCCGCTCGGCTTCGCTTCGCCATTCGATGAAGTCTTCAGCAAATTGTTCAGGCCGCGGCGTGCCGAGGCGTTCCCCAACCATGCGACCGACCAGCCGGAAAAGTTCGGAGGGAGGGCCAACGGCTCGCACCAGGCACGTGCCAAACACGTCGAATGAAGTGAACCGCGCACCGATCGGCCCGTTGCTCTCGATCGGCGAAGCCGGTTGCCGATCCTTCGAGTCGAGCCGGTCGCTCGCGCCACCGGCCGAGAACGGACTGCCGGAGGGAAGCGCCGGTTCGAGGTTATTCCGCGGTGGGAGCGTCATGGCCGAGTGCGGGTTTCCAAAGTCGGGCGATGTTGCATCACAAATGTCGGGGCGGACCGGGAAGCGCGCATGCAATGTTACCTATCCGTTTCCGTCTGCGCCCAGGCGGAGGCCGGGGCGCTTGTCGAAGCGCCATTCCGCATGCGGTCCTTCGGCGTCCACGTAGTGCAAAAACACCTGCGCCGAGGACTCCCCGGC
>Ga0210387_10003004_pt1 | contig 12941 bp, 7 predicted proteins | sample IncBWC7OmetaG_FD_160108 | JGI IMG/M metagenome (GOLD analysis project Ga0210387, IMG submission 160108) | Forest soil microbial communities from Barre Woods Harvard Forest LTER site, Petersham, Massachusetts, United States - Inc-BW-C-7-O ...
GCGATCCGAATAATTAGAACAATTAACGTGCTCCGCGCATAATCGCCGGTGCATGTCCGAGCCCGATGAATTTTCTGTTCAAATCGATCGCAGGCGAATGCTGCAAGGAAGTGCCTCCGCCGCTCTGCTGCTGGCCGCGCGGCCCGCGGCCGCATTGATCCAGCAACCGACGCTACCGGCACCGCTGAGCTCGGTGCGCCTGCTTCCCTCACCGTATCTCACGGCAGTCAGCGTCAATCTCGAGTATCTGCATCGATTGGAGCCGGATCGGCTGCTGCATAACTTTCGCAGCCAGGCAGGCCTGACGCCGAAAGGTGCGGTGTACGCCGGCTGGGAGAGCGACACCATCGGCGGTCATACCTTGGGGCACTATCTGTCGGCCTTGAGCCTCATGCATGCGCAGACCGGCGACGCCGAATGTAAGCGCCGCGTCGTCTATATTGTCGATGAACTAGTTCTCTGCCAAGCGCAGAGCGCCGACGGTTTCGTTGCAGGGTTTACTCGCCGTCGGGGCGACACGATGGAACCGGGGAGATTGGTATTTGAGGAAGTTCGCCGCGGCGATATCCGAGCTCGCAATTTCGATTTGAACGGTTGCTGGGTACCGCTCTATAGCTGGCACAAGCTGATGGCGGGTCTGCTCGACGCCCAGCGCCATTGCGGCAATCAGAGCGCGGTTCACGTCGCAGAAAAATTGGGCGTCTTTATCGGCGGCGTGTTCGATGTGCTCACTGAGGAGCAGATCCAAACGATGCTCAGCTGCGAGCACGGCGGATTGAACGAGAGCTTTGCCGAACTTTATAGCCGGACGGGTAAGCGGCGCTGGCTGGCCCTGTCGGAGACTATTTATCACCGCAAGGTACTGGAGCCCTTGAGCCGCGGCGAGGACTGTTTGCCCAACATTCACGCCAATACCCAGATTCCGAAGCTGATCGGCTTGGCCCGGCTGCATGAGCTCACCGGCGCGGCGCGTCATTTGAAAGCCGCCGGCTTCTTTTGGGAGACGGTCACCGGCAATTACAGCTATGTCATTGGCGGCAATGCCGATCGGGAATATTTCGCAGGCCCGCGTTCGATCTCGCGCCATGTCACCGAGCAGACCTGCGAATCGTGCAACAGCTACAACATGATGAAGCTGACCCGATATCTCTATGCACAGCAGCCGCGCGCGAGCTACTTCGACTACTACGAACGCACGCATCTGAACCACATTCTCGCGCAGCACCACCCGCAAACGGGCATGTTTGCCTACATGGTGCCGATGATGTCGGGCAGTCACCGTGAATTTTCGACGCCCTTCGATGATTTCTGGTGCTGCGTGGGCACGGGCATGGAGAGCCATGCCAAGCACGGCGATTCCATTTTCTGGACGCGAGGCAACGATGTCATCGTCAATCTTTATATTCCCGCCGCATTGAATCTCTCGCAGCCGGACATCGGCCTGCGGCTCGAAACCGCCTATCCATACGCCGACGAGATCGCGCTCACGGTAACTCGGGCACAGGGGAAAGGCGCTTCGGCGATCTCACTGCGAATTCCGGCGTGGTGCCCATCTCCAAGTGTCAGCGTGGACGGGCATGCTGCGGAACCTCGCGTGGTTGATGGTTATCTGCGGTTGCACCGTACCTGGCGCGCGGGAGACGTCGTTCGTCTCACACTACCGCGCAAGCTGCGCATTGAACCGACGTTCGACGATCCGAGGACAGTCGCCCTGCTCTTCGGCCCGATGGTTCTGGCAGGCGATTTGGGACCCGCGACGCAGCGCTGGGATGGCTTCGCACCGGTATTGGTAGGCGATGATCTTGCGCGAGACAAGGCCCTTGCGCGAGGCGACGATCTTTCGCGATTTATTGTGCCAACCGCTCAGCCCGCCGTGTTTCGCACCCAGGGCCTGGTGCACCCGGCTGACCTGACGCTGCGTCCGTTCACGTTTCAGCACGACAACAACACCGCGGTGTATTTTCGCTGCTTCACGACAACCGAGTGGCGAGAAGAACAAAACAAGATCGAGGCAGAGCAGGCGCGTCTGCGCGAGCTGGATGCGCAGTCCACGGACGTTATGCGCCTCGGCGATGCGGATGCGGAACACGCTCATACTCTAGAATCGAAAATCTCGTACGCGGTTGTCTATCGTGGACGCGCGGGACGCGACGCGCGCTCCGGCGGCTTTTTCGAGTGCACCATGCAAGCGCGTCCCGGCCCGCTAACCTTGCAGGCGACCTATTGGGGCGAGGAGCGCGACCGCCGGTTCACGATCCGAGTCGACGGCACCATCGTGGCCAGCGAGCAGCTCAGCGGTACGGGGCCGAGCGATTTCATCGAGAGAAATTATTCCATTGATGAAGCACTGACCAAGGCGAAGTCGACGCTGAGAATCCGATTTGAGCCGGAGACCGGTTTTTCCGCGGGCCCGGTGTTCGGGCTTAGGTTGTACGCAAGCGCCGTAACGAATGCCTAGAGACCCCCCTTACGCCTGGCGCGTAAGGGGGAGTCGGTGTTTACGGCTCGAATGTGTCGGTATCGACTGTTATGCGAGTCGCCGCGATGATTCCCCTGATCGGTGCCGGCGTAGCAGGCGTCTTTCCATCCGGCATCAATTGACTGATGGAAAAGGTTCCCGTGTAGCTCTGTCCATCCTTCGACAAGGTCACAGACTGCTTGATGAACCCCGGACCGCCTACGGCACCAGGTCCACCGCTGGGGTTGTTCGGTCCTGCCGGAGCCGTGGAAGGCGCCAAGGGGTTCCAGGACAGACCGATGTGGTTGAGCACATAGGTGTGTTCGCCGGTTTGCTTCCACACGCCGATACAGGTCGCACCGACTATCGGGTTGCGGGTGCCGGAGAAGGTGATTTCATTGCCGTCAGCGAACCAGCCGGTAGTGCCATTGTCGATGGGCGCGCCGTCAGGAATTCCCAACGTCTTGGAATTCCCCATGGATGTGTACTTGAAAGCCCATAGACCGACGATCTGGGCGTGGAAAAAGGAAGGCCCGTATTCGTCGTCCGACACCTGGCGATAATCCGCTTTCATGAAGCGCGCGGAACCGAAAGACGACAGCGAGTTCCGTAGATCGGTCGTCGGGATCTTGACCCCCGGAACGTCTAGACAGCCGGCGCTCGCCTGTTGAGCCAGCCCGGTGCCAAGCGCAATCATCGCGATCAGCCCGGCGCCGCGGACAGCGGCCCGGCATGTATTCAAGTTAAGTAAAGTGCTCTGGAATTTCATGAGAAAGTCTCCCGTATGCAAATTGGAATTCCCCTTGTCGACCTGAATCGACTGGGTTCAATCTAGGCTTTACGCCTGGCGCAGTCCTTGGATAATCGTGAGGGATTCGTGAGGGATTGACCGACAGCCGGAAGGGAGATCTGCTTGAACCCAGTCGTGTATCGCTGCGGGGACTGCGAGCTTGATACCGCGAACCGCATCTTCAGGAAGGGCGGGACGGAGTACGCGCTCGAGCCAAAGGTGTTCGCAGTGCTGGCGCAGTTGGTGATGCGGCCCGGAGAATTGCTGACTCGGGATGAATTGTTGGACGCCGTTTGGGGTCATCGTTATGTCACACCCTCGACACTGAATCGTGTTATCGCCCTGGCGCGCCGCTCGCTGGTCGACGATGCCGAGGAACCCAAGTTCATCCAGACTGTTCATGGCGCCGGCTACCGCTACGTAGGTCCCGTCGAAAGGGCCGCGCCGTCGCCGGCGGAGCCGCGCGCGCGTTTTGCGCCCCCGGCATCGGTACGTCTGCCGGCCCCCTTGCACAACTTGATCGGTCGCGGGAATGAACTGAGGCAGATCGACGCACTGTTGCAGGGCGGCCGTTCGCTGACGCTTCTCGGCACCGGGGGAATGGGCAAAACCCAGTGCGCACTGTCCTTCGCTCAGGCTCACGCGGATCGCTATCCCGACGGCATTTGGTTCTTCGACTTGGCGCCGATGCGCCGTGCGGATGAGTGGCTGCAAGCGTTGGCGCTCGCGCTGGCGATCGCACCTGCAGGCGAGCGCGAACTGCTCAGCAAAATCACGGAGATGTTTGCGGACCGGCGCGCGCTTCTGCTGCTCGACAACTGCGATCGCCTGTCGGCAGGGATAGGCTCCCTGGCCGTTGAAATCTTGCGCGGCACCGAACAACTCAAGATTCTTGCTACATCGCAGCAGCAGCTGAGTTTCGTGAGCGAACGCGTGCTGCGCCTGCCGCCATTGGAATTGCCCCCCCTTCAACAGCCCTCAGACGAGAGCGAACTGCTGCAGATCGCGGCGGCACCCGCCGTCGCGCTGCTACTGGCTCGCATACAGGACGTTCACTCGGAATTCAAACTGACCCTGGCCAATGCCCCGGCGATTGTCGGCATCTGCGAAAGGCTCGACGGCATGCCGCTGGCCCTCGAGCTCGCCGCGGCGCGCTTCGCGCTGCTGTCCCCCGAGCAAGTTTTGGAGAGACTCGATCATCGATTTCGCTTCTTAGTGGGCGAGGTTGCCGGCCGCGACCACCGGCACCGGAATTTGATCGCGTTGCTCGAGTGGGGCTTTGCTCTGCTCTCGCCTGATGAACAAAGGCTGCTGTCCTGGCTTGGGGTTTTCGTACAAGGCTGGACCGTCGAAGCGGTTATCGACCTGGCCCCCGCGTTTGGCATATCGCCGGAAGAGGCAGTCGACCTGCTGACCGGGCTTGCCAACAAATCATTGGCCTCCGTAGACCAGAGCGTGAGCCCGCCGCGCTACCGGCTGCTCGAGAGCGTGCGCGAGTTTGCCCTCGACCAGCTCAAGAAATTGGGCGATGAACGGCGTGCGCGCGACGCGCACTTGGCTTACGTGTTGCGCATGACGGAAACGGCGCACGCAGACATGCTCGGAACTCGGATGCGTGAAAGCATTGCGCTGATCACGCCGGAGCACGGCAACATCAACAGTGCATCGGAATACGCGGCGGGTCCGGGCGGTAACCCGCAGGCCGCCTTGCAAATTGCGGGACTTTTGACGCTGTATTTCAAAGCGCATGGCGAGGCGCCGTTTGCCATTCGCCTCTGCGATCGTGCGCTCGCCGCCGCACCTTCGGTGCGCAGTCGCGAGCGTGCCCAGGCGGAAATGTGCCGCGGCATCAATATCTTCGCCGGCACCAAAGTGGCCGCCGATCGGCCCTTGCTCACGGCAGTCACGATCGCGCGTGAAGTCGGCGACGAATGGACCGAGGCTTATTCGAGCGGGCATCTGGCTCTTTGGCGGATTCACTTCGGCGAATCCGAGCAGGCTGCTGAACATCTGGCTACCGTCGAGCGGTTGGCGGAAAAGCATGCCGATGATTTGCTGCGCGGGATGACCGGATTGGTACGGGGTTGGCTGTACCTGGCTGAGGAGGACAGCGGGAGAGCGATCGATGTCATGCGCTCCGTCCGCGGTCTCAGCACCGATGCTCACCAGCATCACTTTATCGGCATGTACATCGGTCTTGCATTGTTTCGCCAGGGTGACCTCGCCGCGGCGGCTCTCGAGTGGCATGAAGCAATGCGCAACGCCCTGGCGGTTGCGCATCTGCGGGGTATCGCAGGGTCGGTGGAAGGCTGCGGCTACATCGCTGAGCTGCTGGGGAAGGCGGAGGAAGCCTGCCGGTTCCTGAGCGCCGCCGAGCAGATTCGCCAGCGCGCGCAGTCGCCGCTGTTCAGCTTCTGGTTTCGCCACAATGAGTCCGCCAATGCGCGACTCCGAACGAGTCTCGGACTCAATCGCTACGAGGCGCTGGTCCGCGCAGGCGCGCGGATGCACGCGGAAGACGTGATCAACGAAGCTGCGGAACACTTACGGCAATTTGGCGCAATGCCGACTGCTTAGGCACCCTGCAGAGTTCCACTCGGGTCATACTTCTTCCGCAAAACCTCGAGTCGGCCGGCGTTTTCCGATCCGAACCGGCGGACGTTGTCGGAGTCATCCTGATCGGCGAAGTTGGTTAAAATTGCCGGCAAGGCCTCACGCGATGCCTCGGCGTAGAGTGTGCGGACACCCTCGCGCACCACGCCGACGGCGCTCGCCGCGTCGGTGACGCCGATAAAATTCACGAAGAACGCGGTGTTGCGGTGTGCAAATGCGGAGTCTTCCGCTGCAAATCGGGATACCGCACCGCCCATGTGCTGCAGGTGAATTTCGCTTCGCATGGTCGGCAAGCGGTACGCCATGGAGGCGAGATTCTCGACGGTACGGTCGCTGAGGGATGCGTAGTTCGCCGTTTTCCAATAGTAAAAATGTCCCCTCGGCGCCAACGGATCCTGGATCTGCTGCCACTGTACATAGGGCATTCGGCCGATATGATCCGCCACCGGCTGACCGTGGGACCGCAATGGCGCGAGCGCCGCTTCGCCTTCCGCAAGATCTCCGGACCAACACACCGCGAACAGCACCACCGGGCGCCCATGCCAGGCGGAATCCAAAAACGGTAAGGGCGGCGCCTGCCCGATGACCGCGATACCGCAGAATTCATCGCTTGCATTCGCCGCAAAATCCCGGAAGGCGCGTAGGGCTTCGACCGCATGATCGGCTGCGTGCACGATGAGTCCGGCCAGCACATCGCGCAGCGGATGCAATTGAAAATCGAAGCTGGTCACAACCCCGAGTCCGCCGGCGCCGCCGCGCAGGCCCCAGAAGAGATCGGCGTGTTCCTGGAGGGAAGCGCGAACGAATCGGCCGTCCGCGAGCACCACGCCGGCGCCGCGCAGATTGTCGCAGGCGAGACCATATTTGCGCATCAGCCATCCCGCACCGCCGCCGAGGGTGAATCCGCCCACGCCGGTGCTCGATACCAGGCCTCCCGTGGTGGCGAGCCCCTCGATTGCGGTCGCCGTGTCCACGTCGCGCCATACGGCGCCGCCCTGAACTGTCGCCACGCGCAAATCGCGGTTAACCGCCACTTGGCGTAGCTTTGAAAGGTCGAGCAACAGCGACCCGTCGCGGATCGAACGCCCTGCCACGTTGTGACCGCCCCCTCGAACCGTCATTCGCAGCCCGTGGTCGGCCGCGATCCGCACCGCGTGCGACACGTCCTCGGCGTCGGCGCAACCGACGATGCAGGAGGGATGCCGATCGATGGCGCCGTTCCAGACGCGGCGAGCCACGTCGTAGCCTGCATCGCCGGGTATCAGCGCTGTACCGCGCAGACGGGAACGAAGTGCTTCAAGTACCGGGGCCTTTATTGTTGCGGACTCATTATTCATCGGCCACCCCTTAGCTAATCTCCCCCATGCCGCAGTCTACGTAAAAAGCGGCGCGGCATTGGCCGGCAATTGTGATGAATTTGTGATGCGCCGGCGCGGGCGCATAGACGTTGCGTCCGGCTGAGCCGTCCGCAGCAGCTCAAATGCGCGACGAACCAGCTCAGTAGAAGGGCTGCGCAGAGCGCTCGCCGGCGACCGTCATTGAGTCTTGGTTTCTATTTTCTTGAAGCCGGCCGGCACGGTAAAGACATCTGCGCTCACGGCATTCGTCGACACCGAAACGACCTGCGATGACACCGTCATCAAAGCTACGTCACCCGGCGGCATCGCGACCGGTGCGACCGCGGGTGCCGGCGGCGCAGCCGGCGCATCCGCATTGTCTTTCTTCTTTTGGAAAAGACCGCCGAGTTTGCCCACCACTGCGCCGGCGATGCCACTGGGGCTGGGGCTTGGGCTGGAGCTGGGCGAGCTGCTATCAGGTTGGCCCGTTTGCGCTTGTTGCGAACTTGAATTCTTGCATTGCGGGCCACCGAGTCCGAGCGTGAAGCTGCTCTTCACGGGATAACCTTTCACGCCCTGCATCTTGGCCGCGACTTCCGTCCAGACCCCTTTGTACTGGGCGAACAGCGTCTTGGCTCTTTCAGACACGTCTTGGGAGTTCGAGACGTCGAGGCCCATCTTGGCGGCATAGGCAGTATAAAATCTTCGAGCTTCGCTGCTTTCCGCGAAGTCCGCGGAAGTCCACTGATCTAAAACCAATGCGATCTCGCAAATTGCACCCGTGTCTTTGTCCTGGCAAGGCTGGGTCGCCGTGACGGTCACGCGTTGCGCATCGTAGCCGGCGATTTGCGCCTTCTCGCCGCTTTTCGTGACGTCGACTTTGGCCGGTAGCCACACGCACTTCGATTGATCGACCGCGGAGGGCTGCTGCTTGGCCTCGCCTGAGTTCATCTGATCCGACACTTTCTGCATCTGCGCGTGGAACTGCTCGAAGGTCGTCTCGGTATATTCCTTCTTGTTGATGTTCAGGTGGTAGAGCTTGTCCTGATCGAGGAGGACGATCTCGGCGCTCGGCCCCAGTGCGTTGCGCGCCAGAAAACCGACGATCTTCGACTGCATTTTCATGTCGGTGTCGGTGCGCGACATGTCCCCGGAAATGCTGGTTTTAGAGCTCCCCGACATATTCGCGAACGCCATTCCGCCGACACCCTCGACGGAGGTGGTGCGTTCGATGGTGATGTCGGCCTGCGCCGTTCCCGCGGCGAGCCCGAGAATGCTGCCCAGCAGGACCAGGCCGGTTGAGCGCAGCGTTGGTATCTTCATGGTGTCCCCTCTTCGGTAGTGTTCATTTAGACCGGAATGCTACCCAAAACCCGCCATCCCGGACGAATTAGGGGCGCGGGCCTCCCTGTCCCGCCCGTTTGCCAGGCATAATCTCACCGATGTTCTATCGCCTGCGCCGCCAAGAGCGCCTTTCCCCTATCAGAGCGGCCATCGCCTCCCTCCTCGTTGCGTCGGCGGCTGTCTGCGCATCGGCGCCGGCCGCGCCCGCGGCGCCGCCGTCCGGCGACGTCGCGCGCGAGATCCTGCGTGAGATGATCGACACGCGCTCGACGCACGACGTCGGCTCGACGGAACTGGCCCGCAAGGTACAAGCACGGCTGCTCGCCGCGGGTTTTGCCCCGGCGGACGCGCAGCTCCTCATACCGGCGGACCACCCCCGCGCCGGCAACGTCGTTGCCCGCCTGCACGGCAGTGGCAAGGGCAAGCCGGTCCTGTATCTGTGCCATCTCGACGTGGTCGCGGCGAATCCAGAGGACTGGACCCGCGATCCCTTTCACCTGACGGAGGACAACGGGTGGCTGTACGGGCGCGGCACGATAGACATGAAGGGACAGGACGCCGCTGTCCTCGCGGCACTGCTGCGCATGAAGAGCGAGCATCTCATTCCCGAGCGCGACATTGTCGTCGCCTTCACGGCAGACGAGGAGTCGGGCGGCGAACGCAACGGTGTCGATTGGCTGCTGACCGAACACCGCGATCTTGTAAATGCCGACCTTGTGATAAACCCGGACGGCGGTGAGGCGGGCATGAAAGGCGGGCGCCGGCTCTATGTCGGTGTCCAGACCAGCGAGAAGATGTCGATGGCGTTTGAGGCCGAAGTGACCGACAAAGGCGGCCACAGTTCGCGGCCGACCGCCGACAATCCGATCTACCGCCTGAGCGAAGGCCTCGCCCGGCTGTCGAAATTTCGATTTCCGGTACATCTGACCGACACAACCCGCCAATATTTCGAGCGCCGGGCCGCGATCGAGACGGGCGCGATCAAGTCCGACATGCTCGCCGTGGCGAAGACGCCGCCCGATCCGGCGGCAATCGAGCGCCTTTCCGCCGTGGTCGAGACGAATATCCTGCTGCGCACGACCTGCACCGCGACCCAGATCGAGGGTGGCCACGCTCAGAACGCGCTGCCTCAGCGCGCCCGGGCAACGTTGCAATGTCGGATCATCCCCGGCGAGTCACAGGACTCCGTGCGCGATACGCTCGCGCGCGTGCTCAACGATCCGACCATCAAGATCAGCGTCATCACACCCGCGACGCCGAGCCCGGAGTCGCCGCTCTCGGGGACCATCTTGCCGACGGTCGAAAAGGTGGTGCACGAGTTATGGCCGGACGTCGTGATCCTTCCGCAGATGGGCGCCGGTGCGAGCGACAGCAAGTACACGCGCCTGGTCGGCATGGCGAGTTACGGGATTGACGGCATGTTCGACGATCTGGATGACGCACGCGCGCACGGGCGCGATGAACGCATCGGCGTCGCGGCCTTCGGGCAGGAGGTCGACTTTACCTACCGGTTGATGCGCGAGGTCTCGAGACAGCGCTAGGCAGTCGTTAGTACCGGGCGCCGAAGCTGATCAGATGAAAGCTCAGCGTCACCCACAGTGTCACAAGGGCGGCGAGCACCAACAGCACGCTCCAAAGCTTCGCGAACCAGCCGCGATTGCTTCGCCAGACTCGCTGCAGATTCCAAAGCGCGGTGCCGCACAGACCGACAAAGCCCACGGCACCCGCAATTTGCAGCGGCCATAATATCGCGCCACCGATAATGGTATTCGCGCCCAGCGACATAAAGAGCGCCGCCCACCCGCTTAAAACCGCGAGCACGAGCCAGGAGAAACCGCGGACCCAGCGATAAGTTTTCAGATCCGGCCCGCTCAGCGACATTGCCGCCCCGAAGCGGCGCCGGCTGATGGCGCCGACCGGCCAGGACAAAGCGGTGAGTAACACGAGCACCAAGCTTGCCACGAACAAGGGGCTTAGCCAGGCAGCGTCTCGATACCAGGGAGCCCGGTCCCAAACCATGAAGGGCGACACCGGGTTGAAGCTCCAGCGCACGACGCGACCGTTCTCGACCACGGCCCCGAGACGTGCGTGGCCATAGGCGGCCTGCCACACGAAGGGTGCGACCTCGATCCACTTGTGGGGCGGCCCTCCCAATATTTCCGGAACCGACGGCCGACCGTCCTTATCCAGGGAGATTTTGACCTGACCTGCCAGGTTCAACACGTCGACGAAATTGGTAAAGGAACCACGGCTGCTGATGTAGTTACCGGCCAGCATCCGGGCGTGCTCTTTGGCGCTCGGCAGCTCGACGGGCGCCGCGGCGTTCGCCGCTGGAAAATACCGATCTGCGAACTGCTCAAAGAGCGCGATGCGGATCGCTTCGGTCGCATTATTTGCACCGGCGCTGTTCATCGAAATGAACAGACCGACGTTCTTGGTGGGAAAAATCCACATATCGCTATGAAAGTAATTCAGATCGCCGCCATGCGCGATCGCGCTCAAGCCGTTGACCTGCAACTCGTAAAAGCCGAGCGCCATGCGGTCGGTACCGGGCAGCGTCACGTGTGAGGGATCGTGCATCACGAGCGCGGTCTCGGGCTTCATCAATCCGGCGCCTTGGTTGAGATGCGCGATCATGAACTTGGCCATGTCGGCCGCGGACACCGCAACGGAACCGGCACCGGGTATCGAGATCAGCTCGTAGGGTTTGGCATCCACCGACGCCTTGGGATATCCCTGGGACATAAAGGGCGCCAGTTGCGCGGGCAAAGGCTGACGGAAAGATGCGTGGGTCATGTTGAGGGGCGCAAATATGTTGCGCTCAACATATTCCTCGAACGGAATACCGGAGATGCGTTGGACGATATAACTTGCAACGCCCGCGCCATAATTTGAATAGGCCGGTGTCGTGCCCGGTGCGTAGACCCGTTCGGGCAGCATCCCTTTCAGCACTTCATCCAGTGGGGGCACCTGGCCGCTGAAGCGAATACCGCCCTTGAAAGCTTCCTCGAATCCCGGCGTATGCGTCATGAGGTTGCGCATCGTTATGGGCTTGCCCTCGTACGGCGGAATCTTAAAATCCAGATACTGATTCACGTCGGCATCCAGATCGATCTTATGTTGTTCCACCAACTGCATGACCGCGGTCCAGGTGAACAATTTTGAAATCGATCCGGCTCTAAACATCGTTGTCGCGGGATCCACCGGCTTACGCGCCGCTACATCTGCGTAGCCGAAGCCGCGCTGAGTGAGCACTTGGCCGTCTTTGACGATGACCACCGTGGCACCGGCAATATCGTTTGACTCCAGCGTGTAAGGCATGAAACCGTCCAACCAAGCATCGGCGTCCGACTGCGTGAGCTGTGGCGGAACTTCAGCGGGTGAGGGGTTGGCCAGGACCACGGGGCCGGTGGATGCCGTGAAAATGAGCAGCGCCGCCGCCGCTAGTTTGCCGATGGATATCCGCATGTTCTGCCTTGATTAACCTATATGGGCTAGAATGATCCTCCAGAGAGAAATAGTAAACATGTGGAGCCGAGGGGAGCCTACCGTGAGATCAATCGTTCGACGCTTGCCGATTGCCCTTGTCCTTGCCTACTTGCCTTCGATGGGAAGTTGGGCGGCCTCGCCGCCGGCGCTGCCGATTTCGCCGTCAACGATCGATGCAACGGTGGCGCGCGCCATGAAGGCCTTTCAAGTGCCCGGCATGGCTGTGGGCATTGTCAAAGACGGAAAGCTGGTCTACGCCAAGGGGTACGGCGTGCGCGAACTCGGTAAGCCGGCACAAGTTGATGCCGACACCTTGTTTCAAATCGGCTCCAACACCAAGGCGTTTACCACCGCTGCCCTCGCGATCCTGGTCGACGCGGGCAAGATTCACTGGGACGACAAGGTGATCGACTATCTGCCCCAGTTTCGCATGCAAGATCCCTACGTGACGCGCGAATTCACGATTCGCGACTTGCTCACTCATCGCAGCGGCCTGGGCATGGGCGCCGGGGACCTGATGTTTTTCCCGGCCACCGACTTCAGCCGAGATGAGATTATCCACGGCCTGCGCTATCTCAAGCCCGTCTCCGGATTTCGCAGCAAATTTGACTACGACAACCTGCTCTACATGGTTGCCGGCCAGATCATTCCCGCCGTGACGGGAAAATCATGGGAAGACTTCGTCACGGAACGCATTCTCGATCCGCTGCAAATGCAGCCCTGTGCCGCGAGCTATACCAGGATTGCCGATCGCAGCGACGTCGCGTCCCCGCATGTGGTGATCAAAGGTGAGCTGAAGGCGATTCCGGTCCTCAACATGGATGCAGTCGGGCCGGCGGGAACCATCAACTGCAGCATCAATGGCATGGCGAAGTGGCTCGAAACCCAACTCGCCGCCGGCAAGATGCCG
>Ga0210387_10003007_pt1 | contig 12937 bp, 12 predicted proteins | sample IncBWC7OmetaG_FD_160108 | JGI IMG/M metagenome (GOLD analysis project Ga0210387, IMG submission 160108) | Forest soil microbial communities from Barre Woods Harvard Forest LTER site, Petersham, Massachusetts, United States - Inc-BW-C-7-O ...
CGTGCCGAACACCGGCGCCACGGCGGTCGAGGCCAGGAGGTAGGCGGTGATGACCCAGGACAGGCTGGAGACATCGTGGAACTGGCGCCCGATGGTCGGCAGCGCGGTCGCGACAATGGTCTGGTCGAGCGCGGCGAGGAACATCGCCAGCATCAGGCTCATCAGGATCGCGCGGACCTCATCCGGCGTCAGCGGCGCACGCGGCGCGATCGGAGGCGAATCCTCGATCGCGATCACCTGGGTCGGAAGTTCCGCGAGCTCGGCCTCGAGCTCCTCCGTCAAATGCTGGGAGGCGGCAGGAAGTTGGCTCTGCCGTTCAAACTTGTTCATGGGGAATATTTTTACCCGACGCGCCGCTAGAGCCGCGCAGATTCGCTGTGTCAAACCCAATTTAAGTCGCAAACCCCTCTTGAGGCAGCACCCCCAGCGCATGGGTGCATCCCGCAGCGCAACCATCGCGATGTCGTGATGGGCCGATCCGAGGCGTCAGGCAACCTCCCGGCCTTGGGCTTCGGGCCGTCCGGAGGTCGCGACCGCCGGGATCGGCGCCAGGGACGTTCCAGGCGCCCGCTACTCGATCGCCCAAGGCCTGCTCTCGCCAAGGCCTGCTAGGAGTACATCACTGCGGTTTTACCCGAAGGCCCGGGGTAAACGAGCCGGACTCGGGCGATGTAGTTCCGTCCCTGCAGAAGTTGGTAGGAGATGCTGGCGTTCCGCTCTTCTCCGCTGTCGTCGTCGCCGGAAAGGTAGCGCGGCGTGCCGTTGACATCCTCGAACAGGACGAGGACCGCATCGGTAGATCCCTTCGTCTCGATCTTGTATTTTCGTGTGGCCGTCGGCTTGATCGCAATATCCATTTGCTGACCCGGGGCAAGGTCTGCGACCGCAGGCTGGAACGGTTGCAGCGTTGTCGTGGCCTGCGGCAAAGGCGGGTACCATTTGAGCAGCCAGGTCTTGTCGCCAGCGGAAAGCGTGCCGGGAGGAATGAGCCCGGTCTTGTCGTATTGCTGAGGCACGGCGATCAACCCCGCCTCGAACTCGTATTCCATGATCGAATCGGGATCCCACTGCGAGCCCTGCACCTGCTGTGGTGTCAGCTTCTCCAGGATGTTGTGGAATGTGGTCTGACGATCCCAACTGTTCGGCGGCGATCCCAGTGAGGCATATACGGCGTCTTCATGCCATTGGATCCCGGCAAAGGGATTTTGATGTTCATGTGCCATCCCGAGCACGTGGCCGATCTCGTGCAGGGCCGTTCCGCTTCCATATTTCGAGGTGAGATCCCAGCCATACCTGGTCGTCGGCTGGTTGGCCGGAACCTTCAGGACGTCACGGCCGACCTGCGACGCAGAGGAGCCGTCCGCTTCGGAGTAGCCAATTCGTACCTCGGCCTCGCTGAGCTGGCTGACCTCCTGGAAATCGAGACCGATGCCAATCGCTTTCCATTTGGCGAAAGCTTCACGGACTGCGTCCGCCTGTACCTTCGGCACGGCGAAATGATCGGACGTGAAGAAGCAGTAGTGCAGCACCGTTCCGTTCACCCACTTCGACTGGGTTGCGATGATCGCGTTCGCCCTGCCCGGATCTGCCATCACCGTTGGACTGAGTTGCAACGGGAGCCGCGGACCATTGTCGCAGAGCAATCGCTTCTGGCCTTGAACAGCAGGTTTCTTCGCATGACGTGCGCGCGCCATATCGGCCTCCATATAATGATCGCCTCGGAAGAGGCGGAAAAATGATCGTCACAATTTCAAATGAATGTCGTAATGTATCAACAATCTAAAAGAGCATCAATGCCGATTGCAATGGAAGGCCCTTGCCCGACCAGCTCTCCGGACAAGAGCGCGCGCGACGACGCTGAGAGATCGAGAAGGGAGGCCTAGGCTTTGGGCGGATTCTTCAGCCGCGCCCGCTTCGGCAATAATACCGGCCAGCGCACGATGTGGTCCTCGAGGTCAGCCTCGGCGATTTCGTCTTCGGTGCCGTACACCCGGCCGCGAACGGAGACGCCGGCTTCATGAACGGTGTCGGGATCGCCCGAGATCAGCGGATGCCACCAATAGAGGTCGCGGCCCTCGGCCACGAGCCGGTAGCCGCAGCTCGGCGGCAGCCAGTTCAGGGTTCGCACATTTTCGGGCGTGAGGCGGACGCAATCGGGAACCTTGTCGGAGCGATTCGGATAGTCCTTGCAAGCGCATAGACCGGCATCCAGAAGCTTGCAGGAAACGTGGGTGAAATAGATCGCCCCGGTATCCTCATCCTCCAGCTTTTCCAGGCAGCAGCGCGCACAGCCGTCGCACAGGCTTTCCCATTCGGCGTTGGACATTTCCTCCAACGTCTTGGTTTTCCAGAAAAATCCCTCCTGGGTCGAGGGCCTTTTGGGCGGCGCGGTCATAAATCCCTAAGGTTTGGGAACAACTTAAACATAAGTCCTTCTATGGGGTGAGCCGCCAGCTAAGCAAGTGGGCAGCAAATCGATGTTTTCGGCCGGTGTTTTGGCTCCTGCTTTTGTCCTGTGACACGTTCATCCTGCCACTCAAATGTCAAAGCGAGACCATTGGTTTATGGCCCTTGCTCGGCTAGAAGAAGCGGCGAGTCCCCGAGGAGCGCATTGGGCGCCTTGGGTTTGCCGCAACATCAGCGCAAGACGTCCCGATGGCGCCCCGGCCGGGTGCTCGAACGCCTTGGATTTAAACGCCTTGGATTTAAACGCCTTGGATTTGAACGCCTTGGAAACGACGAAGTAACCCTGTGCCGATCATCCCGCCACACTGGAACACCAAGGTCAGGCACTTCTTCCTGGACCTCGATGCCCGCATCGACTCCACCCTGTTCTCGTCGGGCAAGGGCGCGCGCGAGCTCTATGAGCGCTATTCCGCCTTCATGGATCGCTTCTATGTCGGTCGCTGGAAGCGCTGGGTCTTCATCGAGCCGCTGTCGGAAGCGGCCACCATCGGGCTTGGCGGATTGATCGTCCTGCTCGCGCTCGCCATCCCGGCGTTCCGCGAGACCGCGGACGAGGACTGGCTGAAGAAATCCGACCTCGCGGTGACCTTTCTCGATCGCTACGGCAATCCGATCGGCAGCCGAGGCATCAAGCATAACGACTCGATCCCGCTGGAAGATTTCCCGGACAATCTGATCAAGGCGACGCTCGCCACCGAAGACCGCCGCTTCTACGAGCATTTCGGTATCGACTTTCCGGGTCTTGCCCGCGCCCTCGTCACCAACGCCCAGGCCGGCGGCGTGCGCCAGGGCGGCTCGTCCATCACCCAGCAGCTCGCCAAGAACCTGTTCCTCTCCAACGAGCGCACCATCGAGCGCAAGGTCAACGAGGCATTCCTGGCGATCTGGCTCGAGACTCGCCTGACCAAGAACGAGATCCTGAAGCTCTATCTCGACCGCGCCTATATGGGCGGCGGCACCTTCGGCGTCGACGGCGCAGCCCACTTCTACTTCAACAAGTCGGTGCGCGACATCAACCTCGCCGAAGCTGCCATGCTCGCCGGCCTGTTCAAGGCGCCGACCAAGTTTGCCCCGCATATCAACCTGCCCGCGGCACGCGCCCGCGCCAACGTGGTGCTGGATAACCTCGTCGACGCCGGCTTCATGACCGAAGGCCAGGTGTTCGGTGCGCGGCGCAACCCGGCGTTCGCGGTCGACCGCCGCGACGAGGCTTCGCCGAACTACTTCCTCGACTATGCCTTCGACGAGATGCGCAAGCTGGTCGACACGTTCCCGAAATCCTACACCGAGCGCGTGTTCGTGGTGCGCACCTCGATCGACATGAACGTGCAGCACGCAGCCGACGACGCTATCGAGAACCAGCTCCGGCAGTTCGGCCGGGATTATCACGCGACGCAAGCCGCGACCGTGGTCGCCGATCTCGACGGCGGCATCCGCGCGATGGTCGGCGGCCGTGACTACGGCGCCAGCCAATTCAACCGCGCCGTCGACGCCTATCGCCAGCCCGGCTCGTCGTTCAAGCCGTACGTTTACACGACGGCTCTTTTGAACGGATTCACGCCGAATTCGATAATTGTGGACGGCCCGATCTGCATCGGCAATTGGTGTCCGCAGAACTATGGCCACTCCTATTCCGGCGCGGTGACGCTGACGCAGGCGATCACCAACTCGATCAACGTGGTGCCGGTGAAGCTGTCGATCGCCATCGGCCAGAAGTATGCGCCGAAGTCGCCCAATCCAGCCAAGATCGGCCGCGAGAAGATCGTGGAAACGGCGCGCAAATTCGGCATCAAGGCGCCGTTGCCGGATACGCCGTCGCTGCCGATCGGCGCCGACGAAGTCACCATCATCGAGCACGCAGTCGCCTATGCGACCTTCCCGAACAAGGGCAAGGCGGTGACACCTCATGCGGTACTTGAAGTGCGCACCGGCGCCGGCGACCTGGTCTGGCGCTGGGACCGTGACGGGCCGAAGCCACGGCAGGCGATCCCGCCGAACATCGCCGCCGACATGGCGGGCATGATGAGCCACGTGGTCGCCGAAGGCACCGCACGGCGTGCGCAGCTGGACGGCATTCCGACCGCCGGCAAGACCGGCACCACCAACTCCTACCGCGACGCCTGGTTCAACGGCTACACCGGCAACTTCGTCTGCGCGGTGTGGTTCGGCAATGACGACTACTCGCCGACCAACCGCCTGACCGGCGGTGCGCTGCCGGCCCAGACCTGGCATGACATCATGGTGGTCGCGCATCAGGGTATCGAGATCAAGGAGCTGGCCGGCGTTGGCATGGGCAAGAAACTGCCGCAGCCTGCAGTCCAGCAGACCGTGGCTGCCAACGGCACTGCCGGCCCGAAGATCATCGATGTCAAGCCGGGTCCGCCGCCGGTGCTGACCCGGCGCGGCGCTGACGTCCTGGTGCAGGTCGAGAAGATGCTCGACGATGCGGCCAGGACCGCCGACAAGACGACGTCGGCGACCGAGCCGGCAAAGCAGGGCAAGTCGACGTCTTCCAGCGCCCTCGCCTTCCCTGAAAACTACGCCGCGGCGACGGCGAGCGACGCGGCCACGCCGCGCAAGAACTGACCGTGAGACTTGTTTTCGTAGCCCTGGTGGCATTAGCGCTGGCCGCAGCCGTCGGCCTCGGTTCGACCTGGATGACGACCACGCGCGGCACCGAGCTCGGCACGCTGACGATCGGCGCCTGGACAGCGCGGCCCCGCATCGGCACCACCGACATCGATCCCTATTCGCGCGCGACCATCACCCGCAATGGCGAGCTGCCGATCGGCACCGGCGACGGCATCGCGTTCACGGCGAGGGCCGACGACAAGAAGAAGCCGCTCGACGGACGCTGCGATGTGGTCGTCAGCGGCGTCACGCCGGCGGCGCGGTTCTGGACGCTGACGCTCTACGACAACAAGGGCCGTCTCGTCGCCAATTCGTTGCAGCGCTATGGTTTCACGAGCGAGGAAATCGTGCGCGGTGCCGACGGCGGCTTCGAAATCCACATCGCCTCGCGTGCGCGCGCCGGCAACTGGCTGCCGACCGGCGGCATCGAGCGCTATTCGCTGATGTTCCGCCTCTACGACACGCCGGTGGGCGTTGCGACGCGGACCAAGCGCGACGCGCCGATGCCCCAGATTGCCACGGTGGGGTGCCCGTGATCCGTATCCTGTTTACGATCATCGCAGGCGTGCTGCTTGGCGGCGTGGTGCACCTCGTCAGCGTGCTAGCATTGCCCAGGATCGCGACCCAGGACGCCTATTCGCGCCTGACGCCGATCACCAAGCTCAATGCGGTGACGCAGATTCCACCCGCCGATCCCGGCAATACGTTGATGCCCTATCTCGATCCCGCGCTTGCAGTCGCCGTCTGCCGCTATGATCTATCGACCGGGCCGATCAAGCTCAGCGTGCCCGTGAGCCAGGCCTATACGTCGGTGTCGTTCTATACCCGCAACGAGCTCGCCTATTACGCCATCAACGACCGCTCGGCCGGCAAGAAGGTGATCGAGCTCGACCTGATGACCGAGGCACAGCACAATGCGTTGCCCGAGGATGAGGACATTACGGCGGCCGACCGGCTGATCATCGACTCGCCCTCCACCACCGGACTGATCGTGCTCAAGGCGTTGGCGCCGGAGCCGGGCCTGATGGCGCAGGCGCAGACCTCGCTCGCCAATTCGAGCTGCCAGGTCCAGGTCGAGCAGCCGACGGCCAAGCAGGCCGAAGTGCCGCTGCCGGCGCCACCGCCGGCTCCGCGCGGCAGGCGGTGATCCATGAAGTCGGTCTAGCCCTTCGTCACGGCTGGAGCACCGATGACGGGGCCTGCCTGCACCGGCGGGTTCGCGGTCTGCGCGGCGAGTTCGCCGATCAGGCGATCGGCATCGGCTGCCATGGGATCGGGCGCCTGCAATACCAGCCGTTCCAGGCCCCAGCGATAGGATGACACGCGCCGCTCCAGGCACGCATGCACCCATTGCACGATCAGCGAGTTCTCCTGCATGCGCGCGACCGCGTCCGCACGCTCGCGCGGCGACAATTCGCTGATGTGGGAAAGCGACGCATCGCGGCGGCGGTCGAGGTCGAGGACCTTGACGGCGCTGGCATAGAACAGCTCAAAGCGGGAAATGTCGTCGCGCACGTCTTCGATCAGCTGCGCGTAACGCGAGGCGTGCGAGCGGTGCGGCTCGTCGATCAGCGCACGGCCGTAAGCGGTGCGGTCGAACACCGGCGTCTGCCGCCAGGGCGACGCGATCGGCGTGTAGTCGCCGAACACGCTCTTCCACGCGGGGCGCGAATGCGGCGGCTCGATCAGGGGAAAAGCGAGATCGCGGAGTTGCCGCTCGTCATCGGAGAGCTGATATTGCGACGAGCGCAGGCCGACGCTGGAGGTCGCCTCGAGCCCGATCCAGCGATGCATGTCATCGCTGCGCATGTCTTCACGGGTGCGACCGAAATCGCCGCCGCTGCAAGCCCCAAGCATATTGCCCAAAAGCAGCAACGCGACCGGCGAAAAATACCGGATCGGAAATGTCGTCTCCGGCATGACGTTATCTTTCAGCGACGGCGACGACGGCGGCCAGGAGCCGCGCCCTCTTCCGGTCCGCCACCGCCGCTCGTTCCGTCGGAATCGCGCTCGATTCGGATGACAGGCAGGATCAGAACGGTTCCCGTGCCACCAACCGAAGCGCCATCCGCGGTTGAGCCCAGCCGCCGCGAAGCCGCATCCGCCGGAAATTCAATGATGGTGCCCATGCCCGTTCTTTCTGGTCGTCGCGGAGACGTATTTGTCCCTCGACACTTCAATTAAGATCAGGACGTGGTTAACGAGGCCTTAATCCTTGCACTTGTGCATCGGTGCGGCGCTGCAATTCACCTCTCACGTTGCAACTCGGTATCACCGGATTTTTGCTGGGCCATCTTCACAAATTGTTTTCCTTAACGAGCTGTTAAAGCAAGCCGGCGTAAATTGCCGCGAACAATCGAAGACGTCGCGTATTCTGACATGACCACACATCCGCTGTTCCCGGGCTTCGATGGATTGATGACGCTCTCGCGCCGCGAGGGTGTCGATATCAGACCCACATTGCTCCGCGTGCTGACCGACCTGTATGTGCAGGCGAGCAGCCACTCTGCCGACGAAGCGCGGCAGTTCATCGAGCTGACCTCGCGGCTGATCGACCAGGTCGATGACGCGACGCGCGCGGCCGTTCGCGCTCGCCTTGCGATCTATCCGCACACGCCCGCCGAGATCATGCGCCAACTCGCCATCAAGCCCGCGCATCCCGATCGAGCGGCTCCGGTCGCGGAGAAGATCGCCTCCCCGCCAACCGAAACTGTAGAGCCGCGGCCGCTCACCGACACCGAAAAGCGGATGGCTTCAAATCTCGCGATGCAGCCAGCCGATGCCGCGGAGGTTTACGACATCTTTTTCCGCGCCAATGGCAGCGAGCGCGTCTCGATCCTGCACAGCCTCGCCGAGACGCCGCTCAAGGCCGCGCCCCGCATTCCCGAGGCGCGCGCTGCGCGCGCGATCGAAACGCTGGAGATGGCGGCGTTCGCCGCTGACGTCGAGAATTTCACGATCGAGCTTGGCGAAACGCTGATCCTGCCGGCGCGGGTCGCGACGCAGATCGTGGAAGATCCGGGCGGCGAGCCGCTTGCTTGCGCCATGCGGGCACTCGGCATGCCGGGTCCGGTGTTCGAGCGCGTGCTGTTGTTCCTCAAGCCCGAGTTCGGTACCTCGGTGAACACCGTCTACCGGCTGTCGCGACTCTACGATCGCCTCAGCGAGCGCTCCGGACTCGTGATGCTTGCGGCCTGGCGCGGCTCGACCATGGCGGTCACGCGCGCGAAATATCGTCCGGCCCTTTATGATGATGAGCGGCAACGCGCGCGCACGGCGGCGGCGCAAACGCGCCCGACCGTGCAGCCGGGTTCCGCGCCTCCGGTGCGCACCGGCACCGATCGTCCGGACCGCAGCTAGTTCTTCGCCAGATCGAGAAAATGCCGGCCGGCCTTGTCTTCGGTCTCGACGATCCAGGCGTCGGGATCGAAACGAATCTCCTTGGCGAGGCGCTCTTCGACTGATGGCTCCGGGACCGGATCCGGCGAGACCGGCGTGAACAGCCGTTCAATCGGCCGGCTGTCGTCATAGACTGTCTGCGGCGCCGGCACATAGAGCATGGCGTTGCCGTCCATCATCGCGACCTTGACGAAGACCGCGCCGGCCTCTTCCGCGCCGCGACGGCGCACCGCACCGAACACGCCCGCGGTCTGGCAGCGGCGTAAATAGGCCGCCACCCAAATGCTGGATTTCAATCGCATGGATTGACGATAGGCCGGCGTTCAGCCGAACGCCAGCGGATGATCAATCGATCGAATGGCCGATCATCGCTGACAATTCGTGCACCAGGCGTTCTGACACCTGCCCCGTCACCGGCAGCTTGCGATCGCGCTCGAATTTCATGATCGCGGCCTGGGTGTCGGCACCGATCGTGCCGGTCGCCTTCAATTGGCCGTAGCCATATTCGGTCAGCGCGCGCTGCACCGCTGCAACCTTGCGCGAGCCGGTGATTTGCACGGCGGAGATCGGCGCAGGCGGCCGCAGCGCATTCGCAGCCGGCGGTGCTGTGGTCGCAGGCGGCGCCACCGTCGCCTTCACGAGATTGCCGAGCGGATCATTGCTCTTGCTGTCGGGCAGCCGAAGTTCGTTAGGCTTCTCGTTCGCCTTGGACTCGGCCAGATGCGGCTCGGATGGCGCAGCGTCAGCCTCAGCCGGCCGCGGACGCGGTAGGGTTACGGTCGCAAGATTGGCCTGCTGCATGTGCACGACCGAGCCGAACATCGGCGCGGGATGCGGCCCGGTCTGCAGAAAGACGGCGTTGGTGATGATCGCACTCACGGCGGCAAACGCGATCAGGCCCGCCACCATGTCCTTCGGGCTGTACAGCAGGATGCGCAGCGCGAGCCCACGCTCCGTTTCCACCTCGGGCTCGATCGCGACAGCGGCGGCGGCGCGGCGGCGGCGCGGCGGCGGTGCCTCATCGTCGTCTGCTACGGCTGCTTTTCTAGGCACGTTTCTTCACCTGGATGGTCGGGTCCTGAACATTCTGGTCTTGCGATGGTAGGCGCGACGCCGGCGTCAGCGTCGTGATCTTGTTTTCGGGCTCCGATGCTTCCGGCCGGGTGTATGCCAGCGGCAGCGCCACGGTCACAGTGGTGCCCTCGTCGAGCTTGCTCTGTACCGTCATTTCGCCGGAATGGAGGCCGACCAGGCTTTTCACGATGGAAAGTCCGAGCCCGGTGCCTTCATGGCGACGCTGATAGGTCTTACCGGCCTGGAAGAAGGGATCGCCGATCCGCTTCAGGTCATCGGCGGCGATGCCGACGCCGGTGTCGCTGATGCGCAGCACCAGGCGCGATCCTTCGACGCCGGCGCTAGCGGTGACCTTGCCGCCGCGCTCGGTGAACTTGATCGCATTCGAGACCAGATTGATCACGATCTGCTTGAAAGCGCGCGGATCGCCGGTGATCAGAGGCAGGTCCTGCGGAGCGTCGGTGACGAGATCGATGCCGCCTTCCCGCGCCTTCAGCGCCAATAGATTGCAGCAATTGAGCAGCGCGGCACGCGGCGCGAACGGCTCCGGCGTAATCTCGAAATTGCCGGACTCCATTTTCGACATGTCGAGGATGCCGTTGACGACCGACAACAGATGCTGGCCCGAATCATTGATGAGCTGCGCGTATTCCCTGCGGCGCGCGGCATCGAGCATCAGCGACTGCTCCTGCACGATCATCTCGGAGAAACCGATGATCGCATTCAGCGGCGTGCGCAATTCATGACTCATGGTGGCGAGGAAGCGCGTCTTGGCGGCGTCCGCAGCCTCAGCCGCGTTACGCGCCAGGTCGAGCGCCTGTTCCTGGACCTTGCGGTCGGTGACGTCGCGCATCACGGCGACGACCTCGGATTCCGATGCCGGCGCGTGATCAAGCGGCCGGCAACGCATTTCAACCCAGATGAACTCGACGGCGCCGCCTGCGCCGCGCTCGGTGCGCGGTACGTCGCGCTTGACGCGGAACTCGACGCTGCGCCCCTCGCCGCCGCGTGCAGCGTCCGAAAGCGCAGTGAGATAGGCCGGGCGATCGGCGACATGGACGCGATCGAACAGGCCGTGGCCGAGCAGAAATGCGACTGGCGTGCCCAGCATGGCTTCCGCCGCGGGCGAGATGAATTGCACCGCGCCGTTGCGCTGGTGGCGCGAGATCACGTCGCTCATGTTGCGCGCGAGCAGCCGATAGCGGTTTTCTTCCTCCATCAGCAGCGAAACACTGGTGCGCGCCAGCGATTCCGCGCCGAACGCGATGCCGGCGGCATAGAGGGTCGCGGAAGTGACCCCGAATGCCATGCAGAGGCTGCGCAGGGCCGGATTGATTTCGGGCGGCGGCAGCAGACCATAATGACCAGCTGCGATCAGGAATGCGGCACAGCACAGCGCCAGCGCCGAAGCAAAGCCGACCACACGACGCGACGCCGACAGCGCCGCCTCGATCGGAATGACGATCAGCCAGACCGCTGCAAAGGATTCGATGCCGCCGGTCGTGATCGCAATCGCCAGCACCAGGGAAGCCAGCGCAATCGATGACAGCACATGCGCGCCTTCATAACGACCGGTGCGCGACAGGAACCATGACAGCAGGATCGGGGCGATCAGCCAGGCGAGCGCCGAAACCTCGAGCACGCCGGGCGCGCCGCGCAGCGCCAGATAGATCGGGAACACCGCAAATGCCGCCAGCGAGCCGATCAGCCGGGGCGCCATGAAGGCGCGATGCCGCGCCCGGGTCAACGCGTCGTAACGCGCCGATGGATGCAGCAGCGCATCGAAACAATCGCGGATGGTACTCAATACAGTCACGGCTCTCGCGCTTCGGCTTTTCCGTCGGAACGACGCCGGAACGCCCCCTTGTCGCATCGCACCGTGTCAGAGCGACATTAAACGAACGCTAAGGCGGCCCGGCCCGTGGCAAAACACCGTAGCCTCACAGGCCTTTTGCCGCCTTCGCGCGCGCAGATGGTGAATGGCGGGTTTCCGAACACGCTGCCGTTATGGTTTCGAATTCGTGGATGCGGAACATGCGACGGATTGCGCCACAATTCGGCGTCAATCGAAAATTTACGGCGAATCAAATCGTCAGTATTTTCCATGATTTTTCGGCGAATTAAGCCCAATGCAATGACTTGCGATTTATCGACAGAGGTTAGGTGAGAAGCGTCGGCGGATCGACGCCTGACGCTTGAGGGACGCTCGCGGGATCGCAAAGATGTTTTTTCTGCTGCGCATGGCATTCTGGCTCGGGCTGGTGCTCGTGCTGTTGCCGAGGGACAAGATGCCTGAATCGGACAAGCTGCCGCAAGTCAGCGTCGGCGATGCCGTGCAGGCGGCGACCGCTGCCGTCTCCGACATGAGCCAGTTCTGCAAGCGCCAGCCGCAGGCCTGCGAGGTCGGCGGCCAGGCCGCGGCCGTGATCGGCGTCCGCGCCGAGGAAGGCGCACGCAAGATCTACCGCTCGATCACCGACAAGAAGGCCGACGACGACAAGAAGCCGGAAGCGGACAAGAAGACCGACGGCAAGAAGTCGCCTGATCACACCGGCTCGATCGGCATCGCCGACAATGATGATCCCGCGCTTTCGGACTTGGCGCCGCGCGACACACTAAACGCCGACGATCTGTCCGCCGACTGGCACCTGCCGCCGACGCCTTGAGCCCGGCAAGGCGGAACTTCTCTCGTAGCGGATATCGCTTTCGGCCGCTCGCGGTCCTATATTGAGGACGGACAATAGCGGGCCATCATGACGACCATCGACGAAATCAGGGAAAATTTCGAGCTGCTGGAAGAGTGGGACGACCGCTACCGGTACGTCATCGAGCTCGGCCGCACGCTGGAGCCGATGCCGGAAGCCGAGCATTCCTCTGAGAACAAGGTGCAGGGCTGCGTCAGCCAGGTCTGGCTGTCGAGGAAGATGGACCGCGGCAGCGATGGGCCGGTGCTGAAATATCTCGGCGACAGCGACGCGCATATCGTGCGCGGGCTGATCGCGATCCTGCTCACGCTTTATTCCGGCCGCGCGCCGCAGGAGATTCTCGCTATCGATGCGACCGGCGTGTTCGACGAATTCGGTTTCCGCGACCATCTGACGCCGCAGCGCTCCAACGGCCTGCGCGCCATGGTCGAGCGCATCCGCACCGATGCGCGCGCGGCGCTGGCTGAGGCGTCCTGAACTACTTCTTCTTCGGGCGCTGCTGCCCCAAGCCCATTTTCTTCGCGAGCTGTGAACGCGCCACCGCGTAGTTCGGCGCGACCATCGGATAATCCGCCGGCAGGCCCCATTTGTCGCGATATTGCTCCGGCGTCATGTTGTATTGCGAGCGCAAATGGCGCTTCAGCGACTTGAAGCGTTTGCCG
>Ga0210387_10003008_pt1 | contig 12936 bp, 7 predicted proteins | sample IncBWC7OmetaG_FD_160108 | JGI IMG/M metagenome (GOLD analysis project Ga0210387, IMG submission 160108) | Forest soil microbial communities from Barre Woods Harvard Forest LTER site, Petersham, Massachusetts, United States - Inc-BW-C-7-O ...
GCCTCGACCGGCTTGCCCTGCTCCAGGTGCCAGTTGATGTTCTCGATCGTCACCGTCGCCTCGTCGACGAGGATGCCGACGGCGAGAGCAAGGCCGCCGAGCGTCATGATGTTGAGCGTCTCGCCGACCGCATAAAGCATCGTCACCGCGCCGAACACCGAGAGCGGGATCGAGACCGCGATGATCAGGGTCGAGCGCCAGGAGCCGAGGAACAACAGGATCATCACGCTGGTGAGCAGCGCCGCGACCACGCCCTCGAAGATCACGCCGTTCACCGCGCCGCGCACGAACACCGACTGGTCGCCGATGAAATCGATCTTGAGCGCTGCGGGCAGCGCATCGCGATAGTCAATCACCTTCTGCTTGATGCCGGCGATGATATCCAAGGTTGAGGTGAAGCCGGACTTGAGTACCATCATCAGCACGGAGCGGTTGCCGTTGACGTGGACGATGTTGGTCTGCGGCGGGTTGCCGTCGCGCACGCTGGCGACGTCGCGGATGTAGACCATGGCGCCGTTGACGGTCTTGATCGGCAGGTCGCCGAGCTCGTTGATCTTCAGCGGCGAATTGTTGAGCTGCAGGTTGTATTCGAACTCGCCGATCTTTTGCGTTCCGACGGGCGTGATCAGGTTTTGGGCGGCCAGCGCATTGGCGACGTCCTGCCCCGACAGCCCGCGCGCCTGCAGCTGGTCGGGATTGATGTCGATCTGGATCTGGCGCTGCTTGCCGCCATAGGGATAAGGAATCGCCGCACCCGGCACCGTGATCAGCGGCGTGCGGAGCTGGTTGATGCCGATGTCAGCGAGGTTTTGTTCGGTCAACCCCTCGCCTGACAGCGCGATCTGGATGATCGGCACGGTGGAGGCATTGTAATTCAGGATCAAAGGCGGCGTCGCGCCCGGCGGCATCTGCTTCAACAGCGTCTGCGAGATCGCAGTGACTTGTGCGTTCGCGGTGCGGATATCGACATTCGGCTGGAAGAAGATCTTGATGATGCCGATGCCGTTATAGGAATTGGCAACGATATGCTCGATATCGTTGACCGTCGTCGTCAGCGCGCGCTCGAACGGGGTCACCATGCGGCCCGACATCTGGTCCGGCGGGAGGCCGGTGTACTGCCAGACCACGCCGATGACGGGAATGCGAATGTCGGGGAAGATGTCCGTCGGCGTGCGCAACGCAGCCAGCGGACCGGCGATCAGGATCAGCAGGGCCAGCACGACGAAGGTATAGGGCCGGCTCAGCGCGATGCGGACCAGTGCGACCATAAAGAGGCATTCCCCAACGGACGAGCCACGGCGCGAATCCAACTACCCAGTTGGGTGGCTCGCCAGCGCCCGTTTACCCGAACCGCCGCGCGCAGCCAAGAACAGGCAGGAACACTTACCTTCAATTCCCCGATAGGTGGCCGTGAGAGGCGCAAAAAGCGGCGGAAAGCCCCTTATTTAATGGGCATGCTGCACGTCCGCTGTGCCGGCGGTCCGTAAATTCACGGCCTTGGCATCGGACTTGGCATCGGACTTGGCATCGGACTTGGCATCGGACTTGGCATCGGACTTGGCATCGGACTTGGCATCGGACTTGGTATGGGTCTTGGGATCGTACTTCTTGTGGACCATGCTGAAGACAACCGGCACGAACACCAGTGTAGCGATGGTCGCAAAAATCAAGCCGCCGATCACGGCCCGTCCGAGCGGCGCGTTCTGTTCGCCGCCCTCGCCCAGCCCCAGCGCCATCGGCGCCATGCCGATGACCATGGCAAGCGCGGTCATGAGAACGGGACGGAAACGAACAAAACCTGCCTCGAGAGCGGCCATCACAGGATCGCCCAACTCTTCGTAGCGCTCGCGGGCGAAACTTATTACCAGCACACTGTTGGCGGTGGCGACGCCCATGCACATGATGGCGCCGGTCAGCGCTGGAACCGACAGCGTCGTTTGCGTCGTGAACAGCATCCAGACGATGCCGGCGAGCGCGGCCGGCAGCGCCGTGATGATCACGAACGGATCGGACCAGGACTGGAAGTTCACGACAATCAAAAGATAGATCAGCACCGCCGCCGCGAGCAGGCCGAACAACAGGCCCGAAAAGGCCGAGTTCATGGTCTGCACCTGACCTAGCAGGACCACCGAGCTTCCCTTCGGCACGTCCTTGGCGGTTTCGGCCAGCAACGCACGGACGTCGGCGGCGACTGCGCCAAGGTCGCGGCCCTGCGGGGTCGCGAAAATCTGTACCATGGACTGGATGTCATATTGTGACACCACAGCGCTCGAGATGGTGCGCTTGATATCGGCGATGCCGCCAAGGATCGGCGATTGCGGATTGCCGGTCGCCGTCAGCGGCAGCGCCTGCAGCGCGCTCAGGGAGTCAATCTGGTATTGCGGCGTCTGCATCACGATCGAATAGGACACGCCGTTATCAGGGTTGAGATAGTAGGTCGGCGCGACCTGCGAAGAGCCGGCGAGATTGACGACCAGGCTGTTGGTGACGTCGCGCTCGGTGAGCCCGACATATTGCGCGCGGGTGCGGTCGACATCGATGTTGAAGGTCGGGTTGCTCGGCGACTGCTGGATGCGCGCGTCGGCAATTCCGGGAATCCGCTTGATCCGGCCGAGCAGCTTGCTGGCGTACGCGAAATTCGCATCCAGGTTAGCGCCGCGAACCTGCAGATCGATCGGCGCCGGCGCGCCGAAATTGAGGATCTGGCTGACGATGTCGGCGGGCAGGAACGCGAACGTCATGCCGGGAAACGCCTTCGGCAGTTGCTCGCGCATCGCCTTGACATACTCTTCCGTCGGCCGGTGGCCTTCACGCAACTTGATCTGGATGTCGCCGTCCTGCGGGCCGATCACGCCGGTGTTGTTGTAGGTCATGTTGATGCCGGAGATCGGCATGCCGATGTTGTCGGTCAGCGTCTCGATCTCGCTCGGAGGGATGATCTTGCGGATCGCCTTCTGCACGTCAGCGAACTGGTTGGCGCTTTCCTCGACCCGGGTGCCGACCTGGGTGCGGGCATGCAGCAGGATGTTGCCGGCATCGACCGAGGGGAAGAAGTTGCGGCCCAGGAACGGCACCAGCAGGAACGAAACCGCGACAAAGCCGAGGAAGCCGGTGACGAATACCTTGCGGTGGCCGAGCGCGAGCGTCAGCACGTCGTGATAGCCTTGGCGCAGGCGCTCGAACCGCGCCTCGAAGCCGCGCTGGAACTTGATCAGGGGATTGCGTGTCGGCGGCTTCTCGTCGCCCTCATGATGGGTATGCGGCTTCAACAGGTAGTTCGCCATGGTCGGCACCAGCGTGCGCGACAGGATGAACGACCACATCATGGCGAACATCACCGCTTCCGCCATCGGCACGAACAGGAAGCGGGCGACGCCGGTAAGGAAGAACATCGGCACGAACACGATGCAGATGCAGAGCAGCGAGACGAACGCGGGCGTGACGATCTGCTGGGCGCCGTCGAGGATCGCCTGCGTCACCGGCTTGCCCTGCTCGAGGTGGTAATTGATGTTCTCGATGGTGACGGTGGCGTCGTCGACCAGGATACCGACGGCAAGCGCGAGCCCGCCGAGCGTCATGATATTGAGCGTCTCGCCGACCGCCGACAGCATGATGATGGCACCCAGGATCGACAGCGGGATCGAGACCGCGATGATGACGGTCGAGCGCCAGCTTCCGAGGAACAGCAGGATCATCAAGCTGGTGAGACAGGCCGCGATAAGGCCTTCATTGGCAACACCGCTGATCGCGCCGCGCACGAACACCGACTGGTCGCCAACGAAACCGATCTTCAGATTGTCCGGCAGCTGCGATTTGACGTCGATCACCTTCTGCTTGATGCCAGAGATGATATCCAGCGTCGAGATCGCGCCGGCCTTGAGCACCATCATCAGCACGGAGCGGTTGCCGTCGACATGGACGATGTTGGTCTGCGGCGGATTGCCGTCGCGCACACTGGCAACGTCGCGGATATAGACCATGGCGCCGTTCACGGTCTTGATCGGCAGATTGCCGAGCTCTTCGATTCGGAGCGGCGAGTTGTTGAGCTGGATATTGTACTCGAACTCGCCGATCTTCTGCGTGCCGACCGGGGTGATCAGGTTTTGCGCGGCGAGCGTGTTGGCGACGTCCTGCCCCGAAAGGCCGCGCGCCTGCAATGCCGCCGAGTTGAGGTCGATCTGGATCTGGCGCTGCTTGCCGCCGTAGGGATAAGGAATCGCCGCGCCCGGCACCGTGATCAGGGGTGTGCGGAGCTGGTTGATGCCGAGGTCGGCGAGATTCTGCTCGGTCAGCCCCTCACCCGACAGCGCGACCTGGATGATCGGCACGGTAGAAGCGTTGTAATTGAGGATCAATGGCGGCGTCGCGCCGGGCGGGAGCTGCTTCAGCAGCGTCTGCGAGATCGCGGTGACCTGTGCGTTGGCGGTGCGGATATCGACATTGGGCTGGAAGAAGATCTTGACGATGCCAAAGCCGTTATAGGAATTGGCGACGATGTGCTCGATGTCGTTCACCGTCGTCGTCAGCACGCGCTCGAACGGCGTGGTGATGCGTCCCGACATCTGGTCCGGCGGCAGGCCGGTATATTGCCAGACCACGCCGATCACGGGGATGCGGATATCGGGAAAGATGTCGGTCGGGGTGCGCAGCGCCGCCAGCGGTCCGAGCAGCAAGAGCAAAAGCGCGAGCACGACGAAAGTGTAGGGTCGGCTGAGCGCGATGCGGACCAGGGCGATCATGTAGCGGGCGTTTCCCAGGCGTTGTGGCAAGCATTGGGGAATGGCAAGACATCGCAGCCTGGCGTCACTCCCAAGGCTTGTTTACCTGAACCGCCTGCAATCAGCTAACAGCGGAGCGCAACGCCCTCCTCCACTTCCGCGATAGCTCGAGCCTGCGGCGTCGCAGCACGGAGCAGGCGATCTGGCCGGCCGCGATACCCGCCGACGGCTTTCTGCCGGGGCAGGTATCGACGGGGCTGGCAACTTGATCAGGCGGCACGGACCGAGTTGAGGAACTTCGAGACCTCGGCCTTGAGGCGGCCGGAGTCGGTCGACAAGGTCTGCGCGGCAGAGAGCACCTGCGAGGAGGCCGATCCCGTCTCGCTGGCGCCACGCTGCACGTCGGTGATGTTGGAGGAGACCTGCTGGGTGCCTTGAGCTGCCTGCTGGACGTTGCGGGAAATCTCCTGGGTCGCGGCGCCCTGCTCTTCTACGGCCGCGGCGATGGTCGAGGAAATCTCCGACAGCCGCTCGATCGTGCTCGAAATCTCCTTGATGGCGTTGACGGAGTCCTGCGTCGCGCCCTGGATGCCGTTGATCTGCAGCCCGATCTCGCCGGTCGCTTTCGCCGTCTGCTCGGCCAGCGCTTTGACTTCGGACGCGACGACAGCAAAGCCGCGGCCGGCCTCGCCGGCACGAGCCGCCTCGATCGTGGCGTTGAGCGCCAGCAGGTTGGTCTGGCCTGCGATGGTATTGATGAGCTCGACCACGTCGCCGATCCGGCTTGCCGCCTTCGACAGCTCGCTGACGCGATCAGTGGTGGAGCGGGCCTGGCCGACGGCCTCAGTCGCCATGCGCGCCGATTCCTGCACCTGGCGGCTGATCTCATTGACCGAGGACGACAGCTGTTCCGTGGCGGAAGCCACCGACTGTACGTTGGTCGACGCCTCCTCGGACGCCGCGCCCACCATGGTGGTCAGCTCCTGCGCGCGCTCGGCGGTCGACGTCAGCGTGCCAGCGGAGGCTTCGAGCTCGCTGGAGGCGGAGGACACGGTCTCGACAATGCGGCCGACCGCGTTCTCGAAATCGTTGGCCATCTTCGCCATCTCGGCCTTGCGCTGACGCGCCAGCACTTCGTCCTGCCTGATCTTGGTCTCGGCTTCCTCGCGGGCCCTGGTTTCGGCGTTCTGGCGGATCACCGTCACGGTCTTGGCGAGGTCGCCGATCTCGTCGCCGCGATCGGCGCCGGGAATCACCACGTCGAGATTGCCGCCGGCCATCTCACCCAGTGCCTTGTTCAGCCGCGTCATCGGGCGCGCGATGCCCGTGAACGAGAACACACCCGAGCCGATCAGCGCGGCCATCACGGCGATCGCCATGACGAAATTGATCCAGTTCGCGCTATGGGCGGCGGCGAGAGCATCCTGTTTCGCGGTGGCCGTGTTCTTTTGCGCGAATGGGACTGCCGAATCCATGAAATCGCCGGCCTCGTTGACGATCTTGATGGTGCGGCTGACGATCTCGTCCTTGGCCTGCTCGGTCTTAATTGTCTGGGTATTGGCTTGGAGGAAACGGGAGGCCACCGATTCCAGCGAACCAATCGCAGTACGGAAGTCCGGGTCGTCGGAGAGACCGCGGGCCTGTTCCAGAATGTCTTTGACACTCGCCTCGGTCTTGGCGATATCGGCAACCAACTTGGCATCGCCGGTCGCGCTGAAGTGCCAGACCTGCGCCCGCATCAGGTTCAATTTCGCATCGGCGCGGTGGAACTGCAGTTCGATGGCATCGCGCTGCTCGAGCTTCGCGAGCACGGTCGAGCCCAGCTCGGTCTCCAGTTCCTTGGTCCATTCGCCGGAAATATCGACGCGCTTGTCGGTCTCGGTCAGCAGTTTCTTTTGCGCATCGCCAAGTTCGGTGATGGCAGCCGTGTAGTCCGTCATCAGCGACTTGATCTTCTCGAAACGCTCCTTGTTCTCCGCCTTCAGCGCGTTGTCCTGGGCGAAGCTGACGAATTTCCGCCCGGAGGCATCGATCTTGCGCAACTCCTCGAGGCTCTGGTCGACCTCGGTGACGCTGCGGGCAAGGCGGATGGTACGGGCACGAAGCTGCATCTGACGCAACTCCAGATGCGCGGACAGCGCGCTATCGGCGACTGCCTGATAGCGATCGGCGACGTTGTTGGCCTCGTCGACCTTGGTCTCGGACGTGATCTGGTTGGCGATCATGCCGGCCGCCAGCAGCACGCCGAAGGCGCCGGCAAGGCCGAGCTTGTTGCCGATGCGATTGAACTTGATCATGCCCCTCTTGCTCCCCAATCGACCGGCGCGAATCTTCGCGCCGGCACAGCCGGAAGAATCTATAGGGTTTCCAGTCCCTAAATCGGGTTAACGTGGAACCCGTTTTAGTACTGACCGCGGACAGTCGCCGAGGACCTCAGGCGGCGCGCACGTTGGTCAGGAACTTCGAGACCTCGCTCTTGAGTCGGCCGGAGTCGCCCGACAGCGTCTGGGCGGCGGAGAGCACCTGCGAGGAAGCGGATCCCGTCTCGGTCGCGCCGCGCTGCACGTCGGTGATGTTGGCGGAGACCTGCTGGGTGCCTTGCGCGGCCTGCTGGACGTTGCGGGAGATTTCCTGGGTCGCAGCGCCCTGCTCTTCCACGGCAGCTGCGATGGTCGAGGAGATTTCCGAGAGCTTTTCGATGGTGCCGGAGATTTCCTTGATGGCATTGACGGAGTCCTGGGTCGCAGCCTGGATGCCGTTGATCTGCTGGCCGATCTCGCCGGTCGCCTTCGCGGTCTGTTCGGCCAGCGCCTTCACCTCGGAGGCAACCACCGCAAAGCCGCGGCCGGCTTCACCGGCACGCGCCGCCTCGATGGTGGCATTGAGCGCCAGCAGATTAGTCTGCCCGGCGATGGTGTTGATCAGCTCGACGACGTCGCCGATGCGGGTTGCGGCCTTCGACAGTTCGCTGACGCGCTCCGTCGTACCGCGGGCCTGGCCAACGGCGTCGCTCGCCATCCGCGCCGATTCCTGCACCTGGCGGCTGATCTCGTTGACCGAGGACGACAGCTCTTCAGTGGCAGAGGCCACCGACTGCACGTTGGTGGAGGCTTCTTCCGACGCGGAGGCAACCGTGGTCGACAGCTCCTGCGAACGCGCGGCGGTGGCCGACAACGTGCCGGCGGAAGCTTCGAGCTGGGTCGAGGCCGCGGAAACGGTGCTGACGATCTCGCCGATCATCTGCTCGAAGTCGCGGGTAATGTTGTCGACCCGCCGGCCGCGCTCGATCTTCGCTTCGGCATCCTTCGCGGCGGCTTCGTCGGCGACCTTCTTGGCGATCAGCGCCTCCTTGAAGATCTGCAAGGCGTCCGCCATCTGGCCCATTTCGTTCTTCTCGCCCCGGTGCGGGATTTCGACCGAGAGGTCGCCCTGGCCGAGCGCCTGCATCGGCTTGACGATCGAGGCGATGCCGTTGGAGATGTCGCGGATCATAAAGAAGCTCACCGCCACGCCGGCGATGATGGCCGCGCCGAGGATGATCGCCAGCATCATCAGCGACGAGCTGTAGGCGTCGGCGGCATCCGCGGCTGCCTTATCGGCGCCGGTGTTGTTGAGGTCGATGTCCTTTTTCAGGATTTCGTCGGACTCGATCCCGATCTTGTTGACGGTCTTCGTGTTCAGCTCGTGGGCTTCATGCGGGAAATGGCCGGGGTCCTTGCGCGACAGGACCATCACATCCTGCGTGCCCTTCCTGTAGGCGTCCCAGGTCTTGGACCAGTCATTGTAAAACTCGCGCTCCTGCGGCGCTGAGATCATCGGCTCGTAGGTCTGGCGGATCTTGGCGTTGCCGTCGACCACACCCTGCAAAACCTTCTCGGACGAGTCCTTCTCCTCGATGGTCTCGCCCAGCATGTGCTCGCGGATCACGTTGCGATAGGTGATCACGCCGGCGCGCAATTCACCGAGCGCGCGGACGCTGGGCAGCCAATTGGTGGCGATGTCGACCGTGCTGGCATTGATCGCGCGCATGTTGCGAACCGCCAGCAATCCCATGCCGGTCATCACAACCAGCAGGAATGCCACAACCAGGATGATCTTGGAGCGGATCGAGAGTTTGGACAGCATTGCGGAGGTTCTCTTATTCTTGAGCGCGAGGCGGAACGAATCGTCGCCGGAGAATTACTGGGGCGCATCAAAAACGAATGGAACTACGGTCGCGTTAACGAAGTGCCTCCGTAGGACTACGGGACTGACAAAAATGCATGGAAAATGAGATTCGCCACGCGCTTAGCGCATGAGTCCAAGAGCGTCGGAGAAAAACTCAGGCCCGCCGAAATTGCCTGATTTCAGAGCGAGCAGCATAGCGCCTTCTTTCGCGCCAACCGCGCGCAACACCGGCACACCGGCCGCGATCTCTGCTCCGACCAGAAAGCCCGGAATTTTCAATCTGTCCACCACCGCGCCAGAGGTCTCGCCGCCGGCGACGACCAGCCGGTGCACGCCCGATTGCACCAGGCCCTCGGCGATGTCGGCCATCGCCTGCTCGATGGCGTGACCCGCGGCGTCTCGGCCGTGGCGCGCCTGAAGGGCGGCGACCTCATCCGGTGTCGCGCTGGAGGCGATCAGCACCGGCCCGCTGCCGAGCCGCTCGCGCGCCCAGGCGAGTGCGCGGCGCGCTTCATCCTTGCCCTTAACGACCTGATTCGGATCGAGATGCAGCACCGGCATGATCTTCTCGGCATTGGCGATTTGCCCGAGCGTCGCCCGCGAGCAGCTTCCGGCAAGACACGCCGCCGGCCCACCGAGGGGATCGAACGCCGTGTCCGGCGCAACAGCCGTGCCGCCGGCCAGCGCCCGCGCCAGCCCAAGGCCCATGCCGGACGCGCCGACCGATACCTTGTGCTCAGCGGCGACCGCGCCGATGGTCTCGAGATCGAGGTCGAACACCGCGTCGATGATGGCCGCGCCAACGCCTTTGTCCGCGAGATCCGCCAGTTTCGCGCGCACCGCTTCCGGACCCCGCGTCACGGTCGCCAGATCGACCAGGCCGATCTTGGTCCGGCTCTGGCGCGCCAGGACGCGCACCAAGTTGGAATCATGCATCGGATTGAGCGGATGGTCCTTCAGCGGACTTTCGTTCAGCGGCACGGCGCCGACGAAGAGATTGCCCTGATAGACGGTGCGGCCGGTTTCCGGGAAAGCCGGCGTCACCAGCACGATCCTGTCGGCGGAATCGGCGCGCAGCGCATCCATGACAGGGCCGATATTGCCCTTGTCGGTGGAATCGAAAGTCGAGCAGATCTTGAACAGCACATGCGAGGCGCCGCGGCTGCGCAGCCATTTCTCCGCCGCGCGTGAGCGCTCGACCGCGATCGACGCCTCGATCGACCGGCTCTTCAGTGACACCACGACGGCATCGACCTCCGGCAGCGCGAGATCGTCGGACGGCACGCCGATGGTCTGCACGGTGCGCAAGCCCGCTCGCGTCAGCGTGTTGGCGAGGTCGGAGGCGCCGGTGTAATCGTCGGCGATGCAACCGAGTTTCAGGCTCACGGCTTCGCTCCGGCATAGGGCTTGAACCAGGCCAGGCCATCGGTCGTCTTGCCGCGCGGATTATACTCGCAGCCGACAAAGCCCTGGTAGCCGAGCCGGTCCAGCTCAGCGAACACGAACGGATAGTTGAGCTCTTCGCCATCGGGCTCGTTGCGCGAGGGAATACTCGCGATCTGGGTGTGGCCGATCACCGGCATCATCTCGCGCAGATGCATGGTCACGTCGCCATGGATGATCTGGCAGTGGTAGATGTCGAACTGAAGTTTCAGGTTGGGAATCTTCAATTCCTTGATGAGATCATAGGCGAAATAGAAATTGTTGAGGAAGTAACCGGGCACGTTGCGGGGGTTGATCGGCTCGATTACGACATCGAGCCCGTGCGGCGCAAAGAACTCGGCGGCATAGGCGACCGACTTGTAGAAAGCCTCCACTGCCTTGCGGTCGCTGCGCTCGGCGATCCCCGCCATCAGGTGCAAGCGCCTGACGCCGGTCGCCTGCGCATAGGGCAACGCGGTAACGAGGCTCTGTTGCAAATCGTCAAACCGCTCCGGCAGCGCGGCAAAGCCCTTCTCTCCAGCGGCCCAGTTGCCGGGCGGCAGGTTGAACAGCGCTTGCGTCAGGCCGTTGCGGTGCAGGCGGTCGCCGACCTCCTTCGCCGGGAACTCATAGGGAAACAAAAATTCCACGGCGGTGAAGCCGGCGTTGGCCGCAGCTTCAAAGCGGTCGAGGAAGGGCACCTCGGTGAACATCATGGAGAGATTGGCGGCGAAACGGGGCATGTGATCCTCTTTACTATTTATCGCCCGGCAGCTTGGTGCCGGTCATGCGCGCATACATCCGTGCCACCGAGGCGTCGTCGTCGCGGCCCATGCCGGAGGCGGCGGTGGCAAGGAACATCTGCAGCGCGGCGGCCGCGACCGGCACCGGGAAGCGGGCCGTGCGCGCCATGTCCTGGATGATGCCGAGGTCTTTCACGAAAATCTCGACTGCGCTGCGCGGTGCATAATCGCCGTCGAGCACATGCGGCATGCGGTTCTCGAACATCCAGGAATTTCCAGCGGATGCCGTGATCACCTCATATACTTTCTTGATATCGAGGCCCTGCTTGGCGGCAAAGGTGATCGCCTCCGAGGCGGCCGCGATATGCACGCCGGCGAGGAGCTGATTGATCATCTTGAAGGCCGCGCCCTGGCCCGGCGCGTCGCCGAGCTCGTAGAGCTTTGCGGCCATGGCATCGAGCGCGGGCCGCGCCTTCGCGAACGCCGCCGCGCTGCCGGAGGCGAGAATGGTGAGTTCGCCCTGCGCGGCGCGCTGCGCACCGCCGGAGATCGGCGCGTCCAGATAATGCCGGCCGGTTGCTTCCAGCTCCTTGGCGAGCCGGCGTGCGACATCCGGGTCCATGGTGGCGGACGAAATAAAGACCGCGTCCTTTGGCAGCGTTTCGGCGACGCCGCCCTTGCCGAACAGGATGGTTTCGGTCTGCGCGGCGTTAACGACCACGCTGACCACAATGCCGGCATCCTTGGCCGCCTCCGCCGGAGTTTTCGCGCCTTTGCCGCCGTCTTTCACAAAGCGTGCAACCGCGTCGTCCGAGACGTCGCAGCCGGTGACGGTAAAGCCGGCGCGCTTGAGCGAGGTCGCCATGCCAAAGCCCATCGAGCCGAGCCCGATCACGGCGACGGGCGGTTTTGCGGTCTCAGCCATGCGGCGCTTCCTCTCAACTTCACGTCTTTGGCCCCTGCCTATCACGGCTTGGCCGCGCTGCCAAAGCGTGAGACAACGCCAAAAACCGGAAGAAGCCAGGAAAACCGTATGAGCGAAACAAGGCTCCGTGAGGACATCTGCCGCTTCGGCCGCTCGCTGTTCGAGCGCGGGCTGACGCCGGGCTCATCGGGCAATATCAGCGTCAAGCTGGACGACGGCGGCTATATGGTGACGCCGACCAACGCATCGCTCGGTTTCCTCGATCCCGCCAAATTGTCGCGGCTCGCTCCTGATGGCAAACTCGTCTCCGGCGATGCCCCGACCAAGGAAGTGCCGCTGCATTCGGCGCTGTACCAGACGCGATCCGCGGCACGCGCAGTGGTGCATCTGCACTCCACCCATTCGGTCGCAATCTCGATGCTGCCCGAGATCGACCCGCGCGCCGCGCTGCCGCCGATGACGGCCTATTATTTGATGAAATGCGGCGCGACTGCGCTCGTGCCCTATTACCGGCCGGGCGATCCGGCCGTAGCCGACGCGATCAAGGGATTGGCCGGGAAATATTCATCCGTGCTGCTCGCCAATCACGGTCCCGTGGTGTCAGGCGACACGCTGGAAGCCGCCGTGTTTGCGACGGAGGAGCTGGAGGAAACGGCGAAGCTCTATCTGCTCCTGCGCGGGATGAACCCGCGATATCTGTCGCCGGAGCAGATTTCCGATCTGGTGAAGACGTTCGGACTGACATTGCCCGAGCACGGGCACAACTCGTAGGGTGGGCAAAGGCGCTCTTGCGCCGTGCCCACCGAAAGAGCGGCGATGTGAATGGTAGGCACGCTTCGCTTTGCCCACCCTTGTATTAGCGCGCCGGATTAGAGTGAGCTCGTTCCGTGAGGAATGGCCCAGCTCGGGCGGCCAGCCGAGCTGGGCCGCCGATCGATCGATCGATGCCCACCGAAGCCTT
>Ga0210387_10003010_pt1 | contig 12932 bp, 12 predicted proteins | sample IncBWC7OmetaG_FD_160108 | JGI IMG/M metagenome (GOLD analysis project Ga0210387, IMG submission 160108) | Forest soil microbial communities from Barre Woods Harvard Forest LTER site, Petersham, Massachusetts, United States - Inc-BW-C-7-O ...
CTCTTGGCAGGCACAAGGAGTACTGGGTGCAATTAGACCAATTGGGGAATAAGCGCGAAGTTCTAGTGTGTATTACCAGAAGGAATGCTATATGATTCCAGAATGTAATACTTATAGGAGACATGCAACACAAAATGCGGAGAACCATAAAACAATCAGAAAAACATATGAAAAGAGAAACGAAAAAAGAAAAATAGTAAAATTGCAACATACCGGCGATGTACACTGAACTTCATCACAATTTACGAGCACCGGTGCAGTACAACAAAACAAGCACACAAGAGGGAAAACAGAGATCGGGTCAAAGGTGGATATCAAACAGCGTATGCACTGAACGCGAGAACCGAGAAGCTTTAATATTTCGAGGCGGCCGGTACAATGAGCACACTGAAATCAAAGAGATAGGGCAAAGAACATGAACTTGAAGAAGCGCAGAAAAACCGTAAAGCAGGAGTACGACGAGCAGGACGGGAAAGACAATACTCGAGCGAAGGCAGTGCAAGCTCCACAGGAACACGTCATGATCCGAAGGAAACTGTTCACCTGACCTATGAAACACGCCCCAAAAATGAAGATGATCGCTTCCCACGACCGACAGAATAGGCAACAGTTACCTCAAAAGTTTATTTGTGTCTGTTGTCCAAAGTCCTGCAATTTCGTTTGGTGGGATCCCTGACGTGTTTCTGCATCTCAGAACCCTCCTCTAGGAGTCGGGGATCCTGTGGCAAGAATAATTGACGGCTGGCCACTGGAGACTCGGATGAGGGTTGGGCTTCCGAGGTTAGGATTCCAATCATTCCATTCCGATTTTTGAATTATAACATTAGATTAACATTTTTAGGCTGCAGCTGGCAATCCAGAGAGTGTACGAGGTCTATAGGCCCTGAGGTATGATACAGCTTGCCGGTGTGCCAGGCTCAAAAATCCAGGCTCAGACGTTCTCAGCTCTTCTCAGCCGCTCAGCGGACCCCCAATCAAGATCCAGTTGTCATCAAATAATGTCTGGAAGCGAGACTACCACACGGCCATAACAGAAGTCACGGTAGAACTCGAATCAAACTTGAATGCGGCTCCATCGATTTTCCATTCTGGATTTTCCACCCTGAGTCTGAAGCAAGAGTGTGTCAAACTAACGCCCAGTGAATCCTGACTCCTCATACAAATCCTACAGTAGAAACTCATGAAAGTGTTTTATGTACTTCGATGAAATTTTCGTACCCATTGGGTTTAAGACGGATGCCCCGTGCCGAGGTCGACAGTATCTGGCCCAATACATGGATTGGGTTACGGGTAGTCGTAGGCTGTACACCGCAGACCATCACATCCTTTGAAACAGGTCCCAGCCACACGGAGTCATACAACCGTCAACTTCTCATACCAAATATAGCGCCAAATGCATACCTTGCTCTCCTACTTCACATAACCTCCCCACCCGTCACGAACACTCGCTCTCATAAAAAAAATGTTCTCTAGCGTTAAATACCTCGCCGTTGTCGCAGCGTTCATCCTTGTCGCTGTGAGCGCGCAAGATGGACCCCCCACTGCCACCGCTCCAGCACTGTCGGAATCTACATCCCCGTCTCATTCTGCCTCTGCACCTGTCCCAAGTATGACGGGTGAGATTACCATGTGCATTATTCTGTGTGTCCAAGGGGCTGCGGATAGGAACGGTTGCCCTTCCCTCTTCCTTGGCACGGACTTCAGCTGCCTCTGCACAAACGCATTCCAGACAGACGCCGACACATGCCTCCAAACCAATTGCACTGCGGACGAAGTTGCATCTTTTAAGGGTTTCCAGCAGCAACAATGCGGAACCAGTATGTTTCATGTTAATCCATTCACACTTTTAAATAATTCATTCGCACAGGCAGCTCCCCCAGTGGCTCGGCGTCCGCATCCGCATCCGCATCTGGCTCCAGTGTTCCGTCTTCTTCTGCAGCCACCACCCGTCCTTCTACTACCGCCCCAGCCACCACGAAACCTGCAAACACAGCCGCGGCTGCCACCTCCACCTCGCCGAATGCCGCTGCTGGCAAGGTGACCTTTGGGTATGGAGGATTGGTTGCGCTTGGCGTGGGTGCTGTTGGGCTAGCGTTAGGAAGTCACGGGCTCGTGCTCTAGGCGCGTCGAGTCGTGAACGCGTCATCATCGGTCAGCATGATCCATACGTGGTTAGTTAAGGGCATATGCAGGGTCTTTGTGGCTGTAACGAATAACAATCTCTTGGTCCGCCGGTATCCATCATTTAAACTCCGAATTGACTCCGACAAGTGTGCGCAAATGCCACATGTTTTGTGCAAACGAGCTTCCAGGCTTGTTCACTTTCTTGTTCAGACCTGCACAATGCACACCACGCTCCCAGATCTCCCTTTCACCGGTTATGGAGACGCTACAACCTCTACTTTCCATAGTTCCGCCTCTGCGAGTCCGCGGAAATATCCTAGGACCGATCTTAAAACACTCATTCCTTGGACCTCCTTCATCGACGACGTTCACCAAGCCGTCCAATCTGCAACCGCCCTCGCCGAATTATTTTCTACCCCCTTTACAATCCGGAGCCCGCCAAGGACAAGAGTTGTGAAGAGAAGCTACGTGCACATGCGGGATTCGCTTTACATGAGCCAGTTGAAGATGGGTTGAAGTTGCTCGGAGTGGTGGGTATTTTCGATGAGCCAGGTTGCGGAAATCCCGCACTCATAGGAGATCCTCATTACTCGTGGTTCATGAGTGAGGAACAACGCCATCTGAAACTTGTCGTATGTGTATCAACCACTACATATTAACTCGTTGAACCCGCATGTATAGGTAGAGTACAAAACTTGGTGGGCAGCCGATCTGATAGATCTTCCCTCTGTCTTTGTAAATACTGCGACTCGTCGTACCGCCATCAGCCAACAATCCTTGGATGCTCTCGAGCAGATCTACGGATATATGACCGGTTCGGTATCCTCACCAACTGGAAGCGTGCCTGGTTCCTGCGGCGCGCTGAGACTCCAGACCGCAAAACCCTCGAATACTTTCTCGTTGAACTGAATGAATCCAGCCCGCCAATCTCGATGCTCAAAGCATGGGTTGGCATGGTGCTGCTTTCAGAAGATGATTGGTTCTAGGCATCTCCTACCCTCTGCAGTGGTCCCCCAGCTCGAAACTTCAAAAACGCGACAACGGACTGGCAAGAGCGAAAGAAAGCCATCCACGTCGCTGGAGATTATCATGACCAACCCTCCAATGGCGAATACCCACCCTTGGCTCTTGACTTTCGCCTATGTCGCTTTGACCTCAGCTCCTCCCGCCATGGAGCAAAGGGGTGTGTGGTAAACGCACATTTTCTTCAACTAGTTCCCATGAAACGTGACCTCGACATTGTCTGCAAAGTTGTCGATTTCCTTAGCCATCCTACTGCTGGGACGTTGCTGGAAGGTGAAGCCCGCTCCTATGCAGCCCTGCTCCATCTTCAAGGTCAGGTGATCCCTACGCTATATGGCTTCTATGAAGTTTGGGGAATCCTGCGGCTCCTCGCTATGGAACCTGTTGGCGAGGCTATTTCCGAAGGAGAAGAAATTGACCAAAACACTTTGCTGAAGATGCAGGAAGCTCTCCAGCGCATCCATGATGCTGGGTATGTTCATGGTGACATCGCACGTCGCAACTTTTGTAGAACGCAAAGCGGTGACGTTTTCTTGGTGGACGTCGACGTGCTGAAGACCAGTCTGAGCTGAGTAGTGAGTGGAACGAATTTGAAGCGCTGTAAGTTTTAGATGCAATGTGGCTTTCCCAAGGACCCTTACTCTGAGCTTGGTACTGCATTTGTCCCGCCCTTTATTATTCCGAATAAAATGAAGCCTTTATCACGGAAACTTACGATTAAGGCTAAACTGAAAGCCTTGATGGAATGCTATAGCTTTCAAAAACATAGGCGCACGTGTTATCGAGATACATTCGCGTCGAGTGTTGTCGCTCTTCGCCGAATTAGATGAACCAACAAAGGCGGTGAATCAGCCTACCCAGTTCGAGGTCACCCCACAGGGGGCATTGGGTACTAATCATATGATTAGGTGTTCACTTCTAGAGTGCGAATTCCATTACCTAATGGTGGATCTTGGCAAACGGCATCAAGGTATCCCATATGGACCCCTCATAGGGAACTGCTATGACAGAGATTGGCCGAACTGTTAAAATTTGATTTGGAACCTTTGGTAGCAATGCGGACCGAGAACCAACCGAAAGTTTAATATACATACAAAGTAGTATCAAAGCAGGTTCAAGTAGCAAAAGAAGCAGCCTATATATCAAGCGTTGGGGTACTAGAGTAGAATCATAGTGGACATCAACCGTAGTACCGTGGCGGAGGTTCACCGCCTAGAACCCCCATCATCTCGCGCAACCTCATCACCTCTTGCTTCAACTCTTCCACCTGAGACTCGAGCGCTGTATCATGTTCTCTGTGCACTGTGTCCACGGGTGATTGGGCCATGGACGGAGAAGACGGCGAAGATTGCAAAGAGGATGTTGTCTGCAACGCCGTCAACTGTTGTTGACGTTCTTCAAGCTGGCGTGAGATCTCTCCCCTCCGGGCCTTCTCCGACAGGTATCGTCCACTCTGCTGCGGAACGTCTTCCTGAAGTAGGTCACGGTTGATACCGGTCAGGAGCGAGCTGTGGTGCCTTCGCTGTGACTCCGGTGAGAGCAAGGTACTGCTTACTCGCGGAAGGGATGTAAGGTCAGAGTGTGGATCAGTGGATTGTGGGGGTTGCCAAAATGGTATGGCGGGGGAAGTGTTCACGTCGCTGGAGCGCCGTCTGCGCCAGCGCAGGAAGAGAATAATACCAGCAATGAGCGCCAAAGCCATTACTCCACCGACGGTGCCACCCACAATAGCACCAACATTAGGGTTTGAATGACTCGAGCGCGTGTGAGCCGAAGGGAAATCGGGGTCGTACCTGAGATACAGCGTCAGAGAAATGGTCCTCTCATAAATAAGTTTATCTATTACGTGTACTGCACATAATCGAAAAGCACGAGGGAGTCGACTGAACCTCGGGGAGAATGAATAACGAAGGTGTGGTTGCCGTTTGGAACTGAAGTATTTGTATACACGAGTGCGTTGTAGACATAACTTCCAGAGCCGTCGGGGCCGTGTGAGAAAGATCCCACCTGCTCACCATCAAGGGAGAATGTGAGATTTGTGAACGTCGTGTAAGTGTTGTTGTTATCCAAAATGCAGTACGCATAGACCGCCGTTCCTTGATGCAGAGTTTGAACCGCAAGTTTAGATATCTGAGACGACTTGCTCACCGTTGAACGACATTGTGACACTTAGGTCGTCCTCGGGACCCACGATAGACAACGTGTTATCGTGCCACGCTTCACGGATGTCAGAACGATCAAGCAACTCTTGTCCGAGATGGTAATAGTTCACTTACTCTGGTCAAACACTTGTTGGGGGTTCGGCTGCGCGGCGCATGTTTTGCATTGGCTACCTTGCGACCACCCAACCGCCGGAGAGTAAGAGGGTAACGCACCCGTCACAGAGTCTCCGTTCTGATCATCGATTGTCCTATTTGTCGCCAGTGCGTGAACATTCTGGAAAACCAGCAGAGTGTAGGCCAGTGCGATAGCACAAAAGACCATGATTCAGTCGATGCTTGGACACTCGCAGAGCTGGGGACTGGACGACGCAAGAGGTTGGAAGAGCTTCCGATCAACATGATTGATACGAAGCATATGGTGGGAGAATAAGGCCTTAACAAGTTGAACCCACCATGGATTGTTTTGGCCGTGATCGGTCACTAAGCCGATCACGTGACCACTAAATTTATCCCCAACTTAATCGTCTTCGTCTTCCCTACTTTCAATGTTTCCTAAGGGGATCATCAGCCAAGTCAAGCGTTCCGACAGCTTCGAGACCAATTGCAACACCGCGGAAATAATTCCCATTCCAACAAACCGCTGAGTTCCACAGACCGAAAGGAGATATGTTACACCTCCGGTCAGAGCAACAGAACATCGGTGATTGCTGCGGTTGATGAATGCAGTGATACAACCATACTGATGTCGAAATCCAGATGCAGATGCTCGATATGGCCTGGCAAAAAACAGCTTCATACATATGCGTATTCCAATGCAAATCCACCTTGTCTGGTGTATCATCTCTAAGTTTACGTGCCATGGGGCTCAACACCGTGCGCTTTGTATCTTCGCCAACTGCTACATATAGGACACCGCTTCTTTCCGGTCGCCCCCACTTGTGCTGGTTCACATTCCTCCCTCCAAAATAATGAACTGACGCACATATATGCACAGCCGCACCAACCTGCGTGTTTACACCTTTTTTTCGGTGGGAGCTCCTCCTGGTGCTGCGGGAGTACGTGAAGACGTCGGATACTGTGAGGGCAATTCTTGGTATTTCGATTGTGTGGCGCAAGCGGTGTGAGAAGGAGTGCATATGGAGGAGGTGTTGTCATAGGGAACGGGTGATGGGGTATGTCATTGTTTACCTGATGTGTTTACTGAACTCCGAGACCTTCCTGCGTAACTTGACACTCGCCGATTATTTTGATCAGATGTCTTTCCCGAACCTGTAAAGATCCTCCTTCTTGCGCGAATCCAACCAGACTGCCAACGTCGTCGAGGAACAGCTAAACCAGTAATCGACCCAATATTACACTTTCGGGAAGTCTGTACGTATTCCTGTATGTTTTTAGGGGATCGCTATGACCTTGCCCAATATAGGTGCTGTGAAATGGCTTCGGGATCTAGTCGATCTTGGGCACCCGCCGTATCCGCGATATGGTGGTAGATCAACGTCCTTATGGCTTTGTCGTTAGGATTAAGAATGATCCTGTGAAGCTTCATCAATTACAGGTGCTGCTGTTCATTATACGGGATCGTAACGGATAATGTGTTTTTATCCAATGGCCTACTACTGCAATGCATGGGCTAAGCTATATGATATATTTTTCGCCCACAAATCACGACGCTAGCAGAAAACATCACGTCTGTCAACATAACCTCCAAAGCATCCCCGTCGTGCGATTAGTATACTGCTGATTAAAGTCGGCATGGGCGAAGCTCCAAGATAAATTCAAGGGGTAAATCAAGACTTGCCGCAGAGAAATGCGATAAGTACGAGCCGTCAGGGCCAGAGGGTAATCTGCAAGCAATACACAAGGCGAGAGTCGGTTCCGCGTTGATGATTTCGAATTGTGTTAGGGTGTAGCAGTTGCAGGCGTGGTGAAAGAGCCACGAAACACAGAGCAATTCCGCCGTAGACGTTGATTTCAAGTAGCGGTGTAGTTATATACGGAAGGACTGTCGCGGAGAACACAAGGCGGATCCTACATAGCTATAAAGAACTGGCGAACGATTGTGTGAACACGTTGAATACCGCAGGTGGACCTAGGCGTGCGAAGAGAGTTGGCTGGGAAAGGGACATACTTTTCGAGATTTCCCAATCAACGTAACCAGGGCTGTCGAGATTCGAAGTCGGGAACAGTACGGTGCTGCGCTATTTCTTGGCGATTTCGGGTGGCGTCGTTGGTACGGATTGCGAGTTGGCTCTACATCGGGGACGTTCGATGTAGAAGAACGGTTCAGGCATGAATGGCTAGGTGAGGAGACTGGAAAGGAATATGGCGAGTCTTTCTAAAGAACGCGATGCATTTATAGATGTGGATGCAGTCGATTAGCCTCGCTATCGGGTCGACCACGTGCAGGATAATGAATCTCCGCCAACCCAAGCCAGACCGGTACTACATCCCAGCTGGCCATGTCCCACCCACGATGCCATTCCCTCGTTGCCCTGGGTAGGATTGTGGCGCTCGCCAGGGCACGCCCAGCCTTTATTCATCGCATTGAACCCATCCGCAGCACACTGCCCCTCCGTGTTGCATGTGCCATTGCCTTCAACTATGCCCGGATGCATTCCCTACTCCTATCCTCATCCCAGACACCCCATCTCCCTCCAATCAAAAGGCCTTTTTACCAAACCCCGCGTCCCTCGACTTTCTTTACACCACCGAGATGTCAACCACCGAGATGTCAACGACCCGGCATGCGCACTTCGCCCTGCTGGATCTGGGCACGAACGGCCATCGGGGGCAGGGGTAAGCTCAGGATTTCGATCGGAGGAAGGTCCGTGCGTGTCGTTCGGTTGACGACGCCCAGTGCCGTTGAGGAGAGGGTGAAAGCGAGAGGACGAGGCAGGTGGTAGGTGAAAATGAGGCCGTCGGATGATCCGTGATCGACAAGGGTGAGTACATGCTGTATCTTTGTGTATAGACTGATTAGAATACGCCAAGTGACCTTGTTATATAGGTCACTAACCGTACGTCCCTCTCCCTCCCCTCCTCTAAACCCAAATCACGCAACCCAACGGCTCACTCGCCCAACCCAACCAACGCAGTCCACAAACAAACACTATGCGCTGCCGAATCTATTCACAGAGAGCCACCTGTGGTAGGGCACGAGCGTGGAATTAGATCCGGGTGAAGGCCAGTGCGTGTCATTCGTGTTGAGAGCAACCCCTGCGCCATTAGTATGGATCGATGCGACGACGGCAAACGGTACTCAAAGCGAGGTCGGATGATGATGTACTATTGACAAAAGTGAGTAAATGCCCGGTAAATATATTGATCTAGCACTTACATCCCTCTAACCAGGACCGATTTTATGGCTCTTTTGAACGAGGAGAAAGCGCTCCGACTGCGGTATCTCCCGTGAAAAGAAAGGGAAATAATGGTGAACTGGGAAGGGTGGTGTCGATAGTCGCACAGAATGCAAGAGTTGCATAATATCACGGAGACAGGTCTCAGTTGACTGTTCAGGCGGGCCTCTGCACCCGCCAATTGACAACGAAAGTTTTTACCACGCTCACACGTCTATGAGACCCGCACCCTTTACCAACCGCACACCAATCAACGTGTTTGTCGAGGTGCGGTGAAACTGAGCCCAGCTGGTAAAGTCCATTCGATTCAGGCCAAAGACTTCGAAGCATGTTTGAAAAACTCCACATACTGGTGTGGGAGATTAGAAAGCGGGGGGGTATACTGTCGATGGCGTTGTTGAGAGGGAGTAGTCAGGTGCACGGCGTTCTCACCCACAGCCCTAACCCCTCGAAAAGCAACACTCTCCCGCTCTCGAATCTTGATTGGTCGACGTGCCACCCTTTAGAACCCCCCTTCCCCTCGTCTCTGCGGTTTCGGGTCGCTGCAGATGCTCCAACGCCGGCAAAAATAGGCTTCGTCGGCAGGTGCCATTTCACCCTGATGTGGCAACAACGGCCAACCACTAATGACACAACTGGCCTCCGAGTCAACGGCGCCGTCGGTATGGTGCATAGGACCTATTCCACATATAAAAACGAATAAACACGACGCTGGGGTTGTATATATTGTCCTCCGTGGAGTGGAATTCGAAAGGGGTGAGTGTGTGCAGTGGAATCCGTTCATTGATTGTGGTTGGGCGGGTCACTGTTAGGCAACGACGAGTTGATTCCTAATAAATCACGTCAGTAAAGCATGTGAACAGCCAACAGAACATCGAAACAATCTCGACGGTGTGGGCTATAGAATCTTTACCGACATACCTTGTTGCCCCTGCCTCGACACTTTGTTCCCCCCGACTATTCGCTCACTACGGCCTACAATTACATATCACAGTCCCTCCATAACACGAGGCCTTCAGACTACCGCACGGCCCTCAGCGGTCATTGTCAGGCATCGTTGGTGGTGTCCAACATTTTGACGTTTAAATTCAGACTAGATCATTTGTGAAAAGGCGCGACTACCACAATGCTCAATAGCTACACAAGTTGTGTAAGCATAAGCAATGAATGAAATAAATGAGAAACTGAGAGCTCACCTATTGATTGACCTGTAGTGAAGAGATTAGCCTTTCCGAATCAGTCACAAACTGAACGGCCTCCCATTACCACCGCCGACTCCTTGAGCTTCCATTCATGCTCTATCTCCTCAAAATGGAACATCCGATTGTTATCGGTCTCGCGTGTGGCGAATAGTACGATACATCCTACCTTTCGCTGGGGAGGGCAGATGGTTATGAATTTGATATGTTGGTTTTTAAATTAGAGATTGACATAGATTGAGGGTCGTTGCAAGAGATTTTACAGTACTTCGCAAAATAAGTGAGACCACGTCACAACCGTTTGGCAGTATTTGGCAAGAGGTTTGGAGATCACGTGAATGTTTAACGGTAAGCTCCACATTTCCGAGTCGTCAGCCAATTAATTACGCACCCAACGACAGTACTGCAGCACATTCCGGAACCCAGAGATATTTATACAACAACGGCGTGTTGGCCAAGCTCGTGTCAGCTCATCTTTACTCACTTCACGTTTTTCCCACTAACACTCCCCATACTTAGGTCACCAAACGATTGAACCACAATTAGGCAATAAAATTGCGTCCCGTCATCAAGGGATCGGCCCTTAACATCACGCCACCTAATAATTGAGCCCTCTAGTGCCTTGGACGTTTTCTCACCTTCCCTTCAACTTTCTGTAATGCGGCCACCATCTGCTACCGGTTCTCTCATCGAGGGACCTCACTGCAATGAAAGGTATCTCACGTGGCTGGCCAATGTTTCTATTAATATTTAAACTCTGTTTTAGCAGCGCGTACCTCACTTTCCCCTCGTCCCTCTCCTCATGTGCGTTTCAGGTAGCTGCATAATTGGACGGACAGCCTCGGCTCCGCGGAACGTCCTTGCGGTTGTGGAGAACCAAAGCTGCCTTTTGCCTTCAGCTCTCACTATTTTGGAGGGATAACCTTACCGACGAGGGGGCTTCAAACGATGAAGATGCCGACCCCCCTCGTCCTTTGCGCCTCGAATGAAAAGGGCAGTGAGTATCGCGTCGCACACACCCCTTGTGACTTGCGGGGTGCTCACTTGGGCAATTATGCAGCGTTCGCATTCAACCGGAACCGCTTGCCTTTCTTCGCTAGCTTTTGACTTGCTTTCGTGCCAGACTTGGTGCCAGTCACGCGAGGGGATGAGATATGTAGTGTCGGAGGTTGTGCTCGCCAAGGCACTTTAGGGAGGGGGATTTCAAGTGTGCGAGAAGCGAATCGAGGTATAGATCTTATATTCCATCTCACATGCAAATCACCTTTTCATGCGGAACGAACGGAGGCAAAGGAAGAGTGATAGGTGGTAGCAAGGACAATATGGAGATTCTCGAACTTGTCTACAAGTTAGGGCGGGTGGTTTTCCCTGATGCTTCATGCCTCGTCACGCAACCCAGAACCGTAGCGCTTTGAGTCATCGAATTACTACATCTGGAGACAATTGCCAACATCGAGAATCTGAGCTGAGAAAATCCGCCTGATTCACAAATCATTTGCAAACTACACATTATCTCGTCAAAGGTGGCCAGATTCTTGGTACAGGAATGCGGAAGATGGCTTACCAGAATAGTTCTTACGATATATGCCCTGACATGTAAATACGAAAATTATGAATATGTGAGTAATTGTTTCAAGTCTCCTGGGTGTTAAAATTATAACCATTTGGTTCACGATCGCAGTGCCCGCGTAGAAAACGAATGCGAGTCATTCTTCGAGTGATCCAAGAGTTCCAGTGGGCCATGGTCATCCTATATACCAATGTTAGCTTCAGCTTTGGCAGGGAGAGAATAGGCTGCGCAACATGTGATCTCACCGATGATCCATGGTGAATAGCAGTCGTACGATGCATATCTAAGAGATGGGACAATCAGGCTTCCACAGTAAGTTCCAATATACCGGGGCCCGGGGAGACACTCACAAATTTCAATATTCATGTCATTACTTATTTCGGCGCTGTGGGCATGGATGATATTTGCCGGCACATGCTTCAGTGAACTTCTATTGTTCAGGTTATAGAGCATAGTGAGAGTGAAGACTCGGGGCTCGCAAAAGCTCAATCCAGCCGCAACTGCAGTCAGTCACAATGATGAGGATCGGTCATCCCCAATAATGTAAGATATTGCCAGATATGCTCACCATTGGTGTGGCTATCGGTGAGAAACAAGATGAGACCTATTACTGCGACAACCAATGTCAGTGCCCCAGTACTGATCGTGGATACCATCAGCTTATGAATGAGACTAAACAATATGTGGTGATGGGGATCAGATCAAGGCCAGTTGACGACACTAGTCGGAAAGGCACCTCTGAGTAGCTTTGAAGGGTGATTTGATCCGACACAATTGCCAGAGAAGCGCAAGGGCAATGACAATACTTGAAGTCGCGCTCGTTCCCCACCATATACTTGATGCATAAAACCCTATTAGAGCATGTCAAAAGTAGTGGAACAATACACACATAGCGGCCAACTTGACTACAAGGTCGGCCCGTTGGACAGTGTCTACATGCATCAGACCTACTACCGTCCCCGCACAACCTCCCAACTGCATAATTGGTAATTTGGTATTAGTTAGTACACAGCGCGAACCAAGAATTGGATTGACACACAGATGTGAGCGTGAAGAGGATCAGTACGGGTGTGACAAACTTGTTTTGGGTCCTAAGAATTAGAGTATACTTTGAACAGCAAACCTTGAGAGGAAAACAAAAATGACTGACATCTTCCAGTGACGAAAAATTACAAAACATTGCACAATTGTCTCAGTAGTGCCGGTTGTTGCGGTCCCGACGGCGCCTGGCCAGTGTAGCTCTTGGAGGTAATCGACATCTCCTGAGGCGGAGCAAGAACATTCATACTGTCAACCAAAGAAAAAAAAGGTATAAATCGTACCCCAATGGGTTATGATTTGCTGCAAGAAATTTGCTTATCAATATCATCAGAATGAAGAAGACGACTATTTAGTTTCAGACCAAATAGACGGTGGCATAAATTAAAACAGTAGAAACCGTATCCACAACAAACGTGAAATAAATCATAGCTTGGAACAGCAGAGAGTCCTGGTTGTG
>Ga0210387_10003011_pt1 | contig 12928 bp, 13 predicted proteins | sample IncBWC7OmetaG_FD_160108 | JGI IMG/M metagenome (GOLD analysis project Ga0210387, IMG submission 160108) | Forest soil microbial communities from Barre Woods Harvard Forest LTER site, Petersham, Massachusetts, United States - Inc-BW-C-7-O ...
CGCGCCTTATGCGCAGGCAGTGCACTTTCACGAAGCGCTCACGAAAGCAGGCGTCCGCAACCAACTACTTACGATTAGCAGCAATACTCACGGCGACTTCACAGACGAACAGACGCTAAACGCATACGGCGTTATTCGTGAGTTCTTGTTGAAATCGAATCTGCCCGTTCACCCGCAATAGAAGTACCAAGGGATCTACTTGGTCTGTTTGGTCTGTCGTTCGGAAGGCGAGGCGTCTGACGCACGCCAGGAGCAAAGCTCCACAGCCTTTGAATCAGGTAGATGAACAGGATGGCCGCGAAAGCCGCATTTGCGCATTCGCTGCGCGACAAGCCAACGCCGTACGGGAACCAGATGCCCGGTACGCCGATCTCGTTGAGCTCTCGACCGAATACAGTAACGGACCCTGTCAGAATGGTGAGGTACAACACCCATCTACCTCTCGGCGCGTATCCAAGCCACATCAAGATAAGAAGCAGCACCAGAAAACCGAGCCGAGATGTCCTTAATGCGGCCGCAAAGCCGCTGGTCACCGCGTGAGGTAAGTCTGGCAAGAGCAGCGGTGTGCTGAGCGGCCGAGCAATGAGATACATGAGCGTGAGACTTGCGCACGCGAGGCCTACCCAGCGCAATCGCTGCAGAGCAAACGCCGCGCGCCACGCCATGATCCAGGCTCCCAGGAGGAGCCCGTCAATGATTGTAAGCCGCCATACGACGAAGTCCTTGAGCGATTCGAAATGTGCCATCCAAAAAAGCGGCTGGTTGAACCAGGCCGCTCCCAGTAAAACCAGCACCGCTGCAATCCACATATTGAAATGATCCTTGGGATCAAATGGCAACATGCTTAGGGCCATCACCGCGAGGATCAGTAAAAAGACGGGCTCCGTGGCATCCACTGCAAAGGCCTCAGCCTTCTCTAGCCACTGCAGGCGATAGTGGTTTCGGACGCCGGCCTCAGTCCCCAGAACGGGCGCGATGTGAATACCGCCCCCATCCGCTGCCGTGGACGCGGAAGTGCCCTTCAGAAGCGCCACGCGGAACGCGATGACAGTGCTCAGATGCTGCCCATTCGCGACCCACAGGTCGCGCGGCAGACCGAACAGGCGTGGTTGAATTGCCATGACACCCGGAGGCGTGCGCGAAAAATCGCCGATGCCGCCGAGAAGATGGCCGTCGACGTATAGCTGATAGGCGCTGTCTACTAAAGCAGGCCCGGCGAGCCACAGACTGTCGGCGCCCGAATCCGCGACCCGAACCGTCATTCGATACCAGGCGAATCCAGAATAGCCGGTGTGGCCGCGCGCCGCCCAGCCAGAAGTGTAGTTAGTGAGGCCGCCATCGCCATCGTGCGCACCGGGTTTCGGCGTGAGATCGACCGTTTCCCACGAAGAGTCATCGAAGTTCGAGTCGGCCCAACGCGGATCGTCTCCGACGTGAAATCTCCACGGGCCATTGAGCGCTACCGCCGCAGGACCAAACGTTAGAACTGAATCTTCCGCTTTGGCGCCCGCTGAAACTTGCAAAAGTGAAATCGTGATCACTAACAGACTCAAGATGAACCGCGTTGATCGCAAGCTGACATGGCAACTGGCCTGGCATTTCAGACGTGCCTCAGGATACCTGTGCCAATTTCGCATCTTGTCTGGTTACCGGTAAAAGCGCGTTTGAAGGTATACTGTAGCGATGATGCGGAGTCAAGTTTGAGAAAGCCAAGTATCCTCCCGCGACCAATCTCTAAAGTCCGCCTGGACGGTGGACAGCTGTGCCTGAACTTCGTCAATACGATTCACGATCGCCACACGAGTTCCTTGGAAGACTACATCAGCACGCCCGAACGGTTTTTCGAATGGAGCTTGCGCGCCGGGGCGATCGAGTCGTCGACACGCCGAAGGTCGCTTCCCTCATCTCGAGTTGGGCCGGCGGTCAGCGCAGATGTGCGCCGCTTAAGAAGCCGCCTCCATTCCTTGTTTTCGGCTTTGATTGATGGAACTCCGATTCCCGCGACGGCCATTCAGGAACTCGACACATGGGTTCATCGCGCCTGGCGGCGAATGCAAGTCGATCCAAGTGCAAAAGGCTGGTTGCGGCGGATCGGGCCGAGGCCGGTGCATTACGGGCCGCTTGAGGCGATCGCCCTGTCGGCGCTTGAGCTTCTTAGAACTTCAGATCCTGCCCGTCTGAAGCGCTGCCAGGCACCCAATGCCTGTGGCTGGCTATTTTATGACAATACCAAAAACGGCAGTCGGCGCTGGTGCTCAATGAGCAACTGCGGCATCTTTTTCAAGATGCGCCGGTACAGAATTCGCAGTCGACTTGCAGGCGCGAAGTAGCCACAAAGAGCAAGGAGCCCGCATGCTCCATTTGGCAAGTCTCTCAAAGTGACTCGGTGGCTTGCAGTCGTCGTTGTCCCGACCTGTCTCATCCTTTGGACTACGAACGCGGCGGCCTCACCATTGGATATCGTGCCGTGCTTTCAAGAGAATGTTTGGTAGCAGATGCAGGTGGTACCGAAATTTGATCGCGGATTGGATCTTGACCACGAAGCGTTACTAGAGCATTTTTCTAAGTTCGACTAAGGAAAAACGGGTGTCGAGGCTCGAGCATCCCCTTGACTGAACCAAATTATTACTGATTGAAATGCGATGGTTGCGGGTCTTCCAAGCTACCTGGTCAAACGTTGAACCGATGCGAAAAGATAAACTCGCGCGATATTAGTAGCATTTTGACCGCCTACGCGGAGCAGGACGCGATGTAATTTCTGGGAGAGTCGAGTGGCATCCATTTTGGACGCGATATTTACGCGGCATGTCAGTGTCCGCGTCTACGGTTTTGGAGCGGTGATGTTGGGCCTTACGGGCGTGCTCTGGGGAGATTTCGCGGTGGTGTGGCAACCGGCGCCGAATGGCTATGCCGGACCGAGTCCCTTGGGATATGCAGTGGCTGTCATTCCTTTGCTGGCAGGGGTTGCCATGCAATTGCAACGCACTGCGTTGCTGGGCGCTTTGGCGCTTTTCGTGCCTTATTGTCTGGCGATAATATTATTTGACGTTCCCCGTGGTTTTGCGCACCCATCCGTATTCGGCGCGTGGTATGGAGTGCTCGAGAATTTGGCGCTCGCCGCCGGGGCATTCATTATTTGCACATACTACGCGCGACTCGAACCCGCAACCGGAGCGCGCCTAGCCAAGATGGCCCGTCTCGTCTTTGGCCTTTGTCTCATTTATTTTGGCCTGGCTCATCACTTCTACTTGGCCAACACCGTAAGCATGGTTCCCCGCTGGCTTCCGCCGAGTCAAACCTTTTGGGCGTACGCGACAGGGGCGGGACATGTTGCTGCCGGCATCGCAATCATTTCGGGAGTCTATGCACGACTGGGCGCCATGCTGCTGACGGCGATGTTCATCGTATTCGCCATCCTGGTGCACCCCTCTAGAGTCCTCACTGACCCCCACAATCATTTTGCCTGGGGAGAGAACGCGGTTAACTTCGCCCTGATTGGGTCTGCGTGGGTAATTGCGGCCTCAATTCCGGCGGTTGACAAAACCAGCGCCTAGGATCGGGAAAATCGGAGGTGTCGCCAATGAGAAATTTGGTTACAAAATCGGCCTACCGGAGCAGGGGCGCGGCCGAGTTCACGCTACATCGTGGCAGCCAAAAACAGTCGGTAAGTGGATATTGAGGCCCGCTACCCTCTCTATTCTTCTGGGTGGGAGCGATCAAGAATGATGACATTTAAGCTAAGCACTGTGAGGATCCTCGCCACGGTTCTCGCGATGGCAGTCGCCGCTCCCGCGGCATTTGCGCAGATTCCAGGTTGGAATATCGACGGCTTTCAAGCACCCGCCGATCCACGCTGGAGCCCGATCGCCACTCAAGACGTCGAGGCGGCTTTTCGGTTGCTTCGGGACAATCATCCCGGCGCGGCGCCCGAACTGCATGATCTCGAATTTCAACAGCGCTTGAAAAATGCTCACACCCTGGCGCTTAAGCGAGCCGGTACGGTCACCTCCTACCGGGGCTATCTTTTCGTGCTCGCGGGCTTCGCCACCGACATGGGGGACAAACACATCTGGAGCCGCCCTACCTTCGTGGTCAATCTGCCACGGTGGGCGGGGATCATCGTCAGCAAACGCGGTAACGCGTGGATAGTCACTGACACGGAACCAGATCAGAGCACCGTCTTGAGCGCATCCCTGATCAGCTGCGATGGTGAAGCCGTGCAGGATCTGGCGCAAAAGAATATCGGGGGTTTCCACGCAGTCTGGAGCGTTGGTGCGCAGCAGATCCAGAATGCCCCTTGGCTGTTGATTGACGAAGGCAATCCCTTTATCACCCGTCCCAAGGCATGCGTGTTCGAACACAACTCCCAACGCGAAACAGTGACCTTGGACTGGGTGCGGATCAAGCGCGAGAACTTGCTGCCTCGAATTAAAAAGGCCGCTGGCGCGGGAGCGGCGGGCTTCGGTGTGCGGCGGGTCGGGCAGGGATACTGGATCGCGCTTCAAGACTTGCTGAGCGACAAAGCCCGTGCAGTCGTGAAGGCGGTCGAGGATCAGAAAACTGAGCTACGAGAAGCTCCATACGTGGTGCTCGACCTGCGCGGCAATGGCGGAGGCTCCTCAGTTATGGGGCGTCAGATCGCCGCCTCACTGCTCGGTGCGGCCGCAGCAGATGGACGTCTGGGACCTGCGACGGAAGCCGCTTGCGGCGGCCCCGACGGCAGCTGGCGCGCCTCGGAAGACAACATCAAACAGCTGGAATTTGTGCAGGCTAGCCCGCTCGTGGCGCGGGGCGGCCCCGAGATCAAGAAGATGGTGCAGGACACCTTGCGCGACGCGCGCTCCGCCTTCGCTCAAGGCAAGGCGTTTTCAGCATCAATCAACTGCCCAATCGAGCCACCGAAGCCGCCAGCGGCAACACAGCCGTCGTCGCTGATGATGGGGCGATTGATCTTGTTGACGGATAACCTCTGTTTCAGCTCCTGCCTATCGGTCACCGACGATTTTCGCATGCTAGGCGCTTTCCATGTCGGCCAAACGACCGATGCCGCCACTCGCTACGTCGATGTACGCGAACAATACCTGCCGTCCGGCTATTCAATATTCTCCACGCTGGAATCTGTCGACCCGAGCAGTCCGAACGAAGTCGGGCCGTTCGAGCCGCTGTTGACGTACGGTGGAGACATCGCCGATACCGCTGCGCTGGAGAAGTGGGTCGTGGAAGTGGCTGTTCCCGCTGCCGTGAAATGAGCGGAGACCTCAACCACTTGTCCTCAACCTGTTACTGATGATTTAGCGTATGAGTACCCACCCGCTGGTCGTCGATTTCTATCGCCGCATTTGGAATTTGGGTGACGAATCAGCCATTTTAGAGTTGCTTTGCGAAGAGTTCTCATTTCGTGGTTCTCTCGGAACGGAGCTGAAGGGCCATGTTCCGTTCTGGCAATACGTTTGCGCGGTGCGCGCCGCGCTAGCTGACTATCGTTGCGATATCCTCGAATGCGTTTCTGAGGGGCACAGTGCGTTTGCCAAGATGCGATTTTCCGGAATTCATGTCGGTGATTTCCGTGGCTATCGTCCCTCCGGGCTGCCGGTGCACTGGCGGGGGGCGGCTCTGTTCCGTTTCGAGGACGGTCGGATTCGCGGGTTGTGGGTCTTGGGTGACCTCATTGAACTCGATGCGTTGCTGAAGTCAAACGCAATACAATCATTGACATGAAGCAAGCGGGCCGGGGCGACTGTTCATTGAGACTGAACTAGATGTTGCTCTCTACAATTTCGGCATTCATAGGCATTTCGTTGGCGGTGATCATCATGCCCGGGCCAGATACGGCGCTTACCATTCGAAATAGCATCGAGTATGGCAACAGAACAGGGCTGGCGACCGTGGCAGGTATCGTGGTTGGTCAGTTGTGTTGGGCCAGTGCGGCGAGCCTGAGTCTGCAGGCGCTTTTTACCGCTTCGGCACAAGTCTTCGCGGTGCTGAAATATTGCGGCGCCGCCTATTTATTTTACCTAGGCGCGTGCGCCCTGCATGACGCTCTCCACCCCAGAGTATTGGGCTTCGAGGATAAAGGCGCAAAGCGCCAAGTACGCCGAAGAGGCTTGGCAGCGTTTCGCGAAGGCCTGGTTAGCAATCTCACCAATCCAAAAATGCTGGTGTTTTTCTCGAGTCTGCTACCTCCTTTTGTGCACCACCGAGACTCCATGCTGTTACCGCAGTTTTTATTGCTCGGCATGGTTTTCAGTGCGCTGACATTCGGTTGGTTGGGGCTATATATATTCGTGATTTCCCGCACCGCTGCCGTTGTTCGCCGCGCGCGTGTTCAACGCATCATCAAGTCTGTGACCGGACTGGCGCTGATGGGCTTTGGATTGAAGATCGCTGTCGCGCGCGATTTGCGATGAAAACCGTACACCCGCGCACAGCCACGAGAGGACGGCAGCCCGATCACTTCAGGTTTGAAGAGTTTTTCATCTGAATACGCGCGTGAAGCCACCAGAATCGCAATTACTGCAGATGTGTAGAGCAATAATGCACGATGGCGCACGAATGCCACGTCCTTTATGAGGTGAGCTCCACTGGCTCGCGCAGAATCATTGTGACCTCTGAAGTCTGTCCGTCATGGGAGATCGTCAAGCGCAGCATCGAGCCGGGCAAACCTCGGACGGCTTTGAACGCATCCTTAGAGCTCAGTTCCGATGCGGGATGCCCATCGATGGCAACAATCTTATCTCCGACGTGTACACCGGCGGCGGCTCCTGGTGAGCCGTCGCGAACGAGGACGGCCGTGAATGCGCCAGGTTCGCCCTTCGACAAACTGAGCCCCGAACGATTCATCGGGGGGAGTTCAAATCCAGGTGACGGCGTCATGCACATTCGATCGCGGCCGTAGTCGAAGGTGACAGTGAAATTCGCCAGGATGGCGTATCCCGCGTTCGCAGCCTCTGTGCGCGAGGAAAATGCGCCCGCGCGATCCTCCGCGTAGCGCAGTTCGGTGAATACAGAGGCCGTGCCGACACTGACGGAGTGGCCGCGGCTGATCCAGTTACGCGAGGCGCCGCCCTCGCCGAAAGAGACTGTCTCCACTCCTTGCTTGAGGGCCTCAGCCATCGCGTTATTTTTGGCCCAAAAGCCTTGTATAACCGTGCTCGCACCGTTTCCTGTATCGATGGCGATCACGCCCGGTGTCCGGTCCACGCTGCCGTCGACCAGTGGCATGTCATCGTCAAACCGGATGGGAACCGATGTCCCTCGGCAGGTATCGAGCGGCCCGGGCGGCGCTAGCGTCACCGTACTATGACGGTAGTCGATTTGGACGACGAAGCGCTCGAATAGCTCCAGCCCTAATATGCCCGCGAGCGGCGCGCGCGGACCGCGTTCGAGGGTTGCATATGACAAGGGTAGTACAAAGAAATGTTGATCCCGCAATTCGGCCCCGCCGATGGATAGGCTTTGAACACGTACATCCTGTTCTAGGATGGTGCCGGCACCAGAGCCTCCGGACCGTCCATTTCCAACGGCAGTCAGACCGAGAGTTCTGGCCGCTTGCTCGCTGAGAATGTTGTGACCGCCGGTATCCAGAATGAAATTGAATGGTCCCTGCCCATTCACGCGTGCGGCGATGACGATCTCGCCATCGACTTCCGCCGGGATTCGGCTAACTCCCGATATGCGGACGTCTTTCGGAGGGGTAGGTCGTGCGAACGCCGCTCCCTTCTCGATTGACGAGACTGAATAGCGCTTTACCGCCACTACATCATCATCGCCATTCGGGCCGGAATCCATGTGAAAAGGCAGCATGATTCCATCCACCGAGCGATACTCGCTCCAGCGTTCGATCAAGACATTCAATGGTCTTTGCCGCACGGTGCGTGCCAGCAACTTCGTGCCCGCGTCGAACCATAGCTCGACCGGCTCGCCACCGATTGGGGTGGCGGTCAGCACTAGATAGTGAGCTGCGCCATCGACTCGTTCAGCCGCACTTCCTATCTCGGCGCCCTGCGCGCCGGGCCGCAGGTAGGCGCGAGTGGTCATCCAAGCGTCGGTGCGAGCGTAGCGAATAGAGAAGTCGGCGTTGAGTGCGTGGACGCCACCCGATCGGTCCTGCTTCCAGCGGGTCCTACCGTCATAAACATCAGCCGTGCGGAACACACTTAAATCCGAAAACTGCGCAAAGCGGCCATGCGCCAAATCCTGGATGACGAGCCAGAGGCCCTGAAGGCCGGCAGAAGTCTCAACTCCCTCCGCGCGAATCGTGCGAATGCCGTCCCATGCTTCTCCTCCGCTCGCGGTCCGCACCTGGGCCAGCAATTCAGAGCCACCCTCGGCCGAGACTGGGCGAGTGAACAAGGCGAGTGCGATCAAGAATAGACAGGGAAGATTTAATACGTTGAACACGGGGACCTCAGCGACTGAACGCGCTTCTCCGAAGGAGACACGCCGCCGCTCCGAATCTCCAGCCTCCATATAACCACCCCTCAGTACGAGCGCGGCGTAGGCGCCCGCATGGCGATGGCGAGGTAGCCGTTCGTGTAATGACCTCGACCTTGTCATCGTGGACAACCACTGTGCCTCGTTAAGCTGTGCCATTGCGTGGCGGGATTTATCTTGGTGTGATGCCGCTAAACTAAGGGAATTTTCCCGGCCACATGCGCCATGGTCAAGAGCCAGTTCGTCGCTAATTCTTGGTACCACTACGACAAGTCTTACCGAACCACAGCGACGCATCCTTGAGAAACATGCGCTTCCCATTCTGTGCGGAGTCGAGACCTGCGATAGCGGAAGTCCGTCGCTGAGTGAAACGCGGTGTTCATTGTTGTGACCGAGGAGAAATCAATGGCGATCCTATGAGAATGGCGTGCAGAAATCCGACGCAATCTTAGGTGTGCCACGTCAAGGACTAGGCTTGACGCAATCCCGGCGCCGCCGCCGACGCCTTGTCCGAGCAAGAAATTTCGCGCCCCCGAATCCGCCGCGTTGCTTCTAGATCTGGTCGCGTAGAATCAAGGTCACGATGCATGTTTCCGCTCCCCGCTTGACGATTAACTCAACCTGGGTACCAGAGGGCGCCGTGCGCCAAGCCTGGCGCGTGTCCGGCAGCAGGGAATCGGTCACCGGATGACCGTCCACGGTCGTGATCAGATCCCCGAGCACGAGTCCGGCGGTTGCGGCCGCACTGCCGGGAGCGATGTCCATCACTTCGTAACCGTCACCGTGCGCATTGATCCACAGGCCCGAGCGATCGAAGTTATCGAGGTCAGGCGGAGCCGGAATGATGCGCTTGAAATACAGCATCTGGTGGGCGTAGTCGAAGGTCAGCACGAAGCGCTTCAGCAGCCCACCGCCGACGTTGCCGTCGAAATTGCCGTCACTCAGGTTGCCGGCGTGAGCTGTCGAGAAGTCCACCACCGGATTGGAGATGGTCAGGTCCCCGATCGAAACCGAGGGCATGCGCACCACGTAGGAGTGTGTTGGCCCGCCGGCGCCCCAGCCAGTGTTGGCGAGCGCGCCCTTCGTGAACTGATCCCGTAGCCCATGCGCCGCCACGAATGGACTCGTGACGTCGAGCGTGATGCGCGCTCCGGTATCGATTTTCAATCGAGCCGGGAGATCTCCAATGCGGCCCGCCACGACCGCTATTTGATCGTAGAACACGAAGGGAACCGCAACCCCCAGATCAGGGCTTGGCCTGAAGCGCTCCGGCATGGTGAAGGTGATCACATGGCGTCCGTAGTCGATCATTGTCGCCATGCGGCGGATGAGTTCAAAGCCCACCATGCCGTCAACCGGTATGCCCTCTACACCCTTCGCGAAGACCTCGGTCGCAAAGCCGATCTGATCGCGCAGCTGCAAGTTGCCAATCGCTATTTGATCGTAGTGCACGTACCCGGTGCTGCTGTGACCCTCGCCATTACCCGATACAACCGCCTCCCCGATCGCTTGCAGGCCCGCCTCTTTGATCAGTCTCGGGGACAGCAGCGTCAGTCCGCCGCTGTCGACTTGAAACGTATACGGCCCCTTGCCGTTTACGGTGGCCTCGATAAAGATGTGGTTGTTGAGCAGTCGAAACGGCACCGCGGTGCTCGGGGCGCCGCCGACGATAACCGCGCCCGTGAGCGGAGGGTTGGGTTGCGAATAGGTTCTGAGCGGCGGTGCAGGACCGTAGTCGCAGCGAATCAGAGTCAATTGGCTCACGCCGTCTGGACCCAGTCCCTGATCGATCAAGATCTGATGAGGGAGCATCAGCGCTCCCTCGCGCCGGTAGTCGGAATAATTCTCGGTGTAGTGAAAATACTGCAGCTCGTAGGTGACCCTGACGAGCAGGTGTGATTCGCGATCGAACCATGCGTTGATACGCTTACCACCCTGGGGTGATACCGCCAGATGCTCGAGTGTGCGTCCCGAGTCGGTCTCTTGGCCGACGTACACGACGGCGGCGCCGCCGTGATCAGCGCGCCACCATAGGTTCGCGCGGCGATAGGCCGCATCGATTGCCGCGGGAATCCGGTCACCGCCCTGCTCGGGGATGAAGGTGTTTGAGATATCCCGTTGCCAGGGCGTCTTCCCGTCAAACCCATCGCCGTCCTTCACGCCGCTGAGATCCCTCGTCTCGACGTAAGCGCCCGTGGCCAGATCGATGCGATCGGTGAGCGTACCCGTCAGTCCCGAGGAGACGTAGCGATACGCCAGCGTGAGCGCGCTGCGGGGTGGCGCCACACCCACAACCGCCCGGTTCGCGGCTAGTATGGAATCCGCCGCCGCATCCGCGGGCTGCTTTGGAGCGGTATGCGTGACGATGTCCTCGACTGTCGATGTTGACGGCTGCGTGTCCGCCTGCGCCGCGGCGCCGGCCAATAGGAGGACAGCGGCCGGACAGGCCGCTGCAAAGCGCAGAATCATATTAACAACTGCCACCTCAGTGCCTCTTGGCGTCTGAGTAAACGGTGGCGCGTGAGACTCCGAGATGACGCGAAATGATTTCCATCGCCCGACGTACATCCAGAAATCCACCTTTCTTCAGCTCGCGAATTAGATCGCGTCTGGCATTCGCGTCAAGCGATCGCGGCGTCGTCGAGTTGCGTGCGGCGAACTGGTCAATGCGAGTCCGAATCGCGTCCGCGCCGGCGGGATCCAGCGACTCCTTGATTGCGGCGCCCCCATCCAGGGCGGCGAATTGACTTAAAACCGTTTCGAGACTTCGAAAAAGCGTCAGATCAATGTTTAGGCACAAAGATGCGATGTAACGCCCATCCGAGTCCTTGATGCCAATGGATGTGCTCTTGGCTTGACGTCCATCGGCAAACCGATTGGCGTAGTTAGCCACAACTTGCGGATACGTTGAGTCTGCAATCCGCACTAGCCCGTGATCGGTAGCGGGGTGCCCGGGCAAACGACCCGATAAATTGTTGTGAATCGCGGCGATCGAGTGCTTGGGGTTCAATAAGTCGTGAACAACCACCTCGCAAAAGGGCGCAAAGGTTTCGCTCAACCCTCGCGCAATCTGTTTGGTTTGTTCGAGGAGCAGATGCTGCTGTGCCGTTCGTCTTTTCATTTGGACTATATATCCAGAAGTAGATATTCTGTCAATGTGACGCGCCAACTCATCAGGATTCATTCAAATTGGAAACATCGCCGTACGTAACGCTTGATGAGATTCGGGTCGCGAGCAAGGCTTTCCCGCCGATCGTTCGCAAGACTCCGGTGTTGCCCTTCGCATCCAGACTCGCAGAAATTGGCTGTGAACGGCTGGTGCTCAAGCTCGAAAATTTTCAGGCAATCGGAGCCTTTAAGGTACGAGCGGCCTTTACAATGATCGGGGCTCTAACTCTCGAGCAGAGGAGCCTCGGTATTGTGTTCGCTTCCTCGGGAAATTTCGCGCAAGCATTCGCTTTGGCCGGCCGGCACTTTGATGTTCGGACTCGTGTTGTAATGCTATCCGCGACCTCGCCGTACAAGATAGAAGCCGCGCGCGCGCTGGGCGCGGACGTGGATCTCTTTGACGGCCCGGCGCTCCAGCGACAAGCGCGCGTTGCGGAGCACGGGCGAGTATCAGGTATGACGGTGATTGATACCTGGGAGGAGCGCGCGATCGTTGTGGGACACGGCACACTGGGTCTCGAGATTCTCCACGACGTCCCAGACGTTGAGCAGATCCTGGTCCCGGTCTCGAGCGGCGGCCTGGCGGCGGGGGTGGCCGCCGCAGTTAAGCAAGCGGCTCCCCACGTGCGTGTGATTGGCGTGCAACCAAAAGAGGCCAATGCCGCCTATCTCTCATTGGCCGCCGGGCGCCCGGTGGCAATCGATCATTGGCAATCGATTGCTGACGGACTCTCGGCACGACGTCCAGGTGAATATCCTTTCATTCACCTCCAACGCTATCTAGACAAAATTGTGCTCGTCGAGGAACGCGAGATTGCAGTGGCACACGTAATGCTGCGTCGACGGGCGAAAACGATTGCGGAGCCGGCTGGCGCGGTGTCCGTCGCCGCATTCCTGGCCGAACGAGTCGATGTCAGTCGCCGAACCGTCGCAATCGTGTCCGGCGGTAACCTTACTGAGGAGACGATGCGCACGTTGGATCGCATGGCGGATCTGGACCGTCAATGAGGTTGAGATCGACCTGGCCGGCCAGGGGGCGTCGCGAAACCAGCGACCACTTCGCATCGTGTTGCTTGGCATGGGTGCGATCAATACCTGCGTGGCTCGTCTCTAGAGAGCGGCAGTCCCGGATTTCCATTGCCTAGTCGTCCTGCAACGTTTGCCCCGGAAATAACGCATCGTTGAAGCCGAAAAAGCGCAAGTCGCGGATGCGCCGTGGATAGAGAATTCCATCCAGGTGATCGACCTCATGCTGTACCACACGGGCGTGAAAATCCCTTACCGTGCGATCGATTGGGGCTCCCGCCGCGTCGAATCCGGTGTAGCG
>Ga0210387_10003012_pt1 | contig 12928 bp, 15 predicted proteins | sample IncBWC7OmetaG_FD_160108 | JGI IMG/M metagenome (GOLD analysis project Ga0210387, IMG submission 160108) | Forest soil microbial communities from Barre Woods Harvard Forest LTER site, Petersham, Massachusetts, United States - Inc-BW-C-7-O ...
CACCTGCCAGCAGGCGGGCCATCGCCTTGGACGGGCGCAGCGCGCGGCCCGCGCTGTCGTGCACGCCGCCGCTGACCAGACAGCCATAGCGGTGGTGCTCGCGCAGGACCGTCCCCGGCGGCGCCACCGCCACCAGCTGCCGGCTCGCCGCCCGATAGAGCAGCGGAAACGCGCGCGGCGGATCGCTCCCCTCCAGATCGACGACCGTCGCCGCGGCGCCCGCATCCACGATCAGATCGGCGTTGACCGGAAAGAACACCGCCGTCACCGTCCCGAACCCGTCCAGCTCCGAGAGCGCCTGCGCCAGCAACGCCGCCGGCGGCGCCCCGCCGACAAACGGGAAGGGCGGCGCGACCACCAGCCGCCCGTCGCTCCCCAACAGGACGTCCGACGGCCACGGCATCGAGCGCACGTCCCCGGCCACCATCGCCGCCTCCGGCAGCGGCGACCCGTCGCACCCGGCGAGCAGGGCCAAGAGGCAGAGCGGCGCGGCGCGCTTCAGCATGCCGGCAGTGTTGCCAATCTGTCGCCGCGCGACAAGCAACGAACGGGTTCCAGCGCCACGCCCCAGCTGTCAGTCGCATCGAAGCGCAAGGTGGCGCAGTGATTTTGGCCGACACGTCGCGATATTCATCCCTTCGGCTCGTCCTCGGTGAGCAGGTGCTTCCAGTAGCGACCTGGGCTGTCGAGGATGCCTTTGGTGATCTGAAAGTGGGAGGTGTCCTCGAGGCGCGTCGGGGCGAGGGTTCCGCCGTCGAACGAGAGCAGCGCTGCGCCCGGGTAGGTCATCAGGATCGGCGAGTGGGTGGCGATCACGAACTGTGCGCCGCCGTCGCGAACGAGCCTCACCATCTGCGCCAGCAGGGAGAGCTGCCGCTGCGGCGAAAGGGCCGCCTCCGGCTCGTCCATCACGATGAGGCCGGGCGCCATCCACGACGAAAGCACCGACAAGAACGCCTCGCCATGGGACCGCGTGTGCAAAGAACGGCCGCCATAGCGGGCGTAGGGATCTCCCAGAAAGTCGGGGTCCGCCTTGCGCTCCTCCAACAGCGTCGCGAAGTGAGCCTGAAACTCGGCGCGAAAGAAGTAGCCGTTCTTCGGCTTCTTCTGGAACGCTGCCCGAAGAAAGGGTGCCAGCTCGCTCCGGCTGTGGGGCGCCCTCAGATCCGCGAGCTCGTTGCGACCGCCGCCGCCCACGGGGAGCCCGCTCAGATCGGCGATCGCTTCGATGACCGTCGACTTCCCGGACCCGTTCTCCCCGATCAGGATGGTGACCGGACGCTCGAACTGAAGGTCGAAGCTCGGTACGAACGGCAGCGTGCCAGGGAACTCACCCTCGGTGAGCTTGGCGCCCGGTCGCAGGGAGACCCGCCGGAGAAACAGGGATGCCGTCTGCGTTTCCAACGTCAATGGGCGAGCTCGTCCGAGCCTAAGACGTACGGACTGTTTCCGATCCAACCAGTGGCGGCCAAAGCCAATGCTCGGTTCCTCGACCCTTCGGCCCATCGAGCAGCGTGTAGAAAACGTACGTCGTCGAAAGCGTCGGCTCGGGAATCACGCCCTTGGCCGTCTCCCAGGTCGCTTCGGGATCATCGGCGTCAATGGTCAGAATCAGGTGGCTCGGTCCCAGATCGCGGCCGTGAATCGAATGCTGCGGAGCCAGCACCCGAACGATCGCGCTCTCCATCTTCATGAGAGCGCCGCGCTCGAGGCCGGCCTCCGACGGGATGTGAATGACCAGACGACACTTCATGAGACGACGCACCGGCATCATATGGCATCGAAGGGTTCATCGCCCGGTTGGCCCGTGGTTGCACGGGTCCGCCTCCGCAGCCGATGATGTTCGCCAAGGAGGAGCCTCTCGATGACCATCACCATTACCGCCTTTGAACGCTCACCCGATGGCGGCAAGGGACTGGCCCGTGATACGCGCGTTCGCTGGGCGCTCGAGGAAGCGGGCCAACCCTACCAGGTTCGCCTGGTTTCGTTTCGGGCGCTGAAGGAACCCGCGCACCTGGCGCTTCATCCTTTCGGCCAGATTCCGACCTATGAGGAGGGCGAGCTCGCGCTGTTCGAGACAGGGGCGATCGTGTTTCACATCGCCCAGCGACATGCGGGCCTGCTGCCCGACGATCCCGATGCCCGGGCGCGCGCGATCACCTGGATGTTTGCCGCGCTCAACACGGTGGAACCGCCGATCCTCGAGCTCGTAACCGCGAAGGTGCTCGAGGGCGACAAGCCCTGGCGTGCGGAGCGCCTTCCTCTGGTGGAAGATCGTATTCGCGGCCGGCTCGACCAACTTTCCGCTCGCCTGGGCGATGCCTCCTGGCTCGATGGTGCGTTCAGCGCGGGTGACCTCTTGATGGTGTCGGTGCTGCTCCGCCTGAGATCGTCGGGGATTCTGGACGAATACCCGAATCTGGCCGCCTTTGTCGCCCGCGGCGAAGCACGACCCGCCTACCGGCGAGCCTTCGCCGCTCAACTGGCGGTCAACGCCGGCAAGCCACCGACGACCGGCTAATCCTCCGACTGGTGGTACGTTTTTAAAACCACGCGCGCCTTGATATGCTCTGGCCGTGAGACTGGGGACCAGCACACCAATTCTCAGAATCTTCGACGAGGCAAAAGCCCGCGAGTTCTACGTCGATTTCCTGGGCTTCAAGGTGGACTGGGAGCATCGCTTCGACGCTGCTCTGCCGCTCTATCTGCAAGTGTCGAGGGAGGGCTGCACCCTGCACCTGACCGAGCATCACAGTGATTGCTGCCCGGGCGCTGCGGTGCGAATCCAGACAACGGAGTTGGATGCCTTCCAGGCCGAGCTCGCCGCGAAGCCCTATCGCTACGCGCGCCCGAGTGTGGAGGACATGCCGGGTAGGCGGGACATGACGATCAGGGATCCGTTCGGGAACAGGCTCACGTTTACGGAGCTGCAGCCCCGTCCTCCTGCCGCCGAGTGATGATCAGACTTGCGTCGCGGGTCGACCGCGCTCAAGTGGCTGGAGAAAGCCGATCAACCAAAGGAGCCCACCGTGCGCTGGTACCACTACGTCGCCTACTTCTTCGGGGGCGCTTTTCTGGCGAACACGCTCCCTCATCTCGGCAACGGAATCTCGGGACACCCCTTCCAGAGCCCGTTCGCATCTCCGCCGGGGGAGGGCCTGTCGTCCTCCACGGTCAACGTCCTGTGGGGGCTCTTCAACCTCGTGGTGGGCTACCTGCTCGTCTGCCGCGTCGGGACCTTCGATCTGCGCAAGACCCGACACGTGCTCCTCCTCGGGGCCGGCATCCTGCTGATCTCGCTCATGGGCGCCCGGGGATTCGGTCGCTTCCACGGGGGACTTCTGAACTGAGCGGAGCTCGAACAGCGCGGCGAGCAACATCGCAACCTCACGGACGCTTCAGGAACCTCAAATAGAACGCCCCGAACACCAGGACGATTCCGACGTTCACCATCAGCCGCTCCCAGAACCGGTTCCTGAAGAACAGGACGTCCACGCCGACCACCACGGCGACCAGCGCGAGCACGTAAAACACGATGGCTGCCTGTTTTCCCATTCTTCCTTTGTACTACGTCGGCTGCGACGAATCGCGCTCGCCAGGGCGCGATAGAACGCCTTCAACGCCGCGGGATTCCTGCCAATGATCTCGAAGTGGACGACCGGATTCCCCACAATCGTACTCTGGTGATCGGCGCGCGGGTCGTCAAGCGAGAGCCGGCGAATCGTCAGGGGCAAAGCCGCGGACGCGCGTGAGGTGCCGCCGGTCAGAACGCGTAGCCGACAGCAACGCCGATGTAAATGAGGTTGTACCCGTCGTTCTGATAATACGGCCCGCAGCTGGTGGCCGGCGGGTCGCAGATGAGATTGCCGGCGATGATGTGCCCGAAGCCGCCGAAGCCGCGGAGCACGAACCCGCTCGCGGACCGCTGCTCGTAGCCGATCTCGAGATTGCCCCAGGCGACCGTACCTGATTTGGTCGGGCAGATGTCGTAGAAGCAGGACAAATCCGACCATTTGTACCCGCCCCCGGAGATCCCCGCCCCGATTGTGAACTTCGTCCAATGACTGCCGCCCAGCCAGCGGAGCATCGCCGCGCCCTGGGGTGCATTCGCCGCTCCCCACCCGGCGCCGGCGCTCAGCGACAGGTTCGGCAGGATCATCTCTTCCACCTCGACGCCCATCAGACCGACCGGCGTGCCGACGCCGAACTCCGCGTAAATCGCCGTGGGCCGTGATTCGAACGGGCTGGCGCTCCCGTCATTGTCGGCGGCGGCGGCGCGGCCCGAAGCCGCGACGACCAACGTGAGGGCGAGAACCGCGGCGCGCATGCCGAAGGGAACAGCACGCCGCATGCCAGCCCGAACGGCCCGAGGCCACGCGGCGGGACGCCCGCGAGCTGTTCATTTTCGAACGCCTCGCGTGCGCGATCGTCAACCGCATGGCCCCGTCCCTTGCGCCGTCAGTGGGCGCTCTCCGCAGGGCGGTGCCGATTTGGTGTTAACCCAACCGGATAGGTAGGGGTCTTGCGGCAACGGTGTGGAGAGAGGATCCCCATTTGTGTCGTCTATCGACTCCCTTGGTCTTCGTGGCTCTCACGGCGCCCTTGGTTTTGCTGGGGAGCGCTTGCGCCAAGAGCGATCCGCTGGCCGGCGCCGGTACCTTGGAATCCCCGGCCATCGACGGCGGCACCGGAGATTCGGGCACGGGCGGGACCAGCGCCGGCGGGACCAGCGGCTCCACCGGCTGCACCTTCGCGGAGCTGTCGTCGACCAGCTCCCAGATTCCGACCGTCGGAATCGTGACCTGGTCCACAACCCTCGCCAGTCCGACCTCGGCCCAGATCGCCTTTGGCCCGAGCACCGCGTACGGAATGACGGCGCCGGTCGATCTGACTCAACCGAACTATCGAACGCTGCTGCTCGGCATGAAGCCCTCCGCGACCTACCACTTTCAGATCACCGCCTCGAGCGGGAGCAGCCAGTGCGTCAGCCCCGACTACACCCTCATGACCGGCGCCCTGACGGTCACCGTGCCGTCCGTGACAGTGTCGCCGAGCACCGCCTCGGGGCTGTTCGGCGGCTTCCTGATCACCGGCGCGTACGATCCGGCCGCCAGCCTTTCCCCGGCGTTCATCCTCGACGCGGACGGGACGGTCGTGTGGGCATACCAAATCGACAGCAACGTGACCGGCGCGGTGATGAGCTTCGACGGAACGCACATGTGGATCAACAGCGACGCCGTCCCGGGCGGACTCTCGAACGTCCATTACGTCACCATGGACGGGCTCACCGACAACGACTATTCCGGCCAGTTCACGGGTCAGAACCACCAGCTCACCGTGCTCCCCGACGAGACGGTGGCCTTCGACGCCTACGGCGTGAACGGCTGCGACGACATCAAGCTCCGGTCACCGAGCGGCACGGTCACCACGGTCGTCAATTCCGAAACCGCCCACGGCGGAACCGGCGGCTGTCACGTGAACAACGTCCAGTATTCGCAGTTGGATGACACGCTGGTCTTTTCCGATCTGAATTGCAACTGCGTCACCAAGGTCTCGCGCACCACCGGTTCGACCGTCTGGGTCCTGGGTGGGGGGATCGGCGGCGTCGTCAGCTCCTTCAGCGGCGGCTCCTGGGAGGGCGGCCAGCACGGCATCGACATTCTCGGCTTGAACGACTTTCTGATCTTCAACAACAACGCCCCCAGCGACGTGGCGGACGGTACCCCGCTGGGAGGCTCCAACAACGGTTCGCTCGCAATCGAGGTGATGACCAACACGACGGCGAACACGGCCATGCAGAGCTGGTCCTACACGGCGAGTCCGGCCATTCAAAATGACGTCATGGGCGACGTCCAGCGCCTCTCGAACGGGAACACCATCGTCGCCTTCTCGACGCAGAACGAGATCCAGGAGATCAGCTCCAGCGGCAGCGTTCTGCAGACGCTGACCTTCGGGTCGGCGATTGGCTACATTCAGAAACGGGCCACCCTCTACGGCACGCCGCCGAGGTAGATGTTTGGTCACGCGGCGACCCAGACCGTGCGCCTCAACGTTCCCCGCGCCGGCTTTCAGGCAGGCGCCTCTCCTGAGCTTCGATGCAACGCCCGATGCAAGGCCCAACGAGAGCTGGGTTCTCTACCAGCGCATTGCCATCGTGAACCCTGAGCCTTTTCCGATGAAATGTCGGGGACCTCGATCGTTGTAACTGGGGACTGTTCCCCACAACCGGAGGCCTGACCATGGACCCTCGAAAAGGAAACGAACGGAGCCCCCAATGACGATTGCCGTCTCGTAGATCGCGTCCCTTGCCAGCGCTTCCGCCGAAAACGGGGTGGGTTGAGTCTCTCCTCCCGCCCTCAGACGCGCCGCTCCTAGTCAGCGTCCCCGTCGAGCTCTATCGCCGCAAACGTCGACTGGTGCTGGCAAGCGTTACTGTCGCCTACGCGTTCTTCTACACCGCTCGCACCGCGCTCGACATCGTCAAGAAGCCGCTGCTCGACGCGGGAATCTTTGACGCAAACGAGTTGGGCACTATCGGGACTTGTCTCCTTCTGGCCTATGCCTTCGGTAAGCTCATATCCGGTTTCCTCGCCGATCGTGTTCATGTCGCGCGTTTGCTCGCGCTAGGCCTCGGCGGCAGCGCGATCCTGAACATTCTGATGGGCTTCAACAGACTGTATGTCGTCGCCTGCCTTCTGTGGGCTGCGAATGGCCTGTTTCAGGGAACCGGCGGCGCGGCAAGCGTGAGAAGCCTGACATATTGGTTCAGCCGCCGGGAGCACGGCCGTGCCTATGGCGCTTGGAGTACGGCCCACTCACTTGGCGAGGGGGCCATGCAGCTGTGGGCTCCTGTCATCGTCACCAACTTCGGTTGGCGTGCGGGTTTCATTTCGCCGGGGCTGGCTTGCGTCGTGATCGCGGTCCTCGTTCTGCGGGTGTTGCCAGCTCACCCGCGCGCATATGGTCTACCCGAGGCTAACAGCTGGAACGGGGACCGAACCCCTGACGAAATGATATCGACGGGACAGGCGCAGAGGACAATCATCTACAATCCGACCGTCTGGGTCTGTGTGCTTTCAAGCGCCCTCATGTACGCGACTCGTTACGGGCTGAAGAGTTGGGGCATTCTCTATCTTCAGGAGGTGCGTGGATACACATTGTCGGAGGCATCGGCGCTTTTTTCCATCAGCTCCTTCGCGGGACTCTTCGGCTCCTTCGCGTACGGTTTCATCAGTGATGTTTACTTCGGAGCCAGGAGGCCCCCTGTTTCCCTTATTTTCGGCGTCATCGAGATCGGCGCCCTCGGTGCCCTGTTCCACGGGCCGCGCAATCCCTGGAGTGTTGGCGCAGCCCTCTTTCTGTATGGTTTCTCCCTGTCTGGGATCCTCGCGGTCCTTGGCGGCCTACAGTCCGTCGACGCATCCTCGAAGAAGGCCGTGGGCATGGCGATGGGGTTCACCGGTTTCATTTCCTACCTAGGCGCCGCGGCACAGGAAAAGATCTCTGGAGCGATTTTGAAATCGCATACCATCGTGCTTCCCGACGGCTCGAAGCACATCGCGGACTGGTCGACACCAATCGCCATCTGGATCGGTTCATCGGTCGCCAGCCTGTTGGTCGCCTCGATTCTGTGGTGGTGGAGCCCGAAGAAACCAAGCTCGAGTGTGGAAACCACGCTGGGCGGCGCCGAGAACCCGCCGCCCTGGCTAGGTTGATCGAGGAGTGCCCTCGCCCGTTTCGCCCTGAGTCACGCTGCGCCGTTGAGCATCTGCGAGCAGATCCTGCCAGGCGTCATCCCCGGTCTCGCTGAAGATTTGGAGCGCCTCCCCCATCGTCGCCTTGCCGCATCGCTGGGAGGCCATGCCCGCTGAAAAACGAGTGCACAGAACGAGGTCGGTCCCTTCCGGCAGCGTAGAGGCGATGTCGAGGTCTTTCAGCTTGACCAACGCGTAACAGAACGCTCCGCGAAAGGAATCGCCCGCCCCGGTCGTGTTGACGACGTCGTATCGCTTCTCCAACCGCACATAGCACATCTTTCGGCGCGCCAAGTCGAGCGCCAGAGCACCTTTGCTGTGGAGCGTGGCGACGAGCCACCGTCGCCGTGCACTCGCGCGCACGAAACGGTCGGCATTCTCTTGCCAGGTCGACGGTATTTCCTGCCAAGGACCGGCATCGCCGTGGTGTCCCGTCGACAGGCATTTGGCCAACACCTCGTCGACTCGGACGAGTTCTTCGCGGAACGTATGCGGTCGAACTGATGGATTCCCCGCGCCTCCCACGATGTGGCGGTAGAAGAACATGAATCCTGCGGTCACGATGTTGACCACCGTTCCCAACTGTGATTCGAGAATCCCGTCATGCGTTCCGGCGCCGCCCGTCTCGTAGAGGACGTCCAAATCACTCCTCGACGCCACGCTCTCGCGAACGATGCTCATCGCCTCGACACGGGGAGTAAAGCCCCCTTGTCCATCGCGCTCGCTGAACCACTTGTCGAGGTACAGCACGGTAGCTTTTTCGAGCGCCAAGCGGAGCTGAGCCAGCTGCGTCGCGGACCACGCTCGGTCACCACCAGGTCGATCGAGGAACCAACGCTGGCCTCGACCTTCTGGGTCGAGACGGGTGGTGACGAGCGCGCCCAACTCGCTGAAGTTCAACGACGGTGCGTCGTGCACCAATATCGTCGAGACCCAGGTGTGGATGGCCGCATGTCGTTCGAGACCATCTCGATCGATCCCCCATTGGTCGCAGAAGTCTTCGATGACCTTTGCGTAGTGGTCGTCGCCGACGTTGCTGAGAATCGCGCACGGGAGCAGGCTTTTCGCGAGCGCGCTGAAGACAGCCGCGGCCGTGAGCGCCGCGCCGCCGGCATACTTCTCTACATTGTTTTCGATGAACGGTACGTTCCGGCGCCCCGGAAGCGGGAGCTGGCGGCGGAGGCTTGGATCGTCGTCCCGCAGAACGCCCGCCACGTTGTAGGCGCTCAACCCAGCCGCTACGAGCAGCGGGCGGCGTGCGTCGAGCCGGCGCCGAACGAGTTCGAGCGGATCGTCCGGCAGCCCGACCTCGGCAGCACCGGAGACGAGCTCTCGGAGGCCGACGAATCCAGCGTAGTAGAAGTGCTCATCACGGGGCTTCTTCGGCAGGCGCGGCACCGCCGGGGTAAGACCCATGTTCCGCATCAACAGCTGGCTGGTGAGCGAGAGCGACGGCTCCAGCCAAAATGCCGTCTTCTCCGGTTTCTCCCCCTTTGCCCGCAGGCGCCGGTCACGGACCTTCAGGATGAAATTGAAGGAGAGGTCCTCCCAGAACAGGCCCTTCCCCACGACGACCACGGTATTGTTCAAAAGCGCGTGCCAGAAGCGCTCGATCCAGCCATCCGCAGGGGCCTCCGAGGCAGGTCTTGCCAGGATGTCTGCGTGTCGCATCAGCTCGAAGAGGCGCCTGTCATAGTCGGCCTCCGAGATCACGATGCTGTCCGGCCCGCACGGTTCGCCCGCCCAGGGGTGCAGCCGCAACGTCTGATCGGGGGGAAAAGACCCGTGAATCTTGAAGACCGGCACCTCGGGACAGGCGACGGCAGACTCGTTCAACCCGACCATGGCCCCCCACGCCACGTTCGCGGTATCGAGCTCGCGCTCGATGAGCGTGTCGTAGTTGCTCGTGATCCAACATGCGGGCCGCAGCTGCCTCAGAGCACGATGAAGGATGCTGGGACGGAGCGTGCGGAAGGCCGCGCCGACGTTGTCGATCAGCCGGTCGCGCCCCTCGGGCTTGCGCGAGATGGCCTCGGCCAACACCAGGTCGTTGGCAGTGCCCGGAACATCGTAGAGCTCTCTGTATGTGCGCTGAACGGCGGCGTTCCAGCTATTCTGCTGCTTGCTCGTCTGGTCGTTCAACCTCGCTTCGGTGGCTGACGCACGCGTGATCCCGTTGCCGACGATGACGGTAAGATGCGGCTTGAGCTTGATTGACTTGGCAAATAGATCTTGGAGGCCCGCAGACCCTTCAAGCAGCGACTCGGGAGGCCACATGCTATGGATTCCTTTCGTGGGAACTCACCGTCGCGTCTCTTTTCGCCTCAGCCCATCGGGAATCCATGGAGCGCGGGCCAATGTAGCACGATGCTGCGCATCGTTGGGCGGCGGGGTTCGTTGAAGCTCCGCGGCGTCGCGTTCGATCTGGATGGCGTCTTGGTCGACTCGGAGATTCACAAGGCCGCCAGCCACGTTGGTGTGATCTCGACCTTCGGCGGCCGGATCGCCGTCGATGACTATGCGACGGTCCTTGGTGAAAGCGCGCCTTACGTCGCCAGCCGGATGATGGAGATCGCAGGGTTGAACCGCCCCGTCGACGAGTACCTCGCTCGGTTCGAAGGCGACTATGCGAAACGACTGAACGCGATCCCAGGCCGAGACGGCGCGGTCAATCTACTCGCCGTGTTGGCCGCTCGAGGAGTGAAGATTGGCGTCGTCACCTCCAGCACACGTCCAGTCCTGGACGATCTCCTGAGGCGTTGCGAGCTGGCTCGCTACGTTTCGGCCCGCGTGGCGGCCGACGACGTGGGTCACCCGAAACCGGCGCCCGATTGTTACTTGAACGTGATGGAACAGTTGCAGGTTGGGGCCGCGGAGATCGCCGTCGTCGAGGATACGGAGGTCGGAGTATCGGCGGCCAAGGCCGCCGGTGCCGGAGTGGTCGCGGTGCGCCACAGGCTGAACCACAACATGAAGTTCGAGGACGCTTACGCGGTGGTCGAGGGCTTCGAGTCCCCAGAACGGCTGTTGATCTTGCTTGAGGGATGCACGACGACGATCTGAGAGTGGAGCCGATCATCCGAAAGCGCCCCCCGCCGCGCCCCAGACGAACCCGCAATCACTCACAATCGATAGTAGTGATCGCTAACCCGCCCTCGCCACTTCAGAAAGACCTCCCGAAGCCCTTCCAGTTGGGATGGACTCGGGTTCCCGTCCGGCATGTCGTGCACAAAGACGTCGGTCACGCCGTTGTCGAACACGCCGCCCGAGATCCCCTTCTCGCGAAATATGAGCAGCGGCAGTCGAAGGCCGAAAAGGATCCCTGCCTCCAAATGGTTCCACGCCGTAGGAAACAGCGCAGAACTTTTTCCATCCAGCGGGCGCTCGCTGTCAGTTCCAGGTTTCCAGATTCCGGCGGTGGCGCTGAACTGGGTAAACCCCAAAATGATGCCTCCCGAACAATGCTTCGCGATCACAGCTACCTCTCGCAACGGGTAGTCGGTGGGGTAGTCCGAGCGCCCAAGAGCGCGCGGCTCCAGTTGCATTTCCTCCATGAGGCGGACGATCACCTGACGGCGTAGCTGCTGGTCGCTGTTCAGCGCGGTGGGACACGACACAAAGACCGGGACGCGCAAGGTTAATCCTCCATCCGAGCTGACGATACTATGGGCGTGGTTTCCGGCCCTTGGCCGGGCGGGAGGTCGACGCGGCTCGTCGTTTCGCCTTCTGGGTCGCTTTCCTCTTCGCTTTTCGGGCTGGGGGCTTCCGCTTCCGCTCCGCCTCGAAGTGTCTCTGGGCGAAGCGCACGAAGTCGCCCGCGGTGACAATCCCGACCAGCTTGTCGTCCTTCGTCACAGGAAGGCTGCCGAACCGGTTGGTCTCGATCAATCGTGCCGCCTCCGCCGCCGTGGTCCCGGGCTCGACAGTGACGACGTCCTTTTCCATGAGCATGTCGACGGGGATGTCTCCCGCGACCTCGGCGACGGACTCCGTGTTCGGTCGGCCGTGACTGAGCCAGGCCTCCAAGAGCCGGTGGTAGGTGATGAGACCGATGACGTGCTCGTCGTCATCGATGACGGGCAGGTGATGAACGCCCCCGCGCTCAATCTGTCGCCGCGCCATCGCCAGCGTGTCCCCGACCCGCAAGGTCTGGACGATCTCGGTCATGATGTCCTTCACCGTCGTGATTGGCATCGTGGCACTATAGCCGTGAACAGCAGACCGATCGCCGTCTCGACCGCGCCGTACGGCCATCGGACACCTCGGCCGCGCGAATCTGAGGCGCCCACCGGGCGACCGTGTTCGCCGGGAACATCCCGGGTCGACGCGAGGGCGGGTTTGCGGAGTACACTGCCGTCCATGACGCTGAAGGCACGCGTTCGGGCGGGTCGACTGGTATTCGATGAGCCTACAGATCTGCCCGAGGGCACCGTGGTGGAGCTCTTGCCTCTGGACCCCGGCGACTGGCTCGATGATGCTGATCGCGCCGCCTTGCACGATGCCCTCCGCCAATCAGATGGCGATCTGGAAGCTGGCCGTCTCGTCAACGCGGAAGACGTTTTGCGCGAACTTCGCTCCACGTGAAGCGCCGACAGGTTCTGTCACCGCCATTGGGCGTGGCCACGTCCTTCGCGAGTGGGACCGCTCTCGCAGCGCCACACTAACCTTCGCCTTCGCTTCCTATGCGCCTCTTCCACGCCACGGTCGCCCGGCTTTGATGTAGGACGGCGACGACGATCGCCTTCTCGTTGTCGGGCAAGACGAAGTAGATCGCGTGCGAAAATCGGTGAAGCAACGCGCGCCTGGCACCTCCCACGTCCGGGAACTGGCGAGGCATACCGCGGACTCGACTGAGCGTCGAACGAAGTTCGTCAATGAACCTGTCTGCGAGGGCGCCATCACGGGTCGAATACCAAATCTGCGCGTCCAAGATATCCGCCTCGGCGGCGGGCCGGACGATCAGACGGGTCATCCCCGTCGCTTCAGGAGATCGGCTTCCACCTCTTCCCAGGGCCGCCCCTGGTCCGGGTTGGCCTGATAGTCCGCGAGTCGCTCGTGAAGAACCTCACGGTGCCAATCGGGAACGGGCACCTTGGACTCGTTCGCCGCGATCCGATCCCAAAGCGCCTGGACGTATTCGATCTTGTCCTCGACGGACATCTCGTCGAATCCTG
>Ga0210387_10003014_pt1 | contig 12924 bp, 9 predicted proteins | sample IncBWC7OmetaG_FD_160108 | JGI IMG/M metagenome (GOLD analysis project Ga0210387, IMG submission 160108) | Forest soil microbial communities from Barre Woods Harvard Forest LTER site, Petersham, Massachusetts, United States - Inc-BW-C-7-O ...
GGCGGATCATCTCCCAGCGGGTGGCGCCGAGGCCGAGGGCGGCCTCCTTGTGGTCGGAGGGGACCGTGGCCATCACCTCGCGCGAGATCGCCGAGACGATCGGCAGGATCATGATCGCGAGGATCAGCCCCGCGACGAAGATGTTGGGGATCGTGACGATGCCCCCGCCGATGAAGGGGACGAACGAGAGGCGGTCGGCGATCCACTGCTCGATCGGCACGAGCTTGGGGGCGAGGAAGAAGATGCCCCACAGCCCGTACACGACCGAGGGCACGGCCGCGAGCAGCTCGATCAGCACGGTGACCGGCGCGCGCACGCGCCCGGGGCACAGCTCGGTGATGTAGATCGCCGTGGCGACGGCGACCGGAACGCCGATCAGGAGCGCGAGCCCCGAGGTGATCAGGGTCCCGACGACCAGCGGCAGCGCGCCGAACTGTTCGGCGGAGACGTTCCAGTCGTTATCGAAGGTGAAGCCGAGGACGCCGAACTTGGCGAACGCCGGCCGCGCTTCGCCGGCGAGGCGGAAGAAGAAGTAGACGATCAACACCAGGATCGCCGCGGCCAGCGCGGTCAGGCCCCAGCGCAACGCCCGATCGGGAAAGCGCGCGAGCGGTGACCGCGAAAGTACGCTGCGGTCACCGCTCGGGATCGATGCTGCCTCCAATGCGCTTCCTAGTCCCTACGAACCGCCGGATGGCACTCAGCCGGCAACGTCGGCCTTACTCTCACCACTGCCTCCATTGTCGTCACACGATATCCGGGGTTTGGGGACATGACTACTGCGGATCAGCCGCTGAGCGGTGAGCCGTTGCATTGCAGTTGCGTCACGGCTTCCTTGGACTTGGCCAGGATCGAGGACGGCAGCGCCGCGTAGTCGGCCTGGGCGAGCACGGACTGGCCCTGTGAGCCCAGACCGTAGTTCAGGAACTGCACGACGCCCTTGGCGGCCGCTTCGCCACCGGGGATGCCGGCCTTGCACATGTCCTTGTAGACCACCACGAACGTCTGCGAGGTGATCGGGTAGGCCTGCGCGCCCACGGGGTTTGAGATCTTGATCCCGAGGTTCGCGGGCACGACCACCACCGAGGCGGCGGCGCTGGTCGAGGCCAGGCTCGGCGCGACGAAGTTGCCGGCCTTGTTCTTCACCGAGGCGTAGGTGAAGTTGTGCTGCAGCGCGTAGGCCTGCTCGACGTAGCCGATCGCGCCCGTGGTCTGCTGCACGGCTCCGGCGACGCCGGCGTTGCCCTTGGCGCCGGTTCCGGTCGGCCACTGCACGTCCTTGCCTTCGCCGACCTTGCTCTTGAATTCGGGGTCGACCGCGGCCAGGAAGCCGGTGAAGCCCGAGGTCGTGCCCGAGGAGTCCGAGCGGTGGATGACCGTGATCGGGGTGCTCGGCAGCGACACGCCCGGGTTCAGCGCCTTGATCGCGGCGTCGTTCCAGGTCTTGATCTTGCCGAGGTAGATGTCGGCGATGGTCGAGCCTTCGAGCTTCAGGCCCGTCTGCACGCCGGGGAGGTTGTAGGAGACTGTGATCGCGCCCAGGAACATCGGGATCTGCTGGACGGGGCCGACTTTTTCAAGCGACGCGAAGTCGGCGGGCTTCAGCGGCGGGTCCGAGGCGCCGAAGTCGACGGTCTTGGCCGCGAGCGAGGTGATTCCCGCACCGGAGCCGACCGCCTGGTAGTTGACCGTCAGGGGCGAGAGCGACGATGCCCACTGCTGGTAGACCGGTGCGGCGAACGTCGAGCCGGCGCCGGAGATGGTGCCCCCGGAGCTGCTCGAGGACGACGAGCTTGAGCTTGAGGAGCTGGAGCCGCATGCACCGAGGCCGAGCGCCAGCGCCGCGACGCCTGCGAGCGCGCCAATCTTGTTATGGATCACTGAGAGTCTCTCCCTCTACTGGGTTATGTAGGTGCCGGTCGCCACGCCGCGAGCGTTCGCACGCAAGCGGAGTCCCTGCCGGCCGATGTTGCCTGCGTCAGTCTCACGAATCGCCGGTGGCAGCGATGTGAACATTTCGTAAAAGCTCGTCGGTGGACTCGTCGATGGGGTCGGAAACGTCGGCAGACTCGCTCGCCCCGCCGATCGCGCTGCTGCTCTCGCGCGCGGGCTGGGGCTGGAAGCGGTAGCCGAAGCCGGGATGGGTGTGGATGAAGCGGCGGTCGGGCATCGCCGCCTCGAGCTTGCCGCGCAGCTTGCTCACGTAAACGTCGACCGAGCGGTCGCCGGTTCGCAGCTCGCCTCCCCAGACCTCGGCGTAGAGCGCCTCGCGCGTGACGATCGCGCCGGCGTGCCGAGCCATCGCCGCGAGCATTTCGAACTCGCGCACGGACAGCGTCAGCGCCCGTCCTGTGGCCAGCACGAGACCCTCGCCGAGCCGGATCTCCAGTTCGCCGGCATACAGGGTGCTCGTGTTGTCGGCAGCGGCCGCCACGGGTACACAGCCTCGCCTGGAAGACCCCTGGACGGGTTGCGAAGTCGTGATCGAGTCGTGAAGAACTCGTGAAGAGAGCCTGTCGCATCGGCGGATGTCCATAATCTCCGGCGATGAGTCTGTTCACGCGCCCGATCGACACGACCCTGGCGATGCTGCTGGAGGACGCGGGGCGCAACGTCGAGCGCTCGGCGCTGCTGCTGCGCGAGCTGCTGGGCGCGTTCCCCGAGCACGCCTCGTTGGCCGCGGATCTGAGCGCGTGCGAGCAGGAGGGCGATCGCATCACCCACGACATCATCCACCGCATGGGTGGCGGGCGGCGGGTGCGCGCGCCGTTCGATGCGGGTGACGGCTACGCGCTGGCGACGGCGATCGACGATGTGGTCGACTACACCGAGCAGGCCGCCGCGCAGCTGGACCTGTACGGCGTGGAGGCGCCGATGGAGCAGGCGGTGGAGTTCGCGGACGTTCTGGTCGCGGCCGGCGCGGAGATCCTGGGGGCGCTGCACTGCCTGCACAGCGGCGGCGAGCTCGGACCGCACCTGGTCGAGATCCATCGCCTGGAGAACGAGGGCGATCGGCTGCAGCGCGACGCCGTGACCTCGCTGTTCGCGGGCGGCATCGACCCGATGGTGGTGATCCGCTGGAAGGACATCTTCGAGTCGCTCGAGGCGGCGGTGGACGCGTGCGAGACGGTCGCGCACGTGCTCGAGGGGATCACGCTGAAGCGCAGACGGCGCTGAGGCGGATCGTGGCTCGCCGGCCGGTGAGCATTGGAGCCCGCCGGCCGCATGTTGAACAAGAAAGCTGATGCTGTGGGCTAGGCCGCATGCGGCCTAGCCGGCGGGGTCGCATGCGACCCCGCCAGGATCCCGCGCATGCGCGGGATCCCTCCTGACGGTGCATGCACCGCTCGGTGGGGTCGCGCATGCGCGACCCCGAACCTCGACCTTTCAGCCTTTGCGTTTTTTGGCGGGCGGTTTAGGCTTGCTCGGGGTGTAGCGCTTCTTTGCCGATGTGATGCACTTTGCGCGCTTGCTCTTCTTCAGCTTGTGGCAGGCCGCGATCACTCTGGCCAGCTTCTGCGCGCGGGTGAGCGGTTTTGCCGGGGCCGGGGATTTGCTCGTCGTGCTGCCCAGCACACCTCCCATCGCCGAGGGCGAAGGTCCGGCCGGGCCGGCGCTGCCCGATGAGCCGGTTTCTGTGCTGGTGCTCGTGCCGCCGTGGTGCGTTTCTTCCGTGTGTGTCCCTTCGGGTGGCGGGTTGGAGCCTGCGCCTAGAGCGAAGTTCCACAGGCTGCAGTGCGTGGTCAGAACCGTGAGCTGCACGCCGCCGCCTGGCAGCGCCGTGCGACTCGATACGCAGGGATCGGGTTCGGCCGTCCCGCTCTTCGTGCAATTGGCCGCCGGGGAGCCGTTGCGAAGGACCGTGATTTCCTCCAGATTCGTGCCGGGCGGGATCTCCGCCGCGTCCAGGCTGAAGGTCAGCGCGATCGGGTCGGCGGCGGTCCCGGTGACCGGGCTGCCGCCGCTGTCGGTGGCCGCGATGCGGATCTGTTGACCGAACACTGTGTAGCCGTTTTCGCTCGGCGTGCTGACCGGTTCGTTGGTCAACGTGATCTCGGCGGTGGTCGGCACCGTCACTTCCGTGATCACAGGCGTCGAGCCGGACGGCGGCTGCCCCGGGTCGGAACTGAACGTCCCGCCCGCCGGCGTGGACCCGCCGGAGGTGCTCGTCGGGCCGCTCGTGTCGACCACCCAGTCGACCGTCGTGGCGGGCCCCGTCTTGCCTGCGTCTGAGGCCTCCACCGAGAAGGTGTGAAACCCCTCGGAGAGGGTGACGCCGTCGTCGAGCGTGCTGGTCTTGATCGGCGAGGTGCACGGCGTGAAGCTTCTGCCGTCGAGTTCGCACGCGAACGTCGCCTTCGTATCCACGGCGGCGAATGCGAAGCTCGCTTCCGTGGAGTTCGAGGCGGCGCCGTTCGCGGGTCCGCCGGTGACGCGCACCTGCAGCGGGTTCTTGGCGAGGTGGGCATCGATCCCCGCGGTGGGGCTCGCCGTCGGCGTGACGGTGTCCGCCGATGAGGATTCGCTTGCTCCATCGTAGTACTGAGATTCGTAGGCCGATTCGTAGGTGTAGCCGCTGCATTCGTAGAACTCGACCTTGTAGCCGGTGGATGGCTCCAGGTGCAGCAGCGTGTAGGAACCACTGGAGGCAGTCTCGGTGCTCGACGAGGAGCCGAAGCCGTCCCCGCCCGAGGTCGCGGACGCCTCGACGCAGATGCCGGCGAGCGGCTTGGAGGTGTCAGAACTGCCGTAGACGTGTCCGCTGATCGAGGTCGCCGGCTGCAGTGAGGCGTCGATGCCGGTCTGTTCCTGTTTTGCGCTCAATAGGACCGGTTCGGCCGTGGTGGACGCCGGCTGGTCGTGGTAATACTGCGGCAGGTCGTTGCGCGGGTGATTGCCACTGTAATCGCAGTCTTCGAACTTGACGTCGTAGGGGCCCGGTGCGAGCGCCCCGATCGTGTAGTTGCCGCTGGAGTCGGTCGTCGCGTAACCGTAGTCGTTTTCCGAGTAGGAGTTGGAATTCGACGGATTAACGCTCACGCAGATTTCCTGTGTGGTGATCGGATGGCCGCCAGAGTCAGTCACGGTGCCGCTGATGCTCGCGCCCTTTTCCATGTGCGCGTCGATTTCCGTGGACGGGGCGGCGATCGTCGGAGTGAGGATCGTCGCCCCGTTGTAGTACTGGCTTAGGTACTGCTTGGGAAAGTTACAGTCGGTGAAGCTGACCCAGTACTCGGCCGAGGGCGTGATGTGGCTGATCGTGTAGGAGCCGTCGGCGGCCGTATAGGCAGAGTGGTAGCCCTGGCCTTCGCTGCTGGACACCGGGACGGCCTCGACGCAGACGCCCTGCAACGGGGTCGAGTCACCCGCGCCTTCAAACGCGTGCCCGCTGATCGTGGTCGCGGGCTGCATCGATGCGTCGATTCCCTTTTCGACGCCGCTGGCCGAGAGCACGACCAGAGACGCCGCGCTCAAGGTGCTCGCGCCATCGTAGTACTGCGGCAGATCGTTGCGGGAGTCATTCCCGCAATCGGAGAAGTAGACCTTGTAGGAGCCGGCGGACAGGCCGGCGATCGTGTAGTTGCCGCTGGCGTCCGTGGTTGCGTAGCCCGCGGTCTCGGTGTAGTTGTCAACAGTAAGCTCGGCACTTACGCAGATGTCCTGTGTGGTGATCGGGTGGCCGCCGGAGTCGGTCACGGTGCCGCTGATGCTGGCTCCTTTTTCCATGTGCGCGTCAATGCCGGTGAGCGGGGCGGTGGTCGGGGTGACCGTCGTCGCCTGAGCGGTGTCGCTGGCCCCGTCGTAATACTGAGTGAGGTATTCCCGCTTCGTATTGCAATCGTAAAAATTGATGTCATAGCCGACGTTTGGCACGATATGCGTCAGCGTGTACGCCCCTTCGGCATTGGTCTGCACTGTGGGCCCGTAGTAGTCGTAGTACCCGCCTACCATCGAATACGCATCTACGCAGATATCCTTCAGAGGGGTGGCGTTGCCCGGGCCGCCGTAGACGTGCCCGCTGATCGTGGTCGCCGGTTCCAGAGAGGCGTCGATGCCAGTCTGTTCCTGCCTCGTGCCCAGCGTGATTGCTTCAGCGAACGCGGCGTTGGCCTGATGGTCGTAGTACTGGGCAGTGTCATTGCGAGAGCTTTCGTAGCAATCGTAGAAAGAGACGTCGTAAGAGCCCGGCGCCAGTCCCCCGATCTTGTACTGGCCGCCGGCGCCCGTTTTGGTTTCGCCATAGTCGTTGTACTGGTCGCCATTGGTGTTCGTCGAATATGCATCCACGCAGATGTCCTGTGTGGTGATCGGGTGGCCGCCGGAGTCGGTCACGGTGCCGCTGATGCTGGCTCCTTTTTCCATGTGCGCGTCGATGCCCGTGAGCGGGTTCGCCAGAGTGGGGGTGACCGCGGTCGCCGAGTCGTATTCGCTCGCATCGTCGTAATACTGGGTCAGATATTCCAGCGTCGAGTTGCAGTCGTAGAACTCGAGGGTGTAGGCCACGGACGGGGTCAGGTGCTTCAGCGTGTATGTGCCGGTGGCGTTGGTCTGCACGCTGGGCGTGTATACGATCCCGTTCGAGTTGGGAATGGCGTATACACAGATGTTCGCCAACGGGGTTGAGTCACTCGAGCCCCCGTAGACGTGTCCGCTGATTGAGGTCGCGGGCGTCAGCGAGGTGTCGGCACCGGTCTTTGCCTGGCCTTCGCTCAGCGTGATCGTCGTCGCGGAGTTGTATTCGGTCTGATGGCCGTAGTACTGCGGCAGGTCGTTGCGGGCACTGCCTTCACAGTCGGCGAAGTACACTACATAGGGGCCTGCCGCAAGTCCCGCGATCGTGTAGTTGCCACCCGAGTCGGTTTTGGTGACGAGTTCGCTTTCGTTGGGGCCGGTAGCTTCGGTGGGCACCGCGGTCACGCAGATGTCCTGCGTAGTGATCGGGTGATCGCCCGAGTCGGTCACTGTGCCGCTGATGCTCGCGGTGTTCGCATCGGCCTGAGCGCGCGCGCCGGTGACGGCCACAAGCGCGAGCGCCATCAGCCCCAGCAGCAGTACGCGAACGGAGCGGTGACTCGGCCGCTCACAGGCCCTCGAGCGGAAACGACTGACTGCAAGCATTTGAACTCCCCCTGTTCCGACGTCTCTATCCGTTTTTCCCTGCATCTCCCGACGGTGACGGCGTGTCGCTGCCGAAAGTGGTCCCAGACGACGGGCACCCTATCAGAACAGTACCGATATCGGAATTTCAGAGCAAAGTCAGACAGTCAGTGACATTGTGGCTGACAGACGCAGCCGGCGGCGGCCGTTGAAAGATCCGGTCATTCACCCGGCGCTGACGGGGGTGCGGCCGGGGAGGGGCGCCCTGCGGGGCCGGGTGGCATCGGCGGCCTGAGCCGGCCCGGTGGGCCGGCCTGTGCCGTGCCTGTCTGGGCGCCTGCCCGTTCCGGCTGTACGGTCCCTGTCGGAGAACACGCCGGGACCCCCGCGGCCATGGCCGCGCTGGCGGCCTGCCGTTCGGTCGCGGCCAACGCACCCTGTGGCGGACCGGCCGACGCTCGATCGTCGGCCGGGTAAAACTGCTGCAGACGCCTGAGGCTACTGACCAGCAGGCCGGTTGGAGCTCGCAGCGAGGTGGGTGGGCGCAGACGCGAGAGCGCCTTGATCTTCCGCTGGATGATCACGTGCTCCGCGGAGCCGGCGCTACCCTCGCCCGGCGGTCCCCCTGCTTGGGACCCGGGCTGCGAATTGGACGCTCGCGCGACGCCGGGAAGTCCGGCGGTGGCGACCGCACATTCGCTGTTGACCCGTGCCTGAAACGATGCCGGTCCAGCCACGCTCGCTGCGCCATGGGAGAGCCGATCCCCTGGATGAGCCCGTCCCCTCGGCTCGGGTCTTGCCGATGCGGCCGGATCTGAGGCCGTGCTCGCCGGTGCTCCTACCGTTGGTGATTCCGGATGTGACGACGCGGATTGCCCGCGCGCCCGCCGAGCGGTAGCCTGGGTGACCCGGCTTCCAAGACCTGCCCGCGACTTGTCCATTGAACCGGAGGCGCCGCAGCCACACAGGCCGATGGCGGCCGTGAGCGCGGCGCACGCGGCCGTCTTCGCTGCCGCCGATGTGAGCGCGTGCCGAGGATGGGCCACCGTGGGCGATGACGGTACCAGATGCTGGAACTTGGTTGTGAGTCTATGTGACTCCGAGCTGTGTCGTTTTCCATTCGCTACGGCTCGTGGTCGCCACGCTCGAGCCGTTCGGTCGCGTTCATGCAGTCGGATGATCTATTTGGCATCGAAGTGTGTGTATCGGACGCGGGGGCTGTGCCTGCGCCCGGTTGCCGCAAGGCGGGCCGCCTCGTTCTTCTCACCCGAACGTAGACGCCGGGACGCTCGCTTCCAGCCGTGCTCCGCTCGGATCGCCCTGTAGAAAAGCCTGGAACGGCAGCGAGGCGCCCGCGCTGACTTCCGGGAGCACCGCCCGGCCGGCAGCGACCACCTGGCCGCCGCGCCGCGCGAGCACGTAGACGACGAGGTTCTGCTGGGTCACGCTCGAGCCGTTGTGCACCGTGCCCGCGGCGCCCTGCGTGCCGCCTTCTTCGCTTGTGTGCACCCCGCGCGCTTCGATTTGCGGCAGCGCGCCGCTCACGCTCGGGGCTTCGCCCACGGTCGCGCTCACGCTCGCGGGCGTGCCCGAGGCGAGGACCTGATCGTCGATCCAGGTGGATCGGCCGTGCGCGGCCAGCGAGCCGAGCGAGGTCAGCGCCGGTTCCAGGCCCGCGGTGTTGTTCTGGAAGAGCGTCGCCCCGTGCGCGTCCTTGACCGTGATCGCGATCGGGATCGCGTGCAGGGCGTGCGCCGCGGTGCTCTGCAGCAGGACGACCGCCGCGTTGCCTTCGTGGCCGTGCACGATCGTCGCGCTCAGCACGTGCACGTCATTGCTCGCCTTGGCGATCGTCAGGCCTTTTTCGGCCAGGCGCGTGTGGTGGGCGGTCCGTTCGAGCTTGGCGCTCTTTTCGGCCGTCGTCTCACAGCCGCTCAGCGCCAGCAGCGCCAGCAGCGCGACGGCCGCGGCGACTCTCAACCGAACACCCCGCCGACGTAGTCGCGCGTGCGCTGATTGCGCGGGGCGCCGAAGATCTGTGCGCTCGGGCCGTACTCCACGAGCTCGCCCAGGTGCATGAACGCGACGTGGTCGGCCACGCGCATCGCCTGCTGGAGGTTGTGCGTCACGATCACGATCGCCACCTCCGAGCGCAGCTCCACGATCAGTCGCTCGATCGTCGCGGTGGAGATCGGATCCAGCGCCGAGCAGGGCTCGTCGAGCAGCAGCACCTCGGGCTTGACCGCGAGCCCGCGCGCGATGCACAGGCGCTGCTGCTGGCCGCCCGAGAGGCGCAGCGCGGGGTGGTCGAGGTCGGCCGCGACCTCGTCGTGGAGCCCCGCGCGCTGCAGCGCCGCGACCACTTCCGGCTCCAGCTCGCGGCGCGAGCGGCGTCTGCGGCGCCGTCCCGGGGCGTGCTCCTCGCGCAGGGCGTAGGCGACGTTCTCGTAGATGCTCATCGGGAACGGGTTCGGCTGCTGGAAGACCATCGAGATGCGCCGGCGCAGCGCGTTGACCTCCATCGTCTCGATCTCCTCGCCGTCCAGCGCGATCCGACCCGCGCGCGTGGCGCCGTCGGTGATCTCCGTGAGGCGGTTCAGCGAGCGCAGCAGCGTCGTCTTGCCCGAGCCCGACGCGCCGATCAGCGCCAGCACCTCGCCCTGGCGCACCGGCAGGCTCACGTCGCGCACGACCCAGCGATCGCCGTAGGCCAGCCACACGCCTTCGATCGCCATGCGCTCGATCGTCGGTCCCGTCGCAGGGAGCCCACTCGCGGGGGCTCCGGGGATCGCCGCGCCCGGGGCCGCGTGTCCGTTCGGGGCGATCGTCCCCGTTGCCGGACCGCTCGCGAGACCGTCCGTCGCCGGTCGGTTCGCGAGACCCCTCGTCGCCTCCGGCGCAGCGCCCGTGGGCGTGAGCGGACGGGGCTCCACGATCGTGGGAGCGCCGCCGCCGGAGATCCGTCGCGCGCGCGGCGGTCGCGTGGGGCTCACCGGGAGTCCTCGCTTGCGGACTGCCAGAACGGCAGCCACGACCAGGCCATCATCCGCTCGAACATGCCGCGCCGCTCGTGCGTGATGCGCGTCACGAGCGCGTTCAGGGCGATCACCATCAGCAGCAGCACGAATGCCGCCGCGTAGGCCTTCTGCGCCTGGTTGCCTTCGCCGGCGGGAGAGAAGTATTTGACATAGCTCGTCAGCGTCCCGCCGGTGCCGCGCAGCGTCGAGAGCCCTGGCGTCCCGCCCGCGCCTTCCAGGTGAAGCGTGGCGCCGAGCAGGATCACGACGATGGCCGTGTCGCCGATGATCCGTCCGAGGCCGAGGGTCACGCCGCCGGCGATGTTGCGCCGGATCGAGGGCAGGAGCACCTTGCGGATCGTCGTGATCTTGGCCTTGCCCAGCGCATAGGAGGCCTCGCGCACGTGACCCGGCACCTGCGCGAGACCCTCGCGCGTGGCGCCCACGATCAGCGGCAGCGCCAGCAGCGACATCATCGCTCCCGCGGTCAAGAACGAGCGCCCGAACACCGACCCTCCGGCCGAGGTCTGCGAGAGGAACGCCAGGAACGGTCGCGAGAACATCAACAGTCCAAAGATCGCCAGCACCACGCTCGGCGCGCCCGCGATCATCTCGATGCCCGATTCCACCGCCCGCGCGAGCGCCGCCGGGCGCCCGTACTCGCCCAGCCACACCGCCACCGCGACCCCCAGGGGAGCCGCGATCAGGATGCCGAGCGCGCCCAGCAGCAGCGTGCCGAGGATCGGGTCCAGGAACCCGCCCGAGGTCGCCTGCGTGGCGCCCACGCCCGGCGAGGTGAACAGCAGGCTTGGGCGCACGTAGGCGATGCCCTTCACGAGCATGAACACCACGATCGCCCCCGCGGCCACGCACAGGCCGATCCCGACCGCCCAGCACAGCACGTACGCGGCACGGTCGATCAGCGGCCAGCTCCCCACCGAGTTGCGCGGGCGCTCGCGCCGCAGCGCGCTCGCGGGGGGCGCCGTCAGGGCCTCGGGTGTCGTCGCGGACGCGCTCATGTCCGGATGCCGTACTTCTTCATCGGCTGCTTCACGGCCCAGGCGGCGAGCGAGAGGAAGGCGCAGGAGACCAGCAGCACCGCGGCCATCGCGTACAGCGTCTGTTCGAGCGGCACCACCGAGATGCCGTCGATGTAGGCGATGATCGTCGCCGCGAGCGGGCGCACGGGCTCGAACAGGAACGTGACCCCGTCCAGCGGGTTGACCGCGTACGCGCGCGAGCCCGCGACCATCGAGAGCATGATCGCCTCGCCCAGCGCGCGCCCGGTCGCGAGCACGGTCGCGGCGAGGATCGCCGGGCGCACCGTGCGCAGCGACACGCGCCACATCGTGCGCCAGCGGTTCACGCCCAGCGCGGCCGAGCCCTCAGTCCACGAGCGCGGCACCGTCTCCAGGGCCGCGACGATGATCGCGACCATGATCGGCACGATCATCAGTGCCAGGATCAGCACCGCCGTCGTGAGGTTCGCGCCGGTCAGCTGCACGATGTACTGCACCGAGTGCTTGCGCTGCTGGGAGATGTAGCCCTGGATCCACGGCGCCACCACCAGGATCCCGATCAGTCCATAGATGACCGACGGCACGGCCGCCAGCAGCTGGATCACCGGGTCGATCGTGCGTCGCAGCGGGGCGGGCGCGAGCTCGACCACGAACACGGCCGCCAGCACCGACACGACCAGCGCCACGATCACCGCCAGTCCGGTCGTCACGATCGTGTCCCAGATCAGCGGCCAGGCGCGGATGTAGTAGTCGTAGTGCGCCGGGTCGGTCGGCCCGGTGATGATCGCTTTCAGCTGCTGATCGACGTCACCGCCGGGGAAGAACCACTTGATCCCGTTGTGCGCGAACGACGGCCACGCCTTCAGGAAGACCGTCACCAGCATCAGCGCGATCAGCGCCAGCACGCCCACCGACAGCGCGCCGAGCATCAGCTCGGCGCGACCGTCGGGCGTTCCACGTGATCGTCGATGCGCCGACAGGGAGAATCTCCTCACGATGTTCTCACTTCAGCCAATGAGCAGTTTTCTGCGAAAGCCCCGCCCATCGCCGTTCAGGAGCCCTCGCGAAGCACGCGCCGGAGGGGTCGCCCCCCGGCGCGCCGTGAACGACGGGTCTCGTCTGCGCTCAGTGGATCGTGATCCACTGCGAGCCGATGATCTTTTTGGTCGTCTTGTTGCCGCTCGTGATCCACGCGATGAACTTCGCCGCGGGGCCCTTGGGCGAACCCTTGGTGACCATCCAGAAGTTACGCACGCCCTGGTACTGACCGGACTTGGCGTTCGGCAGCGTGCAGGGGATCCCCTGGTAGCCGACCGCGTTGACCCCGGCGGTGAAGGCGAAGGACACGAAGCCGATCGCGTTCGGGTCGTTTTTGACCTTGCTCTGCACCAGGCCGTTCGTTTCCTCGGCGTCCGCGCTCGGGGCGATCTTCAGGCTCGGCCCGAGGAAGATGTTCTGGAAGGCATCCTGCGTACCGGAGGAGGCGATGCGGTCGACGAGGTCGATCGACCCCGAGATCTTCGAGCCCGGGACTTCGCTCCAGTCGCGGATGTTGCCCGTGAAGATGCCCTGCACGGTCTGCTGGTTGAGGTTCGCCATGTGGTTGCCCGGGGCGGTGATCATGCACACGCCGTCGCGCGCGATCTTCGTGAACACGAGCCCGTGCGGGTCCGAGCCGACGATCGGGTCGCGCGAGACGTCGCCGATGTCGACTTTGCCGGCGTTCACTTCGTTTACGCCCGCGTCGGAGGTCCCCTGGTTGACCTTCGGCGTCGGCTGGTGCGTGGCCT
>Ga0210387_10003016_pt1 | contig 12921 bp, 11 predicted proteins | sample IncBWC7OmetaG_FD_160108 | JGI IMG/M metagenome (GOLD analysis project Ga0210387, IMG submission 160108) | Forest soil microbial communities from Barre Woods Harvard Forest LTER site, Petersham, Massachusetts, United States - Inc-BW-C-7-O ...
GTACTCCGGCCAATACCTACAGCGTCACCGTGACCGCGAGCTCTGGAAACTCCAATAGTAATACGACGCTGACTGTGATCGTGCAGTGATTAAGTGAACGAAAGGGCCTCAGAAGAGAAGAGGACTGATCTGTAGCGTGGAACTTTCCCGATGAATTTGGGCCTGCGACCCTGAACACATGACTTTTGAAGAGGCGGAACGTATGTTCAATGTACGAATGGGTCTTGATCGCTGGTCATGGATTGCCCTTGCGGCCTTTGTAGTAATGGTCTGCGGAACGGTCTTCGCTGCCAATAACCCCGTCCCCTTTATCGACCTCCCCACTGTGCCCTCGGTTGCGGTTCCCGGCGGAGCTGGATTTACGCTGACGGTAAACGGCGCGGGGTTCATAAGCGGATCGGTCGTGAACTGGAATGGCAGTCCGCGGGCCACGACTTTTGTTAGCGCGGGGCAGGTTACCGCGGCGATTCTTGCGGCCGACATCGCGACCGCAAGCACTGCCAGAATTACAGCGTTGAACCCTGCGCCCGGCGGGGGCACATCGAGTGTCGTTTATTTCGAAATCACGAATCCCGCCAGCATCATTAGTGTGGCCGGCCTACAACTCTCGCAATTTGCCAATGATTCTCTGAGCGCCGCCGACCTTAACAATGACGGCAAACTGGACCTGCTGGTCGATTCCACAAACTCGAACAGTGCCTCGCAGCTCGCGGTCGCGCTGGGAAATGGCGACGGCACTTTCCAGCCTGCGAAGGTTGCCGTCGCCGATCTCGGCGAAGGCGGACAAGGTTTCGTGCTCGGAGACTTCAATGGAGACGGGAAACTCGACATTGCTTTGATCACTCCAAACAGCTCTCCCAGTACCGTCTCCGTTTTCTTGGGCAATGGTGATGGCACCTTCCAGCCTGCAATTGTCAGTGGCAGCCAGAGCAACACTTTCTACGGTGGCCTGGTCATCGGGGATTTCAATCAGGACGGGAAGCTCGATCTCGTAACCAACTACCGAACGGGCTCTGACCAAGGCTTTTCGGTTCTGCTGGGCAACGGGGATGGTACCTTCCAGGTCGGGACGAACAACTCGACGCCGTTCGGGATCGGTCTAGTCGGTGATTTTAACGGGGACGGTGTGCTCGACCTGCTCGGCTTGGAGCCGAATACCCCTAATCCTTTTTTCACCGAAGTCGGTGTCATGTTCGGAAACGGCGATGGCACGTTTCAATCGGTCGTGCCGTCAGCGAGCTTCTTCGATCTCGTCAACGTGTCCGCTGCGGATGTTAACGGAGACGGCAAGCTGGACCTCATTGCCTGGACTTTCGAGGATGATCCCTCCTTTTTCATCGCTGGCGCGGGAGTGAGTCTGGGCGACGGCAGTGGGGTTTTTAGCGGAGGCGGAAGTGTGTCGGGATTTCCGGCCTTTCCTCCAGGCGATTTCAACGGTGATGGCAAGCTCGATTTCGTGCTTTCTCCTAGTCTAAAGTTCCCCCCGGTTGACGACCTTTCCATAGCTCCCGGCAATGGAGACGGTACATTCGGCGCGGGGACTGCCATAACAACGACGACTGGCCAACCCCTATACCCTAGTTTTCAGGGAGATTTTAATGGGGACGGGAAGATGGATCTGATCGCCAACGGAAATGTGCCTTGGCTGTTCCTCCAAGGCTCATTCCTGGTCGGGACCCCATCTCCGGCCGGCCTTAACTTTGGCCAAGCCATTGGTACGATAAGTCCCGGGCAGGTCGTCACATTTACAAATACCGGTAATTTGCTCCTTACTCTTTCTGCTTTGAATATTACCGGGGCGAATGCAAGCGAATTTCAGGAGACCAATAATTGCCCCGCTTCATTGGCGGTCGGGGCAAAGTGTCAGGTTACAGTCACATTTGCACCTGCCGCCGTGGGACCTCGAAGCGCAACGCTCAACTTCCCGAACAATGGAATCGGAAACAAGGCGGTTTCTCTTAATGGAGTAGGCACAGATTTCTCCATCAGTGAGCCAATGCCGCCCTCGGTCACGGTGGCGGCAGGCCAGACCGCGCAATACATATTCGAAGTAGATCCAATAGATGGATTCAAGGGAGGCGTGAACCTGACCTGCAGCGGAACTCCGGTTGGAGCCAAGTGCCTGCCTGCATTGGCCACGTTAAACGGGTCGTCTGGCATCAAGGTAACCTTTAGGGTTGAAACGACTGCGCGCACAAGTGCGATGAACCGCGGCATGTTCTCGAAGAATGAACGGTGGCTGTCTTGTGGATTGTTCGGGCTTCCGTTAATCGTCAGCTTGGCGGGGATTGGTGTACGCCGGCGGGTACACCTGCATCGGTGGACTTTCCTTCTTTTGATAACTGCGGCGATGTTGCTGGTACCGGCCTGTGGTGGGGGAAACGGCGGCAGTGGCGGCAATGGATCGGGAACGCCGGCAGGAACCTATCCGTTGACAGTGGCTGGTAAATATACATCCGGCGGAGAGACGTTGACCCACACCATAATGCTGACGCTGGTCGTGGAATAGGTCGATGGTGTCGAGCGGTCGAGGACAAGTTGGATTGTCAAGGGGGCACCATGTTCGATGGATGGAGGACCGATCATTCATCACGAATTGTTCGCGTGCGAGTCGTCAGTTTAGCAGTGGTGATGCTGATGGCCTGCGCCACGGTTTTCGCCGCCAATAATCCTGTCCCGTTCATTGACCTCCCTACCGTACCTTCGGCCGCGGTTCCCGGCGGAACTGGATTTACGCTGACGGTAAATGGCGCGGGCTTCGTCACCGGATCGGTGGTGAACTGGAATCGCGGTCCGCGCACCACGACTTTCGTTAGCGCCGGGCAGGTTACCGCGGCGATTCTTGCGTCCGACATCGCGACTGCGAGCACTGCCGCGATTACAGTGATGAATCCTGTCCCGGGCGGCGGCACGTCGAACGCCGCCTATTTTGAAGTCACGACTCCAGCTAGCACTGTCATCGTTTCTGGACTGCAACTCCCGGCATTCACCAACTTAGGCATCCCTTTCGCCGTCGACCTCAACCATGACGGCAAGCTGGACCTGGTTTTCTATGCCCAAAACGCAAGCGGTGTGTGGCAAGGCTCGGCGGTGTTGGGAAACGGCGACGGTACTTTCCAGCCGGCGATCGCCATTGTCGGTGCGGACATACAAGGCGGAAGCCCCACAGGAAAATTCGTGCTTGCCGACTTTAATGGAGACGGGAAGCTTGACATGGCTCTGGTCAACGAGCTTCCCTCGCCTGCTCCCAGCACGATTGTGATTCTGTTGGGAAACGGCGATGGCACTTTCCAGGCGCCGATGACCACGGGCGTCCAAGCCAACACGGAGTACAACTACATAGCCGCCGGGGATTTCAATCAGGACGGCAAGCTCGATATCGTCACGACCTATTTCGTGAGCAGCTCTAACAGCGGGATTTCGATTCTGTTCGGGAACGGGGACGGTACTTTCCAGGCTCCGGTTAACAGCCAGAACAGTTTCTTTGACCAGCAGCTTACGGTTGGAGATTTCAACGGGGACGGGGTGCTCGACTTGGCCGGCGGCTCGGCCATTGTCGCGCTCGGCAATGGCGACGGCACATTCCAATCCCCTATCACATCTTCGGGTACGTCCGGTCTTCAAAATGTGTCGGCTGCGGATGTGAATGGAGACGGCAAGCTGGACCTGGTCGTTTCTTCTTCCGCCGATCCTCGTCCGCTGGAGTTCTTTGCGGGAGTGGAAATTGGCGACGGCAGCGGCGGTCTTACCATAGGAGCCGGTGTGGGAGGGTCTCCGGCGTTTCCGGCAGGTGACTTCAACGGCGACGGCAAACTCGACTTCGTAACCTCCACTGAAGATTACCCGTTCCCGCCCGACGAACTTCAAATTTGGATGGGCAACGGAGATGGCACCTTCGCGACCGCGGTCCCGATCACCACGACGACCGGCCTTCCTCTAACTCCGGCAATTCAGGGCGATTTTAACGGGGATGGAAAAGTCGACCTAATTGCCTACGATGGAAACGGATTAGCGTGGCTATTTCTGCAAGGATCCTTTCCTGTTGCCAGTTTCTCGGTGGGGAGCCTGAACTTTGGCAACCAAACGCTGGGGACGACCAGCGCGCCACAGACGGTCACCGTGAGCAACACCGGAATGCAGACTCTCACTTTGTCGGCCGTGAGCATAACCGGGACGAATCAGAGCCAGTTCAAGCAAACCAACAATTGCACGAATTCGCTCGCAGTCGGAGCAGCGTGCCAGATCACCGTGAAATTTGTATCGACCGTCGCTGGCACTCAAAGCGCCACCCTTAATATTCCCCACAACGGGGCCGGCAACCAAACAGTTGCGCTCACCGGTGTGGGCGACACCACTCCGCCAACGGTCAAGTTACCCGCCGCTTTAGTGTTTCCAGCACAGAGCATCGGTACGAAGATCTCGGGGCCGGTGGTGCTGAGCAACCCTGGTCCTGGGACAGTGACGGAGCCGGTGATTACGTTGACGGGCTCTGACGCCGGTGATTTCTCCGAAACGAACAATTGCAGTTCGGATCTGTTGGCCGGCGCCACCTGTCAGGTTACGGTGACATTTGCGCCGACAACAGTGGGGAGCCGAGATGCAAGCCTGAATTTTGCCGACAATGCTGCGGGCAGTCCGCAAAGCGTGTCGCTCAAGGGTTCAGGCCCGGACTTTGCCACCACTGCGCCAACTCCGGCGTCGTTGAGCATCGCCGCCGGACAAACTGCGAACTACACTTTCGACATCGAACCGTTAGCTGGTTTCAGTCAGGCCGTGACCCTGACCTGCGGCGGCGCCCCGGCTGGGGCCAAGTGCACGCTTCCGGCCTCGGTCACGCTGAATGGATCGTCCAACATGACCGTGGCGGTAAGTGTCAGCACTACGGCGCGCGCGGGCGCCGTGAAGCGAAGCCCGTTCTCCAATGCCGGACGATGGCTGGCGTGCGGGGTGTTCGGGCTGCCGTTGCTTGTGAGCATGGCGGGAGTTGGCGTGCGACGGCATCGAACACGTGTGGTTCGGTTGACCTTCCTGCTGTTGATGACTTCAGCGATGTTGCTGTTACCAGCCTGTGGCGGGGGGAACGGCGGTGGTGGTGGGAGCGGATCGGGAACGCCGGCGGGAACCTACCAGCTGACTGTGGCCGGCAAATACACGGCGGGCGGAACGACATTGACCCACACCGCGACGCTTACGCTGGTCGTGGAATAGCTGAAGGCCGTGCAGCGGTCGATGCCGTAATTCTGCACGTTGAAGGAGGGCCGTATGTTCAAAGCGTGTGCTGGTCTTGGTCGTTGGCCAGGGATTCTCCTTGCGGCGTTTGTGGTAATGGTCTGTGGCACGGGTTTCGCGGGCAATAACCCTGTGCCAGGACCAGCGCGCCGACCCAATCTTGAGTAAGCGCCCGGACTCGGTCGAACTCGCGAACTTTTTCATCACCGTGAAAACCCATCTCGATTCTCCAGCAGATCGTCGGAACTCCCGGCCCAGGTCGTAAGTGATGCGGTGCGGGAGGGCTTGCTGCGGCGACTCCTCATCTCCCTATTTGAACCAGTGATAGCCCAGACTAACCTGGATACCGTTGAACTCGGGATTGAACGACGCCAGATTGGCGTTCGAGGCGTGCATCCAATGGCATCCGACATCCAATGACCGACGGCCGTCGTTGAAGATAAGAATTCCCCCGCCTCCCCGGGCCGTGAAGTTAAAGCTCGAGGTTTTGCGCCCGGGAGGTAGGTTTGCATTCGTGATTACACTGCCGCCCGCCAGTTCGATGTACGGTGTGACCGGGCCCAGGAGACGGATGGACGTCCATCGCAGGACCACCGGCTCAAAACCGCCGCCATACGTGGTTTGAATTCTGGATTGCACGAATACCGGAATGAGGTTGACGCCGTATTCCAGCCGGCCCCTTTTCCAACCGCCACCGAATTCACCAGTAACAAATCTACCAACGAATACTCCCGCGGTCGAAATCTGGGCCTGCGCAAACGAATTGCTGGTTTCTTCACCCGTTGCGCCCCCCACCCAGACCCTGACGTCCCATCTTGCGTCAGTGTGAGGAGCATCCTCGGCGTTTGCGACCTTGCCGGATATCATGAATGTCAGAGTCCAAATGAAAACTGCGCCACCGAGTCTCCACAACGGCATCTTCACTCCTTGGTCTACTTTTGGCGACCGGCCTTCAGAAACTAAGCACCGGCCCGGCGGACAGTCGAAGGTCCTGTCGCACCTGGTGGTTGAAAGAGGTCATCAAACTGTCAGCTTCAACGCGCAAACTAAGGAGACGGGTTACCGGGGAATCGACTCCTACCCCCAAGCCTTCGGCAAACGACGTAACCAGGCCCGATGGTTTAAGGCCACTCTCACGGATCTGGACGAACCCAAACACAGCCTGAGCAAATGGACGAATTCTCTTGATCGAGGTACCGCCCCGTAGGCCAAACAGGAAATCCCTCTGAGCCGTGTCACCTGTTTGGCGGGTGAACTCGGCAACTGCTCCAAAATGTCGCAGAACCTTCTCCTCGGCAGAAACTTCCCAGCCATTCCCACTCGCCCCTTCGCCGGATAGAGGATTCCCGCTCATATGCGAGTACCCGAGAAACAAGTCTCCACGCCGTGGCACTTGAGGTGCTCGAGTTTCAGCGGTCGAGAAAGCTGGGTTTCCATCGCCCGGAAATCCTCCTTCTTGACGATCACGAGAGGCCCGATACCACGGCGGTTCTCCATGCAGAATGTTGGCTCCTCCGCGAATTGGATTCAGGGCACAACGCACAGTATCGATCAGAAACCGGTTCGGAGTCACATCCTCCACCCGGCGGACAATGAATCTATCTAGAAAGTCTTCCCCTATCAACCAGCCCGTGCCGCCCAGCGGCGTCATCACAATGTCTATCTGTCCCACTCCGGTCACACAATGCCGATAACAGGGGTACGAACCGTTGTAGTTCCATGGCCCTCGCACCTTCGTACCATACTTCTCCACGGTAACTTCACTCAGAGGGCCAAGATTCCACTGCGTGCTGTACGCGGCATTCCACAACCCCGACTTCAGACGACTCCACCAGTACGCCTTCGTCTTGGAGAACTCCAGCCTTTCACCTTGCGGGTCGTTCTGGATCTGGATGAAGCCGGTCAGCGCTCCCTGGACGGGATGACCAACATAGCCGTACCAATTCGGGTCGCCATCATTCCACGGAGAATGCAACCACGTCGAAAGAGAATGGGTGTAGTCACGCCAATAGTGATTGAACGGTACGCCGTTTTCAACCGTCACCCAGTAAAAGTCGGAGTGCACAACATACCCCTGCTCAATGGTCAGAAACGTAAAGGATTCCTGCAACGCGCGACGCCAGTGAAAGCCTGGATTGGGCTTCGGTTGAGAAGCGATCAGCGATGAATTGGCCTTCGCGTAATTGTCGGTACTGCCCGGTGCCTCCGGTTCCGAGGAACCTGCCGGATTCCGATATTGGCTGACTATGTGCAAACCAGAATCGAGTTTGCCTTGAGAAATATTTGAAGGGCAGTCTTGGAGCCCACCATTTATCAAATCACACTGTGAGGAACGCAACTGGGCCAAACCGGAGGGGGACAGCAACAAAGTGACAACGAATACAAAAGCATGAGCTCGCATGAGGTCCCTATTTCTAACCCCAAGCAAAATGCAGAGTTTCTCCGTTCCGTGGACCCGAATGTTCCCCATTTCTGATCAACGGCACCCGATTGTTGGCAAAACATCGCTTCATCACTCATTGATCCTGCCGCAGGGGTTTTGAGTGTAATCGCATGATGTCACTTCCTTGTGCCCCGGCGCTATAATGCACGGTGTTCGGCTGGAGGTTCCCATGCGCTGCCCGCCAGACATCCTTCGAATCGAGAAACTGCACCCCCGCCTCTTCTTCTGTGACCCCGGTAAGCGCGCGCGCGGAGCCACCTTGGGCATTCGCCGCCCGGTCCCTCTGCCGTAATTTTCGTGATGTACTCGTCGCGAAGAAATGGTGTTGAGTATAACCTCGAAGGTCGGCGACTCCAACACCGGCAATGCTGCGCTCATCCACCATCTCCCGGGGCAACGATGTTGAAGTAGGCTTTGTTCATCGTTCGCGGTCAGCCGCAGTCCCGGTCAGCCGCAGGACAACATCGAGTCATCAATCATCTGTCCGCTATGAAGTAACGACTACTGCACATTCAGTGTAAAGCTGACGTGGTGGGTGAGCGATCCGCTGGTTGCAGTCACGACTACGGTGTAAACGCCAGCTGGCGTCGGCGATGCCGGTGGAGGCGCTGGCGTCGTCGGCGTCGTGTTGCTGCTGCCGGAGCTACCACCTCCACAGCCGACGCCCGTGATAGTCAGAGCACAAAACAACAGGGCCAGGAGGTTGAATGACCTTCTTCGCTTGGGGGGTACGCCGAGCCAGATACACGCGGCGAGGCCGAGTGTGCCTAAGGTTGCCCACCAACCAGGGCGATGCTTATTTTCGGGCGGGAGCATGGACGCCGTCGCGGCCGTAGTAGTTATTCCTAGCGTTGTGACACCGCCGCCGGAAAGCGAAATCGGGCCGAAGAGGCACGTGGCACCAGCTGGCAAGCCCGAGCAGGAACTGGCGCTGAAGTTAATGGTTCCGGTGTAGCCATCCAAGGCAGTGACGCCGAGGGTCAGCTCTCAGGACGATCCGGGAGCGGCAATGTCCAGCTCGCTTTTGCTCGCAGAAAACAAGAAATCACTTTGCAGCGTGACGGGCACCGCCGGTGAAGTCGACGACAGGTAGTTGGTGTCTCCCTTATACACGGCGGTGACGGTGCAGCGGGTTCCGTTGGCCAGGGCCGTGTCGGTATAGCTGGCGGTCGCCCGAGCGCCTTGCAGCGTGCCGGTTAGGCTGGTTAAAAGCCGGAACTCCGGTTACCGCGACTGGAGTCCCAACTGCGGAGCCATTTACGAAGAACGTTACTGTGCCAGAGGGCGGGTTGCCGCCGCTGCTGGTCTTGACAGTGGCCGTCAGCGTGGCGCCCTTATGTGCTCCGATGGCAGCGAGGGCGCTTGTGGTGGACGCCTGCGTGATAGTGAAATTGATTGGGGTCGCGATGCTTCCGAGAAAGCTGGGGTCGCCAACGTAGGCACCATCGATGGTGTGCATTCCTGGGACAAACCTAAATAGTCCGGTCGGCGTGCCACCGTTTGGGCTGTTCAAAAAATTCGGGGTTGCGGTGTTGCCCTGACTATTAAGTGCAAACGGATTCCCGGGAATCGAGCCAGCCGTATCAGTTAAGCTGACGGACCCGGTTGGCGTGCCAAATCCGGACTGGCCCTTTACGTCTGCGCGGAAATAGAAGAAGCTGCCATATGGGCCGGCGGTGAACGGAATGAAGTTGAAGTTCGAATTTAGGGTCAGGGCGGAAACAGCAGTCGTGCTATTTTCGGGGTTGACCGTCATGTATAAAGATGGGGAATAGCTTGGCTCGAAGGTGGCATCACCGGCATAACGCGCTCCGACCTGATTATTGCCACCAGGAAACGAGTTGACAGTCGCGGTAAGGGCGCCAGCACTCAGAGTGAAAACGCCAACTCCCTCAAGACCTCGGCCCTCCACTACGACATCTCCAGTCGGTGTTCCTCCTCCACTTCGGGGGGCAACCGTGACGCTGACATTCACGGGCTGGCCATGGGTAATCGTGGTCGGACTGACATTCAGAGTAGTGGTGGTAGGAGTGAAGGTCACCGTGTCCAAATTTTGCACCAGGTTGGTTATGTTTACCGAACCCAGACCTGTGGCCAGGTCGTAACCCACGCCACTCTGGTACGGTGCGCTCGGCTTTCCATAGTTTTTCTCTCCGGGAACGGCATTGTCGCCTACGGTGACATCGTTGAAGATGCAGGTACTGGCGGGAAGACCGTTAACGTTGGAGGCGTTGCAGCTTGAAAGTTTCTCAGCGGCTGCCAGTTTGTAAAGAACATAAGCTGCCTGGCCTTGCGGTCCACGCATTTTTTGATCCACCAATGCCATGATTCCCGCAATAGAAGGTGTGGAGGCCGACGTGCCACCGACGGCGGCGAAGAAGATAAAGCCCTGAGGGTCAGGAGTACAGGAACCTTCGAGGCACAGTAGGTAGGGGTCATGGTCAGCGGCGGCGGTCAATGAGACGTCGGGCACGTCTCGCCAGCCGTCATTCGGGATGCCTGTCACACCCGATTGCCAACGGTGGATGCCAACGTGGACATCAAAACACCGACAGTTGCGCAAGTACAAGCGCTGAGCGTCAATGATTATTTCAGCTGTCTTGCGAAGCTCTTAAAAACAAATCCGCCCGCAGCGCGGGATGCCCCCATCGTCGCACGGATGGCCAAAATTGGATTAGTCCCCGGACAGGACTTCGACCCCAGCAAGCTGAGCGCTTTCGACAAGGAAGCATTGAAGGCGGTCCCGAAGTTGAGCTTGATGAAAATGCTCAAGCGGGTGAAAGAGCAGCAGCCTATCAATGGATGGCTAGTTTTCGGCTCCAACGTCGCCAATTGGGGCGACGATTATTTGCTGCGCGCTACCACAGCGTGGCTTGGGCCGGGGTGGAATCTCCCGGCAGACGCGGTCTATCCCCTCTCGCAGAAAGACACGAACGGCAATGACTACAACGGCGCTGACCACAAATACGTACTTCATTTTGACAGAGGACAGTTCCCGGCGGTGAAGGGCTTCTGGTCGCTGACAATGTACGACGAAAACAATTTCTTGGCTGCTAATCCGCTGAATCGCTATACGCTCAGCCAGCGAGACAAGTTTGTCAAAAACCCGGACGATTCGGTGGACCTGTATCTTCAGGCTGACTCACCGGGCAAAGCGAGGGAGGCGAACTGGCTACCAGCACCAAAGACGAAATTTGGCGTCATGCTCCGACTCTACTGGCCTACGGACACCCCACCTTCGATCATCGATGGCACGTGGAAGCCACCCGCAATCAAAGCTGTCCAATAAATTTAAGACGCACAGGAGACGAGCCGTTGCCGAGGTGCGGGCTCCCTTCTTCGTGGCATGGCGAGTAGTTTGACGTAACATCTCTATTACACTCATTGACCCAGTTCAGCCAATCTCGATGAGTGTAAACGCCTGATTACGTCAACCATGGTGCAGCTTCTTAGCTGGTATCGCCTACGGATTCGGGGTTGGAGCGCGTCCGTCGTGAAGATGAAAATCGACTTGGACACTGATCCGTACGGACACTGGCTTGCCATCCTTCATCGCTGGCTTGAACCTCCAATGCGTCACCGCTTCGATGGCCTCTTCGTCTAGACCTAAACCCAGCGTGCGGTGCACCTTAATGTCGCGTGGGCGACCGTCCGCGTCGACCACCAGCCATAGCACACAGGTACCTTCGTATTTCTCGCGGCGCGCTTGCTCCGAGTATTTCGGGGCGGGGTGTTCGATAGCAACAGGCGGGCTCACACCGTCGCCAACTTTGAAAATCCTATTCATGTCGGTGTCGGTACTAGTTGGCGCTGCTAGGTTGGCCGGTTTGTCAGAGGTCGTTTCTTGAGCCTTTACGTTGTCAGGACCGGTGTTGTAAAGGAACTTAAAACGTAACGTCAGGTATTGGCCGAGGAACTCCGGGGGCAACGGCGGAAGCGGATTGGAATAACTGACCCCCGCCCAGGCGCCTCGGTCCATGGCTACGTCCCCCGAGGCTTCCACCAGCTTCATGTCCTGAATGTGGCCGTCCTTGAGTATGGCAAATTCGATGAGGACCTTTCCCTTCCTCAGGATCGGAGCCTTCGCGGAGTCGGGAATATGGTAGTACCAGTTCTGTTTGATGTCGTGCAGAACACGGTCGAGATAAGGCTGAAAATTTACACCCATCGTATCGCTTAGTACTTCTAGACCTCCACCCGCGTTGACCGTGTCCGCTTTCGTGAGTGCTTGTGCGCTGGTGTTCGATGCCGGAGGTTCTGCTGTCTGTTCACTTGGCGAGGCTTTGCTGTGTGCGAACAGAGAAGCACCGCAAACCAGCAAGATCACGATTCCTAAGCGCAAGGAAGGTTTCATTAAGGATTTACCCCAGGGACATCAGGCAGCATTCTACGCCGAACACGGGTGCACGATATGGCTGGGGGGATGAGTGTTGTAACATCTCTATAGCACTCATTGACTCCAGTCGGCCAATTCTCAATGAGTGCTAACGCCTGTTTGCAAGAGTTGCGAAGTGAAGTCCGCCGTTTCGACGTGGAATTACTGCTTGAACACTACCGCAAATGCCTGCCGCCCGGCCAGGGACACCGCATTGTATTATGGGACCTTACTGCCGCACAAAACCGTGTCTGACACCCATACTGTCGAAAAAGACTCCAACGATTACGCCGTTCGCGTTGGACTGGAGCACATTTGTCCCTCCAAATGTTCCGGTCGCGTTAGGGTCATCGATGGCTATGAAGCTGCCGTCCGTATTGCGAACATAGCCGTGCTGCTTATCGTTGGCGTCTGTGTAATTTCCCAATATTGTGCCGTCGTCACGGATGCTGACGGCACCCGATCCCCCCACTACCCCCGGCGGAGATGCCGCCCCTGGGGGATCGAAATTGGTGTAGGCGCCACTAGCCTGCAAAAAGCTATGGTTCGCCGACGCGGTGAAGAAGATGCCAACGGTGCCCCCGCTAGCGTTAATGCCGAAGGCCTGAGTGCCAGAACCGGCAATCGTGCCCGCGCCCGGAGCATCAAGAACGGTGAAGGTGCCACCTGCACTGCGTTGGAAGCCATGATTGACGAAATTTGAATCATTGAAGAATCCGACGACGGTTCCTCCCGCGTTGATCCATCTGGGCAGAGTTCCAGAAAATGAGCCTCCGCTTGCTCCAGGAGCGTCAAAGGTTGTGAACGTACCGTCGGTGGCTCGCACGAAGCCATGAGCGAACTGGTTTGAATCGAGAAATTCTCCTGTGATGAC
>Ga0210387_10003019_pt1 | contig 12918 bp, 10 predicted proteins | sample IncBWC7OmetaG_FD_160108 | JGI IMG/M metagenome (GOLD analysis project Ga0210387, IMG submission 160108) | Forest soil microbial communities from Barre Woods Harvard Forest LTER site, Petersham, Massachusetts, United States - Inc-BW-C-7-O ...
CATCCTCATGTCCCCCGCCGTCGGCTATTTCTCTGTCAGAGGCCACACACCGGTCCAATCTGAGGACGGCGCTGCGCTTCGGAAGCGAGCGAGGCGATTGAGGAATACCTTACTCGGTGCATCGCAGGGGACGATCGCAAGGCAGTTCTCGAACCCGGCACGGGCGTCCTCCCAGGCGCCGCGGCGATAGGCGACGAGCGCTTCGATAAAGGCATCGCGCAACTCTAGACGCTCGCGCGCGACCTCGCCTTTGCGGCCAAGCAGCTCGAAGATGCGCTGCGGCTCCGTCTTGCCGACGACCAGCACCGTATCGAGCTCTCGCGTCTCCACTGCATCGGCAGCGAGGCGATCGGTTGCTTCACTGATCAGCACGCGCGTGCCATAGGTCTTATTGGCGCCTTCGAGCCGCGAGGCCAGATTAACGGCGTCGCCGATCACGGTGTAATTGCGCGTCTGCTCCGAGCCGATGCTCCCGACCACGACATCGCCGGTGGCGATACCCACTCGTATATCGATCTCGGGCAGACCGCGCTTGATCCCGGTAAGCTCGGGAAGCTCGGCGCGAAACGCGGCAAGACCGGCGAGCTGGTCGAGTGCGGCAAGACAGGCGAGCCGCCCCTGCTCCTCGGCGCCGGTGAATGGCGGACCCCAATAGGCCATGATCCCATCGCCGATATACTTGTCGATGATGCCGTTGTTATGCCTGATCGGCTCGGAGATCAACGTCAGGTAGCGGTTCAGCACATTGACGAGCCCGGCTGGGGTCATGCCCTCGCTGAAGGTCGTGAAATCTCTCATGTCGCAGAAGAGGATGGTCATCTCTCGCCGCGAGCCTCTCGCGTCGGTCAGCTCCGGCCGGTCGATCAGCCCGGCAACAATGCGCGGATCGACGTATTTGCCGAAGGTCTCTTGAATCTGCGCCTTCAGGCGCAGCTCCCCGACCATGCTGTTGAAAGACCGGGTCAGCCGGCCGATCTCGTCGCGCGAGGTAATCGGGATGACGGTGTCGAGCGCGCCGCCCTCGACCGCGGCGGTACCGTCGAGCAGGCGCCGCACTGGGCGTACCAAGCCCAGGGTGACTGCGGCGGCAATCGTGATGCCGAGCATTCCGGCAATCGCCAAAAGCACCAGGCCAATCTCGACCACGCGCTTCTGGTAGGCGCGGGTCCCGACGATGGCGGCGCCGGCGAGCCGCCGCATCTCGCTTCGCGCCGCGTCGATCTTGCGATCGAAATCATCCCGCCAATCGTCGAGATCTGCGAGAAGCTCGTTCGCCTGCGCCTGACGGTGGGCCTCGGTGGCCGCCAGCAGCTTGGACAGGACCGATTCGTAACGTCGCCGTTCCTCCTGCAGTGATTCAATCCTAACGTCGAGGCGCGCCAGCGCGACATTGTCGTCAAAGTCGAGCGGATCGGCGATCTGGTCGTTGATGTGCCCCCGGGCGCTTGCGATCAGTTCGTCGCTTGCTTTGCCGGCCTCCGCCACCCGCTGACGCAGGTTGTCGACCTTCGCCGCCTCGTCGGTCTGCTCGGCTGCCAGGAGCAGGCGGCGCACATACGCCGATTCTTCGACCGAGCGGATGTTGGCCTGCGCGAGCGCGACATAGGCAGGAAAATAGTTCTGATCGATGATGACGAGCTGATCGTCGACGATGCGCGTCATGCGCATGCTCAACAGCGCGACAACCGCCATTAGGATCAGCAGGCCGACCGCGATGCCGAAGATCTTCAGACCGATGGTCAAGCCCGTCACCAACGCCTAGTGTTCACAGGCTTTCACAAGGTGGCCAAGGCCAGCCGCCGATGACCTTCCCATAGCCCCAGGCAGCTGTCTCACGACGCGCGCTTGTTTCGTGCATTACGAGAGAGCAGCTCTCCTCCGACCTGAAAATGCAGGCGGAAATCAGGCGTAGACCCAACTTGTGGTTTTGACCGGTCGCTAACATGGTCCAAACCGGCAGTTAGCCATCGGCAGTCGAGAGTGCATCATGTCACCCCGGGAATTGGTGAAAATGGCTGCGCAATGTATCGTATTCTTGCGATATTGTCAATGCCGCAATTGCTGGGTGTCGGTCATGGTGTTCCTCCTCGGAAGACAGAACTATCGTGCAAGCCCGAAACCGGAAAGGAAAGTTCAATGCCGCGGCTCGCACACAAGATCGCTATCATTACCGGCGCCGGCACCGGGATTGGCCGCGCCACCGCCATCCTGTTTGCCCGCGAAGGGGCAAAGGTGGCGATTGCCGACATCGATGTCGGGGCGGGCGAAGAAACCGCGCATCTCGCCGGCAACGGAGCGATCGCCATCCGCACCGATGTAACAGACCCCGACAGTCTGCAATCGGCGATCCGCACGACTGTCGACAAGTTCGGCCGACTCGACGTGCTCCACAACAATGCCGGAGGCTCGACCGCACGGGACGAGACCGCGGTCAACGCCCCACTCGACGAATTCTGGCGGGCTATCAAGCTCGACCTCTACGGCACCTTTCTCGGCTGCCGCTTCGGGATTCCGGAGCTCATCAAGGCCGGCGGCGGCTCGGTGATCAATATGAGCTCGAACGTGGCACTCATGGGGGTTGCCGGCCGGGATTGCTACACCGCGGCAAAAGGCGGGATCGCTGCGATCACCCGTTCGCTCGCCGTCGCCTATGCGCCACAGCGGATCCGCGTCAACGCGATTGCGCCGTCGGCGACGATGACCGAACGGGTTAAGAGCCTGATCGTAGGCAACGCGGCGCTGACCCGGCTCGCGGACTCGCATCTGCTTGGTTTGATCGAGCCTTCCGACATCGCCAACACGGCGCTTTATCTTGCCTGCGACGAATCCCGTATGGTCACCGGTCAGGTCCTGCCGGTCGACAGCGGCGTAACGATCTCCTGAGCGAGAGCCGCCGTCTGGCGATCAGGCGCTAGTGAACCCCGGCTCGGGCCGGTCGCGGCGGCGCCGCTTGACCACCGCGCTGACGCCATGCCTATCGCCGGTGCGATTGCCCGATCGAGCGCCACTGACCGGATTTCCCGGCAAGCAGCAGCAACCCATCAGGTTGGCACGTTTGATGCACGGATGTTGGCGTCTTGCAGGAGAACGCGATGATCGCCCGTTCCGTCTTGCCTTTCACTCTCCGCAACCTTTTCGAGCGAGGTCGTCTTTCCTCGGTGCTGGGGTATCATCTCGGCTACTGGAAACGTAGGTTTGCCGCGCTCGAAGATTGGTCGTCGGTGTCGGAATGCGCCGGGCGCAGTGAAACCCTGCCGCGCGACCGAACCGAGCGGTTCCGCCGTTTCTGCCCCGATTGCCGGGAGGATTCCGCGCACGAGGGCTTTGATGAGCTCGGCCCCGGCTGGTATGCCCAGATCTGTCGCTGCCGGCGCTGCGGGCGGCAGGGCATGAAAGTATGGGCTCTCACCTGCTGGTGAGAACGGACCGAGGCCCGGATCTTGCACGCTGAACTTGTCTGGGACCCGCGGGCGCCACAAACGATTAAAGCTAGACGGCCCTCGCCCCGGCATGTGACGAGCAGACCGTGAAATCGTGCCCGTCCGGCCCGGCGAGGTGGAAGGAGTCATGGATCCGGCCGCGGCTGATGTCGGAGGGACCGAGACCCTTCGCGCCGTAATCACGGCGGGCCGCCTCGATATCGTCCACCATCAGGTCAAAAGGCGCCGGCGTACCGGCCCCCAGGGCGAGCTCCGCCTTCCGTACGACGACATGCGTGCCGCCGCGGAGCTCGAGGACCGCCAGGTCTGCGGAGGCGAAAATCGGTCGTAGCCCGACGGATTCGAGCCACCCCGCCGCGGCGGCGACGTCGGTTGCCGGAAGCCGGACGTGGCCGACCGCCACCGGCGGTCTCTGATCGACTGTCTGCGTCATGATTTCCCCACTTGTTTGCATCGAAGCGACGGCAGGCCTAGGCCGTCAGCACTTCGAGGAGATGGCCGTTCGGGTCGCGGAAGTAGAAGCCGCGGCCGCCATGGCGGTGGTTGATCTCCATGTTCTCGGCCGAGCGCGGCCCGCTGCCATAGACGAGACCCCCGCCGCGGACGCGATCAAAGATCCCGTCGAACTCCGCTTCGCTCACTTTGAAAGCGTAGTGGTGTCGCTCGAAGCTGTCCCAATTGTCGAAATCGATCGTCAGCGTGTCGTTGATCTTCACGGGGGCGAAGTGAGAGACGGGGCCGTTGTATTCGAGACCAAAAATCCGGGCGAAGAACCGAGCGGACTCCTCCTTGTCGCGGGCGGGGACGATCGTGTGGTCGAGTACGATGCTCATCGGCGCCTCCTTGTCGTCTCTGAGAAAGATGAGAGCGGCGATCGCCGGTGGCAAGCACGGGTTTGTGCACCGATCTTGCGAACTACATATCCATAAAATTGCTAAATTCATGGCATGTGATCCGGATTGATCGCGCGCCTTGAAGGGACAAGCGGCGATTTGCCAAGTGAAGGTCGGAACCCTACAACCTGAGGAGGAGTGTCTGCTGCAGACCCGCTGCAGGTGCAGCGGAGCGGTCACAGGCTGTCACATATCAAACAACCATAGATGGCAGCGCCGCCATCGGGAGCGAGACTCGATGGCGAGCGTTTGCAGAACGCGCCAATCGCAGTCACATGCCTACCGGAGGCGACAAAATGAAACCTCGCGCAAGATTTGTAAGACGCCTGTCCATAACTGCCGCGACCATCTTCGTCGCAGGATTGTTGCTGACGACGGGACGGTCCCATGCTCAAGCAACCCGCGCAGCATCGACGGCAGGCTCGGGCGCCTGCGTCGGGGATAATGGCGGCATCACGCTCTCTCCGGGCTTCTGCGCCACCGTCTTCGCAGACAAGCTCGGCCATGCCCGGCACCTCGCGGTGGCTCCCAACGGGATCGTCTACGCCAACACCTGGAGCGGTCTCTACTACCACAACGACACGCCCCCGCCGGGCGGGTTTCTGATCGCCCTGCAGGACACCAAAGGCGACGGCCGGGCCGACAAGATCGTCCGCTTTGGCCCAACCAAGGCGGACGGCAACGCAGGAGGAACCGGCGTCGCGATCTACAACGGCCACCTCTACGCCGAGACCAACGACCGCATCGTGCGCTATCAGCTGCCGGCGGATGGGATCGAGCCGATCGCGGCGCCTGAGATCGTCCTTTCGGGTTTGCCATTAACCGGCGATCACCCGATGCATCCCTTGGCAATCGACGCTCAAGGCAACCTCTACGTCGACCTGGGGTCGGCCACGAATTCGTGCCAGAGCCAGAATCGCATGCCGAATGTGCCGGGCAACAACCCTTGCACGGAATTGGAAACCCGAGCCGGCATCTGGCGCTACGACGCGAACCGGCTCGATCAGCATTTCTCGCCCGCAGAACGCTTTGTCACGGGTCTCCGCAATGGCGAGGGGATCTCCTTCGACTCGGCGCGCAGGATTCTCGCGACCATGCATGGTCGCGACCAACTCGGGCAGAACTGGCCCAAGCTCTACACATTGAAGCAGAACGCCAACCTGCCGGCCGAGGAGCTGGTCCAACTGCGGCAAGGCGCCGATTTTGGCTGGCCGGAGTGCTATTACGACGATGTCCAGAAAAGGCTGGTTCTGGCTCCGGAATACGGCGGCGACGGGGGAAAGACGGTAGGCGTCTGCGCCCAGAAGGAGGGGCCGGTAGCGGCGTTCCCCGCTCATTGGGCGCCCAACGCCATGCTGATCTATCAGGGCAGCCAGTTCCCGTCCGCCTACAAGGACGGCGCCTTCATCGCATTTCACGGGTCCTGGAACCGGGCGCCGGAACCGCAAGGAGGCTTCAACGTGGTGTTCCAGCCGTTGGCCGACGGCAAGGCTTCCGGGTCGTTCGTGGTCTTCGCGGACGGCTTTGCCGGATCGATCAAGCAGCCGGGCCAGGCCGCGCATCGCCCGACCGGGTTGGCCGTCGGGCCTGACGGCGCATTGTATATCGCCGACGACCAGGGCGGTCGCATTTGGCGCGTCACCTTCCAGGGTGGGGACAAAGCGATCGGAATTGCGCCCTCGGCGTCATCGCGTCCCGTCGTGCAGTCTGCGACGTCCGGAAACGCTTTGCCGCCGGAGGGTATCCACCCGAATGCCGGTGCCAGCCCTCTCCTGATACCGCCAGGCGCCTCGCCGGATCAGGTCGCGCTCGGCGAGCGCATTTTTCAGGGAGAGGTCGCCGGGGGGACATGCGCGGGATGCCACGGCACCGACGGCAAGGGCACGGCCGTGGGGTTCCGATTTGACGAGCGGCAAGTGGCTATGGGGCAACGGCAGCGTCAAGGCGATTACCCGGACGATCGCCCAGGGCGTAGCGAAGCCCAAGAACCACACGGGCGTGATGCCGCCGATGGGTGGCGCGCAGCTATCCAAGGCCGAGCTCGCCGCCGTTGCGGATTACGTGTGGGCGATCGGTCACCAGAAGCCGCGATGAACTCTGCTCGATGGCTCAGCGAATCGCGGCAGTGATCGCGGCGCCGAGGTCTTTGGTTCCGGCGTTGCCGCCGAGATCCGGCGTGCGGGTGCCGCCCTCGGCGAGCACCTCGGCAATCGCCCGCTCGACCGCAGCGGCAGCCGCACTCTCGCCGAAATGCTCCAGCATCATCGCACCCGACCAGATCTGGCCGATCGGGTTGGCGATGCCGCGGCCGGCAATGTCGGGTGCCGAGCCATGCACCGGCTCGAACATCGAGGGATACTCGCGCGCGGGATTGATGTTGCCCGAGGGTGCTATGCCGATCGAGCCGACCACGGCGGGGCCGAGATCGGACAAGATGTCGCCAAACAGGTTCGAGCCGACCACGACATCGAACCAATCGGGGTGGCGGACGAAATGCGCGGTCAGGATATCGATGTGGTACTGGTCGGTCCTGACATCGGGATAGTCGCGAGAGACAGCGGCAAACCGCTCATCCCAGAACGGCATCGTGTGGATGATGCCATTCGACTTGGTCGCCGAGGTGACGTGCTGCTTGCGGGTGCGGGCGAGCTCGAAGGCGTAGCGCATGATGCGGTCGCAGCCGCGGCGGGTGAAGACCGCCTCCTGCATCGCCATCTCGAATTCGGTGCCGGCATAAAGCCGGCCGCCGATTTCCGAATACTCGCCTTCGTTGTTTTCGCGGACGACATAGAAGTCGATATCGCCCGGAGCGCGATCACGCAATGGCGACTCGACACCGGCCAGCAGCCGCACCGGGCGGAGATTAACGTATTGGTGGAAGCCGCGTCGCAAGGGGATCAGCAGGCCCCACAGCGAGATGTGATCAGGCACGTCGGGATGGCCGACGGCACCCAGATAGACGGCATCGTAGAGCCGCAACCGCTCGAGCCCGTCCTCGGGCATCATTTGGCCCGTCTTCACATAGCGCTCGCAGCTCCAGTCGAACTCGTTCCAGCTGAAGCCGAAGCCGTACGCTCGCGCGGCTGCTTCCATCGCGGCGATCCCTTGGGGCATCACCTCGTGCCCGATACCGTCTCCGGCAATCACCGCGATCCGATAACTCTTCGCCATGCATTTACCCTCTCGGCTGCGGTCCGTAGCTTAGCGTGAAGCACGCAACGGGTGCGCGTGGTCGAGCGGGCCGTGACCGCGACCGAGACCGGGCGCCCCGGCGATCGCACGTTGGACGTAGGTCCGCGCGCGGTCGACGGCGTTTTCGATATCCTGACCCTGCGCGAGGCTCGCCGCGATCGCCGAGGCCAGCGTGCAGCCGGTGCCGTGGGTATGGCGCGTGGCGATCCGCGGGCTTTCCCAGACTCTCGCACCACCCGCCGTTACGAGCACGTCCGACACGGTTTCTCCGGAGAGATGTCCGCCTTTGACCAGCACTGCCCGGCAGCCAAGTGCCAGCAGGGTTTCGCCGGCGGCTCGCATCTGCGCGAGATTGCCGATCGTCGCGCCGCACAGGATCTCGGCTTCCGGCAGGTTCGGTGTGACGATCTCGGCGCGCGCGATCAACAGCTGCTTCAGCGCCTCGACCGCCGCGGGATCGATCAGCCGGGCTCCGCCCTTGGCCACCATGACCGGGTCGACGACCAGGGGGATCGCGCTTGCGCGCTCCTGCAACACCGCAGCGATCGTTTCGATCACCGCAACGTCGTGCAGCATGCCGGTCTTGATTGCGTCCGCGCCGATGTCGTCGAGGACCACCTCGATCTGTCGGCGAACAAACTCCGATGGGATCGGCAGGACGCCGAAGACGCCCTCGGTGTTTTGCGCGGTCAGCGCGGTGATGGCGGTCGCGGCATAGGCGTCGAGCATCGACACCGTCTTGATATCGGCCTGGATGCCGGCGCCGCCCCCGGAATCGGAACCGGCGACGATCAGCACCCGGCCACGCATCATTCGGCTGCTTCGAGCGGCGTGGAGCGCAAGAGTCGCGGGCGCGCATCCTCGGGGCCGACGCCGACTGCGGCGATCGCCTCGCATATCTCGTCGATGACCGCCGCAATCAACGCTTCATCCTCGCTTTCGGCCATGACCCTGATCACCGGCTCGGTCCCCGATTCGCGGGTCACCAAGCGACCGGCGGTGGCGAGCCGGGATTCGCCGTCGGCAATCGCCTGCTTGACCGACGGCGACTCGAGCGGCCGGCCCTCACCGTAGCGAACGCTGCGCAATAGTTGCGGCACTGGAGTGAACAGCCGACAGACCTCGCTCGCGCGCCGGTCGGTCTCGACGATCGAGGCCAGCACCTGAAGTGCCGCGATCAACCCATCTCCGGTCGTCGCGTAGTCGGCGAGAATGATATGGCCGGACTGCTCACCGCCGAGATTGCAGCCCAGAGCGCGCATCTTTTCGACAACGTAGCGATCGCCGACGGCGGTGCGGTGGAGACCGATCTGCTGGCCCGCAAGAAAACGCTCGAGCCCGAGATTCGACATCACCGTAGCGACCAGCGCGTTGCCCGCGAGCCTGCCACCGCGCGCCAGCCCGGTCGCGATCAGCGCCATCAGCTGATCGCCATCGAGGATGTGGCCACCTTCATCGGCGACGATCAGCCGATCGGCATCGCCATCGAGGGCAATGCCGATATCGGCGCGACGCGCCAGCACCTCGCGCCGCATCTGCTCGGGCGACAGCGCTCCGCACTCGCGATTGATGTTCAGACCATCGGGCGATACGCCGATCGAGAACACCTCGGCGCCGAGTTCCCAGAATACCGTCGGGGCGACCTTGTAGGCGGCACCATGGGCGCAGTCGAGGACGATACGTAGACCATCGAGCCGCAATCCGCGGGGAAAGCTTTGCTTGACGAACTCGATGTAGCGGCCGCCGGCGTCATCGAGGCGCTTGACCCGGCCGAGCTCGGCGGGGACGGCGCGCCGGCTCGGTCCATTCTCGAGGTGAGTTTCGATCTTCAGCTCGAGCTCATCCGACAGCTTGTACCCGTCGCGGTCGAACAGCTTGATGCCGTTGTCCCCGTAAGGATTGTGCGAGGCTGAAAGGACAACGCCCAGATCGGCGCGCAGGCTGCGCGTCAGCATGGCGATGGCCGGGGTCGGGAGCGGACCGACCAGCACCACGTCCATGCCCATCGTGACAAAGCCCGCGGTCAGCGCCGGCTCGAGCATGTAGCCGGACAGCCGCGTATCCTTGCCGATGACGACCAGATGTTTGTGCGCGCCATTGTAGAAGCATTCGCCGACGGCCATCGCCACCTTCAGCGCCGTCTCCGGCGTCATCGGCTCGCGGTTGGCGGTCCCGCGGATTCCGTCCGTGCCGAAAAGCTTCCGAGCCATCCTGCGCCACCGAAAGGATTGGGTTGGCCAGCCTTGTCAGGCGCCGGGCTGCGGCTCGGGCTCGAGACCACTCGGACGCCCCGAAGGAGGCACCGAACTCCGCCTTCCCGGGCGCACCTCGTCGGTCGTGGGACCGGCCGGAGAGCCGCGGGCGATCCGCTCGCCCTTGATGACGCGGCGGATCTCGTCGGCCGACATCGTCTCGTATTCGAGCAGCCCCTTGGCCAGCGCATGCAGTTCGTCGAGCCGCGCGGTCAAGATCTCCCGGGCGGTCTGCTCGGCTTCATCGATAACCCGGCGGATTTCCTCGTCGATAACCTTGGCTGTCGCATCGGAAACGTTCTTGCGCTGGGTTACCGAATGGCCGAGGAACACCTCTTCCTCGTTCTCGGCGTAGCGTAGCGGCCCGAGTTTCTCGCTGAACCCGAACTCGGTGACCATGCGGCGCGCCAGACCGGTCGCGCGACGGATGTCGTCGGCCGCACCCGTCGTAACCTTGTCCGGCCCGAAGATCAGCTCTTCGGCGATACGGCCACCAAAAAGGCTCGTCAGCATCGCCTTGATCTCGAGCTTGGACTGGCTGTACTTGTCGCGTTCCGGTAGGAACATCGTGATGCCGAGCGCCCGTCCGCGCGGGATGATGGTCACCTTGTGCAGCGGCTCGTGCCCTTCGGCATAGAGCATGCATAATGCATGACCGGCCTCGTGATAGGCAGTCAGCTTCTTCTCGTCCTCGGTCATCACCATCGAACGGCGCTCAGCGCCCATCATGACCTTGTCTTTGGCGTGCTCGAACTCGCTCATCGACACCGAGCGCTTGCCCTTGCGCGCCGCCATCAGCGCCGCCTCGTTGACGAGGTTGGCGAGATCGGCACCCGAGAAGCCGGGGGTACCGCGCGCGATAATCTTCGCATCGACGTCCGAGGCCAGCGGAACCTTCCGCATATGGACTTTTAGAATCTTCTCGCGGCCGACGACGTCGGGGTTAGGCACCACGACCTGACGATCGAACCGACCGGGACGCAACAGTGCGGGATCGAGCACGTCGGGCCGATTGGTCGCAGCGATCAGAATCACCCCTTCGTTGGCTTCGAACCCGTCCATTTCGACGAGGAGCTGGTTCAAGGTCTGCTCGCGCTCGTCATTGCCGCCCCCGAGGCCAGCACCTCGATGGCGGCCCACCGCGTCGATCTCATCGATGAAGATGATGCAGGGTGCATTCTTCTTGCCCTGCTCGAACATGTCGCGCACGCGGCTCGCGCCGACGCCAACGAACATCTCGACAAAGTCGGAGCCGGAAATCGTGAAGAACGGCACGTTCGCCTCGCCGGCAATCGCGCGGGCGAGCAGGGTCTTGCCGGTGCCGGGAGGCCCGACTAGTAGCACTCCCTTGGGGATCTTGCCGCCGAGCCGCTGGAATTTTTGCGGATCCTTCAGGTATTCGACGATTTCTTCGAGTTCTTGCTTGGCCTCGTCGATCCCGGCGACATCCTCAAAGGTAATCCGCCCGACCTTTTCAGTCAAAAGGCGTGCTCGGCTCTTGCCGAAGCCCATGGCCCGGCCGCCGCCGCCCTGCATCTGACGCATGAAAAATATCCAAACGCCGATCAGCAACAGCATCGGAAACCAGGAAATCAGGACGCCAAAAAGAGAGGGTACGTTTTCGTCGACCGGGGCCGCGGTTATTCGTACGTTCTTCTCAGTCAACCGGCTGACAAGATTTGGGTCGTTCGGGGTATAGGTGGTGAACGCCCGGCTGTCGGTAAAATGACCGCTGATGTTGTTGCCCTGAATCGTGACATCGGCAACTTGGCCGCGATTGACGTCGTTAAGAAAATCGGAAAAGGCAAGAGTCGATTGCGGCCCCCGGCTGGAGGATGTCTGGAACAGGTTGAACAGGGCGACGAGAAGCAGTCCGATTACAATCCACAGGGCGAGATTCTTGCCGAAATTGTTCACAGTGGAGGCCTCTCCGTACCAGGCTGGCCATCGCGTGCCGAGACGAATCCTACCCCGTCGAGGGCCGGCCCGCGATCCTTTTCGCTCTGCTCAGACATAAGATGCCGCCAGACTTAAACAACTGTAAAGCTTGCACGTGTCGCCGGGTTGATCGGCCGGAAGCCGATTTCCGGGACTACCGCGGCTCGGTGGCGGAGATATCCGAATTGGGGAAGGGCGACGATGCCGTCCTCGTCCCAAACCGCCGGCAGGATCGGATGCAGCAGCCGAGGTAGGGTGCGGCGTGACGACCCGGGTGCCAGTCGGTTGAATTCGGCTACTCCTGCGCGGCCGAGATAGCCAACGACGATCGGCCTGTGCGCAGCGACCGGCAACGCAACCCTGAAGCGCCTGTCCCAAAGGACTCCCTCTCCCGGGCTGAGGCGAACCGGGGCGGCAGCGGCGGCAAGCTCTCGCAAAACAAGGATCCTCTCCCGCCACACCACAAAACGGCAGCCGCCTAGGGTATGCCCTCTACTCTCGCCTCCAGCGAGGCGCTCGCGTAGCCGTGCGACTCGCCGGCCTCGCGGCGGATAGATGCGACCGCCGATGGTCGTGGCAACTGCAGCGAGGACCCGCTCGGCAATCTCCGGCGACGCCGCAAGCACCAAACCGGGATCTAGCACGGCAAACCCAGCGGGATGAAGGGTCAGGGCATGCGCGAGAAGAGCATCCCGCTTGCGCTCCTGAACTACCCGCTCGCAGCCGAATGTGCGGATCTGACGATCCAGCGCCGTTAAATCCGCATCGGCCGGTACCGCGCCGCTCCGGCGCAGACCCGACCTCTCGAAGCGCGGGTCGCAGTTGCTCGGATCGGTAATGAACGGCTGCCGCTCGGCGTCCAGCAGTGCAACGAGGCGGGCCTTCGGTACACCGAGCAATGGTCTTAATAGCCGGCAATCGGCGAATTCGCGAATGGCCGAAATCCCCGCGAGGCCATGCGGCCCGCTGCCGGCGCGGCGACGGATCAGGTGGGTCTCGACCTGATCCTGGCGATGATGGCCAGTCAATAGGTGGAGGCAGTCGTGCTCGCGGCACCATTCGGCGAGCAGCGCGTAGCGAGCTACGCGAGCGACCTCCTGTATTCGACTTATTGGCTTCTCTCCCGACCAGACCAAGATTTCGTGACGGATCGCCCGCGCCGAAAGCCAGCCGTGCAACCGGCAGACCTCAGCGCTACTTTCC
>Ga0210387_10003020_pt1 | contig 12918 bp, 16 predicted proteins | sample IncBWC7OmetaG_FD_160108 | JGI IMG/M metagenome (GOLD analysis project Ga0210387, IMG submission 160108) | Forest soil microbial communities from Barre Woods Harvard Forest LTER site, Petersham, Massachusetts, United States - Inc-BW-C-7-O ...
CCCGGTGTGCAGCCAACACTACGACGTGATGCGCGCCGGCCGCGGCCTCGATCTGGACAGCCTTCACCTCGAGCCGGTTCCATTGCTATCTGAAAATGGGCGCGTGCGAGTCGCTTTGCCGCTATCAAGATCGCAACGGAGTGGAGCGTGAGCCTGCCATTTTCGTCCGCGGCACAGAAAGAAAATGCCTTCACTGCTCTGCGTCAATTTGCGAAAAAACGACCTGCTGTGGAGTGTTGCGAAATGTGCAGTGCCGAGCTGGCGGGTGATCATCAACATCTGATCGATCCTGCGGCGCGCAAATTAATCTGCGCTTGCGATGCATGCGCAATTCTTTTCAGCGGTCAAAGCTCCGCGAAGTTCAAACGTGTCCCACGCCGCATTCGGTTCCTTCCCGACTTCAAAATGTCGGAAGCTCAATGGGACGGATTGATGGTTCCCATCGAGCTGGCGTTTTTCTTTAAGAGCGTTTCGCCCGAAAAAGTGGTGGCCTTTTATCCCGGCCCGGCCGGGGCTACGGAATCATTGCTTTCGCTTGAGGCCTGGAGCGACATCGAGCAGGAGAATCCGTTGCTCCGCGAGATAGAACCCGAAGTGGAAGCACTGATCGCGAATCGCGTCGGGGCGAACCGGGGTGTTGACGCGCAGTATTACATCGTCCCGATTGACGAGTGCTACAAATTGGTCGGTTTGATCCGTCTGAATTGGCACGGGCTTTCAGGCGGCACGGAAGTGTGGCGCGAAGTTACGAGGTTCTTCGCGAGTCTCAAGGAGCGAGCGGAAGTATGCAGCGAGGTTTCGAATGCCTGAGCTGGATTTCAAGCTCGAAGGAGCGGAGGCCGTGCCGTATGGCGCGTCGCCTCTTCTTTCTTTCAAGCTGCGAGTGGCAAATTCGGGTAGCGAAGACGCAATTCACACAGTTGTCCTCCGGGCTCAAATTCAGATCGAAGTCACTCGCCGCCACTACACTCGAGAAGATCAAACAAAGCTGCTCGATCTCTTCGGCGAGCCGGACCGATGGGGCCAGACGCTTCGCAATTTGTTATGGACGAATGCGATCGTAATCGTTCCGCCTTTTGCGAAAGAGACGATCGTTGATCTGCAGGTTCCGTGCACGTTTGATTTCAATGTGGCGGCCACGAAATACTTCCACGGCCTTGCTGACGGTGATTTGCCTCTGAATTTTCTCTTTAGTGGCACGGTCTTTTATCCGGATAAGGACGATCAGCTTCAAGTGGCGCCCATCTCTTGGGAAAAAGAGGCGAAATTTAGACTGCCGCTGAAAACGTGGAAGGACCTGATCGATCACTACTACCCCAACAGCGCGTGGCTTTATTTGCGCCGTGATGTGTTCGACCGCCTCTATCAGTACAAAGTGCGTCACGGAGTCACGTCCTGGGAGCAAGTGATCGAGCGAGTGCTGGCTGGAACCGAGGAAACGGTGGAATTGTGAACGCGAAACTGGTGGAAGAGGTCGCGAACGCCGTTCTTTACGAGGGCTACATGTTGTATCCCTACCGGCCATCGTCGGTGAAGAACCGACAGCGCTGGAATTTCGGAGTGGTCTACCCCAGGGCATATAGCGAGACTCAGAACGGTGCTGACAATTGGTTTATGCAAACGGAGTGTCTCGTGACGGCGCGCGCTTCCGCTGAACTTCGCATCAAAGTGCGCTTCCTGCAGGCGGTTGCTCGTACGATCGGAAAATTGAATGTGCCGCTCGATGAGATGTCGTTATCGGAAATCGGACACGAACTCGAGTATAAGACAGTCGACTCCCTTAACGTAGGAGATAAGACACTTCAGAGTTGGCAGGAAGCAATCGAGCGCGAAATTGAGCTCGAGCCTCTCGGCATTAACGATCAGGACGCGGCGGACCGCTCATTGACAATTGAGTTCTGTGGCGGTCGGGAAGTCGAGCCGGTGCGTGACCCCTTTGGACGTGTCGCTGCGTTGATTCTGCGAACGAAGCTGCCGATTTCGGCGAGGGTGAAAGTAGCCGTCGCGAGCTTCGAGGGCGGTCTCTTCAAGATCAGCGTGCGAATCTTAAACGTTACGCAAACCGCAATTCCGGATGGAGCGAGGCGTGACGAAGCCCTGATGCAGTCCCTCCTTTCCGCGCACACTATCTTGAGCATTGAAGGCGGCGAATTCGTATCGGCGATCGATCCTCCCGAATCATTGCAGCAAAAATGTGCGGAATGCACGAACATTGGCACCTGGCCGGTTCTCGCAGGGGAAGAAGGCCAACGCGGCTGCATGCTTTCGTCGCCGATCATCCTCTACGATTATCCGCAGATTGCACCCGAAAGCCCGGGCGCTCTCTTCGACGGAACCGAAATCGACGAAATTCTAGCGCTACGAATCTTGACGCTGACAGACGACGAAAAGCGCGAAATGCGCAGCGCCGATGATCGCTCGCGCGAAATTCTCGAGCGAACGGAGGCGATGCCGATGGAGCATTTCATGAAGCTGCATGGTGTGCTCCGAGGTTTGCATCCTGCGGATGAGGAAGAAAAGCAATGAACGAATGGGAGTGGCGCCTGCTCGAAGATAAAGCTCCGACTGAAAGCCTGAACATCGGAGGCGTTGAAGTGAAAGCCGGTCACCACGTACGACTGCGTCCCGGCAAACGCGGAGACGTGATGGATATCGCGCTCGCCGGAAAGATGGCGATGGTCGAATCGATCGAGCAGGATTATGAAGGCAAATTTCACGTGTGTGTTGTGGCAGACGATGATCCGGGCCGCGACATCGGCATGATGCGACAACCGGGGCATCGCTTCTTCTTCGATCCCGAAGAAATCGAGCCTTTGCCGGTGGAGGAGGATGCGCGAGATGCAGGCGCGCTGGTTCCCTCGATTCTAATTGCCGGAATCGGAAATATTTTCCTTGGCGATGACGCTTTTGGAGTCGAGGTGGCGCAGCGACTGGCCAGCCGCACGCTGCCCGAGCGCGTGAAAGTGATCGATTTCGGTATCAGAGGATTTGATTTGGCTTACGCGCTGCTCGATGGGTCCGACGTCACGATCTTAGTGGATGCATGTCCGCGCGGTGGCGCTCCAGGAACTCTGTACACGATCGAGCCCGATCTGAGCGCGTTGGATTCCCCCGACGTGCAGCAATCTTCGGTTCTGAGCGCGTTGGATTCCCCCGACGTGCAGCAATCTTCGGTGGATGCGCACAGCATGAATCCGATGAATGTGATTCGCTTGGCAAAAACCATGGGTGGCAAGCTTAAGAAGATTTTGCTTGTCGGCTGCGAACCCGCGACGCTGGGCCCGGAAGAGGGACAGATGGGACTCAGCGAACCCGTCGCAGCAATGGTGGACGAGGCGGTTAAAACAATTGAATCGATCGTCGAGAAAATTCGAAGTGGGGAACGGCCCCAATAAATTAGAACAAAAATCCCAGAGGAGGAAGAGCGTATGTCGATGGATATTATTCAACGCGATGATTTGGAAGGCGCTGGAGGCAAGGACACACTGTTGATGTTAGGAGGAGTTGCGCTCTGCGTCGTCGGCGCGGGCTTAATTCTCACCAGTCCGATCGCGAAGCGCTATATGGGACAGCTGGGAATAGGAGACCTCGCCGGCGGAATTGTCCCGGATATCGAGCGCTATTTTAAGCTTCGATCAATGTAGAGCAGAATGTGCAAGGGATCGCGTCCCGACGCAAGAGGATCCGAGCTCCTTTGACTGTGTGACTGCGACGTACAGAATTCGGCCCCAGGTTCCAGATTCCGGGGGTGACGATGAGTGCTCGCGTTCGGTACGAAATGGATGCAAACGTAAGCCAGTTTACCGTGCATGCGTTCGCGAGCGGATTGGCCGCGGTGGTGGCTCACAACCCGAAATTCGCGATTCGCGATTTCAGCGGAGAAGCCGAATTCGTACCGGGCACGCTCGCAGAGGCGTCGATTCGCATGAAGATTAAGGCTTCATCCCTCGAATTGCAGGATGAGGTGAGCGAGTACGATCTACACGAGATCAAACGAGTGGCATTTCAGGAGGTCTTGGAAATTTCGAAGTTTCCAGAAATCGTATACGAGAGTTCGCAGATAACGGTGAATCGGCTGAGCGAAAACCTCTTTGCGGCGAGTATCACCGGTAATCTAGGACTCCACAGAATTACGAACCGAGTGGATTTTACGGCGCAGGTCGTCGTGGGAGAAGACACCCTGCGTGGCTACGGCAATTTTGCCGTCAAGCAGAGTGACTTCGGTATCGCAACAGCGTCAATCGCGGGCGGCACATTGAAAATGAAGGATGAGCTGAAACTGGCATTCTTTATCGTGGCAAAAAAGCAAGGGTGAACTCATGACCGAAGCAACGGGAGCCAGGATGTCCGCCACGCAAGCTGCGGTTCGTTACAAGATTGACGTCGGGATGAGCCGTTTTACAGCCCGCGCATTTGCCACTGGGCTATTCTCGTCGCTAGGCCACAACCCCACGCTGGCGATCCAAGAGTATTCGGGAGAAGCTAGTTTTCTGCCGGACGGCCTTCAACAAGCCTCGATAAAAATCTCCGTTCAATCCGCTTCGCTCGCAGTCACCGATGACATAAGCCAAAAAGATCGAACTGAAATTGAAAACAGAATGAGGCAGGACGTTCTCGAAACCTCGCAGTATCCCGAGATCGTTCTCGAGGGCTCACAAATTGCAGTAAATAAATTGGGCGACGACAGCTACGCCGCGAATGTCACCGGGAACATGACGCTTCACGGCGTGACGCGCAGCGAGACGATCTATGCTCAAGTGTCGGTGGCGGCCGATACTTTCCGGGCGTACGGTGAATTTTCGCTGAAGCAGACCGACTACGGTATCAAACTGGTCTCAGTCGCGGGCGGAACCTTAAAAGTAAAGGACGAAGTGAAGATCACTTTTGATTTCACCGCTCGGAAGCAATAAGGATTCGAAGATGAGCACCAGCGGCGAGACTGGGAGTCAGGACGGAGGATGTCACATGTGTTTAGCGATACCGGGAAAAATTGTCGAGATCGCCCCTGACAATCCGAACTCAGCGCTCGTCGATGTCGTTGGCATGCGCCGCCGGGTCGATCTGGGACTACTCGTCGAAGATCCTCCAGCCCCAGGTGATTGGGTTCTCATTCACGTAGGATTTGCGATGAGCAAGATTAGCGAAGCGGATGCAGCCGATCAAATGAGGACGCTTGAGATGTTAGGCGAGTGTGAAGCGGCCGTTCAAGAAGTGCGCGGATACGGGTTGGAAGAGATAGAAGAGAAGCAATCGCCGTCGTCTGCGTAGCGGGGGCCGATATGAAATATGTGGACGAATTTCGTGATCCAGAGCTGATCAACAGAGCCGCTGAACAAATTCGGCGCCTCGCCGATCCCAATCGGCACTATAGGCTAATGGAAGTCTGCGGCGGCCACACGCACGCCATCTATCGTTTCGGCTTGAAAGATATTCTTCCCGAGAATATCGAACTGATTCATGGACCCGGCTGCCCGGTCTGCGTTCTTCCGATGGGGCGAATCGATGATGCGCTAGCCGTGGCGCAAGATCCTGATGTGATTTTCGCAGCATTTGGCGACATGATGCGCGTGCCCGGCACGCATGGAAGCCCGCTCGAGCACAAGGCGCGGGGGATGGACGTGCGCATTGTCTATTCACCTACCGATGCGATCAAACTCGCTAAGATGAATCCCGCGAAACACGTGATGTTCTTCGCGATTGGTTTTGAAACCACCGCGCCCTCCACCGCGCTTACTTTGAAACGCGCAAAAGCTGAAGGTATCCACAATTTTTCGGTGTTCTGCAATCACGTCACGATTATTCCGGCCATTCGCGCGATTCTTGATTCGCCGGACATGCGCCTCGACGGATTCATCGGGCCGGGGCACGTGTCCACGGTTATCGGCTGCAGACCTTATGAGTGGATCGCGAAGAACGAGCACAAGCCTATCGTTGTATGTGGATTTGAACCCCTCGACTTGCTGCAGTCCATTGTGATGTTGCTGAAGCAGCTTCAAAATGACGAAGCGAAAGTCGAGAATCAGTATAAGCGCGTGGTTCCGTGGGAAGGGAATCGCGCTGCGCTAAAAGCGATGGCTGAAACTTTCCAGCTTCGTCCCTATTTCGAGTGGCGTGGACTTGGTTTCATTTCTCAATCAGCTCTTCGTATTCGCGATGAGTATGCCGAATGGGACTCAGAGCAGCGCTTTCACGTGCCGGGAATTCGCGTCACCGATCCGAAGGCTGCCCAGTGTGGGGAAGTGTTGAAAGGCGTTTTGAAGCCCTCGCAATGCAAACTGTTTGGCAAGGAATGCACCCCTGAGAACCCAGTGGGCGCTCTCATGGTGTCGTCGGAAGGATCATGCGCCGCATACTTCAATTACGAGCATCGTAAGGCCAACCTGGTGGCGAGCATCGGAGTATCAGTGTGAGTAGCGCGACCAAAATCGGTGTTTCCGCTCCGAAGATTCGCTTTCGCGAACCGCAAATTGAAATGGCGCATGGCGCCGGCGGCAAAGCGAGTCGGCGGCTTGTGGAGGGGCTTTTTGCTCCGCTCTTTTTTGGTGCGAGTGCGGAACCGCTTTCCGACGCCGCCCAACTTAAAATCAATGGTGCGCGCTTGGCTGTCACTACTGACAGTTTCGTCGTAAAACCGCTCGTATTTCCCGGAGGGTCCATCGGAGAGCTCGCGATCAATGGCACTGTGAACGATCTGGCGGTTTCGGGGGCAAAGCCGCAAGCGATTGTCGTTACGTTTATTCTCGAAGCCGGTCTGCGTACCGACGTTCTTCAAGCTGAAATCGAAGCGATGGCCAAAGCAGCCCAAGAAGCCGGCGTAAGGATTGCGGGCGGCGATACAAAAGTCGTCGAGCATGGCAAAGCCGATAGCATGTACATCACCACGACGGGTCTCGGCGCTCCACTCCCCGGCGTCGAAATTAATCCGCAATCGGTGTGCCCCGGCGATAAAATTTTGCTCTCAGGTCCGATCGGCGATCACGGAATCACGATTTTGTTGGCGCGCGGCGAACTTGATATGGAAGGAGATCTCCGCTCTGACACCCGCTGCGTGTTTCCGATGGTGAATGCGGTGGTCGAAGCAGCGGGACCAGGTATTCGTTGGATGCGCGACCCCACGCGCGGCGGCGTCGCCACCTCGCTCAACGAACTCGCTCGGGATTGCGGATTAGGAGTGGTCCTCTTCGAAGACAGCGTTCCGATCCATGATGCGGTACGCGGCGCCTGCGAACTTCTCGGCCTCGATCCGCTTCACATCGCAAACGAAGGCCAGTTTCTCGCTGTAGTGGCCCCGGAGCTAGCCGACGCGGCGCTAAAGGCTCTGAAACAAACTCCAGGCGGCGATGAGGCGCGCATCATCGGCGAAATTCGCGAACAGCCCGTAGGCTCGGTGCTCGTCACAACTTTGTACGGCGGAAGCCGAATCATAGACATGCTCGTCGGCGATCCGTTACCGCGCATTTGCTGAACTCACAGGAAACGCCGGGAGCGCAAAGGAAAAATGGCTATCGAGTGCCAGCTCGCCGCGCAAATTGAACAGCGCCTTCTCGCGCGAAACCAGTTCATCGAGTCATTCTTCGCGCGCGAGTCCCATCGGCTAGCCGAAGCCTGCCGCGAGATGTCAGATCGGTTTCTGCGTGGCGGCCGTTTACTCGCATTTGGGCAAGGCCCGTATGCCACCGACGCGCAGCACGTCTCTGTCGAGTTCGTTCATCCGGTTATAGTGGGCAAACGGGCCCTTCCGGCGCTCGATCTTTCAATCCTATTCCGTCCATGGCTCGAAGCCATTCTTCGCCCCGAAGATATTGTGATGGGATTCGGACCGCCAGAGGGAGATCCGGAAGTCTGGGCCGCTCTCGATATTGCGCGAGCACGCGGTGCGATGACCTTTGCGTTCCCAGGACTCGAAGGCTCGTACACGATTCCACCGGCAAATGTCGACCCGTTTATGCAACAGGAATTGATAGAGATTCTGTACCACACGCTATGGGAAACAGTGCATGTCTTCTTCGAGCATCGCGAGCTGGGACACGATGTTGGCGAGTCCGAGTTTCTATATCCCTTTCTTGGGCGCGAAAAGCAACTCACTGATGACACCACCGCCCAAGTCGCCAGTTCAATCTGCATGAAGGTTGCGGACGATGCGCGGCTTCGCGCCCAGGTGGCACACGAGGAAGCGGAACAAATCAGTAATGCAGTATCCGCGATCTCAGATCGCATTCGCCGCGGCGGCAAACTCATCATTTTCGGGAATGGCGGTTCGGCGACAGACGCGAACGACTGGGCAATTGACTGCATCGCGCCGCCTCTGGGCTGGAAATCGATACCAGCGATTTCGCTTGCCCTCGAGCCCGCAAATATCACGGCGATCGCAAATGACGTTGGCACCGAAGTTGTCTTTCTACGTCAGCTGATCGCGCAAGCACAGCCCGACGATGTGGCGATTGCGATTTCCACGAGCGGCGGCTCTCGTAACATCGTCATGGCTCTAGAAGAGGCACGCAAACGCAAGCTCTTGACGGTGGCACTGCTCGGCTATGACGGTGGCGAGATCAATCGGCGAGGCCTCGCCGATTTTCCGCTGATCGTTCGCTCCGATTACATTCCACGCATTCAAGAGATTCAGGCTTCCATGTATCACGTAATCCGCGAGGCTCTGGAGGGACTCGGACGTGGCAACGCTTGAACTGTATGGAACGAAGAGCTGTCCCTACACTCAGGAAATGCGGGAGTGGCTTGAATGGAAGGGAACTGAGTTCGTCGAGTTCGACGTAGAAGAGGATCACAGCGCTCGCGAGAGACTACGTGCTCTCGCCAATGGACAACGCACGGTTCCAATTCTGATTGACGGTGAAAAGGTGATTCAAATCGGCTGGCATGGACGCGGCTGCGTCGTAAGCCTGGAGTAATTCTGAATGGCGAGTGCGTGTTCGATCAAAGTGCGCGGAGTGGTACAGGGCGTTGGTTTTCGCCCATTCGTGTGTCGGTTGGCGCGTGCAAACACTCTCGCAGGCTGGGTTCTGAACGGAGATGAGGGGGTCGAAATTTTCCTCGAGGGTGCCGACCAAGGCTTGCAGGCGTTCGTTCACGCCCTGAAGACTGATTCGCCCCCAGCAGCGCAAATCACAGATATCGAAGTCCAATTGTCTAATCCGGTCGGTTACGGCGACTTCACAATTCGAGAGAGTATCCGAAAAAATCATCCTTCGGCTCGGATTTCGCCTGATCTGCCTGTCTGCGACGATTGCCTCCGCGAGTTGTTCGATCCTGCCGACCGAAGGTTTCTATATCCCTACATCAATTGCACGAACTGTGGCCCGAGATACTCCGTGCTCCTCGCGGTGCCTTACGATCGCAAGAACACGACGATGCGGCCGTGGCCTCTCGATGAATTCTGTGCGAGCGAGTACGACGATCCCGGGAATCGACGCTTCCATGCGCAGCCGGTGGCGTGTCCCATCTGCGGCCCGGAGCATTACCTACAGATCGGCGATCAAATGGTCCGTGGAAACGAAGCGAGCATCCGGGCCGCGGCAGAAATGCTGAAAGCGGGCAAGATACTTGCTCTGAAAGGACTCGGCGGATACCACTTGGCGTGCGACGCAAAGAACGCGGACGCCGTCCGGTCCCTGAGGAACCGCAAATTCCGCAAAGAAAAACCGTTCGCACTGATGGCAAAAAATATCGAAGTCGCGCGGAAGTTGGTTCGGCTTTCAGCGGATGCCGAAACGCTTCTGAATTCCGTTGCTCGCCCGATTGTTCTCGCGCCAGCAAATTTGAATCTGCTGGAAGTCGCTCCCGACAATAGCGAACTCGGTGTGATGCTTCCATACACACCTCTGCATCACCTTTTATTTGCGGCGGGCGCTCCCGACGTTCTGGTGATGACGAGCGCGAACCGCTCGAGCGAGCCGATTGCGTTCGACGATATCGAAGCTCTCGACAGGCTTTCCGGCATCGCGGATGCGTTTCTGATTGGCGAGCGTCCCATCGCGCGCCGATTGGACGACTCGATCGCCGGCACCGGAGTTTTCGGCCCCACAATCCTGCGACGAGCACGCGGTTACGCGCCGAGCGCGGTAGCCGTGTTGCCAGCCAAACGACCGATTCTCGCTCTCGGAGCAGACTTGAAAAACACCATCACGCTGGTCGTCAACGGGCAGGCCTTCGTGAGCCAGCACATCGGTAACCTGGAGCATTTCGAGTCGTTCCAATCTTTTCAGCAAACGATCGAAGATTTGGTTTCGATGTATGAAGTTCCTTGGGACGAATTGCTCGTCGTGCACGATTGCCATCCGCAGTACGCGTCAACTATCCACGCGGGGATGCTGTCATCTGCGGAGAAGCGTGGCGTCCAGCATCATCGCGCGCACCTCGCATCCGCGGTCGCCGAGCACGCAGCGTGGGACGAACAGGTCACTGGCGTCTGTTTCGATGGCACGGGCTACGGTGATGATGGCACGATCTGGGGCGGTGAAATTTTCAGTGGAAGTGTTCGCGATGGGTTCGAACGAATCGCGCATCTACGCCGCGCGCTCCTAGCGGGCGGCGATGCAGCAGCGCATCATCCCGTTCAAGCTGCGGCGGGTTTTTTGACGCAAATCGATGATCCGCCGGACGTAAGTTCCGCCCCCTTCTTTTTCCCGGAACGTTATCAGCACTCTGTGGAGCTAATTCGCAAGGGCGTAAGAACGTTTGCCACTAGTTCGATGGGGCGCCTCTTCGACACCGCCGCTGCACTGCTCGGATTCACTCGCGAAATCACATTCGAAGGGCAAGCAGCGATGTGGCTCGAACAACTAGCGCGTCGCTCCTCCGCTGTGAAGCCATACCCATTTCCATTTGTGGGTAAGGAGCTCGACTTTGGCCCATTGCTCGCAGCGTTGGCGCGCGATCGTTTCGACGGTCGCGATCTCAGCGAATGCGCTCGCGCATTTCAATGTGGCATTGCGGAGGGGCTGGCCCAAGCACTCAGGAGGCTCTGTCGTGCTCACGAGACAGAAACAATCGTTTTCTCAGGAGGAGTCTTTCAGAATGAGCTGCTGCTCGAAGACTTGAAGGGCATGCTCCAGAGCACGCCGTTCAAGATATGGACGAACCACGCAGTGCCCGCGAACGACGGCGGAATCAGCCTGGGCCAGGCGGCTCTCGCAGCGTTTGGTCAATTCAATTCAATCGCCCCGGCGGCATCACAGGAGACAGCTTCTCTCTGAGTGCGATGCACGAACTTTCCATCGCGATGAGCATCGTAGAGCTTGCTACCGAAGAATCAGACCGTCGTGGAGGCGTGCAGATCAAGGCTGTGCATCTGCGGCTTGGACAACTTTCGGGCGTCGTAAAAGCAGCGCTCCTTTCCTCGTATGAAATGGCGTGTGAGGATACGCCGCTCGCTGGTTCGCAGCTGTTAGTAGAAGAAGTGTCCGTGCTGGTGTTTTGCCCAGAATGCAACGCCCAGCGTCCGGTGCACTCAACTCAAATGTTCACCTGCTCCGAGTGCGGGACTCCGACGGGCGAGGTCGTGCAGGGCAAAGAGCTGATGGTCGTCGCCCTCGAGGTGGAAGAATGAATCCGGTTACTCGCATGATCGAAGTGCGACAAAACGTGCTAAAGCACAACGACGTGGTAGCCCGTGAACTCCGACAGCGATTTCATGACGCCGGAGTTTTTGTCGTTAGCCTCGTTTCGAGCCCGGGAGCGGGGAAGACAGCCCTTCTTGAGAAAACTTTAACTCTGCTTCACAAGCAATCTCGCGTTGCCGCGCTCGTTGGCGATCTCGCCACAGAAAATGACGCCGCACGGCTTGCACGTAGCGAAGCGCCGGTGCGGCAAATCGTGACCGGAACCGTCTGTCACCTCGAAGCCGCGATGATTCAAACCGCACTGGAGGGGTGGAATCTCAACGGCTTGGATTTTCTCTTCGTCGAGAACGTCGGCAATCTCGTTTGCCCGGCATCGTACGATCTCGGCGAAGATTTGAGACTCGTCTTGATGTCTGTGACCGAGGGCGAGGACAAGCCGTTGAAATATCCGACGATCTTCAATAGCGCAGATGTGGCCTTGATCACAAAAATCGATCTCAAAGAAGCAGTCGAGTTCGACTCAGCCGCGGCTTATCGCAATATTCAAGCGGTTCGGCCCGGCATGACGATTCTCGAAGTGTCGTCGAAGTCCAATCTAGGAATCATTGAATTGCTCGAATTTTTAAACTCGCGTCGTGCCGGGGCTCGCGCGGTCGCCTCGTCATAGACGACCCCTCGTCTCCAAATCCCTTCAGTTTCTTCTCGTCAGAAGAACTCAGCCCTTGCACGGGCTTCAGCATCGTGCTTTCATTTTGGACGAAATTATCGCAGACCCTGTGGAGGATTTATGGCGAGCGAGCAGGCACTGGCGGATTCAATGTTCAATAGGACGACTCGAAGAAAAATAATTTCCGGAGGCGCTATTGCTATCGGTGGCCTGATGACCACTTCTAAGCTCTTAGCGATGCCGCAGCAGCAAAGTACAAAGGAGGCTCCGGGCTCAGCAAACGAGAAGCGCACCGCGCTTCATCAGGAAATCGAGTTAAAGGCGAACCCTCGGCGCATCTACGAAATACTTCTCGATTCGAAACAATTCGCCGCTGTCACTGGCATGCCTTCGGAAATCGATCCAAAAGCCGGCGGCGCTCTTACAATGTTCGGGGGTTTGATCGTTGGACGAAACGTCCAGCTTGTCCCCAACCAGCGCATCGTCCAGGCGTGGCGCCCCACTCATTGGGATCCAGGCGTCTATTCGGTCGTCAAATTCGAACTGAAGTCGCAGGCTCCTGGAACCCTGCTTGTCTTGGATCATACCGGATTCCCCGAAGGCTCCTATGACAGTCTCTCGAGCGGATGGTATTCCCACTATTGGGAGCCACTGAAGAAATCGCTCGACTGAATG
>Ga0210387_10003021_pt1 | contig 12917 bp, 14 predicted proteins | sample IncBWC7OmetaG_FD_160108 | JGI IMG/M metagenome (GOLD analysis project Ga0210387, IMG submission 160108) | Forest soil microbial communities from Barre Woods Harvard Forest LTER site, Petersham, Massachusetts, United States - Inc-BW-C-7-O ...
CCCACGATACCCTGCGGACTTCGTCCTTCGGGGATCATGGGGCATCCATTTCGATGGTGATTTTGACGGTGCTTTGGATGCGGGTGGCGTAGGTCTGGAAGCTGGACCATGGGTATTCGGCTGGGGTCGAGACCAGGCCGCGGGTTACGGGATTGCGGTGGAGGTAGCGGAGTTTTTCTCGGCGCTTGGTGGGGGAGAAGACGTTGAAGTCGTGATAACGAGGGAGCCAGAAGGGGTTTTCTGGGAGTCTTTTGGAGGCGGAGCGCTTGAGGGCGCCCAGGACGGTGGATAGGGGATGGGTCGGAGGTTCGGAGAGGAGGAGGTGGACGTGTTCGGGCATGACTACGTAGCCGAGGAGGTGGAATTGGTATTTATCGCGGGTGGATTCTAGGGAGTGCTCGAAGATGGAGGCGGCGCGGGGGGACGCTAGGTATGGGTTGCGGTTGTGGCAGCTGAAGGTGATGAAGTGTTGCCTGTTTGTTGTCTTCGTTCTAGGCGCGGGGCATGGTGAGTTCGGGACTTAATCCACGATACTCGATCTTTCGATTTGGGAGATTGTGGTTTTAACTCGAGATTGACCCCACGATACCCTCGGACTTCGTCCTTCGGGGATCATGGGGCACCCGTTAGAGGTGGTAGATGTGGTCGGCTCCCAGGACCAGGAGGAGGGTGATGGCGGCTATGGCTACTTCGCCTACGGCCCCTACGATGAAGGGGCGAGCGCCTTGCTTGAAGAGGTCTTTGAGGTTGGTGCGGAGGCCTACTCCGGCGAAGGTGAGGAGGAAGGCCCAGCGGCTTAGGTTTCCTAGTGCCAGGAGTTGGGGTTTGGTGAAGCCCAGTGCGGCGATGGTTGGATTGCCAGATGCGCCTAGTGTGGCGAGTAGCGAGATGACTAAGAAGCCGAGGACGAACTTCGGGAATTTTTGCCACAGGAAGGCGGCCTTGTTGTCGAGTTGTTTTGTGGCGGCGCGGCTGGCTAGGCCCTTGCGTACCCATTGGATCGCGTAGGCGAGGACGACGAAGCCGATGAGGGCGTTGCGGCAGGTCTTGGCGAGGACGGCGTATTTGCCGGCGGCGTCGGAGTAGAGGGCGCCGGCGGCGGTGGCTTCGGCGGTGTTGTCGACGGCCAGACCGGCCCAGATGCCGTAGGCGTGGTCGCTCATATGGAGGGCGTGACCGATGAGCGGGAAGGTAAAGAGGGAGAGCGCGCCGAGGGCGAGGATGGCGGCGATGGCGGTGGAGGAGTCTTCTTCGTCGGCGTCGATGGCGCCCTGGGTGGCGATGATGGCGGAGACTCCGCAGACGCTGGAGCCTACGGCGAGGAGCGTGGTGAGTTGCGGGCCGAGGTTGAAGGTGCGGCCCAGCCACGTCATGAATGTCAGCGAAAAGGCGAAGGCGATGAAGACGAGGACGAGCGAGATGCCGCCGAGTTTGAGGACGTCGCCGAGGATGAAACGCGCGCCGAGAAGGATGATGCCGGCCTTGAGCCAGAGGTCGTAGGTTGCGACTCCGGCGCGGAAGATGCGCGGTACGCCGACGGCGTTGGCGATGATGATGCCGAAGAGGATGGCCCAGAGGACGTACTCGATGTTGGGGAAGGTGATGTGGTGGGCCTTGGTGTAGGTGTTGAGGAAATGCTCTACGAACTTGCCGGCGTAGCCGACGACGAAGAGGAGGGCGATGCCGGGGAGGAGGCCGAGGAGGGTGGAACGGTCGGCCGGGCCGCGGCCGGGGGTGTGGGGAGGGTACTCGGAGCGGAGGTCGGGCAGATTGGTTGAGGTGGCCATGGGGGCTCCTTGGGTGGTTCCTGGTGCAGTTTTTCTGGCTTACCTAGTGAGTAACCCCACGATTCCCTTCGGGGATCATGGGGCACCCTACCAGGCGATGTTTTTGAGCAGGCCGAAGCGGATGATGAGGCCGAGGGCGGCGGCGAGGAGGATGGCCCAGGCGTCGGTGGAGAGGCGGAGGGATGGGCGGGTGCTTGGAGTGGACATGTGGGTCTCCTTGGAGAAAACGCGCTGGGGACACGATGGACGTGTGCGAGGGCTGCTGAATTTCTAGAAGAGGGGTACGGCGCAGGAGGGACTAGCTACAACAACAACGTGTAGGCATGAGGTGCAAGGTCGCGAGTTGGCGGGAGACCGTCATGTAGGGATTTAGTGTACAGGATTTTCCAAAATCGTGGGGACGGACGGCCTGCAAGGGCGTTCTGAGCTCTGCGCTATTCGGGGTTGTGGTAACTGTTATGAATCTCTGCGTAACACGGGTGCGCCGGAAAGTTGCGCGCAACCCGGTTGGGCAGGGGTGGGTTTCATCTGGTGTAGGCAGGAGGTTGTTATGAAACTCGCAAACGCAAAGTCGATGCTGGTGAAGGGCGTAGCGGTTGGTCTGCTGGCTGGCGCGGTCGTACTGGCCACCCCGGCGAAGGCAAACGCTGAGGTGGTTGTGGGCGTTGGGTTTGGCGCTCCGTACTATGGGCGGCCCGGCTATTATGAGCGGCTGCGGATCGAAGAGGCAAGACGTCATGCTGAGTGGGTGCGGGCGCATGAGTTTCGTCCGTACCGCTACGGTTACCGTCGGTAGGTTTGGTGTTGCGGCTAATGCGTGACGCCTAACAATGTTCGCAGGCCGGTTGCGGAGAGGTTTCCGCGCCGGCCTTGCTGTTTGTGGCGAGCTCTGCATTGGTGAGAGGCCGGTAGTAGCGGGTTTCGGGAGAGGCGCAGGCTTCGCAGAGGACCTTTTCGTCGCGGTGGACTTCGCGGTCGTAGTTGATGCCTTCGCCGCATTGCGCGCAGGTGATGCGGGCGGATTTGTAGCCGGGCATCTCGCGGGGATGGATGGGGACCGCGACCCACTCTTCGCTGAAGAGATCTGCGTTTGGGAGTTCACGGTAGGCGAGCATTTGCTGCTGGTTCTTGTTTTCGATGTGTGGGTAGAGGTCACGGGCGCGCTGCCTGGAGGTTTCGAGGGCGGCGATGCGGACGGCCTTATAGACCGGGGTGTCGCCTTCATGTGGTAAGGGCGCAGTGAGGTCGACGAAGGTGGCGGCCATCTTGCCCCAGTCGCGGAACTTGATGGCCCGCTTGCCGAGGCGGCAGCCGGTGACGACGGCGATGGCGTCGGTGGCGCAGCGGTCGATCTCGATGAAGGTGACGAGGCGCTTGCGGTCGGCCCCCTTGGGGTCGTCTATGCCGAGACGCTCGCAGCCAAGCATGGCCAGGCGGACGCCGAGGATCTGGCCCGCACAGAGATGGCCGTGGGCGACTTCGGCTTCGCGGAGGAGGGCGTCGAAGGTCTGCATAGGTCGATGATACTGCTCGGGAACGGGTGCGCGCTTCGGTTTCGATTGCGAAATGCTGTATGGCCGCGTTAGTATTCGAGGCCCGAGGTGACCGATGACTGATTTTGCGACGACGATTGGGATGGTTTTGAAGCAGAAGAGTGGTTCGATTGCGTTTACTGCGCCGGACGCGTCAGTGTACCAGGCGATTGAGATCATGGCGGAGCGGCAGGTGGGGGCGCTGCTGGTGATGGAGGCGGGTACGTTGCTGGGGATCATCTCCGAGCGCGACTATGCGCGCAAAGTGATTCTGCAGGGACGGTCTTCAAAGGAGACGCGGGTGGCTGAGATCATGAGCAGCCCGGTGATCTCGGTCTCGCGGGGGCATACGGTGGGTGAGTGCATGCGGATCATCTCGAAGAACCGGATACGGCATCTCCCGGTGGTGGAGAACGGCGCGGTCGTGGGGGTCGTCTCGATCGGTGACCTGGTGAACTGGGTGATTTCGGAGCAGGAGATGACGATCCGGCAGCTTGAGGCCTATATTTCCGGGACGGCTGCGTCTTAGGAATGCTTAACACGGATCGACACGGATTTAGACGACGCTGCTCTTACAAACGCTTCTGTTCTTATCGCTGTCATCCGTGCAGATCTGCGTCAAGTTTTTGTGTGTTTTGGAGTTGCTCTTTTTCGTAGGCGTCGAGCGCGCCATGCAAGCGGTTGAAGAGGAGTGAAGGGCCGATGGTTTCGGTGAGGTGGTGGCGGTCGAAGTCGGGCCGGGTGCTCCACGGAATGCGGGCGAAGCCGAAGACCACGCCCATGTTTGCGAGGTCTTTCTTCAACTCCTGAACTACCCGAGCGGCGCTGTAGTCCACGTTGGTGATCGCTTCGGCGTCGACGATGAGCCAGCGCACGGACGTTGGCAACGGACCTACGAGGGTGAGGACTTCGTCGGAGAAGCGGCTGGCGTTGGCGTAGAAGAGGGCCGCTCCGAAGCGGTACAAGACCAGGCCGGGCTCTGTCACTGCACCTGGGACGGGTGGAGTCAGCTTCCATGTCCCGTCGCTCTCGGAGAGCATGACGCCGCTGCGCGGGTGGTAGCTGTGGTGCACGATGCGAAGCAGGGACATGACCATCGCGAGAAGGATGCCCTCCTCGACGCCGACTGCGACTACGACAATGGCGGTCATCAACGCTAGAGCGAACTCGGCGGGACTTTCCACGCGAATTGTTTGCAGGCCGCGCAGATCGACCATCCTGATTGCGACCAGAAATACCAGCGCGCCAAGTACGCAATGAGGAAGGTATTGCAGCGGCCCGGTGAGGAACAACAGAACGAGCGCCACCACGACGGCGGTGGCGACCTGGGCGATCTGACTGCTGCCTCCAGCGCCTTCGACCATCGCGGTCTGGGTGGGGCTGCCATTGACGACGAAGGTCCCGCTGAGGGCAGCGGCCGCATTGGCTGCGGAGAGACCGACGAGGTCCTGGTCGGCGTCCAGCCGCTGCTGGTGACGCGCTGCGTAGACGCGCGCGGTCGCAGCGCTCTGGGTGAGAATCATGATTGCGCAGGAGCCGGCCACCGAAGCCAGCGGCGGGACGTCACGCCAGTGCACGTCAGGCAATCCGAGACGGGGTAGACCACCGATGACGGGGCCTATGGTCGTGATGCCGTGTCCGGCAAAGTTCCAGGCTGCGCTGGCTGCGGTGGCACCGACGACGGCCAACAGCGGGCCGGGTACTTTGGGGGCGAATCGGCGAAGAGCGAAGACGGTAGCCAGGACGATGATGGTGACGAGCAGCGTGGGCAGATGGACTTTAGGCAGATTGCGGAAGACTTCGTAGAGTTGGACGACGGTCCTGCGGGAGTCGATCTCGAGTCCGAGCATTTGGCCGAGGACCGCGATGCCGACTTGAAACCCTACACCGGTGAGGAAGCCGACGAGCACTGTCCGTGAGAGGAAGTCGGCGACGAAGCCAAGCTTGAGGAGGCGGGCGAGCAGCAGGAACCCAGCGGTGAGAAGCGCGACGAGGCCCGCCAGCGCTACGTAGCGAGCGCTTGCCGAGGGCGCCATGTTGGTGAGTCCGCTGTGCAGAATGGCGGCGGTCGCTGAATCAGCGGCTACGACCAAATAGCGTGAAGAGCCGAAAATCGCAAACACCAGTAGCGGGAGCAGAAGAGAGTAGAGGCCGGTGACGATGGGCATTCCGGCGATGCGGGTGTAGCCGAGGGCCTGCGGAATGTCCATCGCTGCAAACGCAACGCCAGCGAGTGCATCGCGCACAGCACCGGCTCGCTTCACAGGTTTTATTCCCTGGAATAGACTCAGCAAATCAAACTCCTGCATAGCGGGCGACGGGAGCGCAACGCTTTTCCGTAATGCGAATCGAGGTTGATGCTAAATCAAATTTCCAAGAATTTTTGGGAATGCGTGGTGTGTTGAATTAGTTCTGGTCGGAGTTATCGCCCTCTTCGAGGATGGAGGCGGTGCCGACGACGTCGTAGGTTGTGGCTTCGCCGCCGGTTGGCTTCAGGGTGACGCGCATGGGGAGACGCTGCCACTGGGCGGGCTGGCAGACTGGAATGAAGTGGTTGCTTTGGGGCCATGGGCCGATCTGCTTCTGGACTACAGGCCGATGCGCTCCAAGCTGGGCGACTATGGCGAAGAGGCCCCCTTTGGCTGTTGTGGCGATTCCGCAGTAGGCGGCATAGTCGCGGAACCAGACCACGTCAGAGACTGCGGCGTCGAAGTCAGGCAGATGCAAGGCGGTGATGTGGCCGGTGATGCGGTCGATGGAGAGCCAGGGGCCCGGCTGCCAGACCCAGTGGGGCCCGGCGTCGGTGGGTAGGGCGTCGTTGAGACGGAGGGCGCGGCGAATGGTGAAGGTGCGATCGGTGACGTCGTGGACCTCACCGGTGGTCCACTCCTTCTGGTGGTCGTCGACGAAGAGTGGGCGGACCTTGAGGGTGGAGGTCTCGTCGGTCCTGGTTTCGGGGGTCGCGTCGGGCTGGGTATAGGGGACCCTTCGGACTGGACCGAGAGTGACGGTGTGGACTTTGGGGACTGCGGCGAAGAGCTTGCTCGGTGACGAAACGATGCATAACGCCAATAGCAAGAGCGTAAGAGGGGAGAGCAAAACGCTTAGGGTGGGGCGGGACGGACGCGGAGTCAAACTCAAGAGATAGGGCTCGCAGGGAAGAATTCGATTGCTGTCATGCTACTCGACGGGCCGTGTTTTCTGCACGATAAGTTCCGGAGGGGCGTAACACATTCGCGGCGGGGAAGAAATGGGAGATTAGAGGGAAGAAAATTCGAGTTGCAACGAAAGATGTACACAGGTATTGAGAAAGGTACAAAAACTGTGGAATAGATTGTGAATCCACGCGAATCCAGAGTCCTTTCCAGAGTAGTATCGTGGAAACAATACGTGCTGCCGCAGGTGGTGGTGCGTGCAACAGGACCGCGGCGGGACCATTTTGAAGCAGTACGAAAGGACAGGAATAAAATATGTGGAAACCGAACCAGACTGGAAGCAATACTCCCTCAACTCCTGAACCGGTGCGTCCTTCGACGCCGACAACGAACTTCGAGGCCAGCCCCACGCGGCCTGCGACGGTCGGCGCTGGGACTGCGGCGGCCGCCGTTCCGACGGGAGAGCAAGCGACCATCGGCAAATCCCTGATTGTTAAGGGCGAATTGACGGGCTCTGAATCTCTGTACATCGATGGCAAGGTGGAGGGCGCGATCAATCTGCCGGGCAACCGCGTGACTGTGGGCCGTAACGGCCAGGTGGCGGCGAACATTGTGGCGCGCGAGATCGTCGTGCTGGGCAAGGTGCGCGGCAACTGCCAGGCGAGCGATCGTGTGGACATTCGCAGCGAAGGCTCGCTGACCGGCGATGTGATCGCGGCACGAATCTCGATTGAAGATGGCGCTTTCTTCAAAGGCGGCATTGACATTCGCAAGCCCGGCGGCACCGACCTGAAGGGTGGTACGGCGACACCCGTATCAACGCCGGAGCCTGTTACCGTCGAAGCATAGTCCGCGATTTTTCCCAGTGAGGACGGCCCCGGCAGGATGTTGGGGCCGTTTTGCGTCCGGGCGGCTAAAACGCGTGACGTGGAAGATTGCGAAGCACCGTGAAAACGCCTGTCAGCGCCAGCGCGGCATAAATTACGGCCGGTCGTGGTTGAGGCCAGCGGAGCGCTTTGTGCTGCAGGAAGCGGCGATAGCAGAGGACACCGTAAGTGGCGGCGAAGGGAAGCAGCACGGTAATGAGAGCGTTGAAGTGTACTGCTTCGGCGAGATGTCCGCGCAGCAGAGCTGCGAGAGCGCGTGTGATGCCGCAGCCGGGACATTGCAGGTGAAGGTATTCGAAGATGGGGCATTGGGGATAGAAGCTGTTCTGCGCGGGGGGAAAGCGCAACAGAATAGCGGCGGCGAGCGCGATGACTGCCGGGGGCGCAGCCGCACGCAGTATGGTTGCGATGCGGTTGCGGGTGACGAGGATCATCGTACGGGACTCCGGTAGCGGAGGGCCTGTTTGATCTGATTGATCTCGTTGAGCTTGTACTGGAAGTAGAAGCCGCCGAAGAAGAAGGTCATGACGGCGCTGAGTCGGAGGCCGAGTGGCTCGGGACCGTTGAAGTGCTGCTCGAGCGTGTCTCGCAAGATGAAGCGGGCGATGAGGCGGACGACCCAGCAGGCGAGACCGATCAGATTGCCGAGAAGACTGTGATGAGGGTGAGGATTGTGGTGGGCGATAGCGATAACTACGCCCCATGAACCGCCGAGATTGAGTACGATCAACACGGTCGCGATGATGTAGTACATCAGGGCCTTGCTCGCGGGCTGGACGCGATTTGCCCAGGAGGCGATAACCAGGTTCCACACCATGACGAAGATGCCGCAGGTAAGGAACGCCAGAAGCACCTCGAGGCCCCAGCTGAGGTTGGGCGGGTCGGGATACGCTGTACCAGGTTGTTGGGGATACGAGGGAGGAGTTGGGTAGACCGGCGACGGCGGAACTGCTGCAGTGCCTAGGACCTGGGCGACGGGTACCCATTCAGGCATGTCTTCACTCTTGGCGAGGTCGGTCGGGAGGACGTTTCCGGAGGCGACGTAGCGCTGGAGGTCTTCGAGGGTGTAGGGGCCATACAGCTGTCCGTTGCGTGAGACTTGATAGGTCATGTGGAGGCTCCGGTGACGTCCAAGGTTGAAGTGTTGTCTCGCTATCTACAGACCCGATGAAATCATGGACTGCGGTCCAGCACAATAGATTTGGCAGGGGACAGGGCCGTGGTACGTGTGTGAGGGAACGCCGCTGTAAGGCCAGCCCCAGCGCGAACCCGAGCTGCAGGGCGCTAGAGGACCCTATCGTTTGCAGTGGCTAGCTGCGTGTCTGGCGCAGCCCGGCTGATCAGAATGCGCAGGTCGGTCACGTTGTTGAGGCGGAACGCCGGTGGGTTTGTGGGAGCGGTGACTGCGATGAAGTCGGCGCGGTTGACTCCCTCGAGGTAGAAGGTGGGACGCTGGTCGGGTTGGGCCGGCTGGACTTCGACGTGGCTCATCTCAAGGTTATTGATGTGGCGGAGGAAGAAGCCCTGGGCCGGAGTGTCGGGGCCGAACATGCCGGGATCCGGGTACTTCTCGGCGTTTTCGGGCATGACAATTTTCGCGATGTCGGCGGCCGCTCCGCCCTGGTGCTGGATGTAGATGTTGGAGAGCTTGAGGTCGAGGATGGGGTAGTCGGGGACGCCGCTGAGGATGGAGCAGATATGCGAGCCGGTGTTGTAGCTGACGAGGTTGTCGACGACGACGCGGCGCAGGGTCCCTACTTTGGTGTTTTCCTTAGGGCCCCGCAGGCGGGCACCGAGGCGGAAGAAGAGCGGCGCGTTGATGACGTCGCGCATGGTGATGTTGGAGATGGCGATGTCCTCGCAGAGGGCGCCGTCTTCGCTCTCGAGTGCGAGGCCGCGGCAACCTTCGAAGACGCAGTTAGAGATGGTGATGTTTTTGAAGCCGCCGTTGGATTCGGTGCCGCACTTGATGCGGCCGTTGCGGGGAACGCGAAAGTCGGGGGCGAACTTCTTGAAGGTGCCGTCGAGGAAAGCCCCGAGCTCGTAGCAGCCTGCGACGTAGCAGTTGGTGATGGTCACGTTCTCGGTGGCCCGGGCATAGCCGAGAGCGTAGCTGGATTTGGGGCAGATGCCGTCGTCCCAGGGCGAGTTGACGAAGCAGTTGGAGACGCGGACGTTCTTGCAGCAATCGATGTCGATTCCGTCGCGGTCTGTGTCTATGGTGATGTTGTCGATGGTGAGATTGTCGACGCCGGTGAGCAGAAAGCCGAAGTGGCCGCCTTTGAGGATGGAGAAGTCGCGGAAGATGACGTTGCGGCAGTTTTTGAGGGCGATGGCCTTGTTGCCTACGCCGGGCTGCTCGGCGATAAAGTCGCCTCGGGTACCGCGGCTGAGGCCCTTGCCCCAGATGAGGCCGGGGCCGGTGATGGAGATGTCGTTGATGCCCTCGCCCCAGATGAGGGAGTTGTGCCAGTGATTGTGGCCGTAGTCCTGGTAGGGGGTCCAGGGATCGTTTGGCTCGGCTGCGTCGTAGGTCCCGCCGTTGTAGCCGGTGGTTTGACCCGCCTTGGGGGAGTCGGCGGCGAGCACGGTCGAGCCCTGCGAGAGATACAGAGCGACGTGGCTTTTCAATTGGATGGAGAAGCAGAGCCAGGTCCCGGCCGGGAAGAAGACAGTACCGCCACCTGCTGCGGCCGCGGCCTCGATGGCTTTGTTGATGGCCGGCGTATCGACGGTCTTGCCGTCGCCGATGGCGCCGTAGGTGCGAATGTCGAAGACGCTCACCGGCGTTGCGGGAGCTGAGGGTTTGGTAGCGGCATAGGCTGCGGGTACGGCGTTGGTTGCCGCTGCTGCCAGTCCCATGCTGCCCAAACGGAGAAGGTCGCGACGTGCAGCGCTAAAGGTATCCATAGGACGGCCATGCTAGCAGACGAAATATGTGGATTGGAAGTTTTCAATACTGAAAACTGTTGATTGCTAATTGTAAAGGGCTAGAAATTGTCGTTGCCAGTCGGGCGAAAGCGGTAACCGATCCATGGTTCTGTGACGATGTAGGCCGGTTCGTCGGACAGCTCAATTTTCTTTCTCAGCTGGCCGATCGTGACGCGCAGATACTCCGGTTGATCGGCGTTAGTGTCCCAAACTGCATGGAGCAGAGCGCGGTGCGTGAGGACCTGCCCAGGGTGCTGCGCCAGACAGACGAGCAGGTCAAACTGTTTCGGAGTGAGGTGAGTGTCCTGTCCACGAACTGTGACGCGATGTTGCGGAATGTCGATGACAAAGTCGCCGGCCTGGATGATCTGTGGGGGTGCAGTGCTGGTCGCGGTGCTGCGGCGCAGTTGAGAACGGACGCGGGCCTGGAGCTCCTGGATGCTGAAGGGCTTGGTGACGTAGTCGTCGGCGCCGGCGTCGAGCGCCTCTACCTTCATGAGGTCCTGGTTGCGGACGGAAAGGACAATGATGGGGACCTGCGAAACAGCTCGGATCTCGCGGCACAGTTCAACGCCGCTCATCTGCGGCATGGCGAGGTCGGTGATGACGAGGTCGGGTTTCCATGTGTGTACGGCTTCCATTCCTTCGAGACCGTTGGCGGCGATCCGTAGGGAATGGCCCTGGGTGGAGAGTGCGGTCCGAAGGACGCGAGTGATTTGCGGTTCGTCATCGACGATAAGAATCTTTGCAGGTTGATCGTGCTCGTTCTGTTTCATTCACGCTCCGAGTTCTGTGTGACTATGTGGACGTCCACGTTGGGCGATTCCTTCAGGAAGTGTTGGATCGCCCAGTAGTAAAGGTATTTGCGAAAGCCGTGGACGGCGGTGCGTCCGAAGACGACGTGCGTGATGCGCTTCTCGCGAACGAAGCTGGCCGCAGCGTGGGCGATGCTCTTGCCTTTGATGGTGAAGACCTCGGCGTTGAGATTGCGCGCGAACTGCATGTTGGCCGCAAGCGTGCTCTTTTCGTCTTCGGCCAGGTCTTCGCCGGTGTCAACATGGAGGACGAAGAGTTCGCCGCCGACTCCCTCGGCCACTCGCGCGCCGCGTGCGATCAGCATCTGCGAGGAGCTGTTAGAGCTGATGCAGACGGCAACGCGTTCGCGCACCGCCCAGAGGGCCTCGATCCGTTTCGCGTCCATGTAGGCGGTCAGGGTACGGTCGACGGCCTTGGTGACATGCTGGAGGGCGAGTTCGCGAAGGGCAATCAGATTGCCGCGGCGGAAGAAGTTGGCGAGGGCCTTTTCGGCGCGATCGACGCCGTAGATGTCCCCGCGGCGCATTCGGGTCTGGAGCGCCTCCGGCGTAAGGTCGGCCATTACGATCTCGTCGGCGCGTTGCACCATCCAGTCGGGTACGGTTTCGCGAATTTGAATGCCGGTGACGCTTTGCACGGTGGGGGCGACGCTCTCGATGTGCTGCACGTTCATGGTTGCGAGCACGTCGATATTCGCAGCCAACACGTCGAGCACGTCTTCGTAGCGCTTGCGGTGCTTGCTGCCTTCGATGTTGCTGTGGGCCAGCTCGTCGATAAGGACGATCTGCGGCTTGCGCGCGAGAATGCCGTCGACGTCCATCTCCTCGAAGACGACGCCTTTGTATTCGATCTTTTGACGGGGGATTTTTTCGAGTTGTTCGGCCAGTTCGGCTGTGCGTGGCCGGCCGTGTGTCTCGACGACGCCGATCACAATGTCTTCTCCGCGCTGGTGCCGGCGGATCGCCTCGCTGAGCATGTTGTAGGTCTTGCCTACCCCGGGCGCGTAGCCGAGAAAGAGCTTGAAGGTGCCGCGCGTCTTCTCCGGCGCGACCTTTTCCAGCCATTCCTCCGGGCTCTTTACCGCGGGATTCGAATTGTCACGAGTACCCATAAGGATAAGATAAGGTAGTGCAGCGCAGGGTCATACGCAGTATCGTTCGCTACAGTGTGTCGACGGCCACTGCCGCTGTCATTGTAGCTGTCTATTTCCGTTGGTTGCATGTCAACGAGACCACGGTGGCCATGACGTTTATGGTCGGCATCCTTCTGGTGGCGGCAAACTGGGGGCTGCGCCACTCGATTTATCTGTCCATCCTGTCTGCGGCTGCGTTTAATTTCTTTTTCCTTCCACCGGTGCTTACCTTCACCATTGGAGACAGTCGCAATTGGGTAGCGTTGCTTGCGTTTCTGGTGACCGGCATTGTTGCGAGCCAACTTGCGGAGCGGGCGCGTCGGGAGGCGAAGAGTTCCCGCCGCCGCCAGCGGGAGGCGGAGCGGCTGTATGAGTTCAGTCAGCAGATGCTGGTGACGGGCAATGTAATCGACCTGCTCAATGTTCTGCCGCAGATGATCGCCGCGACGTTCAATCTTGCGGGGGCCGCTGTTTATTTGCGCGAAAAAGACCGCGTCTATCGCTCGAGTCCGAACTACATGGACGTGACGGCGGCCGAGCTCAGGGACGCGGCGTTTACGAGAGACCATCGCCGGGACGAGGAGCGGGGCGTCACCCTGGTTCCAATCCTCCTCGGACAACGTCCGATCGGGGCCGTCGGAATTACTGGTGAAGGGACCTCACCGGAGGCGTTGGAT
>Ga0210387_10003023_pt1 | contig 12916 bp, 12 predicted proteins | sample IncBWC7OmetaG_FD_160108 | JGI IMG/M metagenome (GOLD analysis project Ga0210387, IMG submission 160108) | Forest soil microbial communities from Barre Woods Harvard Forest LTER site, Petersham, Massachusetts, United States - Inc-BW-C-7-O ...
ACGGACGTTTCGTCGAAATCGTGGGTACCTACGATCCGCTGAAGAATCCTGCGAAGATCGAACTGGATCGCGCACGCGTTGATTATTGGATCAGCAAGGGCGCGCAACCCAGCGACACCGTTCGCAGCTTTCTTCGGAACCAGAAGCCTGCCTGAGCCGTCTTACTCCCAGCCCAGATGTGTGCTTAGTTCACGTGCATGTTCAAGCGAGTATTTTTCTCTCGCTGTGCTGCGGAGGATTCGCGATGAGAGAGCTTGTTGAGTCGATTGCGAAAGCACTTGTTGATCATCCGGACGATGTGCTGGTTAAGGCAGTGGAAGGCGAGCAGGTCACCGTGCTCGAGCTTCGCGTTCACCCCGAGGATCTGGGGAAAGTGATCGGGCGCCAGGGCCGCACCGCAAAATCGATTCGCACCCTGCTTGGCGCGGCCGGAATGAAATTACGAAAGCGCTTTACTCTGGAAATTCTCGAGTAGCGAACATCGAGCAGCAACCACAAGCAGCTCGCGTCACCGTAGCACGCATCCTGCGTCCTCACGGCGTGCGCGGAGAAGTGGCCGCAGAAATCCTCACCGATTTTCCCCAACGCCTTACAAAATTGCGTTCCGCAGAACTTTGGAATGTGCGCACCTCCGCCTCACGCCCCGTCAAGATCCGCAAATGCTGGCTCAGCCACAGCCGCGGCGGCCAGGCGATTTTTCACTTCGAGGGTTCCGATTCGGTGTCCGATGCGAAGCATCTCGTAGATCTCGAAGTCCAAATTCCACTCAGCGAGCGCATGGTGCTTCCTGCAGGCAGTTTTTATGTCAGCGACCTGGCAGGTTGTGACGTGGTCGAACGCGACGGCGGCGCCGCAATCGGCCGCGTCCGCGACGTCCAGTTTCCCGGTGAAGACCTGAAGGGCACTCCGCTGCTCGAAGTGGATGCGCCAGCTGGCGAGCTGCTGATCCCGCTCGCCCAGGAAATCTGCATTCACATCGACACGGCCGCCCGCCGTATCGAAGTCGTCCTCCCCGAAGGCCTCCGCGATCTGAATCGCGAATAGAAATCATCAAGTCTGTTGATTTCCTCGTTCTTGCCGCTCCGCTCGCCTGCCTTCGCTCCATAGATTCTTACAGTACGGGCACGGCACGCCGTGCCCGCTGTCGTTAACACGCAGCACACGCCTGCAGCACTGCCATTCCGAGCGCATCGAGGAATCTGCTTTTCGCTTCGCCTTGCGGTACGATGGGCAGCGATGCGCTTCGACCTCATCACCATTTTCCCGGAGTTCTTCGTCGGCCCGCTCGACTACGGAATCATCCGCCGCGCCCGCGAAGCGCGCCTGATCGAAACGCATGTCCACGACCTGCGCGAATTCACCCACGATCGTCACCGCACTGTGGACGACCGCCCATTCGGCGGCGGCGAGGGAATGGTGATGAAGTGCGAGCCACTGTTTGAAGCCGTCGAATCGCTCGTCGGCCCGATCGGTGAAGCAGGCCCGCCGGCGGGAACAGCGATCGTCCTATTGTCGGCCGCGGGAAAGCTCTTCCGCCAGGAAACCGCGCGCCGGTTCGCGCAGCTCGATCGCATCGTCCTGATTTGCGGCCGCTACGAAGGCGTGGACGAACGCGTCGCCCAACATCTCGCCACCGACGAAATCTCCATCGGCGATTTCGTCCTCTCCGGCGGCGAGCTGCCCGCCGCCATGATCCTCGATGCCGTCACGCGCTTGATTCCAGGCGCGCTAGGCAACGAAGACTCGACAGTCAACGAATCCTTCAGTGCAGCCGATGCCGGCGCGGAGCAGGCACGGTCCGCCTCGGCGGATCTTCGACACGCCGTGCCCCTACGGAACGGTGGTCAGCACAACCAGAATACGAAGAGTGCCGGGCGGCGCGCTAGGAGTCACGAGTCACAAATTACGAGTTACGGTATTCTCGATTATCCGCATTACACGCGCCCCCCATCCTTCCGCGGCTGGGACGTCCCCGAAGTTCTCCTCGGCGGCAACCACGAAGAAATCCGCCGCTGGCGCGCGCAGCAAGCCCTGGCCAAAACGCAGCGCAACCGCCCCGACCTTCTCGCTGCGCAGAACACGATCAGCGAGACCGGCCGAATTATTTGAGCTTCGCGAATTCAGATTTGGCCTGGCGCAAGATCGGAACGTCAGGATCGGCATCTTTCCAGAAAGTGAGAAACTCCTCATAGGACTTGTGCGCCGCTGTCACATTTCCTTCTAGAGCCTGAGCGCGGCCGAGCCACAAATGTGCCAGCGCGCCGAGAGGGCAATTCACCACCACGGCGCGCTGATCGATGAATTTCTCGAACTCGCCGGCCGCTTCACGTCCCTGGTACAAAAGCAAGTAGGCTTGGCCGCGCAAATACGCGGGGTAGATCGGAGAGCCGCCCTCGAACTGAGGCCGCGAATACGCGAGTTCGAAAGGTATTGCGGGATCGAGAGTCTTGATCGCATCGGCGGGCTTGCCTCGACCCAGTTGGATCGCGGCGCGGATGGATGGCAGCCAATAGTTATTGAGCTCTGTGCTCCCCGGGAAACGCTTCCCGAGATTATCCGCAAGGGTTTCTGCTCGCGCAGTGTCTCCGGCGCGCGCCAGCACCAGCGCCGCGAGCACTTGCGAGTCACGAGTGTCGGCCAGCCTAAGGCCTTCTTCGACCGCCTCGCGGGCTAGACTTGCATTTCCAATTTCTACTTCTCTCACCGCCGCGTTCATCCGCCATATGGCCGCGACTTCGTTAAGATCGTTGCGCCGTGCCGAGTCCACGGCCCGCCGCGAAAATTCCCGCGCCATCGTAAGCCGGCCCCAATAGGCTGAAGTGTCGGACTGTTGGCTTAAGAGCCAATCTTAGGCCCCGGGCATGCTGGTGGCGAGATCAATTTGTCGCTGCATCTCTGCCGCATCGTTTTCAAGAAAGGTCGCAACATACATGTCGGTGTGCAGGTAAGGGCCATCGAGCTTGCGTTCCAGAGCTTTGCGGTAAGTCGCCTTGGCCTCCTCGAGTCGGTTCAGCGGGGTGTAAACTTCCATCAGATTGGAATACGTGACTGCATAATCTGGATTCAACTGAATGGCCTTTAGGTCCTCTGAGATCGCTTGTTCATAGCGTCCAAGATATTCGTAGTTCAAACCCACAATAAGGTGGGGGATTTCGTCCCGTGGATAGGCGCGAGCCCAGAGTTCACAGGTTTGGTTGGCTTTCTCCAAGTCACCGGTGATGGCAGTGTGGTAGAGCGCAGTGATATTGAATCTCTCGGGATCACTGATGCGTTCCTTGAGTTCGTAGGCTTTTTGAATGTTTTCGGCGGCCTGGCCCGGCTCTCCGAGACCGATAAAAGAGGCGCCGAGCCTGGCGTGGGCGAGTGCGAAATTCGGGTCGAGGTCAATGGCATGCTTGAAATACGGGATGGATTTGACTTCGCCTGATTCACGAGTAGTCTTCATAGCCAGGGTAAAAGCTTGGAGGGCCTCGAGTGAAGGTGTGGTGGCCTGCTCGATAGGAGTGTCGTACTTCTGGATCGAGCTAAGAGATTCGCCGAGTTTCCTGCGCATTTCTTGCGCCCCTCTCCCCAGTGCAGCCAAGACATGCTTCTTATCCTCCGAAGTGATCTGTTCCCGCGCGAGGTTCTCTCCGGTGTGACAGTCCACTGCGTTCAACCCGACAACATATTCGTTCTCTAGCATGGCAATCGAGCCTTCAATTACAGCGGCGCTTAACGCTCGCTGACAAAGGTCGCGCGCGATAGCCGGCGTCAACCGTTCGTTCGGCGGGCGGCCCATCAGTTTCAACGTGTTGTGAACTTTCTCGTCCGAGAGGATGGCAAGAAACGGCGATTGTGCTAATTGCACGGCCAGACCCTGCTTGAGCGTGTCGTCGAACACGGGATCGCCAGTGGAATTCGAAAAGTCGGAAACGACGATCGTGTCTTTCTCCGTCAGCGGCAAGCGGCGATGAAGAGCGAAGTAGACCGCCGCGACCAGGGCGATCACGAAAACCACCGCAAGCGCAGGGAATTTCCAGCGGACGCCCGCAGTGCGAGCGGCCTCTGCAGTTCCCGTAGACTTTGCTTCGGATTCGCCCGCGTATTTACCCGCAATCGAGCCGGATTCATCGCCACGTGACGGCTCTGCTTGTCGCCCGCTTTCCGTCGGCGGCCCAACGTAACGGTAGCCTCGCTTTGGAAGCGTCTCTACAAAGCGCGGCTTACTGGCCTCATCGTTGAGTGCCTGGCGAAGCTTCTTAATCGCAGTATTCAGGCTGTGGTCGAAATCTACGAAGGTGTCCTCAGGCCAAAGTCTTTCGCGAAGCTGCTCTCGCGTGACCACCTCGCCGGGCTGCTCGAGCAACATCGCCAGGATCTGAAAGGGCTGTTCCTGAAGCTTGATTTTGCGACCGCTCTTGTAAAGCTCCCCGGCTCGCAGGTCCAGCACATAGGTATCGAATCGCAAGGGAGGCGACGCTTTAGACGGCACTGGCATGGGGTGCTTTTAGTTCGGAGCGAATATACCATCGCCAGCTTGGGGCGGGTTAAACCCTTTGGTGTCCGTGGCTTAATAGTTCATCAGAAGTTCGCTCGCAGTCCATCCCTAGTGCATTGAACGTTTCCGCGCGTCGCGCGAAAGTGGCGCAGTTCATGAGCCCGAATCCGAAAACGGGCAATCAAGATTGGAAAAGGAGAACTCAATGAAAACGCAGATACTAGCAATAGCGGGCGCCGTGGTTCTGTCAACCTTCATGGCAGGCGAGTGCCGGGCGCAATCCGGAACCTTGGAAGCAAAGGTTCCATTCGCATTCGAGGTCGGTGACAAAACAGTGCCGGCAGGAAGCTATCGGATCGAGTCCCTACCCACCGGAGCGGGCTCTCTGCAAGTGATCCGCAGTGCCAACGGAGACGTGCAAGTTACACTTTCGGCGATCGCCGTTCCCGCGAAGAACGCAAACCCCGGACCCAAATTGATTTTCCACCGCTACGGCACCCACTACTTCCTTGCTCAGATTCAGACCGGCGATGGCCACGCACGCCAGCTATTCGAGTCGCAACGCGAGAAGAAACTCGCGCATTCGGAAGCGATGAATGAAATTGCAGTTCTCATCCGCCCGGCAGCAAGGCCGTGAGCCGAAGGCTTCGACGGTCAGTCGGTGCAAACCGATTCGCACAGGCTGACCGCCGTGAGACCGGCTGTCCGCTCAGAATCAACTAGGAAAAATACTAAGATTTAGGTAAAATCACAGATTGTGCGTTGTAAGCTGGCCCCACCTGAGCGGGTCTGCCTGGAAAAAGAGCAATGAAGCCGATCATTCGCAGTGTTCAGCAATCCCAACTTCGCAAGGATCATCCCTCGTTCCGGCCCGGCGACACGGTCCGCGTAAACGTCCGCCTGAAGGAAGGCGAGGGCGACAAAGAGCGCATTCAGCCGTTTGAGGGCGTGGTGATGAGCCGCCGAGGCGAACTGCTGGGCGAATCGTTCACGGTTCGGCGCGTGAGCTTCGGAATTGGGGTGGAACGCATTTTCCCGGTGCATTCACCGATGATTGGCTCGATCGAAGTGGTGCGGCAAGGCCGAGTGCGGCGCGCGAAACTCGGTTATCTGCGCGCACTGCGCGGGAAGGCAGCGCGCATCAAGCGAGTCGAGAAATTCGAGACGGCCGCCGCCGCAGCGGGCACCACCGCCGAGAAGAACTAGCAACCCAAGAATTCATTTTAGCCCGCTCCGAGCCATCGGGGCGGGCTTTTTTGTTTTGCCGCACATCTCGAAACTCGGCCGCAAAGCAGGCGATGAAGAATCGTGGAATGCGGTCTAAGAACGCCACCGAGACTCGCGTCGAGGCTGTGCTAAAATCCGCGGACGTGGAACGGCTCTGCTCGAGGCGTTACGAACGGGATGCACGACAGCGCGGCTGGTTGCGCATCGCCGGGCTGGACGAAGCAGGCCGCGGCTCTCTCTTCGGCCCCGTGGTTGCCGCAGCCGTGATCCTCAGTCCCACGCGTCGCATCGTGGGCCTCGACGACTCCAAGAAAATAAATCCCGAGCGCCGCCACATCCTCGCTGGACGCATTCGCCAACACGCACTGGCCTGGGCCGTGGCTGAGATCGATTCCAGCCGCATCGATGCCTGGAACATCTACCAAGCCAGCCGCCAGGCAATGGTCGCCGCCATCTCGCAACTTCACCCGCTTCCCGATTATCTTCTGCTCGACGCCATCGAGCTCGATCTGCCCATCGAACAAAAGGCTCTAATCCACGGCGATATGCGCTCAGCATCCATCGCTGCCGCTTCCATCCTCGCGAAAGTGGAACGCGACCGCCGCATGGAGGAGTTCGACCAGATCTATCCGCAATATGGCCTCGCGCAGCACAAAGGTTACGGCACGCCCGAGCACCTCGCAGCCCTTCGTCGCCACGGCCCATGTCCTCTGCACCGATTCTCGTACGCACCGGTGAGAGAAGCGCGATGCTGGGCGAGTGGAGCGACGCAGAACGCTCTCCCGCTGGCGGCTGCCCCACTGGCCCCCATTTCGGAGAATTAGCAGTACCCTGGTACCTGTTATCCCCTTCGTCACCACAGCCTCGGCGCTTGATAGACCCCCCATTTTGGCGCGTGCTAACCTTCTAGTCTCAGTCCGCAGTTAAGGTGCCACTGGGGCGAAAGGCACTGCCGTCGGCGCACGGGCCTGGGCAGACGAAAATCATCCATGGCGTTCAACAAAAGCAAAGCGCTTGAAAACGCGCTGAAGTTCCTCAACCAGGGCAAAGTCCCTCAGGCCATTGCCGAATATCAGCAGATCCTCCGCAACGACGGGAAGGATCAGGCCACGTTGATGACGGTGGGCGACCTCTACGCCCGCCAAGGTGACATGTCGCACGCCATCGAGTATTTCGAGCGGCTGGCGCAGGTTTATTTGAACGACGGCTTCAACAGCAAAGCCATTGCGATCTACAAAAAAATTGCCAAGCTGGCGCCGAATGAACTCGCGCCGCTGGAACGCCTCGCGGACCTTTACGTCCAGCAGGGCGTGCTGAGCGAAGCGCGGCCTCTGTTCCTGCAAATCGCCGAAGCGCACCTGAAGGCGAATCACGCGCAAAGAGCCGTGGAAGTTTTGCATCGCCTGCTCGAAGTCGAACCCGAAAATCTGCGGGTGCAGATGCGTCTGGCTGAACTCTACAACGTGATGGGCCAGAAGAAGGAAGCGGCGCAGACCTATTTGAATTATGCCCAGCGCTTGCTGGATCGCGGCGAGCACGACGAGGCGGAAAAGCTTGTGGAACGCGCCCTGGAAGTGGATCCGGCCAACGGCGCCGCGCTGCTGCTGAAAGCAAAATCGCTCACAGCCGGCGGCAAGGAAAGCCATGCGGTCACACTTCTTGAAAGCCATCCCGAGGCAAATTCCGGCGGCGAGGTCACCAGCTTGCTTTTGGATTTGGAACTCAAGTCGGGGCAGACGCAAAAGGCCGCGGACCGCGCCCGAAAACAGCTGGCCCGCGGACACCAGCACACTGCGCCACTCTACAACGTAGCGGAAACGATGATTGCAAGCGGGCATGGGATCGATGCGTTGGCGGTGCTTGAAGAGCTGCGCAATCCCATGATCGAGGCCGGCGAGCAGGACAAATTCCTGAAGGCGGTTTCAGCCACGGTCGAAAAGCATCCCAAGGAAGCGGCGCCGCTCGAGCTGATGGTCGACTACTGCCGCTACACCAGCAATTCGCACCAGCTGCCGCTGGCGCTCAGCCAACTCGCGGATCTTTGCACGTCTACCGGTAATTACACGCGCGCGGAAGAGTGCCTGCAGGAACTGATCGAACGCAATAAAGATGACGAGCGTCTCGTCGAACGGTTGAACCAGCTTCGGGCGCAGAGCGGCGGCACATCGCAGCCCTCCGCTGACTCCAAACCTGCCGAGCCGCCCGCTCGCGTGGACGAAAACGAAAAGGCGCTGCCTCCAACGCCGGTCGCCATCGTGGAAGAAACGCTCGACGAGGAAACGCAAAAGTACATCGCGCAGGCGCTGACAGATGTGGACCTTTTTTCAAGTTACGGCCTCACACAGAAGGCCACGCACCTTCTCGAAAACGTGTTGCAACGCGCGCCGCGCCACACTCCCACGCTCGAGCGGCTCCTTGATATGCATCTCGGCGCAGGCAACGAGCGCCGCACGGCTGAACTCGCGTCGCAGCTCGAACAGATTCACCGCGAGCGCCACGATACGGTGAATGCCGATCGCTTCGCCGAACTTCGCCAGCGCTTTCAGAAAGCCGCGGGAATGGCGGAACATGAGTTGCCTGCCGCTCCTCCGATCGCCGCGCCCGTCGAAGCCGCCGTGCCAGAGACGCAAGCGTCGATTGTAACTGCGGTGCCCGCAGCTTCCGAACCGGCGCCATTCGAGGTGGCTCCCGCGCCGGTGGCCGAATCGGAAGCTCCCGCCGAAGCTTCGCCCGAATTTGTGGAATTTGAAATTCCCCTCATTCAGTCCGAGCCGGAATCGCAGTCTGCCCAAACCCAAACTGCGGCTGCGACGCCCGCGCCCATTTCGATCGCGCCGGAAGTGGAGCAGAAGGCCGCGCCGGCGGCTTCCGTTCCTGCCGCCGACGAGGTGGACCTCTCCGATGAGTGGGAGGCGATGATCCAGGATGTTGCCGAGCCTCCGACTGCGACACCTGCTGAGGAGCCCGCTCCAGCGGTGGCCGCCGAAGCTCAGCCCGAGCCAGCCGCGGAAGAAATCGCAGAGCCCGCGCCTGAGCCTGAACCCGAGCCGGTGCTCGAAGCGAAGCTGGAAGAGCCCGAACTTGCAATTTCTCAAGTCGATCTCGACGAACCCGCAGCTGCTCCCGAGGCTCTGCCTGAGTCCGAGGTAATCGAGCTGCAAGATATCGTCGCAGAAGAAGCCGTGCCGGAGCCGGCGTTTGAGATTGTCGAAGAAATTGCCGCGGAGCCAGACACCATCGAAGTCGCCGCCGAAGCCACTGCTGCGGCCAATCGGGAATTTGAACTCGAATTGACGCCCGAACAGCCCGCCCCCGCTGAGCCTGCCACCACGGAAGACTTCATCAATGAGCTCGTCGCCGAAATCGACGGCTTCGATGCGCCGGCGGCAGAACCGCCCGTGCCCGCTTCGCTCGGCAAGATTTTCGAGCAGGAGCCGGTTGCACCGCCGCCGCTCGCTCCCGTCGCCGGAGCCGCCAACGGACACTCCTCTGCTTCATCGTCGGCACCTCAAATCACGGCGGAGAGTCTGAACCAGCTTGCCGAAGTGTTTCAGGAGTTCCGCACGGAACTGGGCGAGCTCGGCGAGGAAGATGAAGATCTCGAGACGCACTACAACCTGGGCATCGCCTACCGCGAAATGGGCCTGCTCGATGAAGCCATCGGCGAATTCCAGAAAGTTGCGAAAGCCGTGCAGAAGGGCAAGCCTTTCCGCTATGCGATGAACTGCTCCACGATGCTGGGGCTTTCTTTCATGGATAAAGGCGAGCCGAAGATCGCTTCCATCTGGTATCAACGCGCCCTGGAAGTTCCGGGTCTCGAGCAGGAAGCCGTTCTCGCGTTGCGCTACGACCTCGGCATGGCCCTCGAAAATGCCGGAGAATCGAAACAAGCCCTCGACAGCTTCCGCCAGGTGTATGCGATGAATATCGATTATCGCGACGTGGCCGACCGCATCGCCGAACTGCAGAAACACTAGCCGCAATTTCTCCTGCTCGATTCAGGACTTGCAGTTGCCAGTGTGCCGGGAATCTCCCATAATCCTAAATCAATGATGGTTCGTTTATTCCGCGTCGTGTGGCTGCTGATATGGCTCGAATTGGGTCTGGTGTTGATCCTCGTCCCGTGGTCGGAAATCTGGGAGACCAACTACTTTTTATATCAATACCCCGCGTTCGCTCTGTTTGCCAACAACGCCTTCACGCGCGGTGCAATTTCAGGCCTGGGGATCATGAACGTATTTCTCGCACTCGAGGCATTTCGCCGCCGGACACCCGCCGTTGCCAGCCAAAGCTAGCCAACCAATCGTCTGTTACGTGACGGATCGCAAGGCGCTGCGAAATGACGCCAGCGTTCGGGAGCTGCTCGATAGAATCCGCATCGCCGTGGATGCGGGAGTTGACTGGGTGCAGATTCGCGAGAAAGATCTAGCAGCCCGCGAGTTGCTCGACCTGGTGCATGAATCTGCGGCTACCGGTTCCGCGCGCATTATTGTGAACGATCGCCTGGATGTCGCGCTGGCCGCGGGTGCTGACGGAGTGCACCTGGGCCACGCGTCGGTGCCGGCGCGCGAGGTAGTCGCCTGGTGCCGCCGAGGAAACGCGCCGCCTGGTTTCCTCATCGGAGTTTCGTGTCACAGCCTCGAGGGAGCGAAAGAAGCCGAGAGTGACGGAGCGAGCTACACTTATTTCGGCCCCATCTACGAGACGCCTTCCAAAATTCCATTCGGCAAGCCGCACGGAGTTGCGGAACTTGCTGCAGTCTCGAGCGCCGTGCGGATTCCCGTGATCGCGATTGGCGGCATGAACGAATCAAACGCTGCGGAATGCTTGCGGACGGGCGCGGCGGGGATTGCCGCAATTCGCATGATTCAATGCGCTGAAGACGGCGCCGAGGTTAAAACGCTGGTCGATAGAATTCACCGCGGCGATTGAATTAGACGACGAGCAGGAAGGAAATTGTTACGCGCTGAGCCAGCGCCCCACCGGCTGCAGGCTTTCGACGTGATCGCAAATCACTTTGATCACTGCCGTGATGGGAACGGCGAGAATCAGCCCCATCCCGCCCCACAGCCAGCCCCAGAACAGCAGCGCCACTGTGAGCGCCAGCGCGTTCAAGCGCACGCGCCAGCCGACGAGCGCGGGCATCAGAAGATTGGCGGCCACGAGATGAAGGAACGTCATCATCACCATGATGCCGATGAATTTGTCGATGTGATGGAACTGCTTGAGGCCGATGATAATCGGCGGAAACCACGACAGGACCACGCCCAGGTAGGGAATCAAATTGAAAAGTCCGGAAGCGAGCGCCGCGAGAAATGGAAATTCGAGGCCAATGCTGAGGAAAAACATCCAGCTGGCGAAAACGAGAATCAAGCCCACGAGCGCTGTGCCCACCACATAGCTCCGTAAAACGAGCGTCACCTCGGCGAGGGTTTGCTTGACGCGCGTGCGTTCGGTGGCGGGGAATAATTGCATCGTGGCGTGCCACACCTGTCGTTTGGCAGCGAGCATAAAAAACAAGAGAAACGGAACGAAAGTCGCGGCGAGGAAAAATGCTTCGAGCGAACTGAGCCTCGAAAGCAACGCGCTTCGCACCGGATGTGATTCGGCCACCGCGACGATCTGCTCCCCCGGTTTATTTTCTCCCGGCCCAATTTCGGAGACGTGCGATTCGAAGGTTTCGAGCTTTTTTTCGACGGCGGAGGCAACCGCATGTAGCGGCTTCTGGTAATTGGGCCAGTCCGCGCCGAATTGGTCGATGCGCAGAATTAGCGTCCACACGAGAACCATCAAAAGGCAGAGCGTGCCCAGCACCACGATCAGCGCGCCGAGCGCGCGCGGAACATGCCAATCCTCGAGCCAGTTCACCACCGGATCAAGAAAATACGCCATCAGCACCGCGACGACCACCGTCACGAGCACCGTCGAAGCCCAATAACAGAAGGCGATCACGATACCGGCTGCGATGATTCGCGCGCTTACGGAGTTGTTGGATGCTGAGGTCTTTGTGTCTTTCGGGGCTTCGATTGGCACCCGCGTACGATATCACAGCCCTGTACTGCGCGGACACACGTGTGCCGCGGCGGGTACTGCCCGCGTACGCGCTCCGATTGCAGGGTTATGACTTGGGCTCGCGGCTGATTCGGGCGACGAGTGCGGCGCGAATCTGCGATGATAGAATTACAAGCTTGCCTCTCGCGAGCCAGGATCCGAATCGATGACGAAACTCACGGCCAAACAACTCTTTGGCACCGACGGAATTCGCGGCGTCCCTGGCGAATATCCGCTCGACGATACTACGCTCGAACGCGTCGGCGCCGCGCTCGGTGAATATCTCGGCGCACAATCGCGCAATTCCGAAAAAGTGCCGAGCGTCCTCATCGGTCGTGATACTCGCGAATCCGGTCCGCACATTGCGGAAAAAATCGCGCGTGGGCTGGCGTCGGCTGGGGCGGAGCCTGTTTCGGCGGGCGTGGTGACGACCCCCGGAGTTGCGTGGCTTGTGAGCCGTGAAGGGTTTTCCGCCGGCGTCGTAATTTCCGCATCGCACAATCCTTACCACGATAATGGCGTGAAGCTGATCTCTTCCTCGGGGATGAAATTCCCCGATGCTGTGGAAGGTGAAATTGAGCGCGTGATTCTTTCCGGGAATGGAAGGGCGGGGAAAGCGAGCGTTCCGCACTCCACGAAGGCTCACCCGCACGGAGATGAAAAGCTGCACGCGGATTATCTTGACGGACTTTGCTCCGCCATGCTGCCGGGCGCGAAATTCAAGGGAATGAAGATCGTGTTGGATTGCGCGAACGGAGCTGCCAGTGCGCTTGCTCCGCAGCTGTTTCGAATGTTGGGAGCCGAGGTCGTCGCGATCAATAGCGCGCCCGACGGAAAAAATATCAATGCCGGTTGTGGCTCGCTTCATCCGGACGAGATGCAGAAGCGCGTGGTGGAATCAGGGGCCGCGCTGGGAGTGGCGTTCGACGGCGATGCGGACCGCGCGATTTTTTCGAGTGCTTCGGGAAAACTGGTCGATGGCGATGGCGTTCTGCTCATCGCGGGGCGCTATCTGAAATCGGCCGGCCAGTTGAAAGGCGATGTGATTGTGGGCACCACGATGGCGAATCTCGGACTCGAACGCGCCCTCGATCGAGTGGGGCTCAAGCTCGTGCGCACGGCTGTGGGCGACCGCTACGTCCTCGAAGAGATGCTGCG
>Ga0210387_10003024_pt1 | contig 12915 bp, 12 predicted proteins | sample IncBWC7OmetaG_FD_160108 | JGI IMG/M metagenome (GOLD analysis project Ga0210387, IMG submission 160108) | Forest soil microbial communities from Barre Woods Harvard Forest LTER site, Petersham, Massachusetts, United States - Inc-BW-C-7-O ...
GCGAGCCCGCCCGAGTTGAGTTGGGTTGAGTTGAGTTGAGTTGATGTCTGCGATATCCGATCAATCGAAGGTCATGGTCGTCGCCATCGAGTACGGTGGCCAATGGTGTCCCAGCGTGCGACCCGAGGTGGGGATCGATCTCGTGATGGTCGTGCAGCTCGTTGGCGAAGAGCCGTTGGTGTTCGCTGGGCGCTTCATGCGGAAGGTCGTAAATCTCGTCGACCGCGGTGCCGAGATCGTTTCAGCCGCACTTGCGGTGGCCTCGGTGTTCGACGTGCGCCATCTGGAAGCGCGGTGCCTGATCGCGCGAACGGTACTGCGAACATTTCGCTCCGGTGCAAAAGGCCTGCTCCACTTGGTCGAGCCGCGCGACGCGACGCCCGACAGTCGTTCTCACTTGACGGCCATCGCGGAGGGATTGCTCGAGGGCGCAGCGGTCGGCTCCCAGATACGGGTTGGCCACGAAGTCTACCGCGCACCGGGCGCCACAACGGCCAGGATCGGCCGTTGACCGCACAACGCGTGCCTCGCTGCAGAGTCTTTGGCTGCTGAGTGACAAGAACATTTCCCCAGTGGGCACTGCAGCTCGTCCCGACGCGGTGCGCACGGTGCTGCCAAGAACTGTTCACACTGACCAGATCTCGACCCAGTCTCAGCGCAGTAAGGCTGTGGGTCGAAGTGCAAGTGCTCAGCCTTGTGTTCTTGCTCAGGCCCAGGGCCCGTTGCATGTCGAGTAAGTGCGCTGCTGGCACGGGCATTGCTGAGGTCGTCACTGAGCCTGCAGATCTCAGTGGTGACCATTCCCCGAAACCATGTTGTTCGACGCCACTCGACTTCGACACCGACGTCTTTTCCGCAAGCAGCGTAGTCGAGCCTCAAAGGAGCAAGGAAACGCTGGAGTTTCGGACCCATCCAAGTACTGAAGGAACGATCAAGATGACTCGATCGAAGGATTCGGGATCTGCGGACTATCTCGCTCGGCTGCGACAATACCCGCGGCTCTCTGGCGGACTCGAACACGAGAAAGTGCGCTCTCTGGCCGAACGTCTCGAACTTTGTGACGCGTCCTGGGATGCACAGACCGAAGATTGCCGCAGCGGGAGATTGATGGAGGTGGTCAAGTCGCTTTCCCCCAACCCAGAAGACGCTGTTCTGCGAGCAGAGGCGACGAGTCGGACCTCACTCGCAGTCTTGCGAGCATTGTCAACGCTCGACGTGCGCGAGCGCTACCTGGTCGAGCGACGCCTGATGGCCGACCTAGAAGAACAACTGTCTCTGGCCGAGATTGGTCGCCGCTTTTGCGTCTCGCGCGAGCGAGCTCGACAGATCGAAGCGCGCGCTATTCGCAGGCTGCGAGCGGCACTCGCTGGCTCCGGGGCAACGCGGAGTGGTTGGCGCCACCGTTGGCGGCTCGAGCAGGAGATGCGCTTTGGGTCGGGTCGGGGCAAGTGGCTACTCGCCCCAACAGCCCCCCTACTTCGCTGGGGAAGTATTTACGTCAATATATAGAAGCTCGTAGATGTCGCCGAGGGTATCGAGCGCCCAGAGTTGGCTCGGCCCAACAGCGTTGGGGCCGTAGCTATTGGGGCCCGGCATCACGCCAGCGTAGGCAATCTTCCAAAGCGGCGCGAGAGGCGTCCCCTCTATGAGGTTGCCCCAGTCTGAGCGAGCCACGCCGGTTGCTTGAGCCGCATCTGCTCCACCAAACCATTGAAACAGACCGCCATTTGCGACGACAAAGGAATCGGTGGCCGCCGTGACCGTCAACACCTTGCCCGTTGACCACTCAGGACTCTCGACTTGAACGAAGCCACCCGCCGTCAAACGATAGATGCGACCATTGGAAACAATCCAAGGGATCTGCGTGAGATTCGACCCAAAAACTTGGCTAAAAAGTACGACCTGTTGAGCAGTAACACCGAATGACGACCAGATCGGATTGCTCAGCGGTTGCGAGATGTCGGTCTCGTCCCATCCTGGCGTCAGCTTTCGCACGGATGAGTTTGCACAAGAGATTGCGAACAAACTCGCCTCGTCCCACGCAAGATCGCGCCCATCGGGTCGAAGTCCTGTGCCAGATGTGACGGCGAACTGGCCGTTACACGTCTGACCAGATCCTGCGTAGTCATAAGTAGTAATTCCGTACCATTGGCTGAACCAGTCGAACCAATTGTTTGCTGACATCGAGCTGGGCGCTGTTGACTTCCCCTCGGTGATCCAGAGTTCTCCTCTGCTGCCGTCGGTGCAAAAAACATCATTGTTCAGATTGACGGCAACATGAGCGCAATAGCCAGCGAGAGTGTGCCATTGCTCGCCTGTCTGATAGCAAACGCTGCCGCTGCAATTCGTCACGCTGGGCGTGCCGTACTCAACGACCCCATTGGTGTCGATAATCCACGGCATGTTGTTCGATGCGACGCCGATATCAGTTGCTTGCCCGGGTTGTTGGACCCAAGTCAGAGTCAGCGTGGCGTGCGCCTTTGGCGCGACCGATAGAACCGCCGCGATGGTCGCAGCCGATAGAACCCCGATTACCTTTGTCATGCGCATCCCTTTGCTGCCCCAGCCACCACCGACGCTTAGCTCCGATGCGCGTACTCCGTATAGGACGCGGTTGCAGCAGGGCCCAGTGGGTGAGCCGACCGGTCGCGAGCGTAGCGTGGCGGTTGCCGCCACCGTGGCGGGATTGTTTGAAGGGACGCTTCGGGCGCGCAATACAAACTCGGAGGCCGCGAGACCTCGAGCTTTCCATTCGTCGCACTCACATCGCTGTCGGGACGCCCCCTAGCGCGCGACTTGGAGTTCTAGACTCACGTCTTCGCGTACGGGTGCTCCTGAATTCGCAGTGCTGCACCGACGCGCGTGATCTCTCGGTAGCCCAAGCCATGGTCCGCGCTCTTCGGATCCCACGGCAACGGCGCCTTCTTGGGGACCGAACCGGGTTCGGGAAGCGGAAAGATCAGCGAGCGCGCAGCGTGGTGCGCGATGCGTCCGGTCTGTTGGTGGTGCTCTTGATGGATGTGACCGTAGAACACGGTCACGAGAGGATGCTTCTCCAGGATCTCGATGGCCTTGGAGCCATCTTTCGTGGCCCAATCCCAAGAGGGGAATAGATCGAACAGCGGGCGATGCGCGAAGACGACCAGGGGCGCTGTCGGTGGGACGAGCGCTACTTGGCTCTGGAGCCAAGCCAACTGCGCGTCACCCAAAATTGCTCCCGGATCCGAAACGTTGTCGAGAGCGATGAAGTGCACACCCTCATGCTCGAACGCATAGTGCGTCTCACCGAAGAACTCACGGAACGCCTCGCCGCCATCGAGCGATGCGTCGTGCTCTCCCGGGATGAAGCGCACGTCCTTGACCGCGAGGTCCGAAACGATCGCCTTGAATTCCTTCATCCGCGCGCGGCGCACAGCGGGGTCGTCCGTGGTGTGCGTGAGATCGCCCGTGAAGATGATGAAGTCGGGGCGCGTCGCCACGGAGTTGATCGTCGCCACGGTATTTCGCAGCGTGCTGTCGGCTTCGGGATCGGGCGGGCCGCTGAAGCCCCAATGGGTGTCCGAGAGCTGCAAGAAGAAGAAATCCTTGTCAGTCGGCGGAGGCGGATAGGTGCCCGTCATCGCCGCTGATTGTCCGTCGGGCGACGCCGCGCTCGGCGAGGCCGCGCCACGCACGGCACAGCCAAGGAGCCCCGACGCGAAGGTGACTCCGCCCACACCGAACAGCCGCAAAATATCCCTTCGCTCGTATGCTTTCATTTGAACACTCCTGCGGCGTCGTGGAAGCCGCGACTCCTTTCCCAACCTAACTCCCGCGCCTCGGAATCGTTCCGACGAAAACAGGAGGCGCTCGGGCAACGACGACGATGGAACGATCCGCGAGCCGGCGTCGTTGTCGCTGTGTCACCGCTCGTTGCGGTTCACAACCTGCGCTGCCGCTGCTGCAGCTCTGACCAACGCCTTCGATTTCGTCGAGAGCGCCGCGGCACCGTCTTGATTTGTCACAGATATCAGGAGGCTTCGTGAGTGCATCTCTTCGAGTGTCAGTGCTCATCGCGCTCGCCGTCGTCAGCTGCTCCGGCGCTGGCGGGGAAGCGAGCAGTTCGGCTTCGGACGTGATCCTGCCGCCAACGTTCGGTAACGTGTACACGAGCGTCATCGCGCGCCGTTGTACCCCTTGTCACACCGTCCCGGGCGAGATCGGAATTACAGACGGAAAACTAGACATGACGTCCCAAGCGGCTGCCTATGCGGATCTCGTCGGCACCGAAGCCGCCGGGGTGTCTTGTGGCGGCAAGGGTTTGCGCGTGGCGCCTGGCAGTCCCACTGACAGCATCATGTACTTGAAAACGGACCTGACCGATCCCGCGCCCTGCGGGAGCAAAATGCCGTTGGGCGGGCCTCCGCTTTCGGCTGCGGATGTTGCTCTCATTCAAGCGTGGATCAGCGCGGGCGCGCAGAACGACTAACGCGGCGCCCGGAGCGCGACCGGCGTTCGCGTGCAGCATCCACCTCGAAGTGATGCCGATCGCACTGACCACTAGTGTCGTGTCAGGACCGCGCTTCGAGCTGGTCGTTCCGGCTGCGCCATGTCGTCCTCGTGGACATCCGGGTCTCCGCACGCGCAGTACGCGTGTCGGCGGCATTCGACCGCAGGCGCTAGGCTTTCGTGGACGCTTGCTTGCGGTTTCGACGCCAGATTGGGCGCCACACCCCGAGCATCGCCAACGCCGCGAGCGGCAGCGCCTCGACACCGAGCGGCGCTGACCCCGTACTGCCCACGGCACAGGCTCCGCAGCCGCCCGGACGCGTGCGGAGCGTTTGCACAGGCGTGCTAGGCGTCGCCGGTGCTGAGGGTTCAGCCAGCGCAGGCTTGGTTGAGGGTTCACTCGTTGCGCTGACCTGCGGTTCACCGAGCCGCGCAAGCAACGCGGTCGACGCCAGATCAGACAGGCTCGCCGTGTCCACGACTCCGTCGGCGGTCGCGCCGCGCTCGATCCAAGTGCGAACCAACTCGATCTCTCCGGCACTCGGTTGCGGCCTGTCTCGAGGCGGCATGTGATCGCTATCCGATAGTGACGCCGTCAAACGCTGCAGCAGCGGGCTGCGAAGGGGAGCGTTCGGAATGATCGCCGGGCCACTCTTCCCGCCGACCATGAGAGTTTCGTAGTCGTCGACTCGGAAATGTCGAATCGGGGCGCGGCCCGCGTGGCACGCGCCGCACTTTTCCGTGAGGAGTGGTCGTACGACGTCTCGAAATAGCACTAAGTTCCCGGGCAATTTGGGGTTCCGGGCGCCACCCGCCTTCTGGTCGATGGGACCCTGCGCTGCGTCCGCACCCGAAGCCGAAGCCGAAGCGGTCTCGCCATCGCTGGGGCGCTCGGTCGCAATGCTGACGCGCGACGCACGATCAACGGACGATTTGGCGCCGCGTTGAACCCAAGCCGTGATCGCGGCAAGCTCGTCCGCTGCGAGCTGAGGCTCCTGCTTCGGCGGCATATGATCCTCGTCGTCGAGCGGAAGGTGAGTTCGCTGTACGAGCAGGCTCTTGTCGGGCTTCCCCGGGATGACTACGGGGCCATCCGCCGCGCCGCGCAGCGCATCGGCCAGTGAAGTGAGGCGAAGACCTGCTTTCGGCTTGTTGACGCCGTGGCACCTGCTGCATCTCTCGGAGAGAATTCGAGCAACGTGCTCGCTCGATGCGGTCGCAACGCCGGGACCCCGCGCGGCTCGAGTGGTCGATTCGAGGCTTGGCGCTGACGCGGCCCAAGGCGCTGACACTTCGCGGGGAGCCAGCTCGGTGTGCGTTCGCTGCGCTTCGGAAGGGGTCTCTGCCGCCGGAATCTGCCCCGATAGCGCTTTTTCGAGCTCCGCACGGCTTGCGGGCGGCGCGAGCGCGTCACGCACTCGGAGCGTCGCGTTGGCGCCGCGTTCGATCCAAAATCTCAGCACGGCGATTTGTCCTGGCGTCGGTCCTGCTTTGCCTTCGGGCGGCATGTGATCGTCGGCCGTGGCCGGCAGTAGCAGGCGCTGCATCAGCAAGCTGCCATCCGCGTTGCCTGCCACCACCGCAGCGCCGTGCTCGCCACCCTTCAGGATACCCTCGAGCGAATCCAAACGGAGCTTGCCTTTGGTTTTCTCCGAGCCGTGGCACTCGACGCAGTGGCCTTGCAGAATCGGCAGCACGACGCTGACGAAAAGCAGGGGCTCGGCCTGCGCAATCGGGGCTGCCGGTGCTTCGTTCTTGGCGGGCGGCTCCGCATTGCCCAGGAGCCGATTGAACGGTGCAGGCGCGTACTTCGAGAGGTACGTTTCCCCGTGTGTCATCGAGCCCCCGAAATGGGCACCGACGGAAAGCGCGCCCAAGCTGAGCGCGAGTAGGATGCGATAAATCCCTCGCGCTGGCCGCGAGTCGACATGCGCGTGATGAGTCCACGCGATGAGACACGACGCGGAGCCCAGCACCGCACAGAACGCCAGTGTGCGATGCACGAGCAGCGCCCGAGGCGGGAAACCGCCACTTCGCGCTAGCAAGTGCCCAAGCAAGAATGCGCTGAACGCTGCAAGCACCATCAACGGCAGGACCAACGGTAAGGCGGGGTCGATCCGGGCGCGTAACCGCTTCGACAGAGCGGCGACCTCCGCCGCTCCAACGAGCAAGAAAATTCCAATCGGCAAATGCACGACTAGCGGATGAAATCTGCCGACGAACAAGCTCAGATCGGGCGGAGGACCTTTAGCTCGGCCGATCGCCAGATCACAGACAACCGTTGCTAACGCGGCGGCCGCTGCTCCGGCGACGGAGGCTGACCGCCACCAGGCATTTTCGCCTTGCTTGTGTTGATTCACTCGAATAGCCCCTCGGACCGTTGGATAAGTTGGCTACCTTGGCATTCGCGAAAGGTTTGCCGTCATTGAATGAGCTTCAGGTTCTCTCGAAGACGAAGCGGGGCGCTCGCAACCATGCGGCGAGCACCCCGTTCTTCGGACGCGCGACGACTTACCGTTCCGTCGCGTTAGCGACGGCCCGCAGTTCCGCTAGCAACTGAGACAGGCACTAGTAGCTCGTGACCGCTTGAACCGCTTCGAGCTTACCGAATATGCCGTGCGACTCATCCGCCGGGCCCGCTGTGAAATACAGCGTATTGCTCAGATCCGTAGTGCCAGCCGGACCGACTTTCAGATCCCAGAGACCGAGGATGAGCAAAGGATCCCCGGCGGCTGTGGTCAATTGACCAACCAGCGCGCCGCTGCTGGGGTCGTAGGCGTGAATGGCGCCGTCCCCGAAGTTGCCCACCAGCAGAGTATTGGCAAGCGCTCCGAAGCTTGCCGGGGCCATTGCGACGGCCCAAGGCGAATTGAGATCTCCTCCCGAAATCAGCCTCTTCGTGAACGTGCCGTCGGCTCCGAACACGCTCACGTAGCCGTTGCCTGGCGCATGCTCGTCGTCCGCTTTGTCTGCATCCTGTTTGGCATAGGTCACGTACACCTGGTTGCCGATCGGCATGACGTTGAACGGCGCGAAGCCGGCGGGGATCGTATCGTCGGTGAATGCACCTGGCGTGACAGGTTTGTAGTCGACGTCGTAAACGTCCACTGTCCCGTCGTGAAAGTCGGTTGCGACTAGCATCTGAGTCGTGCCAGCGCCGATCAGCGCTAGCCCTTTGTAGCCCGCACCCGCCTTGACGGCCCGCTGCACGTAGTCACCCGTCCCGGTCCAGCCGAGGATTTGTCCGTCTTCGGTGTCGACGATGAACTTGTCGCTCATGAAACTGTTCCCGTCATTGAAAACCAAGCCGGTCGGCGAGCCCGGATCTGTCCCGCTGATTGGCGCGACTTTCGGGTCGAATGGCTCGGGCGTGCCGCTTGCGCCGTACACTGGCGTGCTTCCATCGCCATTCGAAGACAGCCCAAACAGTTGGGCAGTCGGATTGATGGCGATGCCCCAAGCATCGACCAAATGGGGATCGGTTTGCGCCGCCCCAGCTTGGTCAGACACGAGGTCAGTGCGCGTGACCGAGAAACTTGCGAGCGCGCCAGCGGCGCCTGCTGCGCCGCCTCCGATCCCGCCAGAAGCATTGCCGCCCGAGGTCGCGGTTCCTGCGCTGCCTCCCGCCTGAGCGCTGCTGCCGCCAGATACACCCGCAGTGCTGCCGTATCCGCTGCCGGTAGTACTGCTGCTGCATCCGAATGCGCCAGCGCCTGCGCAGGCGAGGGCGACCGCTGGGAAAAGATATTGGGAATGGAACTTGGATAGTAAGTGACGAGTCATGCTCAAACCTCCGCAGGGAAGACGAAGCGCACCCCCGAACCGTTCCCTGTCGACTAGCGAGCGATCACGCAGGTGATGTTGTCGGGGCCGCCAGACTCGTTCGCGGCGTCGACTAGCCGGCTAGCGGCGGTCGGCAGATCCGTCGTGCTCTGGACGATCTCGAGGATGCGCTGATCGGTGACTGCATCGCTCAGTCCGTCGCTACAGAGCAGCCACACATCTCCGGCGCGCGCGGCCTCGAAGCGCGTATCGACCTGGACTTCGCTGTCCGTGCCGAGCGCGCGCACGATCACGTGTTTCTCTGGGAAATTGTCGATCTCCTCTTCAGTCAGCTTTTTCAGCTTCTTGTAGTCATTGAGCAGCGAATGATCCTCCGTTAGCTGCTCGATGCCGGTATCGCGGACTCGGTACACGCGGCTATCGCCTACGTGGGCGATGCACACGCCATCTTCGACCGCGAGCAATGCGCACAGGGTCGTGCCCGTGCCGCGCTCGCTGCAGAACCTTTGCCCATACTCGTAGATCCGATGGTTGCAGAGCTTGATGCCGGTTTTGAGTCGGTGCTGTTCGTATAGCCTGACGCGGTTTCGCTTGTACGACCAGGCGCGCAATGGGTCGTTCGCCGTGGCGGCGAAGAACTCATGCAACGTATCTACCGCCATCTGAGCTGCGATCTCACCCAAGGCATGCCCGCCCATGCCGTCTGCCACCATGAGCAGCCCATATTCGGGCAGAATCGCAAAGCTGTCCTCATTGTGGGATCGCTTGCGACCGACGTCGGTCTGACCGGCGACCTCGACGAAAAGGGGCCGTTTCACGACAGCCATTCACGCCTCGTCGCCGAGTAGAAGCGAGGCGCGGAGCTGGGTCCCGGTCCTCGCAAAGGGCGCTCCAGAATTCGAAATGGGCTCTCCTTCGCTTGCACCTGGGAACATCAACGAAGAATGGCCCCCCGGGTTCCATTCTATTTGCCAGCGGGGGAGGAAGAACGGGTAGGCGCTGACACTACACCTGAGCTCGGGTTCTCTTGGTGTGACCGATGGAACGGTCACGGCAGCTAGCCGTTCGCACTGACGGAGGTTTCATATGCAATCATCGATAGTCAAAGAAAGTGTTGGAATTCGGGCTTACAATTGGCTGACTCGTCCCCCCATTTCGGGACCGGCGGCGACGGTCCTGTTGCGATGCATGGCCGGAGGCGTTTTCCTTTCGGAGGGGATCCTGAAGTTCGTCTACCCGAATCAAGGCGTCGGCCGATTCACGAAACTGGGCTTCCCATTCCCGGATGCGACCGCAACGTTCGTTGGCAGCTTGGAGATCGTCGGCGGGTGTCTTTTGATCGCTGGGCTCTTCAGCCGATTGATCGCGGTCCCCTTCATCATCGAGATGATCGTCGCCATCTTGACCACGAAGATCTCGCTCTATCTCGGTACCTCGCCGCTGCCGCTACCCCCGGCGTTGCCAAAGATCGGTTTTTGGGCGGTGATGCACGAGACCCGATCGGACTACGCCCAACTCCTGACCGTCGCGTTCATACTCGTTGCCGGCCCTGGTAAATGGTCGCTGGACGCGCTCCTGCAGCGTCGCTTGGGAGTGCGGCGCCGCGCGAGCCTGCCAAAGCACCTGTCCTTGGCCAAGCAGTCACAGTCGGCGTGACGAGGAGCGCCAGCCTTCTTTGCCTGCACCGAGCTCGACGCTGCGTGCACCGCGAGCGGAAGGGTGAGTGGAGCGCCGTTGCTCGCACTCCCACCTCCCGCTCGCGTTTACGTCACGTCAGGTCGAAGCGATCGAGGTTCATGACCTTGTCCCATGCCGCGACGAAGTCCTGGACGAATTTATGCTTCGCGTCCGAGCCTGCGTAGACTTCGGCCAGCGCCCTGAGTTGCGAGCTCGAGCCAAAGACGAGATCGATACGGGTGCCGGTCCACTTCAGCTCGCCTGTCTTGCGATCGCGCCCTTCGAACACGTCCTTCGTGTCGGACAACGCCTTCCACTCGGTGCTCATGTCGAGCAGGTTCACGAAGAAGTCGTTGGTTAGTGCCTCCGGCTGTTTCGTGAAGACGCCGTGTTTGGGCTGCCCGGCATTGGCACCCAGCACGCGCAAGCCGCCGACCAGGACTGTCACTTCGGGCGCGGTCAGCGTCAGCAACTGGGCTTTGTCTACCAGCATTGCCTCCGCGGGCACACTGTACTTTCCCTTGAGGTAGTTGCGGAAGCCATCCGCGATCGGTTCGAGTACGGCGAAGGACGCAACATCGGTCTGCGCTTGGGAGGCATCCGTACGTCCCGGTCTGAAGGGCACCGTCACGTCGTGCCCCGCGTTCTTGGCAGCTTGCTCGACGCCTGCGCAGCCGCCGAGCACGATCAGATCGGCGAGCGAGACCTGTTTGCCCCCAGCCTGTGCCTGGTTGAACTCGACCTGGATGCGTTCGAGCGTCCTGAGCACCTGCGCGAGCTCCGCGGGCTGGTTGACTTCCCAGTCCTTCTGCGGCGACAGGCGAATGCGGGCGCCATTCGCGCCACCGCGCTTGTCGGAGCCACGGAAGGTGGACGCCGAAGCCCACGCGGTCGACACCAGCTCCGAGACCGTAAGGCCTGAAGCTAGCAGCTTGCCCTTGAGCGCGGCGACGTCGTGCTCGCCGATCAGCGGGTGGTCGACCGCGGGAACTGGGTCCTGCCAGATGAGCTCTTCGGCAGGAACCTCTGGGCCGAGATAGCGCGCACGGGGGCCCATGTCGCGGTGAGTCAGCTTGAACCACGCACGCGCGAAGGCGTCCGCGAACTCCGCTGGATGCTCCAGGAAGCGGCGCGAGATCTTTTCGTAAGCTGGATCGAAGCGCAGCGACAGGTCGGTGGTCAACATGGTCGGCACGCGCTTCTTCGACGGGTCGCGCGCGTCGGGGATGATTGCTTCGGCGCCTTTGGCGACCCACTGCTGCGCGCCCGCGGGGCTCGAGCTCAGCTGCCATTCGTACTTGAACAGGTTCTCGAAGAAGTAATTGCTCCACTTCGTCGGCGTCTGGCTCCACGTGACTTCGAGGCCGCTGGTGATCGCGTCACCGCCTTTGCCGGTGCCGAAGCTACTCGTCCAGCCAAGGCCCTGCTGCTCGATGCTGGCCGCCTCGGGATCCGGCCCAACGAGGTTCGCATCGCCAGCGCCGTGGGTCTTGCCGAAGGTGTGGCCGCCTGCGATCAAGGCGACCGTCTCCTCGTCGTTCATCGCCATGCGAGAGAAAGTCTCGCGAATGTCCTTGGCTGCGGCGAGTGGGTCCGGGTTGCCGTTCGGGCCCTGTGGGTTCACGTAGATCAGGCCCATCTGCACCGCTGCAAGCGGATTTTCGAGCTCGCGCTCGCCCGAGTGGCGTAGATCACCGAGCCAGGCCTTCTCGGCGCCCCAGGAGACGTCCTGATCCGGTTCCCAAACATCGGAGCGACCACCCCCGAAACCGAAGGTCTTGAAGCCCATCGACTCGAGCGCGACGTTGCCGGTGAGGATCATCAGATCGGCCCAGGAGATTTTCTTGCCGTACTTCTGTTTGATCGGCCAGAGCAACGCACGCGCCTTGTCCAGGTTGACGTTGTCCGGCCAGCTGTTGAGCGGGGCGAAGCGCTGTTGGCCCCTGCCGCCACCGCCGCGGCCGTCCCCAGTGCGGTACGTGCCGGCGCTGTGCCACGCCATGCGAATGAACAAGCCTCCGTAGTGACCGAAGTCCGCCGGCCAAAACTCCTGCGAGTCGGTCATCAGCGCCGTCAGGTCCTTCTTCAGAGCGGCAAGGTCGAGGCTCTTGAACTCCTCGGCATAGTTGAACTCCTCACCCATCGGATCGGACTTGCTCGAATGCTGATGAAGCAGGTCGAGCCGCAACTGGCTCGGCCACCAATCACGGTTCGACGTGCCGCCGCCCGCGCTGTGATTGAAAGGACACTTCTTTTCCGTGGTCATCGCGCTCCTCCTCGGCTTGATGGCGCGATTTCCACGGGGCACACGAAGGTGAAGTCCAGCAAGAAGAACACCGCTGGCCATTTTCGGCGGCTGTCTGGAGTGAGCGTTTGGGACTTGGAGAAGTGATCGCTTGTAGTCAACATCGGTAACTCCTTTGGATTTTATCTAACTATAGATCGTGTCTAATCATAGGACGTGGCAAAGTTCTGCGGCCTCGCCTGCCGCGGCAGGCGCTTTCAGCTGCGCTTCTGAGCGCGTGTCTTCTTGCCGCGCATCACGACCTGGTATTCGCGCACGTCGAAACCAGCCAGGTCCTGTACGTTGCGCACATCCAGCGCTGACCAGGGCACATCCAGGATCTCACCCGTGTGCTCGTCGAGGAAGTGGTGATGCGGGTCCAGCTTGGGATCGAACACCACCTTGCCCTCGGCGAGCACGAGCTCGCGCAGCAGGCCTCTTTCCGTGAACAGATTCAGCGTGTTGTACACGGTCGCGCGCGACAGCATTGGGAAGCTACGCTTCACCTCGGCCCAGACTTGGTCGGCCGAGGGATGCTTGGTCGTGTACAGCACGTAGTCGGCTACCGCTACCCGCTGCGCGGATGGTTGAATGCCGTGCTCCGTCAACGCTTGCAGGGTTTCGCGCTTCACGTATTAGATCTAGTCTAATTCTAGATATCGTCAAGTAGCGGTGCGTCTTTT
>Ga0210387_10003028_pt1 | contig 12901 bp, 12 predicted proteins | sample IncBWC7OmetaG_FD_160108 | JGI IMG/M metagenome (GOLD analysis project Ga0210387, IMG submission 160108) | Forest soil microbial communities from Barre Woods Harvard Forest LTER site, Petersham, Massachusetts, United States - Inc-BW-C-7-O ...
GAATCGGAGGAAAAAGGCCGCTATGAAACTTCTTAGAACTTCACTGATGCTGGCATCGTTGCTGCTTGCGCCGCTCTCGAAATCGCAAACGACGGCGACAGTTCCGCGTCTGATGAATTTCTCCGGCAGCGCGGGCAATGCAGAAGGCCGCACCAGCTCGAGCGCGGCCGGAGTTACGTTTGCGATCTATAAAGACCAGGCGGGCGGAAATCCTCTATGGATCGAAACCCAGACGGTCGTGTTGGATACGAAGGGCAGCTACACCGCACAACTCGGCGCTACGAAACCCGAGGGCCTGCCCCTCGATCTCTTCACCTCCGGCGAAGCGCGCTGGCTCGGCGTACGCCTCAACGGCGGCGAAGAACAACCGCGCGTGATGTTGTTGAGTGTGCCATACGCTCTCAAGGCCGGGGATGCGACTACCATCGGCGGATTGCCGCCGTCGGCCTTCGTACTGGCCGCACCTGCCGCGAGCGGTTCTACCTCCTCGCCAGAAGCGCCCGCGTCGGCATCTGCTCCGGTCAACCCAACCGTAACCGGCACAGGCACAGTCGGCTCCATTCCGCTGTGGGATTCCGCCAGCGACCTCACCAGCTCCATCCTCACTCAAACCGGCAGCGGATCAACCGCCCGCGTCGGCGTAAACCTCACTACTCCCTCGACCACCCTCGACGTCAAAGGCACCAGCAACTTCCGCGGCACCACCACCATCCCATCCGCCGGATTGGCGACGACGTCGGCAGGAAAAACGTCTTATCCTTTCGTGTTCGCAACTTCGGCCTACAACTCCAGCGTGAAAGCTTCCGTACTTCAGAACTTCCGCTGGCAGGCCGAACCGGTCAACAACAATTCGTCCAACGCCAGCGGAACCCTCAACCTGCTCTTCTCTTCCGGCACTGGCACTCCCGCCGAAACCGGCCTGAGCATCGCCAGCAACGGACAACTTTCGTTCGCAACGGGCCAAGTCTTCCCGGGCACCGGAACCATCACCGGAGTCACCGCAGGATCGGGACTGACGGGCGGCGGCACGACTGGAACTATCAGCTTGAGCGTGCCCAGCCAGGGCATCACGAACGCAATGCTGGCCACTCCATCGCTCACGGTCGCCGCCGGCACAGACCTGACGGGCGGCGGACCGGTGACGCTGGGGGGCACGACCACACTCAATCTCGACACGACGAAAGTGCCCCAATTAAACGCGGCCAATGTCTTCCACGGCGATCACTCGGTGGTCGGCAACGTAAGTGTAGCGGCGGGCTACGGCTTCAACATCGGCGGCGTGCCTTTTGCCGTTGGCTCCGCTACGACCGCGAACGTTCTGTTTGGGTTCGCAGGCAACTCCACGATGACCGGCACGGCAAACACGGCTACCGGATATCAGGCCCTTGCGGGTAACACCGTCGGCAAGAGCAACACGGCGAATGGATATCAGGCCCTTGCATTAAATAGCTCTGGCCTCTCTAACGTGGCCAGCGGCTATCAGGCAATGTATTCCAACACGTTTGGATATCAAAATGTGGCCACGGGTTGGAGCAGTCTCTACAGCAACACAACGGGATCTCAAAATGTGGCGACCGGCTCGGCCGCGCTGGTGAGCAACACCACAGGCAGTAGTAATACGGTCAATGGCTTCGGGACGATGTTTCTGAATACCACCGGAGGCGCCAACACGGCCGATGGCTACGAGGCTCTCTACTCGAACACGGCTGGCAACAGCAACACGGCCGTCGGTTTGCAGGCGCTTTATTCCAACACCGTAGGCACCTACAACACCGCCACGGGATATCAGGCCCTGTACACCAACGCCAGCTCCGAATCGGCTCTTTCCTCCGACAACACCGCCGACGGCGCGCAAGCGCTCTATTTCAACACCACGGGCACAGCCAACACCGCCAGCGGTTTTCAAGCCATGTACAACAACAGCATTGGCTTCTTCAACACAGCTGACGGATATCAAGCGCTCTATCAGGCGAACGGCGGCAATGAGAACACGGCCACCGGGTACCGGGCGCTTTACTCCGCCAGCATTGGCGGCGGCAATACGGCCACCGGGTACCAGGCGCTCTATGCCAACAACAGTGGTAACTACAATACGGCCGTCGGAGCCGGAGCGATGGCCCATAATCTTTTCGCGGACAATACCGGCGTTGGCTATGAAGCTCTCGTCGCCGCTACCGCCACAGACAATGTTGCCATTGGATACATCGCGGCCGTCTCCGACACAGTAGGCGGTCAGAACACAGTGGTCGGCTCCCAGTCGTTGGGCAGCAACACCACCGGCAACGATATCACCTGCGTTGGATTCATGTGCGACACCGCCTCCGACGGCCTCTCCAATGCAACCGCCATCGGAGCCCACGCCGTCGTCGGGCAGAGCAACTCACTCGTCCTCGGCGGCACTGGCGCGTATGCAGTCAAGGTGGGAATCGGAACCGCCGAGCCGACCGCAATTCTCACTATCGGCCGTGGCGCCGGCCATCCGGTCAGCGACAGCTGGGAAACTTACAGCTCGCGCCGCTGGAAGACCAACATTCAGACTCTTCCCAACGCACTCGCCAAAGTCGAACAGTTGCGCGGCGTCACCTACGACCTGAAAGATTCCGGCAAACACGAGATCGGAGTTATCGCCGAAGAAGTCGGCGCCGTCGTGCCTGAACTGGTCAGCTACGAGGTAAACGGAAAAGATGCTCGCGGCGTCGACTACAGCCGCCTGACAGCGTTGCTAATCGAGGCGACCAAACAACAGCAGAAAGAAATCGAGCAACAGAAAGCTTTGTTGCGTGCGCAAACTCAGGCGGCCGAGCAGCAACAACAGGCATTGAAAGTAGCCTTACGTCATCAGGCTGCCGCCATCCGCAGCCTGAAATCGGAACTCGTCCAGACGCGCCAATCGTTGCAAAAACTGAACCTGAAGGTGGAAGGCGGTCAATCCAGTGTGATTGTCGCCACGAAGTAACGCGGAAGAATGGCCGGGCTAGGGATTGGCTCGAACCCGCGGCCTCTTGCCTGACAGGAGGCGTTCCAACCCAGAGGACGCGGACGTTTTCTTTACTCGACTGCTTCGAGCTGATTCATTGCGGCAACTCTTGACCGCTCTGCTCACGCACCATGTAATCCGCGTACCAATCGGGCCAGTTCTTGTCGGCTTGCCCGATACGGGCCTCATGTTGACCGTGCGCAGCCGCCGCACGCCGAAGCGCTGCCGCCAGGTCGCTGGCAGAGCTGTAGAAAGTCACACCCGGTTCGACGCGTCCAGGAAGTCGGGTCGTGACTTCCTGCATCAGCCAGACATTGCCGTCGGGATCGTTGAACGAAGCACGCGAGTAATAGCTGCGACGCTCGGGATCCAGACCGCTGACCATGCCTCCGGGGCCGATGTAGAAGAAGTCGCTCACCTCGACGCCGGCGGCGACCAGTTGCTTCCGCGCAGCCACGATATCGGAAACAATCAGGTAGCTCTTTGCGGACCCGGGCGCAGCCGTCGAAAAATTTCTGCCGAATTGGACCGAGCACCACGAACCCGGCGGAGTCAACTGCACTACGAAGGGCGGCGTTACGTCCAGCCTCCACCCGAGTTTCTGGTAGAACTCCTTCGCGCGGTCGACATCCGAGACGGCGATGACCACGACCTCCAGTTTCATATCCATGATCGCTATCCTCCGAATGGCTGCAAACTGAATTAAGCCAGAGGCATGAGGATAGATCTATTGGACGAACGTATCGATCCGGGCCAAGAGTGTTTCGAATTCCCCTTTCTATTCCGCTGGCGCCGATACCAGGGTATCGCCAATACCATCGTCCAATTGATTCGTTCGAGCACCTCCGGTCTAATCGCCCCATCGCAGCCGATTCGATCGGGAGAGCGACGCTCTAAACGACGGGCTTGGACCAATCATCCGTCAGGAGCAATACTTTGAAGAATAAGTTTGTAATCTTTCGGAGGAGAATTATGCCAAGTAATCTTGCAGGAATCGCCATCGAAGCACCCCTCACATCGAATCCTCTGGATGTCATCCCGGACGAAATGCCGTTCGACGTGCCCTATGGATCACCGATATCGCTCGACCGAGCCCAGGCGGTGATTCACGCCGCCGTGGCGGAGGCCAGGAAGCGGAATTGGAAGATGAACATCGCCGTGGCCGATTCCGGCGGGAACCTCGTTGCCTTCCAACGCATGGACGGCGCGATGCTTGCGTCCATTCAGATTGCGGAACACAAGGCGCGAGCCGCCGCGACCTTCCGGCGGCCAACGAAGGTCTTCGAGGACGGCATTCAACTGATGCGCCTCAACTATCTGCTCGCGTTCGACGGAGTCATTGCCTCCCGCGGCGGCATTCCTCTGATCGAAGACGGAGCCATCATCGGCGCCATCGGTTGTTCAGGAGGCACGGACTCCCAGGACGAAGTGGTGAGCAAGGCGGGTGCGGCAGTCATTAATCGACCACCGGCTCACTGATCCGGATTTTTGGGAAAACATTGGCTCTCGCGATGGTGCGAGGTGAGAACTCGCACCTTGCGACCGTTTCGGGTTGTTGCCACTGTTCAGCTATTGAGGGACGACGAAAAGAATCGGGCTCACCATGGCTTCAATCCTGGCCGCCATCTCCTCGGCAGGGATGCGGTCGGCGGTCTGAAACCAGCGGCGAGCAGCTCCGAAAACGGCCCAGGCTGCAGTCGCGGCCAGCAGTGCCGCATCGACACCTGGTGCCAATCCGTGGTGCGCCAGGCCTTCCTTGAACATATCCTCGACCACCGGAATGATGGATTGTTCCAGGGGTATCCGAGTTAACTGAGTGGGACAGCCTGCGCTTTCAACAAGATAGTCACAGACGCCGAGCGCAATCGCGCGTAGCGCTCCGTTGCAATCGGTAAAGGAGATGGCGCGTCGCTCGATCAGGTCGCGAAAGCGGGCGCCTGTCATGGCCTGGAGCAACGCGTTCTTGTCTGGGTAGTGCAGGTAAAAGGTGGCCCGGTTCAGCGTCGCCTCGTCAGCGATCTCCTGGACAGAAATCTCCTCGAACTCCTTCTTTTTCAACAACCTCACCAGTGAATCCATCAGCATGCGGCGGCTGCGCAGAATGCGCGGATCCGTCGTCCCGGTCTCGGTTTGGAGAAGCTGCGCCATTCTACTTTGATGAAAGCATACCCTCTTACAGACTAAAACGACACTTGTTTATTTTATGAATCGACATGTGTTGCTTAATAATCATATGTCGCGTAGGAGGAATTCTCAATGTCGACGCTGCTCCATATCGATTCCAGCCCACTCTACGGCCGGTCAGTCTCCCGCGAACTGACCGCTGCGTTCGTCAGCCAATGGAAAGCTTCGCACCCGGATGGAAGGGTCATTGACCGCGACCTCAACGCAACCGTAATGCCGCCGATCAATGCGGAATGGGTCGGTGCCGTCTACACCCCGGAACCGGCCCGCACTCCGCAGCAGAAGGAATTGCTTTCGCTCTCCGACTCCCTGCTCGCCGAATTGGAGCAGGCCGATGAGTACGTTATCGGAGTGCCGATGCATAACTTTGGGGTGCCTTCCGTGCTCAAGCTATGGATCGACCAGATTGCGCGCGTCGGCAGGACCTTTGCCTACGGTGAGCGAGGACCAAAGGGCCTGATCGTCGGCAAGAAGGCGACCTTCATCATCGCAACCGGCGGCATCTACGACGCCCAGACACAGATGGCCTCCTTCAATTTCGTGGAGCCGTATCTGCGCTCCGTATTTGGTTTTCTTGGCGTGACGGACGCGACTTTCCTTACCGCAGGGGGGACGAGCGTTCTGAACCAGGGAAAAGACCGAAACGCGTTTCTTGCGCCACATCTTCAAGCCGTGCAGTCGCACGCGCAAACCTTCTGAGAGGTCACATTAAGAGAGGACACTTATGAAAACTACTTCGATTGTTGCTCGTTACCTACTGGGCCTTATGTTTACGGTCTTCGGGCTGAATGGATTTCTGAACTTCATCCACCAGCCGCCACCGGCAAATCCACTGGCGATCCAGTTCTTTGTTGCCGTCAGCGCATCCCACTTTGCCGCATTCTTTTTCGCGGTGCAGGTGCTTGGAGGATTGCTCTTGCTTTCCGGCTACTTCGTGCCACTTGCGCTGACGGTGTTGGCGGCGGAGCTGTACAACATCCTTGCGTTTCACCTGACGCTTGCGCCAGCGACCATCGTTCCGGCTCTGGTGGCCTCTGTACTGTGGGTGCTGGTCTTCCTTCAGTACCGCGAAAGGTTCGAGGGAATCTTCAGCGCGAAGCCTGCGACGCAGTCATGAACTGCGTCGCAGTACCTCGCGGCAATTCGTACGATTGAGCTGGAATTGCTTAACCTCAACCTCGTCTCGGTGGACGGCACGCAACGTCCGCAAGCAGATGGTTTCTCTTCAGGCTCCGTATCCAATGGGTCGGGCTGCGGAGGTGCGTATGCGGTTGTCGTTGAATTCTCCTCTGAGTTCTCTAGTTTCGGAAACCGTTTGAGTTGAAGCCGGCAACAATAGCCGGCTGTTTTCTAATTCATTGCGTCGCAGCAAATGCGAACGCTGCCATTTCTGTCCTTGTTCACCGCCTGCCCACGTTCGCATCTGCACACTGTCCGATTCAGTTCGAGGACGTCGCTCATTTCAAATCCATTCAGCCAGAACAAACGGATTCGCACAATTGGACGTTGGTATCGGCAATACCTTCGTATCGACGCGCTGTCCAAGTGCTGCCACGCGATCAGCGCCCTCCCGGGGGCGCTCGATACGAAGGTATTGCCGATACCATCGTCTAATTGTTTTATCTCTTCGCCTCTGGCCTAATCGCGTTGGTTCGGCGACGCTTGATCCGGACTAGAAGATTTTTTCGTGGAGGAGCACACACCATGCCTGACGTTATTGTGAAATCTGTGGTGCAAGAACGGAAGATGAAAGAACGCACCGCCGCCAAACGTATCTCCAGCTTTGCCATCGGGGTGACAGCCGTAGCAGTACTCGCCATCCTGGGCGCCGTGGCACTTTACGCGCAAGGCCAACAAAACGACAAGTACTCTCTGGTATCGCCGAGCGGAATCGCTTTCTCCGACTTCAGGGGATACGAGGACTGGGCCGACGTCTCTTCCGCCCGGACCGACGAAATTCTCAAAGTGATCGTCGCCAATCCGATGATGATCACGGCATTCAAGACCGGCGTTCCGATCAACGGACAGCCCTTCCCGGATGGCTCCATGATCGTGAAGCTACAGTGGAAACTGAAGAAGAGCACGGAGGCCCCTTTCGTCGTGGAGGTGCCGGACGTCTTTTCCCAGGCCTTCGTCATGGAAAAGGACAGCAAGAGATTCTCGAAAAGCGGCGGGTGGGGTTACGCGGTGTTCAACTACGATGCCGCGACGGACAAGTTCACGGCCGATGCCAAAAGCCCCTCAGACTGCGGATTCGCGTGCCATACGCCCGTGAAGGCGAAGGACTACATTTTCCACCCCTACCAGAAGCGTTGAAAATCGCAGTCGCTCCCGGCATTAGGCGACACGCGGTGCAATTGATTTGGGGCTACGACGATCTAAGGCAAAAAGATTGGGCCAGGCCGTGGCGTATTTCTAGTGAACGAATCAGTCGCCGCGTAGCGAAGTTCCGGTTGGACATTTGCGGGCAGGATGGTGCATCCTTATCTCCCCGCCGCGGCCTGACATGAACCCGCAAGTCGAAGATCCGGCTAAAGAGGTCAAGCGCCTTCAGCGCTGCATCAGTGATCTGATCAGTCTGCTGGCTCTGCCCGCCGTTTGGTCTGGCAACGAGCCCTCGCAGATTGTCCAAGTCCTGCTCGATGCGCTCCTGCGCATGCTGAATCTCGACTTCATCTTTGCGCGATTGAAAGACCCAGTCGACGCCGGGCCGGTGGAGATCCTTCGAGTTTCTGACTCGTTCGAACTGAAGATGTCATCGGAAGACATGAGCGCTGCGCTCAATCAATGGTTCGGAGTCGATGGTCAGAAGTCGCTCCCAGCGATCCGACATCAATTCTGCGGCCGGGACATTTCAGTCTTCCCCATACCTCTGGGAGCACAAGGCGATAGCGGCATGATCGTAGCCGGCTCCGAGCGTCTCGATTTTCCTGGGCAAACTGACAGCCTGCTGCTCAGCGTAGCGGCAAATCAGGCATCCATCGGGCTCCATGAAGCGAGACTGCTCGCCGAACAGAAACGGATCACCCATGAACTTGATCGACGGGTCGCAGAGCGAACCGCGGAACTTGACGCAGCCAACCGAGAATTGAGGAAGGAAATTGTTGAACGGAAGCTGACAGAAGACAGGCTACGTCACGGCGAGCAGGAACTGAAGCGCAGCGAATCGCATAAAGCAGCGATCGTAGACTCATCGGCTGATTGCATCGTAGCCATGGACCATGAAGGCCGCATCACCGAATTCAACCCCACAGCGGAGCAAACCTTCGGTCACCCTCGGAGCGCTGTGCTGGGCAGGCTTCTGGCTGACGTCATCATCCCGCCCTCGCTTCGCGAGAAACATCACACGGGGTTTGCTCGCTACCTGGCCACCGGCAGTTCGAGAGTACTGGGCCGGCGGCTTGAGATGACCGCACTCTGCGCCGACGGGAGAGAAATCCCGGTCGAGCTTACGATCACGCGCATCCCGCAAGATGGTCCTCCGGCCTTTACCGGCCACCTTCGCGACATCACCGAGCGCAAGCGAAACGAAGACGCTCTTCGTCAGGCTCATGCGCAAGTCCAGCGCAGCGAGGAAAGGTGGCGGTCGGTTTTTGAGAACTCCGCCGTCGGCGTTGCCCTCACCGATCTGAACGGTCAGTTCATCGCGACCAATCTCGTTTACCAGAAGATGCTGGGCTACACCGAGGACGAATTGCAGCAACTTACTTTCCTCGACATCACCCACGAAGAGGATGTCGAAGATAATCGCTCACTGGTCAGCGACCTGCTCGAGGGAAAGCGCCAGCAATTTCAAATGGAGAAACAGTACCGCCGCAAGAATGGGCAGCCAGTTTGGGTACGCAACAACGTCTCTGTCGTGCCGGGCACCGAGCGCGTGCCTCGATTCCTGATGGCAATTTCCGAAGATGTGACCCTACGCAAAGAATCAGAGGAAGCTTTGGCAAGGGCAAGGTCGGAACTCGCCAAGGTGGCAAGAATCACAAGCCTCGGAGTGCTGACCGCCTCCATCGCACATGAAATTAATCAACCTCTCTCGGGAATCATCACCAATGCCAGCACCTGCTTGCGAATGCTTTCCGCTGATCCGCCAAATACCGATGGCGCCCTCGAAACGGTGCGGCGCACGCTTCGTGATGGCAACCGGGTCTCCGGCGTGATCACACGGTTGCGCACGCTTTACAGCAAGAAGGAACCGCTGCTTGAATCGATGGACCTGAACGAAGCGGCTCGAGAGGTGGCGGCGTTATCTTTGATTGATCTTCAGCGAAGCGGCGTGACCCTGCGGTATGAACTGGCAGATAACCTCCCGCCAGTAGTTGGGGACCGCATTCAGCTTCAGCAAGTCGTCCTGAACCTGCTTCGAAATGCAGCCGACGCAATGAGTGCGGTTGACGATCGCCCCAGAGAGTTGCTCCTCCGGTCGGAACGAGTTCAGGGAAATCAGGCCCGGCTCAGCGTGAAAGACAGGGGAGTCGGTTTCACGTCTGAAACCGCCGACAAGATCTTCGAACCGTTTTATACGACGAAGACCGACGGTATGGGGATCGGACTCTCCATCAGCCGCTCGATTATTGAGGCTCACCAGGGACGGCTCTGGGCGACACCGAACGATGGCCCCGGAGCGACATTTTCGTTTGTAGTCCCCTGCACTCCTGATGGTTGGTCTGGCGCCGAAACTGATATCAATGAGAGTGAATCATCGACCGACGCAGCCTAGCTGCGCCGCTATTCCTGTCGGGTCAGGAGCAATACCAAAGTACAATGGACGCCCCTCATGGAATGCCGCATCCTCGCTGCATGGAGTTTCCTAAGAGCGGGGGCGGAAAAGAGCGTCCGCTTCTGTCGGTAGTGGTTGATGATGATGAGTCAGTGCGCGAGTCTCTGCCTGACCTTCTTCGGGAATTCGGTTTTGCGGCTCGAGCTTTTTCGTCGGCGGAAGAATTTCTCTCGTCCGGCTGTCTCGACGAAACAAACTGTCTGCTCCTCGACATCGCCATGCCGGGTATGAGTGGACCGGAACTTCAACAAGAACTGAAGCGTCGCGGACGCGAGATCCCGATCATATTCATCACGGGGCAAAGAGATGACACGATTCGCGCTCGAGTACTGAAGCAAGGCGCAGCGGGGTTTCTGTTCAAACCGTTCAGCGACTCGGATCTTCTTACGTCCATTAACACAGCACTGCACCGCATCTGAGGGTTCTATGGTCAGTCTCCAAAGGAATACCATGAATTCAGCGCGTACGCTTGGTCATCCAGTGGGAGTGCGAACCATGTCGACTGACATTCCCGTCGTGCCTGTCGTGTTCATTGTCGACGATGACGTTTCCGTCCGGGAGTCGCTGGAACTGCTGGTCCGGAATGAGAAATGGAAGCCTGAGACATTCGCCTCCGCTCAAGAATTCCTCGACCGTCCAAGAACCGCCGTTCCCAGCTGTCTTCTCCTGGACCTTTCTCTGCCAGGCCTGAACGGTCTTGACCTGCAGAAGCGCCTTGCGGTCGAACGCACCGACATGCCCATAATCTTCATCACGGGTCACGGTGACATACCCAAGACGGTGCAAGCCATGAAAGCCGGCGCGGTCGAATTCCTAACCAAGCCACTCAATAACAACACGCTGGTGAGCGCCATCGGAAAAGCCCTTGAACGCAGCCGTCTCGCACTCGCTCAGGACGCGGAAATGCAGGAACTCCGCGCCCGTTACGCTTCGCTCACTTCCCGCGAGCGTGAGGTCATGGCATTGGTTGTGTCCGGCCTGTTGAATAAGCAGGTCGGCGGCGAACTCGGCATCAGCGAGATTACGGTTAAAGCCCATCGAGCGCAGGTCATGCAAAAGATGAAAGCCGGCTCCCTGGCTGCACTGGTAAGAATCGCCGCCAGGCTTCATCCAGCGTCGGCTGCCTGAGGGGCATCGATCGATCCCGTCAACCAGAGATCTCCGGGTCACAGCCTGACAACATGGCAGATCCGGCAGGTGAAACGAGTCTTCGACGACCTGTGATTTCCAATAGTGCTGAACCCGATAGCTCTGGTCGGAGGAATGCGGCGTCCCGCCGGCGGAGCGTTGGCGCTGTTTGGAAACACCCCAAGGCAGTCGGATGTCCGATGAGCCCACCCTTGCAAACACCGCAAGGATGGGCCACCCAGGATCGTGCTAACTTTACTGGAATCAAAAGATGGGCCACCCGCGGAAAGCGCAGCTAATCGGACCTGGATCACGGCAAGAATCGGCGGCTAAAGAAAGAACTCATCCCAGCCCACGAACGCAAAGGATGGCATTCCGATTCCTCAACCCGACGCCGAAGGCGGACTGTTCATCATGCGGGCCGAAGACGAGTGCGGTTCTGCATCAACTTCAGATATCCGCCAAGGGAAGCACAGGCCGGGCTGGCGACGAACAGGAGAAATTGCACCCAGTGGGCATTAGAATCCTTGCCAGAAGTGATCGCGTACACGCCTAGGGCCAGGCAGAGAAAGGAAGAGAGCGCCCCGTTAAGCAACTCGTGGCGTTTGGCCAACCAGGCTGCCACGTAGCCGCCTAGTACTGAGCATCCGAAGCCAATCAGCAATTGCGCTGCGTAGAGTGATGGGTTTCCGTGAATCGCCGCCGTTAGCGCGGACCCTATTTGCTCTTTGGGCGTGTGCGTAAGATCGAGCTTAGACATCGCGTAGATGGCGAGCGGGACACCCAGGAGAACGGATGTTATTACGTCGACGACAGCGCCGATCAACACACCCTTCATCGATATTCTGCTCATGGCCTCTCCCGCTCCATTGCCCATTACTCACCTGATAAGCATCTTGACTCCGACGGCGATGAGACCGAGACCAACGACTGCACCTACAAGACGCCCTAGCCAAGTCGGAAGCTTCCGTTTCTTTTTGAACTCATGTAGACCAAGTCCATCTACGGCCCAAAACTCCTTCGCAAAGATCGCTTGCGCGATTCCCAGGGCTCCAAAAATGACTAGAAGAGTTCCGATCAATGTACCTCCGCGCGCCGAGAATCATCTGCCCAGCACTTTATCCCGATGCGTTCAGTGGGGACTAACTGAGCACCCGCCGATGGTGCAAGTCTGCGTCACGCGAGCGTCATGTATGATTTGCTCCGTGTCGTTTATTGCTGCGTTCCCTACCGATCGGGCTACGTCCGTGACCTCCTGCGTTCCCGCGGTCACCTGAACTCCCCCGCTACCAACCCCGAGATCAACCGCGGGTGGCCCACCTTTTGCTTTCGTGTAAAGCTAGCATAATCCTGGGTGGCCCATCCTTGCGGGTTTTGCAAGGGTGGGCTTTCCCGAATGAGGAAGTATTGCGAGACGCGGCAGCGCTATCGCTTTGTCGTCGTCGGCTATGTCGTGATGCCGGAGCACATTCATGTGTTGCTCGGCGAACCGGAACGAGGCACGCCGTCCACCGTCATGCAAGTATTGAAGCAGCGCTTTGCGCGCCGCGTATTGGGCAAGAAGAGACGCAATCGCGCGCAAGGCGAGCTTTGGCCGCAATCAGAAGAGTGTGTCTGGCAGAGGAGATTCTACGATTTCAATGTTTGGAGCGCGCGCAAGCGGATCGAGAAGCTGGTTTACATGCACCGCAATCCGGTGAAGCGCGGACTGGTGGAGGCTCCGGAGCAATGGCGCTGGGGCAGTTTCCGCAGCTATGCGTATGGGGAAGAAGGAGCGGTGAAGATCAATCAGTGGCCTACCGAGATGAAGATTCGTAGGGCGGCCTGAGCGC
>Ga0210387_10003029_pt1 | contig 12900 bp, 2 predicted proteins | sample IncBWC7OmetaG_FD_160108 | JGI IMG/M metagenome (GOLD analysis project Ga0210387, IMG submission 160108) | Forest soil microbial communities from Barre Woods Harvard Forest LTER site, Petersham, Massachusetts, United States - Inc-BW-C-7-O ...
CACGCGATCTCGGTGCGAGTAGACGAGTGCTCGCCGCACAAGAGCGTGCGCTCGAAGCGCTCCGGGCTCCCGCTCCGGCGCCCTGAGTCGCGGCCTTTCGGCTCGTGAGTCGGAGTGTTCGTCGCACGCCCGATGCACGCCTGCGGCGCGACCAACACACGCCAAACGGATGAGCCGATGGGCTGAAAGGTGCGCGAGAACCCAATTAGAATCGTGGCTTTGCCAAGCTTGTAAGAGCTCGGCGCGCAGCGTAGTGTCGAAGCCCCCCGCTCCTCGCCGACATCGCGGCGGTGAGCGGGCAATGAACGGGTGAGGAATGGACTCCCAGACGATCCGCACGGCGCTTGGAACACTGCAGGCGATACCAGACTCGGACGAGGCGTGGACGGCACTTCGGGAATCCGCAAAAGCGAGCGGCGGCGATCTGTCGACCGACGAGCTCTTGCGATTGCTCGATTCGGCACGCGACAAACACGCCAGCCGCGGGGAGTGGGGCGCGGTCTCCGGGCTGCTCGAGATAGCCGCCAAGGTGGCGGAGAGCACGCCACGCGAAGCCGAGATCCTCACCGAGCAGGCCAAAGTTCTCACGAACGAGATGTTCGACGACGACGGCGCGGCCGTCTGTTACCTGCGTCTGCTCGAGATCGACCCGAACAATTCCGTTGCCTCCGCAGCGGTGGACGAAGCCGAAAATAAGCGTCTGCGCTTCTCGGAGCTCGCCTCCACCTACGCCACCGAGGCCGAGGGCGCGTCGGACGAAATCTACAAGAGCTCGATGCTCATGCGCGCCGCCGAGATGGAAGTGCGTTTCGGTGGCGAGAGCGTGAGTCTCGAGACGGCGATCGAGCGGCTAGAGCAAGCCGTGCGTCTCGATCCGACGAACGAGCGCGCCGGGCGGCTGCTCGAGCACATTTATCGCAGCGGCAACCGCTGGGAGGAGCTCGCGCGCGTGCTCGAGCGCTTGGCGGATCGCAGCGAGAAGCCCGCGTCGCGTGTCGCGGCGGGCGTGCGCCTAGCGCGCTTGTACGCGCAGCATCTTTCGGACAACGAGCGGGCCGCGCGCGCCTATGATCGCGTGCTGCGCGTCGACGCCTCGCACGCCGAAGCGAAGGGCTTTTTGTCGGAATTTTACGGCAACGACGAGCGCTGGGGCGATCTCGTCGGCTTGTACGAGCGTGAGCTCAAGGGCAAAGACACCAACGACGCCGAGCGTCTCGGCGACATGCTCCAGATCGCGATGCTCCACTGGCGAAAGCTCGGGCGCCCGCAAGACGCAGAGCCGTGGTTCGAGCGCATCCGCAAAGTGGAGGCCACCAATGAAGGCATGCTCACCTTCTACCGCGAGTACTACGGCTCATTGGAAGACGACACGCGCCTGATCGACGTGTTGCAAGGCGCGCAGCGCGCGGTGCCGGACGGATCGAAGGCGCGCAAGCAATTTGCGTCGGAGATCGCCAAGCTCGCGGAAGGCACTGCCAACGCGCAAAAGGCGATCGAGCAATACAAGAGCATCTTGCGTCAAGATCCGGACAGCTCTGAAGCGCGCGACGCCTTGAAGCGTCTGTACAAGCAGACTCAGGGTTACAATGCGCTCGTCGAGCTGTTGCGTCAGCAGCTCGAGCGTACGCCGGCCGAGGAATACTCGACGCGGCTCGCCATCTTGCGAGAGGTCGCGACCGTGTACCGGCAATACGTGCGCAGCGACACGGCGCTGCTCAGCGTGCTCAATCAGATCGTGCAGCTCGACGACAAGCTCGACGAACATGACGTCGACGAGATGCGTGAGCTCGTGGGTCTGTACGACAAGCTTGGCCGTCACCGCGATCTGATCACGAACCAGCTCAAGCTCGCGGAGATCACGCCGGACGTCGAAGAGAAGAAAGAGCTCTATCGGTCGGCCGCGCGGCGCTGGCTCGAGCAATTCTCGAACGCGCAGAACGCGACCGAAGCGTATGCGGCCTTGCTCAAGGTCGCTCCCAAGGATCCCGAGGCCCACGAGCGCCTCGAGGATTTGTATCGGAAGCGGCGCGCGTGGGACAAACTGTTCGAGCTGTATTCGGCTGATCTGGAGAGCGCCGAAGGCGGCGCGAAGCTATCTCTGCTCAAAGAGCTCGCGCAGCTCGCGGCCGAGCGTTTGAATCGGGGCGCCGACGCCGTCGAGCTGTACAAGAAGATCCTCGAGATCGATCCCACCCGCACCGAGGTGTTGGACGCGCTCGAGAAGCACGCCGAGCGCGCCAAGGATTGGCCCACGCTGGCCGAGGTTCTGGAGCGTCGCGTTGCGTCGCTCGAAGACGACGCGGCGCGGCTCGCCGCGTTGCAAAAGCTCGGTACCGTGTACGCCGAGCACATCGGCGATCATCAGAAGGCGGCGCGCGCTTGGCAGCGCGTGCTCGAACTGCAGCCGGGTCACTCGCGTGCCCTGCGCGTGCTGCGCGAAACTTATCTGCAAAGCGGCGACTACGACGGGCTCGAACGCCTATACGCCTCGCAAAACGATTGGGAAGGCCTGGCCGAGGTGCTCAGCACTGCCGCCGATCGCGCCAAAGAGGCACCGCCGCGCGTCGAGCTCAGCTACCGCGCCGCGGCCGTGTACGAGGAAAAGCTCAAACAACCGGAGCGCGCGTTCCGTTCGTACGACCGTATTCTGACCGCTGATCCGACGGACACGCGCGCCGCGCGGGCGCTGATCCCGCTGTATGAGAAGGAAGAGAAGTGGTCGCGCTTGCCAGCGCTGTACGAGCTCTTGTTCGAGCGCGCCGAGAGTGAGGCCGAGAAATTGTCGCTGCTCGGCAAGCTGGTCGAGGTCTCGGGCCGCCGGTTGAACGACAAGAAGGCGGCAGCGGTGTACGCGCGCAAGGCGTATGAGCTCTCGCCAGAGAGCACCGCGGCACTCGATCTGCTGGAAGAGTCGTCGCGTGCTGCCGGCTCGTGGGAGGCGTTCGTCGAAGCTATCGAGCAACGCTTGCAGTCCAGCGAGAACACGGCTTCACCGCCGCCCGTTGCTTCTGCTGGAGAAGCGCCCGCGCAACCCGCCAAGAAGGGCAAGAAGAAGAAAAAGGGCGAGGCACGCGAGTCCATGCCCGAGCCGGCCGCGTCGGGCTCGTCGACGTCCGCAGCTGGCGCGGAGCGCCGGCTGCTCGAGTTGCGCTTGGCGCGTGTGTTCGCGGAAGAGCTCAGTCGCTCGGAGCAAGCGGTCGAGCTGTATAAGCAGATGCTCGAGCGCGATCCCGCTGATGCCGAGGTGGCCGCCGCGTTGGAAGCGATTTTGCGCCGTGAGGATCGACGGGACGACCTGCGTTGGCTGCTCGAGCTGCGGGTAGAGCACGCTTCGGACGCCGAAGCGCGCGTGCGCATTCTGAGTGATTGGGCGACGCTCGAAGAGGACGTCTTCGAAGCACCCGATCGCGCGATCGCAATCTATCGCCGTATCCTCGAGGTCGACGATTCCGATTCGGCGGCCCTCGGGACCTTGCCTCGCTTGCTCCTGGCGCAAAACGACGCGGCCGGCGCGGCCCAAGTCATCGAGCGCCATCGCGAGAAATCTTCGGGCGAGGCGCGCGCCGAGCGCGAAGCCGAGCTGGCCGAGCTGTACCTCAATCGCTTGTCACGTCCGGAGGACGCGCTGAACAACGCCATCCTCGCGGTCGATTCAGCACACACGAAAGCGCGCGCCATGGCCGTGCTCGAGCGCCTGCTCGACGTGGCAGAGGTGCGAGCTCGCGTGGCCGACGTGCTCGCGACGCAGTACGCCGCGTCCGGCGAGGCGCGCCGCGAAGCGCACGTGCTCACCGTACTGCTCGGCGAAACCAAGGACCTCGCGCTGCGTCTGCCGCTCTACGTGCGTTTGGCCGACGCTCACCAGCACAAGCTGAACTCGTACGGTAGCGCGCTCGACGTGGTGCTCGAGGCGGTGCGTCAGTATCCGAGCGAGCTTGCGCTGTGGGATCGAGCGGACGCTCTGGCGCAACTCGCTGGTCGCCCCACGGATCTGGGCGAAGCCTTCCGCGAGGTCATGCGCAGCTCGTTGCGTGAGGAGCTCGAGGTCGAGCTGGCCGAACGCGCCGCGCGCTTGCATGAAGATCGACTCGGCGACCCGATCGGAGCCACTCCTTATCTCGAGCGGGTGCTCGCGCTGTCACCGGGCAACGAGGCGGCGTTCCAGCGGCTGAAGGACATTCTCACGGCGGCGGAGCGCTGGAGTGAGCTCGAGGCTTTGTACGACCGCGCCTCGGCTGCCACGGATGATTTAGCGCGGCGCGCCGAAATGCTGGTCGAAGTCGCGTTGATTTGCGAAGAAATCATCGAGGACGTCGAAAAAGCTACGCGTTACTACGAGCGCATTCTGGAGGTCGATCCGTTCCATGACGTTTCGATTCGCGCGCTCGATCGCTTGTACGTCCGCCAAGGCAAGGACAAGCAACTGGCTGCGCTCTTGGAAAAGCGGCTCGACACCGCGGTCGGTGACGAAGCCTTCGAGCTCAAGCTCCGCTTGGCGAAGCTCGCGCTCGATCTGCACGAGCCCGAAAAATCGATTGTGCACGTGGAAGACGTGCTGCGCGAGCGCATCAACGACTACCAAGCGCGCGAGTTGGCCGAGCGCATGCTCGAAATCGGCGGCCTGCGCGCCAGAGCTGCGCGCATGCTGGAGACCGTGTACGAGGCGCGCGACGAGATTCGCGATCTAGTGCGCGTGCTCGAGATCCGCCTGGAGGGCTTCGGCTCGGATCCCGCGAATGACGACCGGCGCGAGCTGCTTCGTCGCATCGCGACGTTGCGCGACGATCGCTTGCACGACGACGACGGCGCGCTCCGCACGCTAGCGCTGCTCGTGCCTGCCGACCCGCTCGATATGGACGCGCGCAAACGCCTGCTCGAGATTGGCCGGCGTTTGTCCGCGCACGAGCGCGTCGCCGAAGTGTTGACGGCGGCCGCTGAACGCGCGGAAACGCCCACGCTGCGCGGCGAAATCCTGATGCACGTCGCCGCCATTTGCGAAGACTTGCTGAGCGACCGCGAGCGAGCCGAGCGCGTCTACCGGCGCGTGCTCACGCTCGATGAAACCGACGCGGATTTGGTTCTGCCCGCGGCGCGCGCGCTGGAGCGAATTTACATCTCGGCTGGTGAGAACGCCAAGCTTGCCGAAATGCTGCGCGTGCAGGTCAAGCACGAGCAGGACGGCGCGGCGCGGCGCGAGCTCCTCGGACGCTTGGGCGACTTGTGCCAAAGCGTGCTGGGCGACAATGACGGCGCGATCAGCGCGTGGAAGTCGCGCGTCGAAGAGAGCCCGGACGACGAGCAGGCCCTGGCTGCGCTCGACCGTTTGTACGAGCTGACCGAACGCTACCGCGAGCTCGTGGAGATCTTGGAGCGTCGCCGTGAAGCGACCTCCGACGGCGAGCTGCGTCGCACCCTGATGACGCGCTCTGCCGAGATTTTGTGGAAGAAGCTCGAGGCCGTGTCGGAGGCGATCGAAGCGTATCAGGCGTTGACAGCGGAGTTCGGGCCGCGTGGCGCGTCGCTGAGCGCGCTCGAGGCCTTGTTCGCGAGCGCGAGTCGCTGGGAAGAGCTGAGCGAGACGCTCGAGCGCCACCTGGACATCGCCGAGAGTGACACGGAGCGGCTGGAGCTACTCGCCAAGCTCGGTGATCTCAAGCGCGAGCACCTGAACGACGTGCCCGGAGCGCTCGAGGTCTATCGGCGCGCGCTCGGCATCGACACGCGTCACGCCCCGAGCCGCGCTGCGCTCGAGCGTTTGCTGGACGCCGAGGAACCGCTGTCGCGCCGCGAATCCGCGCAAATTCTGCATCCGATCTACGAGGCCGAGTCGGACCACGAGCGCTTGTTGCGCGTGCTCGAGATCGAAGTCACGACGAGCGACGACGCGCTCGACAAGATTTCCGGCTTGGAAGCCGCCATGCGTGTTGCGGAGAGCAAGCTGGGTGATTCGAAACGCGCCTTTGGCTACGCCGAACGCGCGGTGCGCGCCGCAGTAGGCCACGCCGATCTGGAGCCGTGGTTCCAAAACTTGGAGCGTTTGTCTGGGGCGACCGGAAAACAAGCCGAGTACGTCAAGCTGCTGTGCGACGTCGTGCCCGAGATTTTCGACGGGGAAGTGCAGCTGTCGGTGACGCTGAAGATCGCCGATCTGGCTCGCCATCAGCTCGCCGATCGCGAGCTAGCGCGTGAGTACTACAAGAAGGCGCTCGAACAGCGCGCAGATGACAAGAAAGCACTCGGAGCTCTCGAGTCGCTGTACGAGGAAACAGGCGACGCGCAGAGCCTCCTAGAGATCTTGGAGCGGCGCGTCGAGGTTGCCGAGTCGGACGACGAGCGCAAGCAGCTCTTGTTTCGGCGCGCTCGGCTGCTCGCCGACGTGCTCGACAACAAGCCGCGCGCGATCGAGGTCTATGAGAGCATTCTCGAGCTCGGGCTCGACGCGGCTGCCGTCAGCGCTTTGGAGAACTTGTACGCGGCCGTCTCCCAGTGGAGTGAGCTGATCTCGCTGTACGAGCGCCAGCTCGATGCAAAGATCGGCAATGCCGCCGATCTGCACGTCAGCATCGCGCGCGTTGCGGCGCGTCACCAAAACGACCTCGGGCGCGCTTTCGACGAGCTCGACGCGGCGCTCTCGAGCGACAAACAACACGCGGGCGTGATCTCCGAGCTGGAGCGCATTCTGGCAGAGGCGAGCGAGCCGGAGCACCGTGCTCGCGCGGCGGCGCTGCTCGAGCCCGTGTACCTGATGCGCAGCGACTTCGGGCGCGTCATGGACGCGATTCGCGCCCGACTCGCGCATGCCAGTGATCAAGACGAGCGTCGCGATCTGCTGCTCCGCCTCGCCAAATTGTACGAGGAGCAAAAGGAGGATTATCGCGCCGCGCTCGACACGATCGCCGAGCTGTTGAAGGACGAGCTGTCGGACGCGACGACCATCTCCGAGCTCGAACGCTTGGCCAAGGTAGCCGGCGCGGAACGGCGCCTGGCTGATATCTACGCGGGCGAGCTGGAGAAGCTGAACGGAGACGACGACGCGACCGTGAAGCTCGCGCGGCGCACTGGAGAGCTGTTCACGACGCTCGGAGAGCTCGATCGGGCGCTGGTATTTTATCGTCGCGCGCTGGCGTTCGAGCCCGAGAACAAACAGCTCTTCGCGGCCATCGACGCGATCTTGGTGCGCACCGCGCGCCATGAAGAGCGCGTCAGCCTGTATCGTGAGGCGCTCGATCATCGCTTCGATCCCGCCGAGCGGCTTGCCGCGTTGCACACCATGGCGAGCCTGCAAAAGAGCGAGCTCGGTCGGCCTGACGACGCGATCGAAACGTATCGCCAAGTGCTCGATGTCGACGACGCCGACGTGCGAGCGCTCGACGCGTTGACCGACTTGTATCGCGAACGCGAGCGCTGGGACGACCTCTCGGAGCTCTACTTGCGTCGCGCGGAAGGTGCCAAGTCCTCGGCCGACGGCGCCGTGCATCGGCTCGCGCTGGCACGGCTGCACATCAAGCTCGAGCAGATGGATCGCGCTGTCGACCAGTTGGAAGAAATCGTGCGCGAGCTGCCGTCGCACCCTGAAGCCATCGCCGAGCTCGAAGCGCTGCGCAAGAACGAGAGCCAGCGCCAGCGCGTGGTCGACATCCTGCGACCGATCTACGAGTCGCTCGACGATTGGCGCCGCCAGATTACGCTCAACGAGGACCGCTTTGCGCTAGCCGACGCCACCGAAAAAGTCGCGGTCTTGCGCGAAACGGCCGAATTGTGGGAGCGCCGCGGTGGCGATCTGGCCCGTGCGCGCCGCGCGTTCGAGGCGGCATTCAAGCTCGATCCGGAAGACTCCGGCGCCCGCGCCGACTACGAGCGGCTGGCCGAAGCCACGAACGAGTGGGACAAGCTCGCTGAAACTTACGACGCCGTGCTCGCCGAGCATCCGACGCTGAACAGCAAGCGCGACATCTTGAGTGTGCTGGCCCGCGTTCACAACGAGAAGCGCGACGACCCACGCCGCGCGCTCGCCGCTTACGGTCTAATCCATGAAGGCGACCCGTCCGATCTCGAGCCGCTCGAGAAGATGGAGCAGCTCGCCACCCTACTCAGTGATTGGCCGACGCTCGTGCGCGTCTTGACCGACAAGGCTGATTTGCTGCTCGACGACGAACAGCGCGCCAGTGTTTGGCGCCGTGTCGGTGAGGCCAAGCGTGACATGCTCGACGATGCCGAGGGCGCTATCGTAGCCTATGAGCGCGCGCTCGAGCTCGATCCAGAGAGCGCGTTCACCGTCGATTGCTTGACGGAGCTGTACGAAGCCAAGCAGGACCCGAAGCGGCTCGTGGAGCTGTACGTGCAGCGCGTCGAGCTGTCTGGAGAAGACGACGCCGATCTGAAGTACACGCTCTTGATCAGCGCCGCTGCCGTGTACGAAAAGCAGCTCTCCGATCGCGGGCGCTCGATCGAGGTGCTCGGTCAAGCGCTTGCGGTGCGGCCCGGGGATCTGGGCGTGCTCGGGTCGCTGAACCGGCTCTACCGCATCGAATCGATGTGGCCGGAATTATTGGATAATTTGCGTCTCGAGGCGAGCACGGCCGAGACCGCGGAAGCGCGCGCCAAGTTGCGCAAGGAAATCGGCACCATCCTCGCGAGCAAGCTCGAGAGCTATGAGGACGCGCTCGAGGCTCATCGCTTGGCGCTGCAAGACGCACCGTCCGACAGCGAGTCGATCGCCGCGGTGCGCGCTATTGGTGAGTCACACGAGGATCTACGCCACACCGTGGCGGAGATCCTGGTGCCCGTGCTGCGTCAGACCGAGCGCTGGGAGGATTTGGTGAGCGTGCTCGAGATGCGGCTCACGATCGAAACCGAGCCCGAGCAACGCATGCAGACTCTGAGCACGATCGCGGAGGTGCTGGAGACGCGGCTCTCGCGGCAAGCGGACGCCGAGGGTGCCTTGTTGCGCGCGCTCTCTGAGCGCCCGGACGCGCCCGAGCTACATCGCGACATCGAGCGGCTGGCCGCGGCGACCAACGGCTTTTTGCGTTACGCCGACACCTTGGGCGAGCGCGCGCAGACGACCTTCGATCCCGAGGTGGCGCAGGATTTGTTCGTTCGCTTGGGTCGCGTCGCGGAAGAGCAGTTGAAGGACGACAATCGCGCTGTCCTCGCGTACTCGCGCGCCGTCGAGCAAGCGGGGGATAAGCCCGAGCTCTTGGCGGCGCTCGACCGCCTGTACACGCGCCTCGAGGACCAGGAAAAAGTCGCGGAAATCCTGGAGCGCCGCGTCAATGCGGAGAGCAGCGAGCAGACCCAAGCCGAGCTCTACTTCCGATTGGCACAACTCCAGATCGGGAGTTTCAAGGAATCGGCGCGCGGGCTCGCTTCCTTGCGCATGGCGCTCGAGCGAGCGCCGGACCACGAGGGCGCAGTCGACGAGCTCGAGAAGCTGACCGACCATCGGGATCTGTTCGAGGAAGCGGCCGAGGCGCTCGAGTCGGTGTACCGCTCGCGTGGGCGCACCGATCGCTTGGCCAAGTTGTACGAGAAGCGCGTCGGTCACGCTGACTCGCTCGACGCGCGCGTCGACATGCGTCGCAACCTGTCGCGTGTGCTCGAAGAAGAGTGCAAGGACCCGGTCTCGGCCCAGCGCGTGCTCCAACAGGGGCTACTCGAGGCGCCGAATGACAGCGCGTTGCTCGACGAGCTCGAGCGGCTCGCGCCGATCACGGGGGATTGGGCGAGCGCAGCGGCGGCCCTGCGTGACGCCATCGAAAAGCACACCGATCTCGCGCCACAAGCTGCGGTCTCGCTGTGCGTGCGACTCTCGACGTGGCAACGCGATCGGGTTCACAGCCCGAGTGACGCAGAAGCCGCGTTGAAGAAAGCCCTGGAATTCGAGCCGAATAGCGATGAGGTGCTGGTCTTGCTCGAGGCGCTGCAGCGCGTTCCAGGACGCGAGCGCGATCTGTGCGCGACGCTGCGTCGTCGCGCCAAGCTGCAACTCGACGAAGAACGCCGAGAAGATCTGTACCGGCAAGCGCGGGCGCTGGCGGTCACACTGGGTGACGCCGAGCTCGGAGAGAGCGTGCTGCGCGAGCTGCTAGCGCTCGACGATGCCAACCTCTGGGCCCTGGGTGAGCTCACGGAAGTGAGTGAGGCCAACGGGAACTTCAAAGAGACGTTCGAGCTCGTCGTGAAGCGCAGTGAGCTCGGTGCGGACGCGGCCACGGTGCGCGCCCTGCGCCGCAAGGCAGCGGGCATCGCACGCGACAAGTTGAGCCAACCGGCCAAGGCGATTGCGCTGTACGAGCAGTTGTTCGAGGACGAGCCGAGTGACGCGGACGCCTCCAGCGCGCTGCGTGGTCTGTACGCGGCGGCGAATCGCTACGACGATTTGGGCCGTTTGCTCGAGCGTCTGGTCGATCTGGCAGAGTCACCCGGCGCGCGCAGCACGCTGCGCATGGAGCTTGCCAAGCTGAACGAGGAGCGTTTCCAGGCGCTCGATACTGCGATCGAGCTGCTCCGTGCGGTGCTCGACGACGAGCCCGGTCGCGGTGACGCGGTCGTGGCGCTCAGCGAGCTGTACGAGAAAACCAAGCGCGACGAGGAGCTCGCCGAGCTGTTGTCGTCGCAGATCAGCGGCGCGCGCGAGCGCGGCGACGTCGCGGCTGAATTGAGCTTCCAGGTGCGCCTCGGCGAGGTCTACGATTCTCGCCTCGGCGACCGCGAGAAGGCGATCGACACGTATCGTGCGGTGTTGGCGCGCGACGCGCGACATTCGGGCGCGCTAGAGGCGCTGGCGCGCTTGCTGCAGTCGGAAAACCGTCTCGCAGAGGCGGCGGAAGTGCTCGACCAGTTGCTCGCTGCGAGCACCGGGGCGGAAGCGGTGAAGCGCTCGCTCGAGCTCGCTGACGTACAGCAGAAGCTCGGCTCGCAGGACAACGCGGTGCTCGCGCTCGAACGCGGCCTAGCGCAGGACGAACGCAGTGAAGAGCTGCGCGCGCGGCTCCGCTCCTCGTATGAAGCGGTGAAGTCTTGGGAGAAGCTTGCCGCACTCCTGACGCGCGACGCGGACTTCGCAGCGACGCCGGAAGAGAGCGTGGCTCTGTTGCGAAAGGCCGCCAAAATCCACGCCGAACAGCGCGCTGACCATGGCGCTGCGGCGGACACGTTGGACCGCGCGAGCAAGTTGCGCCCCGACGACCGCGAGCTTCTGCTTGCGTTGTGCGACGAGTACAGCGCGTCGGGTCGCGGGAAAGCTGCGGCCGACGTGCTCGTGAAGATCATCGAGAGCTACGGCACGAAGCGGCCGAAGGAGCTCGGTGAAATTCATCGTCGTTTGGCCAAGGCGTATCTCGCTGACGGCGAGAACCAGAAGGCGATGGAGGAGCTCGACAAGGCGTTCCGCATCGAGCCCGGCAACGTGAACGTGTTGATGCTACTGGGCCAGGTCGCGATGGACATCGGCGACTTCAAGAAAGCGCAGCAGATGTTCCGCGCGCTGCTCTTGCAGAAGCTGGACGAATCGGTGCTCAAGAAATCCGAAGTGTTCCTGCGCCTCGGTGAGATTCACGAGAAGATCGGTGAGGCGCCGAAGGCGATACAAATGTACGAGCGCGCCATACAAACCGACGGCTTACCCGCCGCCAAAGACAAGCTCGCTGCGCTCAAGGCCAAGTAGGCGAAGCGGGTTCGTGGCCGGAGCGGCGAGTGGGGCGGCAGCAGTCGCGCTCAGGCGTGCATCCGGCTAGGCTTTGTGGTCATGCCCCGGCTGCGCTCGACTCTGCCCTACGATCCGCGCACGGATCGCATTGCTGAGGCGGGCTGGCTCGGCGCGGTCGGGCGTTCGGCGATCGAGTGGCTCGCGGACGCGGATGAGCTCGTCCACACGCTGAGCGATGCGGTCGCCTCGTCTTGGGGGCCGGGACTCGCGGCGCGCCAAACCGTGCAGCGCGTGATCGTGTCGCAGATCATGTACACGGGCGTACAGGCGCTGTCCCTCGTGAGCGTGATCGCGTTTTTGCTCGGCGGCAGCATCGTCATTCAGGCGAATCTGATGGCGCCCACGGACGGCGAGCTGCTCGGCAAGATCTTGGTCGCGATCGTGTTGCGTGAGCTCGCGCCCTTGCTCACGGCGATCGTCGTCGCGGGGAGATCGGGGACCGCGATGGCGACCGAGCTCGGCAACATGAAGGTCAATTCCGAGGTCTTGGCGCTCTCGTCTTTGGGCATCGACCCGCCGCGTTACATCGTCTTGCCGCGGCTCGTGGCGTCCGTCGTGAGTGTGCTCGTGCTCATGATTTACTTCAGCGTCGTCGCCATTTTTGGCGCGTTCGTGCTGGCCCAACTCACGGCCAACGCGACTTGGGGCAGCCTCTACTCGGGGGTGTCGCGCGGTGTCATGCCCTTCGATCTTGGTCTATTCCTGCTCAAGGGCGTGGGCCTCGGTGCAATCGTCGGTTGGCTGTGCTGCCACTACGGTTTGCAGGTGAAGAGCTCACCCACCGAGGTGCCGCAGAAGGCCAGCCGCGCGGTGGTGATGAGTCTGCTCTGCGGAGTCGTGTACAGCACGTTCGTGACCGCGCTGTTCTACTGGCTCGTCGGGCCGCCCATTCATTGAGCCTGTGCCGAGCTGGAGTTCGGCCCTCGAATCGCTCGCCGGTTCACGGTTTCGCAGCCGTCAGCGGGCCGCGCGCCGTGTTGCACTGGTGCATCAGGCGAGCCATCTGGGGCAGCCCCAAAAACCAGCTGGCGCCTGATCGCTCGGGTGTCTCATAATCCGCGATCGGTGGAGCCACAGGCCGCACGCAACGACGACGAACAGGGGCTCCTGCTCGAGCGCGCCACGTTTGCTTACGGCGACCTATGGGTGCTGCGCGAAACGGATCTGCACGTGCCGCGCGGCGGAGATCT
>Ga0210387_10003030_pt1 | contig 12899 bp, 13 predicted proteins | sample IncBWC7OmetaG_FD_160108 | JGI IMG/M metagenome (GOLD analysis project Ga0210387, IMG submission 160108) | Forest soil microbial communities from Barre Woods Harvard Forest LTER site, Petersham, Massachusetts, United States - Inc-BW-C-7-O ...
TACGGCGGCAAGTCGCAGGCCGACGTCGCGGTGGAGATCACCTTCGAGGACGGCCGCAAGTCGACGCTCAAATCGACCATCGCCATCCACGGCAACGCGGCGGCCGAACCCGCCCGCCGGGCCGCCTGAGGGAGCGGCGATGTCTGAGGACCTGCAATTCCTGCTGGCGCTGGTGTTGAGCGGCGCCTCGATCGGCCTGATGTACTCGCTGATCGCGCTGGGCTTCGTGCTTGTTTACAAGGCGACCGACGCCATCAACTTCGCCCAGGGCGAATTCGTCATGCTGGCCGGCATGATCGTGGTGACCGTGCTGGGCTTCGCGGGGGTGCCGCTGATCGCCGCCATCGTCGTCGTTCTGCTGGCGATGATCGGCTTCGGCTTCGGCCTGGAAAGGGTGGTGCTCCGGCCGCTGCTCGGCAGGCCGGTCGTGGCCGTCATCATGGCGACCATCGGGGTCGCCGCCGTGCTGCGCGGGCTGGGCCCGATAACCCTCGGCATCGAGACGCGCGCCTTGCCGTTGCCGATCGGCGACGAGCCCATCGTGCTGGGCCCGGCCAGCCTGCCGCCCATCCAGATCCTGGGGGCGGTGGTGGCGATCGTGTTCTTCATCGCCTTCAGCTGGTTCTTCAAGAAGAGCCGCATGGGCGTCGCCATGCGCGCCGTCGCCGACAACCAGCAGGTGGCGCAGGCGATGGGCATCAATGTCGAGCGCTATTTCGCGTTCGCCTGGGCGATGGCTGGCGTCGTCTCGGCGCTGGGCGGCATCGTGTGGGGCAGCATGCTGGGCGTCGACGTGCAACTCGCCCTGGTCGGCCTGAAAGTGTTTCCGGTGGTGATCCTGGGCGGCCTCGATTCGATCGGCGGCGCGCTGGTGGGCGGGCTGATCATCGGCATCGTCGAGAGCCTGGCGGCAGGCTACCTCGACCCCTATGTCGGCGGCGGCACCAAGGACTTCGCGCCCTATGTGCTGATGATCCTGGTCCTCATGATCAGGCCCTACGGCATCTTCGGCAGACGCCAGATCGAGCGCGTATAGCCATGTTCCACCGCGAGTCCGGAGTCTTCAAGACGACCTACGGCGCCGACATGGCGCTCTACCCGCTGCCGATCGCCAAATGGACCGTGGTCGCGCTGGCGGCGTTGTTCGTGGTGATCATCCCGCTCGCCGTCCATGAATATTACCTGTCGATCCTGAACCTGATCTTCATCGCCATCGTGGGCGCGCTCGGGCTCAACATCCTGGTGGGCTACACCGGGCAGATCTCGATCGGGCACGGTGCCTTCATGTCGGTCGGCGCCTACACCGCGGCCAACCTCGCCGTCCGGCTCGGCCTGCCGTTCTGGATCACCTTGCCGGCGGGTGGGCTGATGGCGGCGTTGATTGGCGTTGTCGTCGGCATGCCGAGCCTGCGCATCAAGGGCCTCTATCTCGCGATCGCCACCTTGGCCGGCCAGCTCATCATCGAATGGACAATCAATCACGTGCCGGCCATCTCCGGCGGTGCGCAGGCGTCGATCGAAGTCCCTCGGCCGAGCCTGTTCGGCATCAGCCTCAACACCCAGGGCCATCTCTATTTCTTCCTGATGTTCTTCGCCGTGCTCGCCATCGTGGCGACGTTGAACCTGGTGCGCAGCCGCATCGGCCGCGCCTTCGTGGCGGTGCGCGATCAGGACATCGCCGCCGAGATCATCGGCATCAACATCTACCGCTACAAGCTGCTCGCCTTCGCGATTTCGTCCTTCTATGCTGGCGTCTGCGGCGTGCTCTACACCTACTATTTCGGCATCGCCAACTACGAGCAGTTCCAGCTCACCGTCTCGATCGACTATCTCGCCATGATCATCATCGGCGGGCTGGGGTCGGTGCTGGGCTCGATCTTCGGGGCGATCTTCGTCACATTGTTGCCCATCGCGATCCGTATCTTCATGGAGGATGTGGGGTCGCTGTTTTTCACCCAGGCGGAGATGGCCAATGTCATATCGGGCCTGCGGCTGGGCGTATTCGGCGGGCTCATCATCTTCTTTTTGATCGTCGAGCCCGAGGGGCTCAATCGACTGTGGAGGAATATCCGGAGCTATTTCCGGGTTTGGCCCTTCTCCTACTAGAGCGGGGCATTGCTGCGAAAGGGAGGAACCCATGACAAGGTTCGTTAGGAGTTGGCTGGGAGTGGCGGCAACGACCGCGACCCTGGCATTCGGCGGAGGCCAGGCCTTCGCCCAGGCAAAGGAGCTCGTGTTCGGCCTGCAATGCGACCGAACCGGGCCGACGGCAAACGTGGGCACGGTGCTGTGCCCCGGCTACCAGGACTACATCGCCCTGGTGAACAGCAAGGGCGGCGTCGAGGGCTACAAGATCAAGGTCCTCGAGATCGACAACGAATACAAGGTGCCGCCGGCCATGGAAGCGCATGAGCGCTTCAAGAAGGAAGGCGCCGTCCTGGAAGGCCTCTATGGCACGCCGCAGACCGCGGCGCTGAACAAGAAGTTGGAAGAGGACAAGATCCTTGGCACCTCGCCCGGGTTCGGCACCGCGTCGGCCGCCGACGGCAAGCGTTACCCCTACACCTTCCCGATCGCGGCCAGCTACTGGTCGCAGGGCGGAGCGGCGGTGGCGTTCGCCAAGGAGAAGCTGGGCGACCTCAAGGGCAAGAAGATCGCCTATCTTTTCTACGATAATCCGGCAGGCAAGGAGCCGCTGCCGATCCTGGAAGACCTCGCAAAGACCGAGGGCTTCGAGCTGCGCACCTTCGCCGTGCCGGCGCCCGGCCTCGAGATGGGCGCGCAGATCCTCGACATCACCGGCCGCTACAAGCCGGACTTCATCATCACTCACTTGTTCGGGCGCGCGCCGTCGGTCTCGATCAAGGAGCTGAAAGGCAAGGGCTTCCCGCTCAGTAAGGTGGTCGCCTTCGTCTGGGGCAGCGCCGAATCCGACATTATCGCGGCGGGCGGCATGGGCGTGGCCGAAGGCTACAGCACCATGCAGTTCGCCGGCGTCGGCAAGGACTTCCCGGTGCTCAAGGAAATCGAGGCCATGTACAAGGCGCAGGGCAAGCCCGCGCCGAAGGAAATGGACTCGACCGTCTACTACAACCGCGGTGTCCTGGTCGCGGCGCTGCATGTCGAGGCGGTGCGCAACGCCATCAAGGCCAAGGGCGGCGCCGCTCCGACATCGGAGGACGTCAAAAAGGGCATGGAGGCGATCAAGGGCTTCACCCTGGGCGGCTTCGTGCCACCGCTGGAGCTGACGCCGGCCGACCACGAGGGCGGCGGCTGGGTGCAGATCTGGACGGTCAAGGGCGGCAAGCTCGTCAAGGTGAAGGACTGGTTCCAGGGCAACCGCTCGACGATCCAGAAGCACCTTGCGGCCGACGCCGCGAAGTCCTGAACGCGTGAACGGGCGGGCGGCGAGCGATCGCCGCCCGATTTCCCATGCTGGCGATCAACAATATCGAAGTGGTCTACGACCGCGTCATCCTCGTCCTGAAGGGTGTGTCGATCGGCGTCGGCGAGGGCTCGATCACGACCCTGCTGGGCGCCAACGGCGCCGGCAAGACGACGACGCTCAAGGCCATTTCCGGCGTGCTGAACAGCGAGCGCGGCGAGGTCACCAAGGGCACGATCCAGCTCGGCGAGCGGCGCATCGACGGCATGCGCGCCCACGACGTTACGCGGTTGGGCCTTGTCCAGGTGTTCGAGGGGCGGCGCGTATTCGAGAACCTGACCACCGAGGAGAACCTGATCGCCGGCGGTCACGTCCACAAGGACGGCGGCGCGGTAAAGCACGGCATCGAGCTGGTCTATTCGTATTTCCCCAAGCTCAAGGAGCGACGTCACCAGCAGTCGGGCTACCTGTCGGGCGGCGAGCAGCAGATGCTGGCAATCGGCCGGGCGCTGATGAGCCAGCCCAAGGTCGTGCTGCTCGACGAGCCGTCGCTTGGCCTCGCCCCCATGCTGGTCGAGGAGATTTTCGGCATCGTCGGTCGGCTGGTGAAGCAGGAGAAGCTGTCGGTCCTGCTGGTCGAGCAGAACGCCGCCATGGCGCTGGCCGTCGCCGATCACGGCTATGTCATGGAGAACGGTCGCATCGTGCTGGAAGGGCCGGCCGACAAACTGCGCGACAATTCCGACATCAAGGAGTTCTATCTCGGCCTCAACGAGGGCGGGGCGCGCAAATCCTACCGTGACACCAAGCATTACAAGAGGCGCAAACGCTGGCTGTCGTAAGTCTTCCGGACCGCGAGCGTCCCGCTCGCTCGTGATTCATGAGCGAGCGGGACGCTCGCGGTCCAAAAGAGCATGAAAAGACGCTAAGCTGTGCCAATGCTTTGGCGTTCCTTGCTCGCTTTTCCCCTCCTGGCCGCCGCCCTGCCTGCGATGGCGCAGACGAAGCTCGCCCAGCAATGCGCGGCGTTTGGCGAGGCCCAATATCGCAAGCTCAGCCCCTCCGTCGATCGTGTGACGGCGCTGGACTTTCCGCCGCCGGCGCTCGAGCGCGTCGACGCCAAGGTAGGGTCGCAGGCCATCGCGGCCGCGCTGACCTTGCGCGGACGGTTGACCTATCGCACCGGCTCGCCCTTCGAGACGCAGTTCGTGTGCTTGCTCGACACGGCGCAACGGCCGCTTTTCTTCTATGCCTTGCCGACGCTGGCGACACGCAGTGCACCCACGCCGGTGACGCGAGGCGCTGCGCTGGCCCCCGTGCCGTCGCTCCAGCCACCCGCTGAAGCGCCGACCATGGCGCTTGGCCCACAAGCAGCCTTGCCGACGCCGGAGCCGGCGCGCCCGGCACTGCCGGCGAGCGCCGTGCGGCTGCGCGGCCTGGCGCGCGACCTCGGCGGCCGCTTGCAGTTCCTGCCCTGCGATGGCGCGCCGCTTCCCCTGGAGGACCGCACGCCGGATCAGGAGCTGACGCAGGCGCTGCGCGGCCTGACGGCTGGCCAGAACGGCCGTCCGATGTTCGTCGAGATCTACGGCGGGCGCGAGACCGGGCCGGGCTCCGGCATCAGCGCGCTGGCATTACGCCGGGCGGCGGTCGAGACGGCGGGCTGTCGGGAACGGTTCGACCAGCGTGAGTGGCTGGCCAACGGCGGCGGCGGCAACGAGCCGTCGTGGCATCTCGAAGTCACGTCGCGGGACATCATGCTGAGCATCGCCGGTGGACAGCCGGCGCAGCGTATTGCCCATGGCGGGCCGCAGAAGCTGGACAGCGCGGTGACCTATTCGGCGGCGGACAACCCGGATTTCACCGTCATGATCGACGAGCGGCGCTGCGTCGATCCCCAGTCGGGCTCGTTGTTCGCCTACACTGTCGAGGTGAGAAGCGAGGGCAAGGCATTCATCGGCTGCGCGGTGCACAATCCGGCCATGCCGGCGCCGTGATCGGGTGACAGGAGGGCTTATGGACGACATCGAGCTGCTGCGGGAACTGATCGGTTCGGCCAAGCGCATCGTCGCCTTCACCGGCGCGGGCATCTCGACCGAGTCGGGAATTCCCGACTTTCGCTCGCCGGGCGGCATCTGGACCCGCTACAAGCCGATCTACTTCGACGACTTCATGGCATCGGACGAAATGCGGCGCGAGTCGTGGCGGCGCAAGTTCGCGACCGACGAGACCATGCTCAAGGCCGAACCCAATGCCGGCCACCGCGCCCTCGCCAAGCTGGTCGAACAGGGGCGCATGAGTGCCATCATCACCCAGAATGTCGACGGCCTGCACCAGCGCTCGGGCGTGCCCGATTCCAAGGTCATCGAGCTGCATGGCAACGCCACCTATGCAAGCTGCCTGGACTGTGGCCATCGCCACGAACTGGAGCCGATCCGGAAGGCGTTCCTGGGCAACGGCAAGCTGCCGCTCTGCGCGAAATGCGACGGCATCGTGAAGACCGCCACCATCTCGTTCGGCCAGGCGATGCCGGAGATCCCGATGGCGCGCGCCCGGGACGAGACCATGTCCTGCGACCTCTTCATCGTGCTGGGCAGCTCGCTGGTGGTCTACCCGGCGGCGGGCTTTCCGCAGATCGCCAAGCGCAAGGGCGCCAAGCTCGTCATCCTCAATCGCGATCCGACCGATCAGGACGACAATGCCGACGTGGTGATCCATGCCGAGATCGGGCCGACCATGAGCAGGGCTATTGGCGTCAACTGACCGGCCTTCGTTGCGACCGCGGGAGGGACGGAGTTTAATCCCGGCGGTCAGGGAGGGTGACGATGAGGATAAATCGCAGGCGCGCGCTGCTGGGCGGCCTCGCCTCGTCGTTCGGCGCGACGCTCAGCGGCCTGCCGGCGACGGCGCAGGACATCACGTTCTTCCGCATCGGGACCGGCGGCACGGCCGGCACCTACTTTCCGATCGGCGGCCTGATCGCCAACGCCATCTCGAACCCGCCGGGCTCAAGGACCTGCGCCGACGGCGGCTCGTGCGGCGTGCCCGGCCTGGTCGCCACGGCGGTGGCGTCCAACGGCTCGGTCGCCAACGTCGCCGGCATCGCCACGGGCAGCATGCAATCGGGCTTTGTCCAGTCGGACGTGGCCTATTGGGCCTTGAACGGCATCGGCATCTACGAGGGCCGGCCGAAGGTCGACGTGCTGCGCGCCATCGCCAACCTCTATCCCGAGAGCTTCCACCTGGTGGTGCGCAAGGGCGGCGGCATCAAGTCGATCAGGGACCTCAAGGGCAAGCGGATGTCGCTCGACGAGCCGGGTTCGGGCACGCTGGTCGATGCGCGCCTCATCCTCGCCGCTTACGGCATGACGGAAAAGGACATCCTGGCCGAGTACCTGAAGCCGCAGCAATCGGCCGACAAGTTCAAGGACGGCGCGCTCGATGCGTTTTTCAGTGTTGCCGGCTGGCCCGAGGGCGCGATCGCCGAACTCGCTGCGACGACCGGCATCGACCTCGTGCCGATCGACGGGCCGGAAGTCGAGAACCTGATCAAGCGGTACAGCTTCTTCAGCAGCGAAGAAATCCCGGATGGTATCTACAAGAACGTTGCCGGCGTGAAGACGGTCAGCGTCAACGCGATCTGGGCGACCACGAGCAAGCAACCCGACACGCTGATTTACGGCATCACTGCGGCGCTCTGGAACGCGAACACGCGCAAGCTGCTTGATTCCGGCCATGCCAAGGGCCGCGCCATCAGGCTCGAGACCGCCCTGCAAGGCCTCGGCATTCCGCTGCATGCCGGTGCGGAGAAGTATTACAGGGAGAGGGACCTCATCAAGTAAGGTCCTGGCGGCATCGGAGACAAGTGTATGCGATTGAAGGGTAAGCTCTGCGTCGTCACGGCGGCGGGACAGGGGATCGGCGCGGCCACGGCGCGCGCCTTTGCACGTGAAGGCGCGACCGTCTGGGCGACCGATGTCGACGCGACGAAACTCGCGACCCTGGACGGCGTGGCCGGCATTCGAACGCGCAAGCTCGATGTGCTGGACAAGGCGGCGATCGCGGCTTTCGCAGCGGAGGCCGGCGTGATCGACGTGCTGTTCAACTGCGCGGGCTTCGTCCATCACGGCACGGTCCTCGACGCCACCGACGAGCAATGGCGCTTCGCCTTCGATCTCAACGTGCGCAGCATGTTCTGGACGATCCAGGCCTTGCTGCCCGGCATGCTGGGCAAGGGCTCTGGCTCGATCATCAACATGTCGTCGGCGGCCTCTTCGGTGAAGGGGGCGGCGCTGCGCTTCATCTACGGCACCACCAAAGCCGCCGTGATCGGCCTGACCAAGTCGGTGGCGGTCGACTATGTGAGCAAGGGCATCCGCTGCAATGCGATCTGCCCCGGCACGGTACAGACGCCGTCGCTCGACGAGCGCATTTCCTCGCTGGGCGGCGGCGCCGACGCCCGGCAGTTCTTCCTGCAGCGCCAGCCGACCGGCCGCTTCGGCTCGGCCGAGGAGATCGCCGCCCTCGCGCTCTACCTGGCCAGCGACGAGTCGGCCTTCACCACCGGGACGGTGAACGTGATCGACGGTGGCTGGAGCGTCTGACGGTGGATATCTCGGCGATCGCCAACCTGGCGCCGGTCGTGGCGTTGCCCGATGCCGTGATTGGCGCAGGAACCGTGCTGCAACCCCGGCAGTTCGAGGATGTCAGGCGGGCCGGCGACCGGTTCGCCGTCGGCCCGGGATGTACGCCCACGCTTGTCACAGCCGCCCGGGCCGCAGGATTGCCATTCTTGCCCGGTATCCAGACGGTATCGGAGGCGATGGTCTTGGCCGAGCAGGGTTTTGGGCTGCTGAAATTCTTCCCGGCCGACGCAGCGGGCGGCTTGGCCTGGCTGAAGGCGGTCGGCTCGCCGCCGCAGCCGCCCGACTCAAACGGCTCTAGCGTTGCGACCGGAAAGATGCTTCAACGTCAGCTTGGGAGTTCGACCTGCCTTGATGAATAGAGTGGCGATTGCGGCGACGGCGCTCGCACTGGCTGTTGGCGGTGCCGCGCGTGCCGATTCGGTCCTGGTCCTGAACTCCGAAGACGCCTCCTACAGCATCCTGAGCCGCAGCGGACGCATCGAGCTGGTGCGCCTGCCGATCGGCCGCGAGCCGCATCACCTGATGCCCACGCCGGACGGCAAGGAAGTGCTGGTCGGCTCGACGGCGACCAACGAGCTGCTCGTGCTCGACGCCAAGACCGGTGAGAAGCGTCGCGTCGTGCGCGACATCATCGATCCCTACCAGCTGGGCTTCAGCCCGGACGGCAAGTGGTTCGTCACCGTCGCCTATCGGCTCGACCATGTCGACATCTACCATGCCGACGGCTTCAAGCTCGCCGGCCGCATCTTCATCGACGGCCTGCCGAGCCACATGGCGTTCGACACCGATTCGAAGACGGTGTTCGTGAGCCTGCAGCAGACCGGCCGCGTCGTCGCTTTCGACCTCGAGACCCAGGCCATCAAGTGGAACGTCGAGGTCGGCAAGGCGCCGGCCGGCGTGCTCATGTTGCCCGACAACAAGCGCCTGCTCGTGGCCTTGACCGGCGAGGACGGCCTGGTGTCCGTCGATCCCAAGGACGGCTCGGTCGGGGGCCGCCTGCAGACTGGCAAGGGTGCGCATAATTTCTGGCCGAAGGGCGATGGCCGGCACTGGTTCGTGAGCAATCGGGTCGAAGGCACGATCTCGCTGGTCGACACCCAGGACATGAAGGTCGTTGGCAGCATCAAGGTGCCGGGCGGTCCGGACGACATGGACATCACGCCCGACGGCAAGGAGCTTTGGGTCACCCAGCGCTTCCTGCGCCGCATCGCCGTGGTCGACCTCGAGCAGATGCGGGTGGTCGCCTCGATTCCGGTCGGCAAGTCGCCGCACGGCGTCTTGATGCTGAAGTCCGGCACGACGGGACCGGGAGGGGGACCGGTTCGCGCGGCGTCGACGGCGGACGAACAGAAGTAGCCGGGCGCGCCGATGCGCGACCTCATCGACATCTGGGTGGGCGTCCAGGCCTGGCTGTTCGAGACCCTGGTCAGCCCGCTGCTGTTCCGGTTCGGCCTGATGGAATGGTTCGAGCCGGCCTTCAACGCCGTCGAGATCGTGATGCTCGGGATCGTCCAGATCCTGGTCATCGCGCTGGGCATGCGCTTCTTCGAAAAACGCTGGCCGCTCGAGAGGACCGACAACGACCGTCTCGTCGCCGTCGACCGTGTCTACACGGTGCTGAACAAGCTCGGCATCATCCCGCTCGTCGTCTTCATGGTGAGCTATCCGATCACCAACGAGATCGACTACCTGGTGCGCGCGTGGGGCTTCGTACCGCCGCGGCTCGAGCAGCTCCTGCCGGGACTGCATGACAGCGCGCTCGGCTCCTTCCTGGTCTATTTCGCGCTCTACGATTTCGCCGCCTACTGGCTGCACCGCGCCCAGCACAAATTCTCCTGGTGGTGGGCGCTGCACAGCCTGCATCACAGCCAGCGTCAGGTGACGGTGTGGAGCGACGACCGCAACCACATCGTCGACAACCTGCTGACAACCCTGGCATTGGTCGTCTTCGCCCAGTTCGTGGGCGTCCAGCCGGACGACTACATCCTGATCCTGATGATCGGCCGTCTGATCGAGAGCTGGTCGCACGCTAATGTCGACATGAGCTTCGGCCGGGTGGGCGAGCGCCTGATCGTCGGGCCGCGTTTCCACCGCATTCACCATGCGCGGGCGAACGCCGACGAGCCGCGCGTCCACGACCACAATTTCGCGCCGGTGTTTCCGATCTGGGACATGCTGTTCGGTACGGCGATCTACGACGGCAAGCGCCGCCCGACCGGCGTCGACAATCCCCTGATCGATGCCGACAATGGCCGCGGCTGGATCGTCCAGCAGGTGACGGTGTTCGGCCGCTTCCTGCGCGCGCTCGCCCCGCGCTTCAGCCGCGCGCCAATTCAGCCAGGACTTCGGCCGCCCGCGGAATAGGCGTGACCGCGCCGTAGCCCCGCGTGGAGAGCGCGGCCGCGACATTGGCGTAGCGCCCGGCCGTCTCGAGATCGTCACCGGCCATCAGCCGCGTCAGGAAGGCGCCGTCGAAGGTGTCGCCGGCCCCGGTGGCGTCGACCGCCACGACGCGAGGCGCGGCAAGGCGAAAGCGCTTCTGCGGCGTGGCGATCAGGGCGCCGGCGGCCGCCATTTTCAGCGCCACCAGCGGCGCGCCGAGCTTGAGATAATGATCGGCGATGGCGTCGGGCTCGGAAAGGCCGGTGAGCTGCTGCGAATCGTCGAGGCTCGGCAGGGCGACATCGCAGCGCGCCAGGGTGGCATCGATCGTCCGGCGCGCGGTATCGAGCTCCCACAGCCGCAGGCGAAGGTTGGTGTCGTAGGAAACTTTTACGCCGGCTGAGCGGGCGATCGCGATCGCGGCCTCGCAGGTCTGCCGGGCGCTGTCGCTGATCGCCTGGCCGATGGCCGAGAGGTGAAAGAACCGGGCGCCGGCGATGTAGTCCTTTGGCAGGCCGTCCGGAGTCATGAGGGAAGCCGCGGAATTCTTGCGCAGGTAGTCGAACTTGTGGCCGGCAGCGCTGTGAGTGACGAAGCTGACGCCGGTCGGTGCGCTGGGATGACGGCTCACGCGGGATGCATCGACGCCTTCGGATTGCCACAGCTCGAGGAAGGCGTCGCCCATCCAATCCTGGCCGAGGCTGGTGAGGTAGCCGGCCGCCGCACCCTGGCGGGCGGCCGCGATCGCGACATTCTGCGAATCGCCGCCGAAGCCTTGCAGCCAGGTTCGACCGTCGCCCTCGCGCGGCCGGTTGAACTCGATCAGGGGCTCGCCGAGGCAGACGAGAGCGGGGGAGGTGGACATGGCCTCCGTGGTTTCCCATGCTCCCTACTGGCGCTCAAGGAGAACAAAATGGCCGACGATCAAGCCAAGCCCAGCGGGCCCGATCTGACCAAGGGCATCGCTTTCGCAGAACTCGCCGACGGCGGCATGCTGGCCGGTCATGTCGGCGAGGAACAGGTGCTGCTGGCCCGCGTCGGCCAGGAGGTCTTCGCGACAGCGGCTCACTGCAGCCACTACCACGGCCCGCTGGCCGACGGCCTGGTTGTCGGCGACACGGTGCGTTGTCCCTGGCATCACGCGTGCTTCAGCCTGCGGACGGGCGAGGCCTTGCGGGCGCCGGCCCTGAGTCCCATCGACTGCTGGTCGGTCGAGCAGCGCGACGGCAAGGTCTTCGTGACGGCGAAGCGGACGGACGTGAAGCCGGCGCCGCGCGGCAAGGCGGCCAGCCCGGTGCCGGATCGGGTCGTGATCGTGGGCGGCGGCGCTGCCGGCTTCGCGGCGGCGGAGATGCTGCGGCGGCAGGACTACAAGGGCGGCATCGTCATGCTGAGCAGCGACGATGCTCCGCCGGTCGACCGTCCGAACCTTTCCAAGGACTATCTCGCCGGCACTGCGCCCGAGGAATGGATTCCCCTGCGCGGCGACGATTTCTATGCCGACAACGCCGTCGATCTTCGCCTCCAGGCGAACGTCACCGCCGTCGACCCGCGCGACCGCGAGGTCTCGCTCGCCGGCGGTGGCAAGGTGCCCTATGACCGCCTGCTGCTGGCGACCGGCGCTGAGCCCGTCCGGCTGGAAATCCCGGGCGCCGAGCTGCCGCACGTGCACACCTTGCGCAGCCTGGCCGACAGCCGGGCCATCGTGGCGCTCGCCAAGACGGCGCGCCGCGCGGTGGTGATCGGCGCGAGCTTCATCGGCCTCGAGGCCGCCGCCGCGCTCCGTGCCCGCAAGATCGAAGTTCATGTCGTGGCGCCGGAGACTCGACCGATGGAACGCATCCTCGGATCCGAGATGGGTGACTTCGTGCGCGCCCTGCACGAGGCGGATGGCGGCGTTTTTCATCTCGAGGACAGCGTCGTTGCCATCGACGGCAAGGAGGTGAAGCTGAAGAGCGGCAGCATTCTCGAAGCCGACCTCGTGGTCGTGGGCGTGGGCGTTCGCCCGCGGCTTGCGCTGGCCGAGAAGGCGGGGCTTACCCTCGATCGCGGGGTCGCGGTTGACGCCTTTCTGGAAACCAGCGCACCCGGCGTCTTTGCGGCCGGCGACATTGCCCGCTGGCCTGATCCGCATTGCGGTCAGGCCATCCGCGTCGAGCACTGGGTGGTGGCCGAACGCCAGGGCCAGACGGCGGCGCTGAACATGCTGGGATTGCGCGAAAAGTTCGACGCGGTGCCGTTCTTCTGGAGCCAGCACGGCGACGTCCCGATCAACTATGTCGGCCACGCCGAGAAATGGGACGAGCTCGCGATAGAGGGAGACATCGGCGGCAAGGATTGCCTGCTGCGCTTCAAGCTGGGCGGTCGCACGCTCGCCGTCGCCTCGATCTTCCGCGACGTCGCCAGCCTGCAGGCCGAGCTGGCGATGGAGCGGGACATGGCGGCCTAGCCGCAGGCGGGCTAGGCTCGCGCCAACAATCTGGAGG
>Ga0210387_10003031_pt1 | contig 12897 bp, 8 predicted proteins | sample IncBWC7OmetaG_FD_160108 | JGI IMG/M metagenome (GOLD analysis project Ga0210387, IMG submission 160108) | Forest soil microbial communities from Barre Woods Harvard Forest LTER site, Petersham, Massachusetts, United States - Inc-BW-C-7-O ...
GATTCCGCCGCTTTGCTCTCAAGGCTGGCGGCGCTGGGTGGCGGATTTCGCGGCTTGCCGCTGCGTGCGATCCACATCGATCACGGCCTGCAAGCCGCAGCCTCGAAATTTCGCGAAGCGTGCAAGAATCTCTGCGAACATTTGGGCGTCCCTTTGGAACTGATCCGCGTCGAGGTTCAAAGCGAAGCCGGTGTGTCGATCGAGGCGGCGGCGCGCACTGCGCGCTATGCGGCGCTCGCAGCGCAGCTTAAGCCGCTGGAGTGTCTGCTGACGGCGCATCATCGTCAGGATCAGGCCGAAACCCTGTTGCTGCAGGCGTTGCGCGGAGCGGGCGTCAAGGGCATGTCGGCCATGCCGGTCTGCCGCGCTTTAGGTGCTGGATGGCACGTGCGTCCGGTGCTCGATGTGCCGCACCGCGATCTGTTGCAATGGGGCGGGACCGAGGATTCCAAAGTCATCGATCCGATGAACGAGGATTTGCGATTTGACCGCACCTACTTGCGAAAGGCGATCTGGCCTCTGATCGAGACGCGTTGGCCTGGTGCGGAGATTGCCCTGTCGCGCAGCGCCCGGCACATGGCCGAGGCACAAGAATTGCTGGATAGGGCAGCGGCAGCCGATCTGGCGCGGCTGCGCGACGGAGATGCTCTGTCAGTGCCGGGCTTGCGCGCGCTGCCGCAACCGCAGCGCATGAATGCGGTTCGGGCATGGCTTGGAGAAGCGGGCGTGGAAGCGCCATCGACGGCGCGCCTCGTCGAGGCCTTGCGGCAAGTGTTCGACGCGGACGCAGATCACCAGCCCGCCATCACGTGGGGCGATAAGGCGTTGCGCCGCTATCGGCAGCGGCTGTTTCTCACGGAGGCTGATTGCCCGCGCCTGGAAGGAGCGAGGCCTTGGTCCGCAGTCTTGGGTTCGAGCATCGCGTTGGGCGCGAATCTTGGGCGTCTCACGTGGTGCGCCCAGATCGGGGGCATCGCGGCCGCCGCGCTGCCCGCTGTCGTGATGGTGCGAGGGCGCGATGGCGGCGAGACGCTCAAGCCCGCTCGATCGGCCAAGACGCAGACCGTGCAGCACCTCTGTCAGTCGCAAGGCGTGCTGCCGTGGATGAGGGACGCACTGCCCTTGGTGTTTGCCGGCGATGAGTTGATTGCCGTCGCCGATTTGTGGCGGGAGTCTCGCTGGTGCGCCGCCCCGGACGCGCCGGGTCTCAAAGTTGCGTGGAACAATGCACCCCTCGTGATCTAGAACGGCGCATTTGCCGCGTTCCACGCGGGATGTTTCACGCGAATATCGTTTATGGTCAAAAGCGCCTGTTAGGATTGTCGAGATGGGTGTGTTCTGGTAACCTGAACTCCCGTCGTATTCCAATTGTTCCCTTTGGCTTCGTTTGAGCATCCGCTTTAAGTTCAGGCGGAGGACAAACGTTTAATCGGCGGTGACTCATCATGAATCGATTCGTTTTCGTCACCGGCGGCGTGGTCTCCTCGCTGGGTAAAGGAATTGCCTCGGCATCCTTGGGCGCCATTCTCGAGGCCCGCGGCCTCAAAATCAGCATGGTGAAGCTGGATCCTTACATCAACGTGGATCCCGGTACGATGAGCCCGTTTCAGCATGGCGAGGTTTTCGTCACCGCCGACGGCACCGAGACCGACCTGGATTTGGGCCACTACGAGCGCTTTGTGCGCACGACCACCGGTCGCAACAGCAATTTCACGACGGGCAGAATCTACGAGCGCGTCATTGCGAAGGAGCGGCGCGGTGATTATCTCGGTGCGACCGTGCAGGTCATTCCGCATATCACGGACGAGATCAAACACCGGATTCGCATGGGCGCCGGCGATTCGGACGTCTGCATGGTGGAAATCGGCGGCACGGTCGGCGACATCGAATCGCTGCCGTTTCTCGAAGCCATTCGTCAAATGGGCGTGGAACTCGGGCGCGATAAGGTGCTGTACATGCACTTGACCTTGGTGCCGATCTTAGGCGGCGCCGGCGAGATCAAGACCAAGCCCACTCAGCACTCGGTGAAGGAGCTGCGCGGCATCGGCATTCAACCCGACATATTGTTGTGCCGCTGCTCGCAAAGCCTCCCGGATGAGCAGCGCCGCAAGATTGCGCTGTTCACCAATGTCGAAGAGAGGGCGGTGATTTCGGCGGTGGATTCCGATGATATTTACAAAATTCCGATGCTGCTGCACGAGCAGGACCTGGACGACATTGTGGTCGACAAGCTGCGTTTGAACGCGCCGCCAACCGATCTGTCCGAATGGCGCGCGGTGGTTGCCGCCAAACAGAACCCGGAAGCCGTCGTCGACATCGGCATGGTCGGAAAGTACGTGCAGATCCGCGACTCGTATATTTCACTGAACGAATCCTTGATGCACGGCGGCATCAAGACCCGCACGCGCGTCAATATTCACTATTTCGAATCGCAGGACATCGAGCGCTCGGGCGCAGCCGCGCTGCAGAAAATGGATGCTATTTTGGTGCCGGGCGGCTTCGGCGACCGCGGCATCGAAGGCAAGATTCAAGCGATCCGTTTTGCGCGCGAAAACGGCATTCCGTATCTGGGCATTTGTTTGGGGATGCAGCTCGCCATCATCGAATATGCGCGCAATGTACTGGCGCTCAAGGGCGCCAACAGTACCGAGTTCGACCGCGCCACCAATCACCCGGTGATCGCATTGATTACCGAATGGCAGGACCTGGAGCGCGGTCAACAGGTGCGCGATGAAAAATCGGATCTGGGCGGCAGTATGCGGCTCGGTGCCCAAGAGGCCAAACTCGTTCCGGGTTCACTGGCCCGCTCGCTGTACGGCAAGGAATCGATATTCGAGCGTCATCGCCATCGCTATGAATTCAACAATCACTATCTCGAGGAGTTGACGGCGGCCGGCTTGCGCTTCTCCGGCTTCTCGGCCGACGGGTTGGTGGAATTCATCGAGCTGCCCGCTCATCCCTGGTTCGTCGCCAGTCAGTTCCATCCGGAATTCACCTCCACGCCCCGCGACGGGCATCCGCTGTTTGCGGGCTTCGTCAGGGCGGCACGCGAGTACCGAGCTTCGCTGCAGCCCGGGCGCGCCGCCACCGCATGATTCGCTAAGCTATGAAGCTGACTTCCTTTGAGGTCGGGCCGGATCGCCCGTTCTTTTTAATTGCCGGACCCTGTGTGATTGAAAGCGAAGGCCTGGTCATCGATGTTGCCGGCCGTCTCAAGGAAATGACAGCCGCGCTCAAAATCCCCTTCATCTTCAAAGCATCGTTCGACAAGGCCAATCGCTCCTCGCGAGCGAGTTTTCGCGGGCCTGGTTTACAGGCAGGCTTGAAGGCCTTGAGTCAAGTACGCGCGCAGATCGGTGTGCCGGTTTTGACCGACGTGCATGAAGATACGCCGCTTGCCGAAGTCGCGGCCGTTGTCGATGTGCTGCAAACGCCGGCATTTCTTTGCCGTCAAACCAATTTCATCGTCGCCGCCTGCTCGCAAGGCAAACCGGTGAACATCAAGAAGGGGCAGTTCCTGTCGCCTTGGGAAATGCAGAACGTCGTCGACAAGGCTCGCTCCACCGGCAATGCGCAGATCATGGTTTGCGAGCGCGGATTCTCATTCGGCTATAATAATCTGGTGGCGGACATGCGTTCCCTGGCCGTCATGCGCGCCACCGGGTGTCCGGTGGTATTCGATGCGACGCACTCGGTGCAGCTGCCCGGCGGCAAGGGCGACTCCTCCGGCGGGCAGCGAGAATTCGTGCCGGTGCTGGCGCGTGCCGCGGTGGCCGCCGGTGTGGCGGGCATTTTCATGGAGACGCATCCCGACCCCGCCAAGGCGCTGTCGGATGGTCCGAACGCCTGGCCCTTGGATCGCATGAAGTCGCTGCTGGCCACGCTTGCCGAACTGGACGCTGCGGTAAAAAGATCACCCTTTGAGGAATCATCGCTATGAGTCGAATCGTCGATGTTCGCGGCCGTCAAATCATCGATTCGCGGGGAAATCCCACGGTCGAAGCGGACGTGGTATTGGATTCCGGCACCATCGGCCGCGCCGCGGTGCCCTCCGGTGCTTCCACTGGATCGCGCGAAGCGGTGGAGCTGCGCGACGGCGATATGAAACGATTCGGCGGCAAGGGTGTGCTCAAGGCGGTCGGCGCCATCAACGGCACGATTCGCGACTCCGTCATGGGTGCCAACGCTCAGGATCAAGCGGCTCTGGATGCCACGATGATCAAATTGGATGGCACGGACAGCAAGGCGCGATTGGGCGCCAATGCGATTTTGGCGGTGTCGCTGGCGGCGGCGAAGGCTGCCGCGGCCGATCAAGGATTGCCTCTGTACCGGCATCTGGCAGGCACGGGGGATTTGACGCTGCCGGTGCCTCAGATGAATATCATCAACGGCGGGGCGCACGCGGACAACAGCGTCGACATTCAAGAATTCATGATTCTGCCGATCGGTGCGCCGTCGTTTTCAGAAGCATTGCGCTACGGCGCCGAAGTGTTCCACACCCTGAAAAAGGTGCTGCACGCCAAAGGCTTGAATACCGCCGTGGGTGATGAGGGCGGCTTCGCCCCGGATTTGCCGTCGAACGAAGCGGCAATCACCATCATTTTGGAAGCCATCGACAAGGCCGGCTATCGCGCGGGCAAGGACATTTATTTGGGTTTGGATGTCGCCAGCAGCGAATTCTTCAAGGACGGCGTCTACGATCTCGAGTCCGAGGGGCGCAAATTCAGCGCGTCGGAATTTACCGATTATCTGGCGGGTTTGGCCGCCAAGTACCCGATCGTCACGATCGAAGATGGCATGAGCGAGGGCGATTGGGACGGCTGGGCGATCCTCACCCGCAAATTGGGAACGAAGGTGCAGCTGGTGGGCGATGACTTGTTCGTGACCAACACCAAGATCTTCGCCGAGGGTATCGCCAAGAAAATCGCCAACGCAATTCTCATCAAGCCCAATCAAATCGGCACCTTGACCGAAACTCGGGCCGCGATCGATATGGCATTCAAGGCCAAGTATGCCGCCGTTGTCTCGCACCGCTCCGGGGAGACGGAGGATGCGACGATCGCGGACATTGCAGTCGCGACGACAGCGACGCAAATCAAAACCGGTTCGATGTCGCGCTCCGACCGAATGGCAAAGTACAATCAGCTTCTCAGGATCGAAGGGGAATTGGGCGCGAAGGCCTCCTACGCAGGAGCGCGCGCCTTATCGGTTCCAATTTCTTAAGAGTTCGTGCTAAGCTCCTGTCCCCATGAGGATTTTCGCGGCCGTGCTGGCCATCACACTGATCTTGCTCCAGGGCCGGCTGTGGTTCTCGGATCGAGGCATGCGCGAAGTGTCAGGTCTTGAGGTCGCGGTCGATGCACAAAGAGCGGCCAATCTTGAGCAGGGCGAGCGTAATCGGCAATTGGCCGCAGAAGTGACCAATCTCAAGGTGGGTTTGACGGCGCTCGAAGAGCGAGCCCGCAGCGAACTGGGGATGGTCACCGCCGGCGAGACCTTCTATCAAGTCGTGCGAGCCAACACACCGGCTCCCGCTGCGCCCGCTTCCGTTACCGCCCGCGCAAAGTGACTGTGTCTACGATGCGCCGCCTATGGGCGATCGTTCCGGCGGCAGGCCGTGGCGAACGCTTCGCCTCGAGTGAGACGCACAACCTCCCCAAACAGTACACGCAGCTCTTGGGCAGCAGCGTGCTCGAATGGTCGCTGCGAGCGCTGCTGTCGGAGCCGCGCATCCACGCCATCGTGGTGGTGCTGGCGCCCGGCGACAGCCATTGGCCGCGAGTTGCAGCCAACTTGAATTCGTCCAAGCTCCTGATCGCGACCGGTGGCGCTCAGCGGCAAGATTCGGTGATGAACGGTTTGGATTTCTTGAGCGCCCGAGCCGCCGCCGATGATTGGATTCTGGTGCACGATGCAGCGCGTCCCTGCTTGAGCAGCCGTGACATCGGCGCCCTGGCCGACGCGCTCCAATATAAATCGGGCGACAGCGCATCGGCTGTCGATGGGGCCGTGCTGGCGGCCCCGATTGTCGACACGGTCAAACGCGAGCTGCCGGGCGGCGTTGAAACCGTCGATCGCGCCGGCCTGTGGCGCGCCTTGACGCCGCAGGTTTTTGCATTCGCGCCATTACGCCGCGCGCTTCAAGACGCGGCTCGCGCCGGCGTTGCCGTGACCGATGAAGCGCAAGCCATGGAACGCATCGGCATTCGGGCTTCCTTGGTCAGCGGCTCACCGTTCAACATCAAGGTGACCCGCGCCGAGGATTTAAGCGTGGCGGCCGGCATACTCAGGATGGCCGCATCACTCAAGACCGGGGAGAGCAGTCAAATGCGGGTCGGACAAGGGATGGATGTGCATGCCTTCGGCGAAGGCGATCACGTCGTACTGGGAGGCGTGCACATTGCGCACAGCCAAGGCGTGGTGGCGCACTCGGACGGCGACGTCGTGATTCACGCTTTGTGCGATGCGCTGCTCGGTGCCATGGGCGATGGCGACATCGGCCAGCATTTTCCCGATACCGACCCGCGCTATCGCGGCGCGGACAGCCGTGTATTTCTGCGCGTCGTGGCGCAGCGCATGAAAGCGGCGGGACTTAAGCTGGTCAATGCCGACATCACCGTGCTCGCCGAAGCGCCGCGCATCGCCGTGCATCGAAGTGCGATGGCGGCCAACCTCGCTGCCGACCTGGATGCCACGCCGGCCGTGATCAACATCAAAGCGACCACCACCGAGCGCTTGGGATTCATCGGACGTAAGGAAGGTTTGGCGGCGCTGGCCTCGGTTCTGCTTGCCGGCGCCTGAGGTCGGCGCCTCATCCCCGAGTGTCCAGCCAGCCGCCTTCGAAGCCTGCCCGCTCAAGGCCGCGCCTTAAGTACGGACTGCGGCGCATGATGCGCCAGATAAGACCGCTGCGAAAATTCTCAATCATGGTAATGGTAAGCCCCTCATCGATGCCGAGGTAGTTGTTGTCGACCCAACCGACCTCGGGTACGAGCTGACCATAGGTGAGCTTCACATCGGGATAATTGAAGCTGAGATTGAAGGCATCCACAAATCCAAAGGTCGAATAGATGTACTTGCCGTACTGTTCCTTCATCAGTCTCAAAGTCGGGATGGCAATCTCCGGCGTAAACGGCAGTGCGCCGGCCACCGCGTTGGGCGCCAGCGTCCCATCGTCAAAGTTCTGGGGCCCGCCCGCGCCGCGGGCCGCATAGGCATGGAACGCGCGAGCTTCGCCGTTGTAATCGAGCTTCGCCTCGACCGGACCGTCGCTCGCGGTAATGCCCCACAGGCGCGACGAGTAACCCACCCACTTCATGGGATTGGCAATCACATAACTGCGCTGCGCAAAGATGGCGCGGCGGGTATTGTCGAAATAATCGATCCCCTTGCCTCGCATGTACGCGTCGCGGATGTCGCGAAAATCGATCCAGACGTGGGAGTATTGATGTCCGAACAAGGGCGCAAACGCGAGGTACCACTGGCCCTCGTTGACCCAGTGAAAATCGAAGGTCGAGGTATAGGACTGCCACGATGATGCCGGCATCGGCGCGCTGGGCGAACCCAACCCCAGGATGTACATGATTGAGGATTCGTTGTAGCCGCGCCAGCTCCTTTGGTGAAACCCCATTTCCGGCGACCATCCGAGCGCCACCACGCCGTCATCGCGCGATGCCCAGCCCCAGTCGATGCGCCGATATAACCAATCGGCGATCTTGCGCAGCTCTTTTTCCTCAGGCTCCGCACCATCGAAATAGCTTTGACAGAACAGCACGCCGGCGATGAACAGCGATGTGTCCATCATCGACAACTCGGAACGTTCGTTGAACCGAACCCCGGTCTCCATGTCCAGGAAGTGGTAGTAAAAGCCTTTGTACCCCGCGAATCCCTTGGCAGCGGGACCTTGGGGCGCATCGCGAAAGAAGCGCAGCGTCTTCAGTACCCGGTCGCGTGCGTCGGCGCGCGATACGTAGCCGCGTTCGACGCCGATGGGATAGGCCGTCAGGGCGAACCCGACGGCGCCCACGCTTGCGAATACGCGCGTCGGATAACGGTCCGGAACCAGGCCATTCTTGGGGTTGGCGTTGGCCCAGAAAAAATCAAACGTCCTGTGTTCGATGTCTTCGAGGAATTCACCGGCGTCATTGGGCGTGTCCGTCTGCTGCAGCAGCTTAGGAGGTGCGGCGGGCTTGAGCGCGCCGCAGCCGCAGATCAGCAGAGTCATCAACAGCGAACCGAATCGGACGGCGCGAAACATTTGCATTGCTTGCACTCGTGCGAGCTACGCTGGAGCAGCCGCGCAGTGCCTGGCAATGAACTGCGCATGCGTCGGCATGGCGTCCACGCAGGCTGCGATGACCTTCCTGACGCTGTCGGCCAACCCGGCAACTTCTTGCTCGGGTATGAGGTCGACTGCGGGGTGATACTGTCGCGGCTCGATATGCTGGCCCAACATAACCTGAACCCAACTGGTGATCGCAAACATTTCCTCGGCATTGCGGAAGAAACGTCCGCTGTCCTTGAATAGGCGGATCGTCTCGACCAGTGGCTCGGGAATATTCATGCCGCTGCAATATTGCCAGAAGGAACTGTCGCGGCGCTCAGTTGCAAAATAGTGAAGGATTAAGAAGTCACGGATGCGCTCGAATTCGAATCCCGCTTGCGCGTTGTAGCGTTCGATCAGCACCGGGCTGAAGTCGCGGTCCGGGAGCAGATTGATCAACCGGGCGATGCCGGACTGGATCAAATAGATGCTGGTGGATTCCAGCGGCTCCATGAAACCGGAGGCCAACCCCAAAGCCACGCAGTTCTTGTTCCAAAATCTCTTGCGCATGCCGGTGGTAAATTTCAGCTTGCGAGGTTCGGCGAGAGCGCGGCCGTCGAGATTGCTCAGGAGGGTTTTCGCGGCTTCATCATCGCTGATGTGGGCGCTCGAATACACGTAGCCATTTCCGGTGCGGTGCTGCAGAGGAATGCGCCACTGCCAACCCGCGCTGCGCGCGGTGGAACGCGTGAACGGTGTGGGCGGACCGACGTTTTCGCAGGGTACGGCCAGCGCCCGATCGCAGGGCAGCCAGTGCGTCCAGTCCTGGTAGCCGGTATGCAAGGCCTCCTCGATCAGCAGGCCGCGGAAACCGGAACAGTCGATGTACAGATCCGCCTGAAGTTCTTCGCCGCTCTCCAACTTCACGCCGGCGATGAATCCATCTTCGGCACGCAGACGCACGTCGATGACGCGGCCCTCGGTGCGTTGCACGCCCCGGGCCTCGGCGTAGCGGCGCAGATAGCGGGCGTACCGGCCGGCATCGAAATGATAGGCATAGGCGATATTGGCGAGCGGCGAGTGCGGCGGCGCATCGGAGGCGGAGGTCATGAATTTGCCCTGAGGTGCCGCGAGCGTGTTCAGTGAGTAAGCGCCGATATCGGCCGCTTTGCCGGCTCGGGATAGCTTGAGCCAGTATTGGTAGAAGGGCAGCAGACCATAGTCGTGACCGATGGTCCCAAAGCCGTGAATGTAACGGTCACCGAGTCTGCCCCAATCGACAAACTCGATTCCGAGTTTGAATGTTCCCTGCACCTGCTTGACGAACTCGACTTCGTCGATTTCGAGAATCTGATTGAACAACTTGAGATGCGGAACCGTGGCTTCGCCGACGCCGATGATGCCGATCTCCTCGGATTCGATCAAGCGGATCGAGTTTCCGTGTCCCAGAACCTTGGCGAGGGCGGCGGCGGCCATCCAACCCGCGGTGCCGCCGCCAATGATGAGAATGTTGCGAAGATGCCGGTCAGCCATCATTTCCCATCAGAAATTACCCCCGACAGTGATCTTCAGCGTGCGCGGCACGCCATTGATATTGCCGTTGTAGTTATAAGGCACGGGGTTCGAATTGTAGACGCCGTTCGTGCCCCAGTTGTTGAGCGTGTCCGAGTAATTGTGCCAGTTCAAGACATTGAGCCCATCCAGCCGCGCGTAGAGCGACCCATAGTTGAAAATGTTGAAATTCTTGGTCAGTTGAAGATCGAGCGCGCGATAGCCAAAGAAGTTCTTCGGCGTCGCCGAGATCGGGTTGCAGGCTGCGCCCGTCGCGTAGATCAGGCCGATACAGGCGACATCGTCGACCGGAATGGGTGTCGCGAGCGTAATCTTCGCCCCCAGGACAAAGCCCCATGGTGCGGCGTACGAGCCGGTGCTCACAATGCGATGTCGGGCCGCCGCGTTCGAATTGATGAAGGGGTACTGCCGGATGGTCTCCTCGTCGAAGGCATAGTGCTGCGTGGTATCGCGGTTTGCGGTCGAACTCGTATAGGTGTAAGCGAATGTGGTGCCCCAATGCGATTCCGGGGTGAAGGGTTTTTCCGCCGACAGCAGCACCTGCGTCGTCTTGGTCTCGATGCCGTTGTTGCCGATGATCAACGAGCCAAAGCCCGGTACGCCGTTGCCCCAGGGCTGGCCGCCGTTCGTGAAAAACGCTCCATTCGGAAAGCGATTTCCCAAGGTAAACACGAAGCCGTCCTTGCTTAAGATGCGCGCCACCGCGGCGCTGGTTATCCAGTCACCCAGCCTGTTGCGGATGCCGACGCTGAACTGATCCGAATACGGCACTTTCAAGTTGTTGTTGAGCGCGTCGATTTCCGCGCCGACCGCACTCGAGGTAACGAGCCCCTGCAAGTTGGACAGTCCCGTCAGATACTTCGGATTCCACGCGACGCATGGCGTGCCAAGGCAGCCGTTGGGAGCCGTGGCCGCCGCATTCGGGAAATACACCGTGTACTCGGGCAATGCCGACTTGGTCACTTCGACCTGCAAGTAATCGTACAAGTCGCGATCGTAGGATCGTCCGTAGCCGCCGAATACCACATGCCGCTGATCCGCATTCAGGTCCAGTGAAAACCCGAGCCGAGGTTGGAACTCGCCGGTATAGGCCTTGCGGTTATTCCCGGTGCTGATGTAGTCGTTGACGTTCACGCCCCCCTTGGCCAGGGTTTGCGCGTAGGTTTGTCCCGCGGGTGCGTTAGGATCTTGCAGGCCATAAGCAGCGACCACCGCTGCCGGGGTCACATAGTCCAGATACCCTAAGTTCCGTTCGTAGTCCCAACGCGCGCCGATGTTCCAGGTCAGGTGCTCGTTCTGCACCCAGTCATCCTGGATGTATAGGCCGTATTGCCAGTCCCGTGATTGTGCGGTGGGACTCAATCCAGGCACAGGATCGGTAAAAAACGCCTTGTACGGCAGCGTATCGGTACCCGCGGGACTGACATTGTAGTAGAACTGAGGATTGATGTTTTCCGCATCTGCCGCGGTCAGGTCGATCCGCTTGACCTTGGCGCCCATTTTTACGGTGTGATCGCCCAGCCAATTCAAATCGCTGAACGTCAGGTCATCCTGTATTCCGGGCCCGCGCTGCCCCTTGTCCTGCGTGCCGCGCGGATCTGCGGCGCCGGTTGCCAGAACCAGCTGTTGATTGTTCGCCACGACGATGTACTGCGAGCCATTGCCGAGATTCGCGGCAGACGGCTGATTGAAGGCGTCCTCGTGTGTGATCAGCAATTCATTGAACCAATGATCCGCGTTGTGCGCCCACTTCAAGGTATAACGCGTATCGTTATTCTTGACCGTAATGCTCGCGCCCACCGCTTGCGCAATGCCAAGATTCTCGGTCTGATTCTCGTTGCGCACCTTGGCGCTGAACTCGATGCGATCATAATCGGAGGGTTCGAAATCGAGCTTGGCGAAATACAAATCCTCGTCGAAGGGCAAACTTGCGGGCCCGAATTGCGAATTCACGGCCGCCGGCAAGAAGTTGCTGATCGGCGCGCCGGCGAGGATCGGGACGCCGGGTGTGACATCGATCGGAGTATTGAACCGTTTACCTTCGTACGCAAAGAAAAAGTGCAGCATGTCCTTCAAGATCGGGCCGCCCAGGGAAGCGCCGAAGTCTTTTTCATTCGAGGGCGTCTTGAGCCCGGCCGCGTGCTCGGAGGGGGTTTCGGCGCGCAGGCTATCGCTCGTGTACTGACCGAAGAAATCGCCGTGAAATTCATTGGTGCCGGACTTGGTGCCTGCCGTGACGACGGCGCTCGACACCTGATCGAATTCCGCCTTGTAATTGGAGGTAATCACCTTGTACTCGCCGATCGCAAGTTGCGGGAAGGGATTGCCTTGGGTGTCAAATTGACCGCTGACGCCGCCTTCTTTCACGTAGTTCTTTTGCCCGGCGCCGTCGATATAGACATTGACGGCACTGGCGTTTTGCCCTCCGCTTTGCAGCGAGGACTGGTGCTGATCATTGACGCTGAACACCAGGCCCGGCACCGTGTCTGCGAACTCCAGAAAATTTCGCGTGATTTGCGGCACGGTTTCGATCGTATGCAATGAAACCGTCCCGCCAACCTCCGAGGTTTTGACTTCGTAGAGGCGCTGAGCTTTGACGGTGACCCCCTCGATCGCAGCGGCTCCGGCAGCAGCCGGGACCAGGTCCAGCGTGGACGTTGAGTCGACGGTCAAGATCACCGTGGTTTCGGTTCCAGGTCCAGCCTCGACCGTATAAGTTCCCGGTTGCAGACCGGGCAGGTAATAACTGCCGTCCGCGCCCGCTTTGGTTCGTCGCGTGACACCGTTGGCCACGTTTTTTGCCACTACTTCGGTGTTCGCCGCAGCCTTGCCGCGTAACGTCGCATCGGCTGTCTGTGCCCAGCTCACGCGAGGTATGCCGGCACTGCCGGCGAGCGTCGCTGCGATGGCCGCTGCGAGTAACGTTTTTCTATAGCTGAGCCCCGTTTTCATGATTCTCCCCCGTTGCCGCGCCCTCAAGAATCAGGGCCGGTTTGTAATTTCTACTACCTCAAAGCTGCACCTTTAAACTCGAATGTCTGCGGCTGCGAACACTTGTCCAC
>Ga0210387_10003033_pt1 | contig 12894 bp, 14 predicted proteins | sample IncBWC7OmetaG_FD_160108 | JGI IMG/M metagenome (GOLD analysis project Ga0210387, IMG submission 160108) | Forest soil microbial communities from Barre Woods Harvard Forest LTER site, Petersham, Massachusetts, United States - Inc-BW-C-7-O ...
ATGCCAAAGCCGTCCCCACCGACCCCAACTTCCTCCGGATATCCGTAGCCTGCGGCAAGGTGAATTTCTTCCTTACCCCCACCCTCACCGCATTCTCACCTTTTCCATATCCACAGATCGAGCAATGGTGCGAACACCACTATCCCTCCTTCGTCCGCATACAAGCTGGGGGTGCAGGCGCCCCGCCCCAACAATTCCTGAGCCCGGACGATGCGCGCACGCGCATCTTCCACCTCGAGCAAACGCGCGAAAGGGAGCTTTCGAGGAAGAAGCGCGTGGAGGAGCTGCGCAGCGGGCCGGTGCGGGAGGAGCGGCAGCCGACGCAGGAGGGCGCGGGGATGGAGATGATTATGTATGTCGTCGTCGCGTTTGTGGTCGTTCTTAGTTTGTGTGTGGGCGCTATCTGGGTTATCCTGATGATCGTTGGGGAGGAGACGGCTGAGCTTTGAATGGGTTGAGGGAACGGAAATGGGACGGTTTTTCGGGTTTAATCCGAATTATGTATATTTAAATAGTTATTGACGTCGATTTAATATACTGTAATTTTATCAGCCACGCTTTGGCATGGAGATTACGCCCAGTGAAAGTGCTGTCTAGCGTAACGGAACCTGAGTACCGACTGCGTGTTTCTCAGTTGAGTCGTACTTACATAATGGTCCAACCTGGGACGCGAAATGATTCAAGGGTCTTTCAATGTGGACAAAATGATAATATAATAAATAGGTCATGGCTTTAAGTCACGAGTTTATGAGCTTGAAGGAATGAGCCCAGGGTAACCTCGGGTGGAGTAGAATAGTCACGGGTACGCTAGAGATTAAGCGGTGTAAACTAGGATTTGAGATGATGCAAGGCGTAAGATGAGAGTGGACGGAAGGATTTTCTTTCCGAATCAGCAAATGCGAATTGCAGAGATTCATTGCGATAGCTAGCTTCGTGGGTCGGCCATCTGAGAGATCTTCACAACGGGAGGCTCTACAAAGACATTTGGGATGTCTTGAGGTGTTATCAGAATATACTGCTTGCCATGCGCGGCCTTTGCTGTATCAATCTGGGGAACAGGCTTGAGACAATTCCATACAAGACGGAGGAATATATGGCTTACCAGCATCTTTATGCTGATCCGACGAATAAGAGAGTCCATGAAGACATCGAACTCATCTTCAGTACCGGAAGTGATAGGATGATGAGTAATGCAAAAATCGTCCAAGTAGTATCGAAGCACACACCCAAACAACGGATGGGGCATCCACAGGTCTCCCATAAAGCTAGTAAAAGACAGAGAGTTGAGAACGACTTCTCCCCTCCGCTCAGCGACAAAGGATCCTTCTTGTGGCCTTGCGATGACCCGTGGGCCTGATCGTCAGTCTGAACCTGGGTACAAAACTACGAGTAAGCTACCTGTGCCAACGCAATAGCCGGATCAGAATTACCTTGAGATCCAACGTGCATGCCTGGTGATCCATTATGACCTGGCCGTAATATCCACGCTGCGAAAGGTTGTATGCAAAGTTGAATTTGCAGCTGACGGAACAATATGCGCGCCACTTGAACCATTGACCAAGCCGCAATTTAAGCGAATGGGCAAGTGCCTAAATAGAAAGAAACATTACAATATGTATCAGTGTAAGTTACCGAATAGTCGCGATTAACAAACTCACTGTGGAGAGCCTCCGTAAAGCTTTTCTGTCTTCAATATTTCTCTCCAGCGCAGCGTGGGCGTTCCGTTCCTCGGTCATGAGCACGGCACCAGACTTCGGGTTCCTGTTCAAGGAATATAAGAGGAACATAAGGTGAACGATAACACCTGACACTATTTACCGAAGGTCACGGTCCACTAAGGCTTGCGAAAGCGAATCAAGTTCCCTCCTGACATCCACTGATGGACGCTTTGTCTCGACTTTCTCGCTGATCTTATCAGCCTTCTCCGTCCATTCCTATGAATGAAAATTAAGGGTAAAATGACTTGCACTCTTTGATGTCAGGTACCGACCTCAAAATTCTTGCGAACTGCCTCAGCAGCATTTTGAGATTCCTTCACCTTGGTTTGCTCTACTCGTAGCTTATTGGTAAAATGTCTCTGACTATTGAGTGCCTTGGTACGCTTCACGGCCTGATCCTCGATCCTGCCCTATATTGTATTCATCAGTACAGATAATGGTGAAACGGAACACACGCACAACAATTAATTGTCGAGTTCGGTCAACTTGTTCTCCCTCCCTCTTCAGATCACTTATCTGACGTTCAAGGTAATGCAACTCATGTTGCAGATCAACCTTTGCCTTCTCAAGATGAGTGAACTGCTGCTTGAGTTCAGCCTTTGCCGACTCTTTTTCCTGAAGTCTGGATTACTACTACGGATTCAGGGAGGCTAAAATCAATGTGACCAACTTTCTTTGTGTCTTGCAGAACAATGAGGTTGACTGGAGCATCTTGTTGACTCTCTGCCTCGAGTTCCTGCAAGGCCAGCATCTGCATGCTCACCTGCGTGTTAATGGCTCTACCCAGAGTCTATAAGCCAAGTCAGAAAAATGTCCATACTCATGGTTGTTACATACCTTGCATTGTTCTAACGACTGCATCAAATTGGCATGCCACATTTCACGATCTTTGAGATGTGCTAGAGATGCAGCCAAACTGTCTTGACAGTCTTTCAGCTCTGTACACAATCGACTACTCGAAGGAGTCGGATCAGCATCAAAGTGAAGCAAAAGTGGAGAAACACGAACATTTGTTCCAAACTGGAATTGCCCGGCTGGAAGAGCGCTACTCGCGGATCTTTGGGATGAAGTTTGGGTAGTGCATCGGTTTTTCTACCACCATCTCTACATCGCGATGAGACATGGGAACTTAGGAATGGAAGAAAACGCACATTTTCCAGAGGGTGAGTCTGAAGAGATTGCTCGTCATGGCCACACCACCTCCACGATGCTTCAGGAGGTTGTCAGCTTCCCCCCAAGATGTGGCCAGGTATTGACGCTCGATTGAAGAGCTATTGATCAGGATTCGTTTCACCCAGTCATTTGTGAACTACATGCTATCGAGTCAGACAAAAGAAAGGATACGATCAAGCCACTCACCCGCAGCACACGAAGAGGAGTTAGATACTCAGAGGGTGGTTCTCCCATACTGTAGTCAAATTGATCAAACTCCGAGATGATTACATTATTGTTGGGACTGAAGATATAAAGTCAAACAGATACGGAAGGCAGGTCGAAGTAAACAGAAATCTCACTTTCCGGTCTTCACCAGGATGGCCTTCAGTGTTCGTAAGTCTCGCGCGTCCGTGATGGCGAAGGCACGCATCTGATGTCCAATATACACTCTCATAAGATCTCCCCATTTCGCCGGGTTGTCAAGTTGAACGAACATCCCCAAGGGTCCAATAGGTGGATGTCCATGCCACCGCGCAACTTTGATTGCCTCGATTACCTGACCCAAGTTGTTTCCAAATGCAGAAAGGGGATCCTTCTGCTGAGACTTGATGTAGGCCATCTTGCCCTCCAATTCCTGTTTCTTTCCCTTCCAGACATCTACCTGGCGTTGAGCTTCCTCTCTCTGGTAGTCAGCTTGGGCTATTTCGGCGATCAGGCGGTCTCGTTCAGTTCCTGCAGATGCAAGGTCGCTTTGTAAGACAGTAATGTTGTCCTGAACAACTTCCATGCGAATATTTAGTTTTTCCCGTTTTGCTTGGACATCCTCTTGCAACGTCTGGGTCTCCTTGCTGAGATCAAGATCGAGACCCGCGATCTCTCTTTGGTACTCCAGCATGGTGTCATTCATAGCTTTCTCTTCGGCCTGAAGAATAGCAATAAACATTGAAGTAGTTTTCCCAAGTGGCATGTCACTCACCTTCACACTGTTCAGTTCTCTTTTCTTGGCCGCAGAGGTACGTTGAACTTGTTCCCGCTTTTCCCATATTTCCTTGGCCATCCTTGTTGCATTGTCGTGATCAGCCTCAAGAGTACAAACTGCCTGAGATGCATCCAAGACTTGATTCTAACACAAATATAATCAATCAAGGATGAGATGATTCTACGTCGTGCGGCTGACCTCAACGGCAAGGAGCTCCTCGACCTTTTTAAGCCGACGTTCAGCAACGGCAACAGTCTGATATGCTTCGTCCAGTTCCTAGAAAGTGGTAGCTAAATTTGGAATGCGGGTGCAGCGACAAAAACATTTCATACCTGTCCTTTCTCATAAACGTGAGCCCAAGCCAATTCCGCTCTCAGACGCGACTGTTTCTCTCGGAGACCCTGGGCCTTCAGAGCTTCCTTATACTCGTTTCGGGCAGTCTCCAGGCGCTCCTTGAGTACGGGCAAATCACCAGCTTTTTGCCCAAGAATCTGTTTGGTAAGTTCAATATTTGCGCCTGTAAGGCTGTACTCGTCCCAAAGCTGCTTGAGGTGAGTTCCACGTAGGAACAGCTGTATGAAGTAGGCATCAGACAAATACAGAGATGACAATAAGGCGGTGACATACAGCATATTTATCTGAGGACTTAGTGCCACCCAAGAACTTTCTGTACGTTTGGTGAGCGGATATCATCGTCGAAAATCTCAAACATATAAATACTTTGCGGATTCTAGAATATCACGATTCAGCGATGAGATCGAAGGGGAAATTCGGTCAATGTACCTTGTGTAAGGATGTTGAGCGGATTATCGACTTGAATTTCTAGTTGATCACAAATACGCTGGAGGTCGGCCTTATGCGTACTAATGAGGTCCCCATTTTGACTTAAAATTTTATAGGACGAAGCACCCTGCCTCGTGAACGTGCGTATAACTTTAATCCTGTCTCCGAAGACTTCCGGTTTGTGGGCAGAATGACCAGCATTTTTTAGGACGACAGACACTTCCGCTTTACTGAATACAGAGAACAATTCAGAATCAAACCAAGGATGGTTCAGATTGAAACCACCTTTGTCCCTCACGGATCAAGGACTTTATACCATTTCCTCTCCCGGTTGCAATGGCATTACCTCCAAGTGCGACTGTTATCGCTGCAAGTATTGCACTTTTTCCGCCTGTAATCGATGGATCAGCCAGAACATAGGAAGATGTGAACTCAATAAAGTTTATATACGAACTGCCGTTATGACCTGAACGCAGCCAAATGTTTACGTCGTGATCCTTATGCATCGAAAGAACATGAAGCATACCGATAATAAAGTTTAACTGTTCCCCGAACTCAAAAGTAAGAAATTTGTGGCACATAAATTGGCACATCTGGACGCTCTCGATAATTCCGCCCTCAGCCACAGTCTGCACAAAGAAACGCGGTAAATGAGGGAGTAGAAGGTAGAGCATAACGGAGCACCACTCACACCATGTCGGCTAGCATTTGCTGCCCTCTTGGCCTCGATTTGAGGCCTGAAGACTTCTTCCATAGCATCCCAGTCAACCTGTAATGCGGCCTGTCGTTCTTCGTTGTCTGAGCCACTCAAGGTCTGGTCATCTTCATCTCCCCCCGGCTCGCCAGATGCATTTGTTGACGGTGTTGCAGGAATTGAAGGCGAACGGGGACGCGAACTCTCAAGCCGAGGACGCTTCGTAAAAGAGAACGCAGAGCTGGATGCATCGCCGTGATTGTCGGTCAGGGGAGCCGTGAATTTTCGTTTAGCCATAGAAGATGATGGGTAGAGGTGGCTTGCAGTTGTCTTGATGCCTCAGTCTGCAATTCATGAGTTCTTGTTTCTTGTTCGGCTGGATCTAGTAGTACTAAGTATACTAGGTGCTCAACTTGACTGGAAGTAGCAAGAACGTCAAGGCAATTTCCGAATTCGGTTGAACTAGATTCAACCGTGACAAAAGATAAAAACTGATATACCTGGACCTAGGAACTATAGAAGGCGCATCTGATTGTTGCCCCGGACTATCAAGTACAGTAATGAAGAGAAGAATAATAACATTCATTTCATTGTCGTCAGGGCTTGTGAAGCCAAAAATAATTGCATTTGGCCAACTTTTGGCTACTGCTTCTTCTTTTTCGAAGCTGGAGATAAAGTGGGTAGATGATCTCTCCAGCACGACTTCAAACACTCACGTCCGGCTTTGGCCTCAGGTGGCACTCTCTTCCTGCCTCTAGCCTCCACCTTCGCAGGAACCGGAGACTTCGCCTTCGCCTTCGCTTTACTTTTACCCTTCTTTGGAGCCCACAAGCCCACTGGAGCACCAGGATCGCCCTGGCATTCCGGGCAAAACCATTCTCCGTCAGGGACAGAGTCTAAGGGAGGTTTGAGGCATGCTAGGTGGTACGGATTATCGCACTGTAAAGAGTTATTGATGCACTTGAATACCACGCATAGTGATGATGGAAATATAAGATACCAACCTTGTCACATTCTAGAGGAGAATCGTCGTCTCCGTTGTCCTTGCCGCACTTGACGCAGAGTGCTGGTGGTTGAACGTCGACGGGATGTCTCGGAAGATCGGAGAGCTTGGCATTAGGCTTTGCTAGAATTAGGGTTGTGTTTTGACCAGCAGAAATGCTGTGTGTGTGTCAAGAATAAGGAACGGAAGACCAGGATATAACACATACTCAAAGACATCAATCCCAACGAGGGGAATATTCCGGATTGGCTTGGTCGCGCTCTTTGGCTCGCTCGGTCCGAGTCCAAGCTCTCCTAATTATTTTCCAATCAGCGGACTGCGGGGATTTTTAATGCATGAACAAAACCATTTGCTGCATTCTGCCCCCATGCGATCGTCATGACACTACCATCATCATCGGGTGTGAGAGCCCAGTGAGTTACTCCTCCGCAACTTGCGAGGCTTATTTTACATGCCCTGAGAAAACGCTGGATAGTAAATTATTAGACCATTGGGCCGAGAATTGCGCACACACATAATATCCTGCATGTATCGGAAGGATGAGTATGGCGACCCAGAAGAGCCTGTATTGAAGTATGAGAGAGTTTGAAGTTGAGATGTTTTCAGTAAGTACCATCCCCACTGTTCTTCCACTGTTTGCAAAAATGAGTTGTAAGCCCCTTGAACATGTTACGCGGCGCACCTTTCCAGCCATCCAATACATGCCCTGCTTGTCAACCACAACTGTATTCGATGGACCAGCAACCACAAGAGACCCCATTGTGGCCTCGTTGGGTCCAGCGAACTATTGGATTCATATGTTAATACAAATCGACTATTGAGATGCAAAACCCTACCTGAGGAACAACCTTCGGCTTGAGGATGTCCACCTGGTTACCAAGTCCAAGCCGGCAATACCCATTGTAGCCCCACACATAAACCAGTCTGGAAAGCAAGCAAGATTTATTATAAGAGCTGCAGAAACAAAAGGAGAACAAACCCCGATGAATCGAGCGCGACGGTGTGTTGTTGACCAGTTGCGATTTGGACTATTTTCTTGCCATCGAGTTCTTTGACAAAAACTGAATGGCCCCGTCAGCAAGCAGAGTTAAAGCGCCAAGGAATAAGACTACGCAACTGGGTTGCGGCTCAATGTCATACGCGGTTTTATTACCTGTGGTAATGCGTTCTCCCGTTGTCCCGTTCCCGAGCTGTCCCTTCTCGGCACTCCCGAAGGAGAAAACTGAATGAAAGAAGTGGAGAAGAAATGTTGGTGGTCAGCCTTAACAGTATTGGATTTGAGTTTGCCTTTGCCGGATTCAGTGAGCACGATGGAAAAGGTCACTCCTGCTGCCGCTTTCATGACACGTTCCTTGTTCCCGTTATGCGATACACCGTTCACCAGCTTGAAGGTCGGAACTTCTGGACAGACAGGATGACCGCACTAAACGCTCTAGGATTTCATTTTTGAACTGACATGCAGAGCAAGCCACGTACCTGTCCAAGATTATTCACCCCTGCAGTCCACAACTGCCCATCACTCCCAATTAGTAGCGAGTGGTTTCTCCCGCAAGCCGCGTGGAGGAATTTTGTCCCCTTGGGAGCTCCCAAATCTGTCGGCTTCAGCTTTCTTGGCGCATTCTCCGACACCGCGTCCACTTTCGCAACTCCTAGTGCAGCAGATCCATTCCTTCCAAACAACCAAGCTATGCCATCCACATCCAAGACGATGCAATGGCAGCCACAGCACGACGTGTGGACTGACGTTGCCTTCACGTTGCTGAGGGAGCGAAGGATGTGTGGTTCGAGGAGGTCCGGGTTTCTGCGTTGAATGGCCGAGTCAAGTCAGGTGTGCACGAATTGCGAATGAAACAATACAAACAGGGCATCAGCATCAGCTTTGGCACTACCACCGCGCTCCTTGCGACCTAGTTTCGGCCTGCAGACATATCACCAGTTGAAGAAGGGAGAGTGACGGAACATAGGATTGTGCAAGAATCCACAAATTTCACATACCAATCTGTGCCTCCACAAACCAATACTTAGGACAAAACTCAGCTTGGGGATAGTTGGAGACGAACGTAGATACTACTGTACCTCTGCCCCACTGTGCTTCTATGGGAGGGTCTTTGTTGTCAGCGGCGGATTTTGAGCTCATGTTGACAAGGTTGACAGATTGTTTTTATTGAGTCCTGAGAGGGTCAGCTGAGAGCTTCACTTATTTCTTAGGGTCGCTAGCTATATGGCTAATCGAACACCCCCTAAACATGGGACAAGTTAAAGACTAAGATCTCCCTACAGTCAACTGGAGATTGTGTACACCCGTCCCCATATGCGGATTTCCCTCATGCCCCCGCCACCTTTACGCATTGTTATACGCGATGGAGGGACCACTGTATACCATCAATTGAGGAAATAGTTGGTAAATGTTTATGCGTTTCGAAAATAGTGCGACGAGTGTCAGCGCTCTTCGACACAACAGCCAATGAGAACTAAAATGAGAGCTCAGCCATCTTGTCGCAAGAGGATTGAAATCAAATACATACGAATGGTCGTGCCCATACGTTTGATGGAATACTTGATAAAAACAGTGAGCACCACCCGTTGATCAATGTGACATCCAAATTCACCTCAAAGTCATCGCCAGACAGCATGAGAATGTCTCCGTGCACCAGTGTCATGAGCAAGCCACTCTTGGGTGGTTTCTTCGTGTTACCCGGACTTTTGGTAGTCGTGAGCATTGATGGCGGTAGCTTTGTCATCGCGCTGGATGTCGTCGGATCCCCTTCAGAACGGAGATCGCTGTCCGCTGGCTCGTCCTTCAAATAAGCGGAGCTGTCCATCACATCGTCTTCTTCGAAACGATGGAGCGAATCCAAATCGTTCATCCGGCCAGCACCTTCGGGATCCATAAAACCCGACCTCGGCATAACAGTCAGAGCTACATCTTGCCCTAAACACAGAATAAGGACATCGTGTTTCTTCGCTTCAAGGACATTGGTTCCCTAACGCAGTCATCAGAAGTCTGGACTCGGAGTTTGGGGGCAAAGGCTAACCTTCCGCGAGCCCGAAATCACCCAAGAAAGGACGACCAAGTTGTTAATCGTGAAATTCTCGTCCTTATGTTCACCATACCAACGACCACGATGGACCAAAAAGTCACGCGCTTGGGATACACACCCCGGCACATCCTTCCACCCAACAGTATCTGCGGACGAACCACCGTGTGCCACCCCAGCCAGGTACGAGAAACAACCTGCACAAAAGTGTTAGCATGTGGATCGAATTGAACCGGAAAACGCCTCCACCTGCACTGTCCCCACCCTGCCGTCTCAACTCAACATCCGTCTGGAAATCCCGGAATAACGATGTAGGCTCTTCTTGCAACCGTACTAGGTTGCATGTGAAGATGTGCTTCACAATGATGCCCTCATCCTTTTTGATATTATATGAAAGGGTGCGCATTCCATCTTGCCACATGATTGCAGAGGGCTCAACGCTCGCAGGATACACATCGAGCGGAAGTATCATGGGCAAGGTCTGCTGTGGATCTCGAACGGATTCCAGCTCCAAGGCATAAGCTTCAACTGATTGCTTTCCCTGTTTCACACATCATTATCACTATTACTAACAACCAATCCATTTGAATGTGAGCGAATACCTGACAATATGAACTCGAACACGTCTGATGCCTCAGCATCACTTGTTCATTCACCTTCCCACATTCCTGGCAGTACCAACCCCTTGGGAACACCTTATCCGAGAAATGGTCACGCGGCCTGAGCAGGTGAAGTGGAAGGACGCTGTAATACCGGTCATTCAGATCCAGATTCCTCCACTGGTAATGGTCGTTTTCTCTACGCTGATTTCGGTATCGAGGAGTCGACTTGAGGTCTGGATCGTTGTTCTCGCCATCGGGTTGCCCGCGGTTTGGGTATCCGGTGGAGGTGGGTTTAGGTGACCACCAAGGACGTGATATACTCCCCTGCATGTGTGGAGGGAGAAAATGTTCGCCTCCAGTTGCCCATTTGAATTTAAATTGCCAGGTCACCCTCCCGTCGACTCGATTCCGAAATGAATTTTCGGTCCGTGACGGCGCCAGCCGTGTTTCCTTCGCATTAATAACAGCCACAGGAAGATAAAACGTTTGCATATTCCGTGGAGGAAGAAACTACAACTGACCTGCACACCAATAACCCTAAAAAAGCCCATATACACATACGTAAATTCCTGCGATAACTCCAGTCTCCAACTCTCTGCGATACTGCTGCGTGAGGCAATCACAACAACGGGGGTATTCTGAATATAGGCATCGATAAGAGCTTGTATTTCTGGGGGAATTTTAAAAGGGATGCGTTGGTCAACAAAAGTCTCCGCGTCCATTCTTGATTCTGGAAGTAGATGAGAAATACGACTTTGTGAGGGTGTGACTTCTGGTTCTGCTCGTTCTGCCAAGGGGACAGCGGTCGGGGTGGCGGGTCGATATACATGGTGGTGTCGATACTTGTCTTTGGTGATCTGGCTGTGAAACGAGGATCCTGAGCAGCCGGACAAGGTATCGAGCGCCACCTGCAAGTTGGCAAGCACGGCATCCAATTTAGGGATAAGGCGCTCTGAATGGTCTCTCTGGCACTGGATATCTTGGACTGAAAGTAGCTGGGACGAGAATATATTATTCCCATGCTCCGAAGGTGTCGCCAAGGTATTCTGCATATCCTGGTCCAGGTCCCGCCGCACGCTAGACGCAGAATACGGGGGAGTCGGTAGGATGTCCATTTGCGTATCAATATCCATCACATAAGTCGTGGCAAACGAAGTAGTAGCAAGGGGCAGGGCCTCACTTTGACTTGACGAGGAAATTAAAGCAGGTGGCGTGTTAGATAAAGCGAGGGAGCCATTACGAGGCGGCGTTAGCAATTGCGACGTGATAGTTGGGAACGAGGATGAGACTGAATTATTCGGATCATACACCACGGTTGAGGGGACACTTCCGTGACGTGAATGATCGTATCTCGAGCTCTGTGTCGGGCGTGTCTGAATTGGGGACTGGTCATAGGAAAAATGGAGGGAGGAAGCAGAACGAGGTGTAAGTGGAGGGGAAGGCGGTTGTAACCTTGATTGATTCAGGGAGGCAAATACGGGAGTGTAACTTGATGAAGAAGACCAGGCGGTGTTTTCGGATCTCGGATTCAGTTTCGTCGAAGTTGGATTGAACACAGTTTCGTCGGGGTGGTTCGGGAGAGGTGAGGAGTCAGGAAGGGGAATGAGACGGGAATGTGCCATAAATGGTTCCGGCAGAAAGCTTGGCTGAGAAAGACTCTGGCGAGAAGCTGCATTGGAGCGCGGAGGTGAACGCGGCTGATAAGAAAGTGATGAAGGGTTATTGTTGGGAAAGCTGTAAAGAGAGGGTAATGGAGTGGGAGAGACATGCTGTTGCGTCAACGATTGAGAGCGCAGACTTGAACTGGACGAGTGATAACTCCATCGGGCAGGCGGTGGATCGGTCTTCGGGGGAGTGACAGGTATGGGGCCAGACGAGTTAGTCGAACTCGGGATCGCGGAGGTAAAGTCCCAAGGTTCGGGGCTCTTTGGAACCTTAATCGATGGACCAATTTGCTTATCAAAAAGCCAAGTCGCCGATGACAGTTTCCGAGATTGTGAGACAGGCGGCGTGGGAAGCTGTGTCTGGGATGTCCCCATCATCGGTATCGCGTTCGAAAACTGGCTATCAATGCCTGCATTGCGCTGGTGTAATTGCCGGTTCGGGGGAAAGGGCGTATCAAAAGAACGAGGGCCGAAGGGGGACGTTTTCTTGTTCCCAGACCTCGAGGCTGGGTTTTGAGGCGGAGAATTAGCACCGAGGTCTTGAACCAGTAACGAAGATGCAGAGTGAGAAGGTTGGTAGATATCACAAGCCATACACGTAAAATCCCTAACCCTGGAAGGCAAAAATCGGTAATCACGTCTCAAAAATCACTAAACTGAAATCATGCAGACATTATAACGTCAACCACGTCACCCCCATCATGCACGGCAACACGAGTAGCATTATACTCGTCGAGCACGATGACGGGTGTCTCAGAAAGAACCCATGAAACGCCATTGATGCATCTTGCTCCGGATAATTCTGGCATTATCGAGGTAAGTTCGTTTTTGCTCTGGGTGGTCAACAAGGTAAGACGTATTAGCAGTGAGGTATGAATAGTCGGAGGATGGCTCACGCTGGTCCAGATGCGTGGTTTCAGTGTCGAGTCGGAATCACAGGTCGTGGTACGGGTATTGCACTTGGCAAGATCGAGTGTCGATTCGTCAGGGAGGACGATGTGCCATTGAGGTTGCCCTTGTACCAATGGCTCGTCTGAAAAAACAATGGCGAGTTTCAGTACAGTAACTATCAGCGCATGAAAATGTCTCACGTTTCTTCACACGAACTCTCCTCGTCTTTGGGAGATTTGCAGCCCTCTTTTTTCCTGCTTTTAGAGCTGTCTTAGTTTTACTTTCCGCATCCACGACACGTTTTGGGGCCCGTTTTGAAGCAGAAACGCGCCCGTGAGCCATGCTTTGCCTTTGGGTATTTCGTTTC